>Ga0222717_10000065_pt1 | contig 79169 bp, 76 predicted proteins | sample C33_18DmetaG_FD_165053 | JGI IMG/M metagenome (GOLD analysis project Ga0222717, IMG submission 165053) | Estuarine water microbial communities from San Francisco Bay, California, United States - C33_18D | ecosystem: Environmental > Aquatic > Marine > Unclassified | place: USA: California... | reverse complement strand
AAAGTTTTCTTGAATAGGTTCAAATGAATAAACTTTTTTTGCTCCTTTATCACTTGCAAATCTAGTAAAAATACCAATGTTAGCACCAAGATCTAGAACAACGTCACCTTCTTTAATAATACAATCACCATGCTGGTATAAAGAATCATCAATATATCCTCCACTGTGGCAATCATATACTTCATAATAAATTACAATGGCTTCGTCTATCTGATTATTAGTCCATGAGGGAAATATATTATCTCGATATACTTGTTCTTCTTTTTCTAAGTTTCTAAATGCTAGTTGACCTTTAACATTTGTCCAAAAGTTAGGGTTTGTTGGCTTCATATAATTACTTTATTACTTATTATATTTTAAGGAAGTCTAATGTTTCATAAAAAGTGAGGCCAGACAGTAGCGATACGTCTGGCCTCGTTCCGAGAACTATCCCGGTCCTAAAGCGTGGATTTAACCACACCTTTATTTTTTATCCATCACATGCAGCACAATCTGGATCTGTAGCTGCCGCAGCTATATCTCCTCTAAGTACTGATTCTGTTCTCATATAATAAAGCGTTTTTACACCCTTTCTATATGCTTCTAAATGTACTTGATTAATAAATTTAGGTTCTGCCTCTTTTGGAAACGCTAGATTTAAACTTGCAGCTTGATCAACGTATTGTTGTCTAATACCCGCTTGTCTTACTAGATCTAATTGATTAATTTCTTTGAAGGTTCTAAATACATCAGACATTGGAATATAATCAGCTTGTTCTAATGTTGGTAGTTTTTCTAATTGCTTTTTAGTTAGTGGCTTTTGAATACCTGAAGTTCCTTCATTATCTGAAAATGATGAGACAAAGTAATCTTCAATCCATGGTAATCCCAATACTGATCCACCATCTTCTAGTATTTTATCCCATGTTGATTTAGTATTCTTACCTATTGTATCTAAAACTTGCTCTAATGTTGGATTCTTTCTAATGAAAGTACCTTTAGCTGTTTGTTCTGTTAATAGATTTGCTGCCCATGGTTCAATACCTGGCGAAACATTACCACTAAGTTTAGAATTAGTTACTGTTGGAGCAATAGCTCTTAAGTGAGTATTTCTCATTCCAGTTCCTACACACCATAATGGTTCGCCGTATTCTGTAGCTAAATCTCTAGATGCTCTTTCAGATTCTATTTTTAATTGTGAAAATATTTTACGTGTTTCGAACTGAGCTGATAAAGAATCAAATGGAATATTCTTTTCTTGTAAATATGTGTGCCATCCTAATACACCAAGTCCTAAAGCTCTACCTTTTTCTGCAGATCTAATTGAGTTTTCAAAGCCTCTCATAAATTTAGCCTTTTGGATAAACTCCTCCATAACACCATCTAAAAACCAAGTTGCAGTGTAAATCAGATCAGTATCTTTCCATTCGTTATACTTTGCTAAATTTACAGAAGAAAGGCAACAAACAAATGAGTGATTCTCGTCAGTATGTAATGTTATTTCTGAACAAATGTTAGTCATATAAACTTTTAATCCATTCTTAGAGTATGCCTCTGGATTTGCTCTATTGACATTTCCTTTATACATGATATATGGCTCTCCTGTAGATCTACGCTTCCTTAAGAGCGCAGCCCACTTTTTGCGAGACTCTTTATCACCGGCTTCAACTTTTTGCATAAAACCATCTGGTACTACTGCACATTGGTGTAAATTTAATGATTGCCTATTGACATCACCCTTAGGTTCTCTAATTTCTAGCCATTCCCAGAAATCAGGATGTTCAATATCAATGTTAACACTTGCTGCTCCTCTACGAACAGAACCCTGATTAGTGGCAAGTATTGTAGAGTCAAATATTTTGCAAAAAGGTACAACTCCATCTGATGTACCGTTTCCTGTAATTTTTGCACCTGCTGGTCTAATTTGATTAATTCCTGTACCTACACCACCACCATGTTTGGCAAGTAGCATCATCTCTAGGTTTTTAGCACCGATATCATGAATTGAATCCGCAACATCAATACCAAAACATGAAATAGGTAAACCTCTTTCTAATCCAGTATTTGAAAGCACAGGTGAGGCTAGATTTAACCAACCCTTCCATATATAATCAAAGAATTTCGATGCAAGTTCAGGTTTACCTAATCTTTTAGCAATCGTAGTTGCAACTCTCCAGTATGCATCTTTGGGTGTTTCATCTTGGTAACAATATCCTTTGCTTATTGTTTTAACATATATCTCTGTGTTTCCCCATGTTGGGAAATCTACACCTAGCTCCCAACCTAAGGACGCTCCGTAATTTACTTTATCTTCTTTGTTCATTTTTATTATTTATATTAATCGAATAAGTCGTCCTCGTCCCAGTTTTCATCTTCTCCAGCTTTAGCATAATCAGTAGGTCTGATTGCAAAAAAGTCTGTATGTGTATGTCCACCTGTTAAATGATAGAACCAATCTAAATGACTAGCCTTTTCATTATCTAATTCCATAAATGGCCCTTCTTTATATCCTAATTCAGCAATTTTTTCGTTAGCTCGTTTAACAATAAAATGTTTTAGATTTTCAGCTTCCATATTTGCAAGATCTCCTTGCTCAAACATTTTATCAATAAACTTGTGTTCCATTTCAACCATATATTCAGCTGCTTTAAGTACATCTGCGTGAATTTCTTCAGGTAATTCAGGATATTCATTACACATCTCTCTAAACAGCTGACATCCCATTTTACTATGTAATGATTCATCCCTTACAGACCATTTCATTTGTTGTCCAATACCTTTTAGTAAGTTTCTCATTTGAAACGAGTAAAGTACTGCAAATGATGAATATAATGAAACGCCTTCTGCGAATGCACTAAAAATAGCCAATGATCTTGCTACTTCTTTTCTTGCTACAGGATTTGTTTGTAAATCTTCATGCGTGTAATCTGCTGTTGTTGAAGTTAGAAAGTCAAATTTTTCAGCAGTTGCAGGTTCATGAAGAAATGCTGCGAAATCTTCTAAACCTAAAGTTTCATTAAGATATGAATATGCAACAGCATGAATTGTCTCTTGTGATCCGAACATCATTGCCATTTGTCTAATTTCGTGTTTAGGAAACCAAGAGGTAACCATGTTTGTCCAGTAATCAGATACTGCACATTCGGTTTGGGCGAAACCCAAAAGAATATTGCCTACTAAGTTCTTTTCATGTGGCATTAAGTTTTCATTCCAGTCTTTTACATCACCTTGCATTGAGATTTCGGTGTGTAACCAAAAAGCCTGAGCTTGTTTAAGCCAACCTTCGGTGTAGTATTCAGGATATTCGAACGGCTTATATTCTAAACGTTCTTTAAAGAGATTTGACATATTGCTATTATATTTTTAATTTTTTTACAGATTCCAGTTAAGACTACAATGGGCCTTAGTTTAAGACCCAGTCTAATCGATTAAAATGTAAGAATAATAGCAGCGCTGCTAGGATTTTATATATCATGCTACTATTTTCTTTTTCTAAAATTAGACTTTAATTTTTTTATTTAATTTTTTTTCAAGTTCATATGCCTTTTCATAATACTCATATGAAGTCTTTTTGTATTGTTTACGTTGATCATATAGGTCTGCTAATATTTTTTTTAAAATACTATCTTCTTTCTTATAAACTACTCCGTTTTCGCAAACAATTACGCTTTTATCTTTTCTTCTTTCTGGAATGTCTATTTCATTTACTTGCTCAACAAATGCATCTGGGGATATATTAAATTGACGCATAATTGAAGGATACAGAGATGCAAAATCAAATGCTGAAACACCAGAGTAATAACCTACAATAGGCTGCTTAACGAATGCTCCTTCATATTTACCGTCCTTCTTAGCATCTTCTTTATTCCATTCCATTCCAATTTTTTTATTCTGGCTAATTAACTTTCTAGCCATTAGTGCTTCTGTCATCGCCACCGGAGAAGCTGCTTTATAAAGTGGCATTCTAGTAATAGTTGCTAATGTTAAAAGTACTTCCATAGATCTAAGTTGCTTATCTATGTAGTATACTAGACATGAATCGACAACGTTATAATAAATATACTTTTGGAAATTGTTTTCATAAAGTTCTTGTAAGCCTCCGGTATATTTAATTTTTGCCACATCTAATACAGCACCAGATACAAAATCAAGCGAGTTAGATTCTTTTACAGCAACTGATCTATCATATTTATCATACAATTGCATGTAATCTAATATTCCCATGTGAAGAGGACGACTATCATTTCTATCTAAAGAGCCAGTAATAGCCACATCAGTTAGGTCTATTTGTAAACGTTTACATCTGTTAACTATATATTGCCAGTCATAGTTGATGAAGTTCCACCCTGTCATCATTGGGAACTTAGGTAAGAATTTATGAAGAAATGTATACACCATGTTATACTCATCATCAAATTTGTAGTAACTAAATTCCCAATCCTGATCGTAATCCTTAAAATGTTTATTGGTGTCTTCTTCTATTTTTTTTATTTGATCAGAACTCATATCTTCCAAACCTAAAACAATAGCTTTACGTTCTGGGGTAATAATAGAAAATGATAAGATTCTAGTTTTGGCTTCTTCTGCTTTAGGAAAACCATCTACGATTTCGGTTTCAATATCTACGAAATATGTACGTGGCATATTGAATTCAAATATTTCTTCTTGATCCTTTTTTGGTAAGGAATCCATGAAATATAGTAAACTAAATTTATTAAAGCTTTTAGAAATAGATCTTTTAATTGGCCTTCCATCCCAATTGGTATACGTGTTGTCTCTCCAACGATCTTTGTCATTGGTGACTACCCAGTTTTCAAATTTATTAACTGAATACCTTTTAAAAGATACTTTACCTTCTTTGTCATAGTAACTAATTATGACTTCGTTTTCTTTTTGTTCTATATCTAATAACATTAATAGCCTCTTTTTTGACGTTGAACATTCTCTTCTGCTTTTGCAAAATAGTAGTTGTAAGCGGTCTTTGCGTCAAGGCCTATGGACGCGGCATAATTAATAAAGAAGTGTAGAATATCTACCCATTCCATATATAGTTCTTTTTTATCATCTTCAGATAAATCAGAAACTTTCTTATTATCAAATGTTGAGAAGTCTTTCTTCCAGTATTTCCATACTGCATTTCCACTTCCGTCTTTAATTCCACCAAGAGCATCTGTCATTTCGTGAATTTCATCAATTACAGCATGCGTATTACAATGCCAAAAATTCATTACATCTCGTAATGACATTTCTTCAAAGTTAAAACCGTAAGTTTGTTCTTGCATGTTTTTTTGATGAGACATAATGTCTTCTAAGTGCGTTGTTGATTCTGCGTAGAAGTCTTTTACTTCTAAGTCTTTACATTCGTTGTCTATATTCGCCATGATTTTTTTTGTATATTATTTCTATGATCTTTAATGAGATAGTTTCAGTTTTTATAGGTCCATTTCTAAAACTTCTCCCCATTCTCTTTTTGAATTTGTTTTTTCTTTAGTTTCTTCTGATTCTGGGTAAGGCTGTCCTCCTACATTCCAGAACCAAGCTCCTTGATTTCCATGTTTTACCATAAACTCCCATGCTTTTGCATCATAGTTCATTGCTGATGGGAATGGGGGAGCAAATTCTGGTTTTACATCTGAGGCAAATGCCTTTGGATGAGACCAAACTTTAGCTATACCTAATTCACCATTTTGAATATTTCTAGAAACTGCAACTGCATTAAACTCAGCATCTGGCCATGCAATTTGTAAAGAGCGTTGTAAAACTCCAGTTGATATTGCCGACCATACTTCTTCTGGATATCCATGTTTTTCTGCTATATCATATGCAACTTTTACCGCTGCAGCAGTTACTAATTCATGTTTAAGTCCTAAAGGAATAAATGTAGCATTGTTATCTTCTGCCCATTGTTTTGCAATTCTATTTAAATTAGGCATTGCCGCTATTCTTCTAAATTTAGCAATAGCACCTCTTTCAATACAAATTGCTTGATGATCTGATATTACTTTACCAGATGGCATAAATAATACTAATTTCTTATTGTATTTTTTTGCTAAGTATGCAAGAGAAATTCCTGCGAATCCAAATCTAGGCTGCACATATACTAGCGTATCTGTTGGTGCTTTTTGTACTAAGATATCTCCAAATCTACATTTAGATCCAAATCCCATCATATCATCTCTTACTACATTAAATCCTTCATGATTCATAATAATTGGATCATCTAGTGGATCTTGCCAATCTCCTGCTAAATCTAACCATGCTTGTCTATTAGGCATCATAAGATTTAAATCTTGATTCATTGAACTTGTTGTGTGTTTATCGTGTGCCATATTTTATTCGTTTGGATAATCTCTACCCCATAAATGTCGAGTAGTATCTGCGTTAACATTAATTTCTTTATCTGGATTCTTAGCTAAATTAAATTTACCATCAAATATCCACGTATATGGAATTCTTTTTGTTGGTGATTTTATTCCATGGCTAATTGCAATGTGTTTATAGAAGAAACATGTTTTATCTTCTACGTTTAAATACTTTTGACTTTCCATTGGATTATTTGGATGATTTACAAGTACATCCATTTGTCTTAGCCATTCTTCAGCATGTTTATTCTCTGCAATAAATTGTCCATCTGAGTCAATAGAATATTTTACTTTGCCATTAAGATTAACTCCACCAAATATCTGTTGCATACCATCAAAATGTCCAGTACCTCCGAATAAAATAGATTCAGGATCAACAAGATCTGGTCTGCTCATGGCCACATATCTTGCTGTGTTTTTGCATGGATATAGAGGTGATCTAAAGTTTTGATGTTCTTTAAAATAAGCTTCTAATAATTTAGCAAACTCCATCATTGTGTATGGTCTTTCTAAATCTTCTAGAATGTGAGCCATATCTTTTGCTGCTTTTTTAGGTCCTTCAATTAACCAGTCTTTAACTATTGTACCTTTAGGATAATAGATCTGAAATAAATCATTTCTAGCATGTCTATTTTCTACAAAATGTGCCCTAGTCTTTTCTTCACCTTGATTAATTAATTTAGTAATGGTTCCCCAATGTTCGTTAGAGAATGAAAACACAATAGTATAATAAAGTAATTTTTCTAGATCTGTCTCATGTTGCATCATGTAACAATAAGGATGTTCATGCCAGTGTAATCTATGGGAAAATATTTGATAATCTTCTAATAGTAATCTATCTTCTCGTTTATCAAACTCATGGCAGAATTCAAAGAATTTAGCTAATCTCAATTCTTCTGACCAATCTTTCATCCAACTTTCTGCAGGTTTTTTCTTTTTAAATTTTATATTTGTATTAGTTCCATCATAAGTGATGTTACTGTACTCTTGTGTGGTATCATCATCAAATGTAAACAAAACACCTTGATCGGGTGCTTGCTTAATTTCTTTTTTGATTTCTTTTACTTCTTCACTCATATTTTTGCTACCATTTTTTTATACTCTTCAACAGAGACTCCTGCTCCTTGTAATACCTTGTCGTCCGATGGAAATTGAGTCATGCCATTGAACGTTTCTACTAAACCTAAATCCAACATAGCTTTTTGTCTACCGTATGGATGATCTGTAATCGAAGAAGAATTCCATAATGTATCCATATTTATGTGAGCATAATCCTTTCCGGGTCTTAGATAGTTTTCTATCCACCTAATAAAGTCACATGCTACATCTTCTGCATTATATGGAAGTGAGCCTGTATCTTCATAAATCTTTGTCATTACTGCATCTAAAAATTCTTCTGACTTCTTACCTTTCTTTTCTACAGGATCTGCAAGATAACCAATACATTCTACTGCGTTAGTACCATAATAGAACATTGATTCTCTATTCATAAATTCAGGGTACCAATCACATACATCTGCAATAACTGCAGCATATTGAAATCTATATGCTCTTAGACCATTATCAGCATTCCATTTAAACATCCACTCACCTAATTCTCTTAAGTCTTTTTTACCATCAGTTCTTAGGAAATTTGCCATATCTCTTGCCATTCTAGGCGCAAATTCACATAAGAAATAATCTCCACCTCTTTTGTAAACATATTCAGGTTTGCTAAAGTTTGCCATTCCGACAAATGAATCTTCGTTAACTTCGGGTTTTGGCGGTTTTGGAAATGCTGGAAATTGATATCCGACTGATGTGTAAAACGGTGTTGGGTGATGTTTAATAACTTCACACATTTCTTCTATAGTTTCACATTCATGTAAATTGAATAAAATAGTGTTGTGATATCCTGATGGTTTGGTTGCATAATTAATAGCAGATCCACATACCCTATGAAGTATAAAAATATAAAGCCATTCTTCTAGACCAAATTCGTCTCTTTTAGAATTCCAATTAGTAGCCACTTCCATTCGTTGTGGAGTGTATAATCCTGCTTCCATTCTTGACCAATATGGATGATCTGAATTCCAACCATAAAAACAGTCGTTGATTATTTGAGAAAATCCAGCGTATTTACGTTCTACTACATCATATAATTCTATGTGATGCATTAGTTCGTCGTCTAATTTTGATTCTGCATGTGGAACATGACCAAGATTACTTAGATCTTGTTGTTTTTTGGCTAGCTCAAAATATCTTAAGAACTCATCATAATACTTAGTCGTTGTTATTTGCATGTTAATCTATAATTTTCCAATTAAATGATGGTCTATTTCTTTGAAACTGTGTCATTGACCACTCTATATCTTTAGTTTCTATTACTATTGTTTCGGTTTTACCTGATCCATTGTAGGTAATTTCTATGTTGAATTTTTCGTCTGCTTTCATTAAAATAAAGATAGTGTTTGTTTAATTAAATTTTTATTTGCTTCGTTTTTTTCCATATTCCATCTATAGTATTCTCTAGATATGTGGACGGATTTAGGTTTTTCCATTACATCGAAAGTTAGTTCGCCTTTGGCATTAAAATAAACTTCTGAATGTTTATAAACCTTCCAGTTATTTCTTTGTGCCATGTCTTCTATTCCAGCATTAATTTCTTTAACTAATGCTGTACGTTCATTCCAAGTCCCAGCAAATGGTGTTCCTTTATAGTACCCTGTTTTTGGTAAAGGTCTACTTTCGTTTTCAATAGGTAAAACATTTACAATTTCAATATTATTAATACCTAATCCAATAAGTTCTTCTTCATATCTTTTTATGAGTACCTTGACTGCAGCGCTTGGATTTGACTGACGCATTAAGTGATGTCGAACATCAATATTACCCATATAAACTGTAAGTTCATTTATCCATGGATAAACATAACTTTGTAAACCACGCTTAAGTGCGCCATGCATTGTTAATCCATCGTGTCTTTGACACATATATCCCGCTTGATACATTCCAAAAGAGTGACTATCACCAAAGCATAACTTTTCAGTTTTTTCAATATGATCAATCTTTTGTATTTCCATACAGATTTCTGTAGCTTCTTCAATTCTAGATTCAAGTGTTTTAAATAAATCTGTACCCGCTTTTAGTCTAGTTTTAATTAAGTTACCAATATCTGGCATGTCATGATGTAAAGAATACATTTTGACTGGTGTAAATAATCTCATTAGTTGGTGATATAAATCATCATTAGATCCTCCAAATATATTAAAGGTACCTTTGAATTCCATACCGTGATCAATTAGAATTGCGTCATAGTCATTCCAATCTGTTTGGTTAGATGTGATTACTTCTGCGTTTTCAAAACCAGCGTTTTGTAATTGATTTAATAGCATGTGGGCCCAAGCACCTTTGTGTGATGATATTTTTGGGCTAATTTTACCAACCAATGCACAAATGCCGACTTTAATCGACTTATCGGTTTCCTTTTCTGTAAAAAATGTTAGTTCTGTCATAATTTATTTTATTGGATCTTCAGTGTCTTTATAGCCATGTTTTTCAACATAGTTATCTAATGCGCCTAAATATGCAACTGCATCTAATAGATTGTCTTGTTTATAATTATAAGAGTGTCGACTTAATTTAAGTGCTACAAGCGCAGCATACATATCTGAGCCGTTTAATTCTTTACCTGTCATGCCATTGAAAATCATAGCAGCTCTTCGCATACCTTCTTCGAATGGTCCATATTGACGTGATTTTTCTTCTGAGCGGTTGTTTACTATTTCGTTAGCTTCAGATAAGATGTTGGTTTTCTTTTTAGACATATAAAACGTTTAGTTATTATACACACAAAGTATAATTTGTTTAATTATTTATTCGACTCTTTTAGTGCTGCACTCGCGCTGATGGCTGCAAAGTGTTAGTTTCCTAACATTATATACGTTTAGGTTTAGATAAGTTATAAATCATAGCACAGTAGAATCTGACAGCGTGCATATTGATGTTGTCAGCTGAGGCCATTGTTTTGCTTAAATCATTGTCTATAACTGATTGGACAAATCCGCCTCCCATGTCGTTGACATTCCATTTTTTACACATGATCTGTGTACCTGTTGTGACAATGTGATTTTCTTCCCAAGAAATAATATCATTGTCGTGTATAAATTGTTCTGCACTATCATCGAAGAATTTTTGTACAGCTTCTTTAACTATTTTAATTTTATCAAATGTATTCATATTATATAATTTTAGTTTCGTTTCCAACCATACCCTGCAATTTCACCCTTATTAAACATTTTAATAAGATTTTTATATGCTTTTGTTGCTGCGGGTCTTTTGCAGTGTTTTACTGCGTAAATAATTTCTGGAGAATATTCGTCTTCTCTTCTTAGAAAAAATGTAGTTCTATACATATGTCACTGTATTACCTGTTAATTGAATATACATTTCAATGGCTTTTTTTAGACCTTTGATTTTATTTTCTATTTCTTTACTTACACCGACTTCAATTGCTTTAGGCAATAGATTATCGTATAAATATCCATCAAAAAGCCCATATGCCATATTTTTTAGTGACTCGTCTTCGGTTGCTTTAATAATGTCCATTGTCATTGTCATCATTTCTGACGTAAAGCAATCGTGTCTGTTAAATCTTTTATAGTTCATATTATTTAATATTAGTTGTTCCATGCATTCTAAAACCCAAAACTGGAGTGTGGCCAGTTATTTTATTCTTACGCTGTTCTATCATGTTTCTTGTCATGATCAACGTTTCAACGTCAGTTTCTGACTTTACCCAATCGGTGAATAAGTAAGTCAATAATTTTGCTTTGATTTTTTTCATTTCTATTACTCTTTTAATTACTCTACTAATATACCACAAATAAATGACATAAAAAAATCTGGAGTGACTTATTTTAAAAAAAGTTTCCAGTTTTTTTCTGCAGCGATAGCCTCTAACTCAAATGGATGAGTGTCATATTCATATCCATCTTCGTCATACATTCTTTGCATCTCTTCTCCGTCTTGTAAATAATGTGTATATTCGTGCAATAGTGTTGAGATTACCCATTCTTTATTTTCGGCTTTTGGGTAATATACAACTATTTTATTTTCTTGTCTATCGTATTCTGCATCTGGATCACAATCACCTTCGGCTTCTTCACATCCTGTTATTCTAACATAGATGTTATGGTGAAGTTCAACTTCTGGGAATTCATGTTGATACTTAGATCTACCATAATGATTTTTTATATCATCGTAAACCTCTTCAATTATATTTTTGCACTTTAACTCATTCATATACTGCTAATATACCACAAATATTTGACATAAAAAAATCCTGGCTCACTTTTTTTCATAAAAAAAGCCCACATCTAGTGGGCTCTTATTTAGTTTAATTTGATGATACTTAAATTATCCTAATTTTTTAACTAATGTTGTTAATTTATCTAGAGATGCTTTTATATGTTCACCATAATCAGCATGCATATCTTCATCTGCATCTAATGGTTGATATTCTTTCCATTCTTTATATTTACTAATAAATTCTTCACTAGCGTCAACTATCTTTTTAATATCTGACTTAGCGTATTCCTTTCCGTAATACTGTTTTGGATCTACATCCATCCTTGCAGTCTCATCTGTAAATGGATTTTTAATATCTATGCCTTCAAAATCAAATGAAAATGATTCAAAGCTTTTTACAAAAGATTCGTTGTTGGCTTTCTTTTTATCTCTAGCCTCTTTCTCTTTTTTTGCCTTTTCAAATTCATCTTCGGCATCGCCTTGTCCGGCAGGCACATCTCCTGAACCATCAGCACCTGAAACTGGTAAAGCAACTGGTCCCATACCTGCCATATTAGAAGGTGTAATGTTTTCTAAAAATCTTTTAAAAGAATGTGGTTTAGAACTTTCATTTAAGTCTATGCCGTCCCAGTCCCATTTGTAACCTTTACCGTCTGCACCATTACCTAAGTAACCATACATTCCTTTTTTGAAACCATCAAAGAAAATAGCAGCGCCATATTCTCCAACTTCTTCTTTAACATATTCTCTTGCAGCGGCATCGTCCATTCCTTGAACATAAACCATACCTTCTTCAAACGAAAATAAAATGCCTTTCTTAAAGTCTATTGAATCTCCAACCCACCATGTATCATTATCCATGTCATATGAATCGTCTTCATCTTCTTCGTCACCAAACATATCGAAGTCTGGCCATTCAGATATACCGTAGTTTAATGCTTCTTTTTCTGTTTTAAAAAAATTAACCTGAGCATAATCTCCAGATCTTTCTCTTACGTAAAATATCTTTGCCATTTTATAATATTATTTTCCGTCAATCTGAATGTATTCAGAATCTCTAATTTCTAGATTGTTGTTACCGACTGCAGAATCGTATTCACCGTAAATAACATCTCTCTTACTTGCTAGCGGGGAATTCATCATTCCGGTCTTATCGATTTTCTTATAAACCTTTTTGCCATTAAAATCGTCCATGAAACCTACATTAATTACAACTTCATAACCAAGGTATAACGTATCTGATCCTTCAGAATTTAAACCATTAACCTCATCTATAGCGAATCCATTAAAAAGATTAGCAGTAACATATAGAACACCTTCCATACCACCTGCTCCTTTTTCTACTTGATCTAAAATCATTTTCTTAGCAGTATCTTCAAATTTAGCCCATTCTTTATTAACTTCTTCTTGAGTTACTACATTAATACCTTCGTATTTTACTTTTTTGATTTCTTGTTTAAAGGCCTGCATAATAGCACCTATTAAACCCTTAGCTGCATAGATACCTGTCATTCTATATGCCTTTTCGTTTAGAAATTCTTCAAATAATTGTAAATGTTTCATTTTTATATTTTTTATTTATGTAAGTTTATTGATTACCAAGCGTAATCGAAAGTTTTGATTTTGTTAATTCTATCTTTAATAGATTTAGCGTATGTCTTAGCTTCTCTTTCGTACCATCTTTCACCTGTACCGTATCTCTTTTCAGACTCTTCAGATCTTGCGATATAATCACAGTATCTTGAGTAATCGTCTAAGATGGATGACATGTGTGAAGAAGCATCTTTTAATTTTACAGTAGAACCTCTTTTGTTTTTACCAATGTAGATTTCTCCGTATTCTGTTTTCTCTCCAGCTTTCAAACCATCTTGAATTTGTTTAGCTAATTCATCGATTGCCGCTGAAACCATTTTATCTAATGGCAATGCAGCTGCTTTAGTAGCTAAGATTTGAGTATATCTGTTTTTGTTTTCTTGTTTAAAGTCTTTATCAGATTTAAATGCAATCGCACCAGCTTTAGCGCTTGATCTTTCAGATCTTTTATTAGCTGTAGAATATTTTTGTTGTAATAGATCTATATTGATAACAACTGCTCTATCTGCAACTTCTGCAATTCTTTTTACATTGTAAAGACCAGTTGCATCCCATCCTTTGTACTTCTTAGAAATACCAATAGTATCACTTGAATTATTAGGAGTAGTTTTTAGAGTTCTGTCTCTGTCTCTACTAGAATATCTGCTAGTCCATGTGTTTGTGTAAAATTCATTACCTCCACTTGCTACAGCTAATAAGTAACTTCCACCTGGAATAACTTTATCAGAACTGTATGCATCGCTCGGTGCATATGGATTAGGTTTCTCATTATCTGAGATGTAAAAAACAATAGTATTTGTTTGTTTTGCCTTGTACGCTGTCATTGGATCAGTATCAATAAGATCTTCATCCTGTACTTTATCTAAAGCAACTTTAGTTTTACCATAAAATGCACCTGATAATGCTTTATCAACTTTACCCCTAGTGTTTGTAAATAACTTAGAAAGCTTCATTGAACCAAAAGCTTCATTTAAGCTTTCTACGAAACTTGAAAAAGATTCGTGTATATGATTAGATTTAGTATCTTCTGTCGATTCAGTATCTTCTGTCGATTCAGTAACTACTGATTCAAAGTAATCTTCATAATCAGAAACTGAGTCTGGACCCCATACATCAGCCAAAACATTTTCGATATCTTTTCTTTTACCGGTTAATTTAACTTCAGGATATCCATGTGATCCTTCTTCTTTTTCAACTTCCATTTTAACTTTGTTCTTCTTTAAAGATTTAACTAATGGTTTAAATTCAGTTGGGTGTATGTCATCATCGTTTCCAAATTCTATACCTGAAAGTGAGTCTTCAGTAACTACTGATTCTTCAACTTCTTCGTCTTCTTTGATTAAAACTGGAAATGTTTTACCATTAAATTCGAATTCTTTTTCACCTGCGTCTTTTGCTTTTTTAGCAGCCGCAACAAATCCTCTACCTTCTTTTACTGGGTAGGTTTTACCATCAAATTCGAATTCTTTGTCTCCGTTTTCTTTGGCTTTTCTTACAGCATCACCGAAAGCATTACCTTCTTCAATCTCTGCTTCAGATATACTGATAGTGTTAAGTATCTTTCTTCCAAATTTAGAAAGAGATATTCCAGATTCTGCCACATTAAAGTATTTTGCGTTTCTTCTCATCCATCTACCAGAATTGCTTGACATCTCTTTTAGAATATTATCGAATTCTTCTTGAGTTAAAGTTCCATCAGCGATAGCTTCTAATACTTTATTTCTAATTTTTGCGTGTGTTCCTGCGGTAACTGCAGGGTGGTTTTCAGTATATCTTCTCTTTAAAGTGATTTTACCTTCACCGATAAATTCTTCGAATTTTTTCATTTTTAATTTTCTATATTTTATATTCTTATACTATATATTAGTCTTTCTTCACAAACTGTTCAAATGTCATGAATTTTGACTCTGCGACACCCATAGAAACCTCTAATTTTGTTCTCAATTCAGTATACATACCATGAATTGGTCTAGGTGTTAATTTTTTAAATGTTTTTTCATCACCGTCTAACATTGCATTTCTAACCTGTGTTGCTGAAATGTTTTTACCAGATCTAGGGATTTCAAATAAACCGAAATCTTCTCTACAATTTAAAGATTCTCTATATTCTGGTTTATCAACTTGATACGAATATGTTTTAAGTCTATCTGTTCCTGTTCCCCAAAGCACTGGTTCGTAACCATCTGCTCGCATTGCGTTAAACATGTAATCTATTGCAGCTCTATCTAAAATGTATACTTTTTCTATTGGGTATTTAGACTTTAATTTATTAAGCATTGCTAATTGAGTTTCCTCGTCGTATGGTCTTTTAAACGCATCTTCTTTTTTCTTAGTCTTTGATTTAATCAATATTACAACAACAGGGTGTCCATTTTGTTTGCTGATAGTGTCTATTACTTTAGCATGTCCTAATGTGAACGGTTGAAATCTACCGACAAACATATTGACTGGCTTTTTACCTTGATCTGGATAATTTACAGTTAATCCTTCCATTATTGGACTTACATCTCCATTTAGTTTTTGATTAATTAGATATTTTTTAAAATCCATTACATCTTTTTCATTTGTTTTACCCATTACAATAGTATCTATTTCTTCAACTATTTCATTAATTTGAGATAATAAATCTGCGTTAATGATATCTGTTTCTTTAGTTCTCTTTTTTCTAAAAGATCCTAATGCTATTTTGAACAATTCAGCTAGTACTTTATTTTGTACAAGTGATATTGTTTTTTCATTTGACATAAATGCTGTATTAAGTTCAAATGATTCTCCTTCTGCAAAATCAGCTGAATCAAAATCAGCGCCTACATATTTTGTAGCATGCTTTTCAACATACGCATTAAATATAGATGAAATTAGTTCTACATATCTTAAATCCGCCTTTTCTTCTTTTAATTTTATATCTGATAAATCAAATGAAGTTAAGAATTCAACTAAATCTAGTATCGATATTTGATACATGTCTGATGATTTTCTATTTGGTGCAGATTCTCTATCGAATCTTTCTAGCTTAAAACTTTTAGGTGTCCTATCTTCATAAAAATTAATAACTAGCGCATCAATGTCTTTATCTAAATCCAAGTTTAATGCTGACTTATTTCTACCGTTATCGAATATGTGATAAATAGTTCTTGTAAAAGATTGGTTTTTAAATTTCTTTTTAAATTCTTCAGTGCCCAGTGATAATAATGATATTAAGTCATCTTTCTGATTAGATGCCAATTGACCTTGAAAAAGTACAGATATTGGCTGTACATCTAATAAACCAGCCCATTTTTCTAAAATTCTAGGATCTCTAATTACTTTTTTTACTTTAGAGGGATCTGAAGGATTTAAAACCTGTATATGTGTTAATATAAGATTGTTTTTAGGAACATTGTCATATTCTATATCTACAGTTTTGGTTTCTAACATGTAATCAAACCCGAATTTCCAATCCTTTGGCATTTCATTTAGAATAACATCTGATATTGTGTTAAAGTGTTTAATTCCGTTTTCATAATATTTTACTAACGTTCTGTCTACTTTATTAATAGGTGTTTTTGAACCGCTTTTAAAAAATTCAAAAACGTCAATCTCATCTCTTCTAACATGAAAACTTGAAGCTTGTACCTTTTCGGTTACGACGCAAATATTATCTAGTAACTTTTTAAAGTCATTGATATTAGTTGATTCAAAATATGTTTTTAAGTTCTGTAATGCCATTGTTATCTACCGTATTTAATAATTCCCATTAATTGATTAATTGCAGCAAAAGTTCCAGTTAGTTTATAAGTATGTCCCTTATATTTAAAAACTAAACCTTCAGTTGGTATAATAGACTCTATTCCACCGATTCTTTCTAGTCTAGCAAGTTCAGCTTCAACTTTTTTAATCTGATCAATTCCACCTGATTTTTTAATCTTAGCAGCTTCAGTTCTAATTTGATTATGTAGTCTTTGCATTTCTTTATCTGGCGATGCAGCTACAAAGTTACTTGCGTTTTTCAAGATTACTGATCCTAATTCTAAGAATAGATCTTCAAATGGTCTAATGTTTTCTTTATACTTCTTTTTAACATCTTCTTTATCAAACTTCTTAATTAGTGCAGCTTTGTCTTTACCGATAGCTTTGTCTAATGATCTTAAGTTTAAAGTTTTCTTATCGCCATATGCCCATCTTAATAATAAACCTTCTTTATGGTTTTGTTCTAGATCAGGGAAATTTGTGTCTATCGTTTCTCTCCACCACATTTCATGATATCTGGAAACTTCGTCAGCATCTGTTAATTTATAACGATTCTTTAATGCTTCTACTTGTTTAATGAATTTTGACTTGTTTGCTTCAAAGTCAACGTCTTTAGCAATCTTTAATACTTGTGGTGGAATTATAGTAAATGTGTTTTGAACATCTTTCTTTAATTCTTTTAAAGCACCTACTAATTCTGTTGCTAAATTTTGAGTTCCTGTTTGATTACCTTCTCCGTCTGTTTCTGTTATATTGTGAAATTGAATAACATCTCTATCATAATATATCACGTTGGGATTTTTAGAGTAGATCAATTCCATGTTAACGAAATTTAATCCGTTTGCAAACATTGATTGATCCTTAAGTTTTGGTAAAGCGTCAGCTAAATCTTTTGCTGCAAAAATATATGTTTCTTCTACTAATTTAGAAGCGTGACCAGTAAACATCTTAATAATACCGTTTAGGTCTATTGGATTTTTCATTTGACCCTTATTTCTGGCAAACATTGTTTCTCCATCTTTAACAGTTGCAAATAAATTTTGGCCATCTGTTTTTTCAGTAGGATCTTCTTCAAAATTAAGTTCTCCACTTAATCCAGATTCTATAAGCTTTTTAAAATCGCCGAATGTCAATGACTTGTTATCAAACGGGTGTGACATGTGGCCGGCTGCTCCACCTTCTAATATTAAATTAGATTCTTGTAAATGAACCCTTTCAGTTATAAATGTACTAAAGTCTGTATATATTTTCATAGTAGTTGAAAGTAAAAACTAGAGAGTGTTATGCTCTCTAGTTTATATATTGTTTTTACCCTAGTGATGATTTTAAGGCACCAACCATAGCACCGTAATCTCCTGAGTTTTTAGAAATTAATCCGTCTACAACTTCACCTGCCTTATCTTCGTCAAATTCATCTCCGAATGCTTTCTTTAATACTGAAAATGCATACTCTTTAAATTCTTCGTCTGAAGTAACTTCTGCTTCGTTTACTTTTGGAGCTTCTACTGTTTTAGCAGATTCATTGTGTAAGTGAACATAATTACTACCCTTTTCAGAGTAGATTGAAGTAATTTTAAAGTCACCTTTAATTTTCTTGCCCGTATCTTCTTTGTAGTATCTAGCATAGTAAGCTTTAAAGAATAGGTTAGGTTCTAGTTCTCCAAAGAAGTGTGTCAATTTACCAATAAAGAATTTAGCTGATGGATAATAAGATTTTATATCTTCTTTAGTTTCAGCACCTAAAACATCTTTATTAAAATCTTTTACAAATTTAGCTTCATTTAAAGCTTTAACTTTAATCTTAAAGGTTTCGTTAGATTCTTCAATGTATTCCCCTAATTCAGGATCACCCCAACCATCGTCAGAGCCTAACACTGATTGTAGATCTTCTCTTGAACCCGTTAATTCAACTTCTGGGAAACCTGTTGGACCTTCGTTATCGATGATCTCCATTGTAACTTTGTGTTTCTTAAGTAATTTTTTTAATACTTTAGATCCAGGATCTGTTGCATCCATAACTACAGTAGCTTCTAATACACTTTCTGCATATTTAATAGTTTCAAACATTCTAAATTCAAAGTTGTCTTTTACTTCACCTTCAAAGAAAGAGTTAAACCTATCTAGTAAATCTTGTCCCATTTTAGCAAAGCCACACTGCTCTAAGAATAATGCAGTTCCTTCTGCAATACCTTGACCTGACCATCCAGCTGCATTTGAAATTCTAGAATATTCTTTTTCTAACGCATCTTTAATTCTTGTTGATCCAATGTTTACTGACATTTTGCCTAAACCATCAACTATTACTGGAATAGATCCTATATTACCTTTGATAGCGCCTGCACACTTTTCTCTTTCTCTATGGAAATTAGCATCTTCCATTGAATCTAAGAATAATTTTTTAATTGCACCCAATAAAGTCTTCTTATCGTTAGATGCACCGATTGCATTTAATTTAGAAAACAAAATTTGATTATACTGAGTTACTACTTTCTTAGCATCTCTCTTACCTTCTACTTTAATAGCTTCATTAATTTCTACAGATTCAAATGCTGGTTTTAAATCTTTATCACCTGCATATATGTCTGCCATTAACCACTTTCCTGATTTTTCATCAAAAAGGTAAATGAATTCTGCACCACCTTTATCGCCTGCTGTTGAAATGTATCTGTCAATGTTTTTAACGTTACCTTTCATATTATCGGAGTCTCCGTAGTAGTTCATTCCTCTTGGATCAGCTTCTAAACCTGAATTATCTCCATTTTTAAGAACCATATTTAGAGGTGAACCACCTTTTAAATATGTTTTCTTGATAAGTGGTAGCATGTTATCAGGATATGAGTCGTAATGTGTATACACTGATTCTATGTTACCTTTTTTGTCTATTTTACCAAACTGTCCTCTAGTTCCTTCTATAATTAAAAAGGATTCAGAAACCTCAACACCTCTTAGTTTAGTAAAAAATTCAGATTTTTGATCTTCTGATAATTCTTTAATAGAAGTGACATTGAATTCTGATAAAAGAGATTTGAAGGTATTAGCTTCTGCTGATCTTTTAGAATCTTGCTCTTCTTTTAATTGAGCGGCATCACGTTCGGTTTTTACCTTAGCAAATTGCTCGAAGTTTTTTAATTTATCCATTACAATTTATATTTATTTCGTTATGATTATTTTATTATATATCTCCTTCAAATGACACATTTTTTATTTCGTATGCAAACTTCTGTTCTTTATATATGGCTTGTCTAGCTTTAGCGTGTCTTATAAGATAATTATCCCAATCAGGTGAAGACAAATCATCAACAAAATCTATAATGTTTACGCTTTCTTTAGAGCTGTGTTGCCTTAACCCACGCCCAATAGATTGCCTAATAACTACTTCAGATTTAAAGGACTCTGTGAAGAATATATTATGAATTCTTTTAATTGATATACCAGTAGAGAACGTACCATATGAAGCAACAATTACTACATTCGCGTTTGCCTCCATTTTCTTTTTATATTCTTCTCTGATATCCTTATCGGTATTACCGTCAACATAATATATTGTTTTATCACTTTCTTGCCTAAGTTTTGCATAAAGTTTTTTACCATGTTCAATCCTGTGGAAAAGAACAAGACTATTACCGCGTACTCTGGATATAATGTTTGAAATAAAATTAAGACGCCCTTCCGAATTAATAATGTAGTTTTGTTCAAATTTGAATACATCTTTACTTTCATATCTGTTTTGTGACATTTCTCTAAATGCGTCCTTTGTAGATTGAGGAGCATAATCCATTTTAATAACTTTAACTTTACATTTTGCAATGTGTCCTTCATTTTGTAGGAAATTTGCAGAAACCTCAGTGATCAAAGGGCCAGTGTATGCCATTAATGTAAGTCTATCTATTGTGCCTTCTTTTGGAATTGTACCTGATAAACCATATCTATATTTAGCGTTTACACACTTTTGTAATATAGTCTTAATTGAAGTAGATTTAGCTTTATGTGTTTCGTCAATTATTACTGCATCAAATTGTTCAAAATATTCTTTATTCTTTTTAACAAGAGATTGATATGTTCCAATTACTACATTTCTACCGGGTCTTATTTTTTGACCGGAATAAATTTGTTGTACTTTTATATCTACTGAGTTTCTATAGTTATAATCTAAGAAATCTTCACTAGCTTGTACTACAAGAGAAACATTAGGTACAATAAAAAGAATTCTTTCTGATTTCTTTTTCTCTAATTGATATGCTACAGTTAAAAATGATATCAATGTTTTACCTGCAGAGGTTGCAAGCTCTGATAAACATTTTCTAAATTTAAGAATGTTAAATGCTGCTTCTATTTGATAATCACGGGGCGTTATTTCTGATTTCTCAAAGAACTTTAAAGCCCACTCTGTAAACTCTTCCTGGTTTATTTTAGTGTCAAACAGGACAGTTATACCATTTAATTTAAGTTCATATCCGTATTCTTTGCATATTGACATGACTTCTCTCCATAGCCCAGATGGAATCCACTTGTCATCTTTTATATATGATATGTAACCGTCCCACAATCCTTTCTTAACTAATGGATTAAATCTCCACGATTCAATTCTCTTGTTAAGAGAGATATTAAGTTGTTCAAGCTCCATTTCAGTTGCATCATCAATACGAAGCAACTGTCTATTTTCTGTTAAACTAAGTTCCACATTTAATGGGACTTTTTATTTTTAGTTACAGGTCTTTAAGTGCTAACCTGTTTCTAATGGCAAATCCCATGTTATCTAGGGTTTTTACCGATTCTTTCATGAAATCTAATTGATTTTCTAAAAGAGATAATTTTGTATGTTCTTGTACTAGATCGTTTTCAATAAAACGCTCTTTTTGTTTTTCTCCAAGTTTATAGTCATATTCAAAATATCTAATATATGCCTCTCTCCACCTGGAATTTATGTTATTCTTTTGTTCTTTAACCTTAGTATTTAGGTATGCTATTTGTTCTACCATAGTTTGTCTAGAGGATAATACTCCTGATATGGTTTCTTCCATTGCATTTATATTTCTTAAAGAACCTGCTAAGTCTTTAATATTTTTTGACCATCCAGCCCTCTGTGAACTCAACTTTTCGTCGAGTGCTAATATCTTTTCTTTACTCATTTAAAATAATGATTTTTTGTTAGGATCTGGTTTTATGTGAACAGATGTTGTTTGTCTTTTCTTAAATTTAGGCTTACTAAACTCCATATCTGGTGTTTCTGGTTCATCAGGAATTTCTACTGAATCAAAGTCTATCAGTAGTCTATGACCTTTAAATCGGTCTTTGTCATTATAAAAATCGTCTAGGTTTTCTTCAACCATAAATGTTAGTTCTTCTAAATGTACCATAAATCTAATTGACTTGATGTAAAATAGTTATTGATTTTTTTAAAAGCATCTGACTTTAATTCAAAACATTTAATCATCAAATCATTAAGATCTTTGATATTATATGTATCTAAATTATTATCTTTTAGAAATTTTGACCACATAAATACAGGTCTGCCCTTCTTAAGCTTCTCTATCATTTTCTTTTTACCTGTATCATCATTGTCAAACATATATCTAACGGTTTCTATTTCATCGAATTCTTCAGTAGATCTTCCAGCAGTTGCCAATGCCAACGAGTTTGTCATAAATTTAGCATCGAGCGGTCCTTCAAATAAAGTTACTGGCCTTTGAAAAGAAACTCTCATGATTCCAAATAGTGTAGAAATCTTTGCCAATTGATTTGATTCTGCTTCTTCAATTTGTAATGGTTGGCCCATTTCCTCATAAAGCTTAGGTAAATCATATGAAAGGTATCTTTGACCATATCCTTTCATTCTTCTAGTTTGTGCACCTATAATTTTATTATCTGTACTTAAATTTAGAATCCATAATCTATGTTCTTTGGCAGAATATAGGAACTCATCTAGTTTTTTATGTAGTAATCTGTCTTTAAGTTGAAACCATATCCATTCTCCAGGTTCAATAGACTTTGCCTTAAATTTAGATTTAAACAAATCAATGTCTATTGCATGTTTTTGTATATCTTCAAATAGAGTAGGCTTAAGAACATTATCTGAGCGTACTTGTAATTTGTTTTGTTGAATGTAATCTATTACTGCAAATGAATCACCAGCTTTACCAAGTCTAATATCATGATCCTTTAAAAATGTATGAAGATTTGTGTGGTGACCGCAGTTATAACAATGATATTGCAAGGTGTCCCAAAATACGTTACCACGTTTTGCGGTATCATCTTTATGGGAATCACCACAATAAGGGCATGCAAGGGTTATTCGCCCATGCATGCTCTTTAGTGATTGCTTATTTGGATTAGAATGTTGCTGAGTAGTTACTTGTATAAGTGCATACTCTATTCTTTCCTTTAGCTCTTGTGTTAGTTCTATGTTATTATTAGATGTCGAGGTCATTCAAGAAAGAATCAAGATCGTCATCTGTACTAACTGCTGCAGTTTCTTTTGATTCTGTCTTTACAGGAGCCTCTGCTTCAACTACCGTTGTTGCACTTGTAGTGGCTTTCTTTGGTGTAGATGTTGAACTACTTGTCATCGCTGAGATAGAATCTCCAGGATTTAAGTACATTCTTAATACATCATTTACAAAAGATCTAGTATCTTCGTCCCATGCTTTGTAATCATAGTTTACAAGAGATGGTGCGTTTTCTAACTCAGTTTTGATTGCAGTCATTGTCTCTTTATTTCTTTCTGCTGGAGTATCGCCCATTAAAATTGCAGAAGTACTAGCTGAGAATTTAGACTTATCATAATTATTATATTCACCTTGGCGAGTAATGATCAACTCAAAGTTCTTACCTTCGAATAAGTCAAACACCTGTGTTGGTTCACCGAAATCTGGTTTCAATTCAGCATCGATTTTTTCTTTAATCTTGTAACCGAATTTAAATACTTTATAAGTACCTTCTAATTCTGGGTTTTGTGGATCTTTTACAATCTTAATTAAAGAATAATACTGCTGACGTCTCTTTAATTTCTCTGATGACTTGCGATCTACTGCTGAATCTGATTTTCTCAGTTTCCAGAATACATCTGCGATTGGGCATTTTTCACCTATTGAAGATGGTGAATCTACCAATTTACCGTCACCACTAGAATTAGTTAACCAGTGTACGTATTTTTGAATTAGAGAATTTCTTGGATTCTCTGGATTTGGAACGAAGCGGATTAGCGCTTTATAAGTTCCGTCTTTGCCGTCATCGGCTGTTGGTTTGTAAACTTCGTTTACTGTTGTTCTTTCGGGCTGATGCGTTTCTACGTCTTCTACGCCCAAGTTAAAAATGTCAAATGATTCGCTCATAATACCTTTAAATTGTTTAATTGTTTAATACTTGAAATTACTTTAATGTTCTTTCGTTACCTTATAATGCATAATAATAAATAGTTTCAACTAACTGTTAAGATTGCTCCTGAAGGTTCCTTCCATCTATTTTCCTCTAACTTAATCAGTCCTGACTTGTGAAGTAACTCTGACGCTTCCTTTTCAGTAAGCTGGTTCGCTATCACCATTTTTTCGAGGATCTTAATTAGACGAAGGTATTCAATAGTAATCAACATATAAATTAATACTTTAATTATTATACTTATTATATATCTTAGTTCCTAATTGTTTCATGGAAAGACTTATTAAAAATAAATAATAAAAAAATGAAACAGTTTCTCGCAACTAGCATATAACAAATGTTATCTAAGTCTGGAGGAAAGATTAGGTGGAGGGGTTTGAAACGTATGTAACCAAGAAATACGCATCTACTAGGTCGTCCAACGGCTTCGGGATCTTTTTCCCAATTTCAAGATCTTTGATCATAGAATGTAAGGGGCTTCGAGCTAAGATTGGGTCATCGTTCACATTTTGCTGATATGCCTCAAACAACTGAAGCTTGTTCATGTTACCCTTGCCAGCAAACTTTTTAATTGTAGTAGGAGCAACAGTCAATATGTCTTTAACGTGAAGCTGAGAAATCATTTGTTCTTTAAGAATAGCGGCACCCGCAGCCATGTCAATTATATTATTAGTTCCCATTTTAGAACCATAAGAAGTTCCTTCGAATGCGATAATATAATCATTCTTAGTTTTAGTAATTCCTAAAATAATATTAATAATTTGGTCAGCAGTAGCCATATATCTTCTAACCTTAGCTAGCTCATTTTTAGAGTAATCACCAAATGTGGTTTTCCAGTCTTGCTGATATACTAAAGTAACATCGCTTAGTAGACTAATGTCTTCTTGAAGCTTTTGTTCTTTCTTAGTACCTAAACCTGGTTTAACGTAACTTATATAATGATGTGTGTTGGATTCTGTATTAAAAATACAAATACCTGGAGAATTTAAAGAAAAATCTACTGAAACGTAATTCATTTAGAATCTTTTACCAAGACTAGCACCTAATGCAGCACCTACAAGTCTTGAGGTTAATAAATCAAATAATATACCCTTTTGAATACCTAATACTCTAGCTAATAATTTACCAACTGATTTTCCTAGAGCAAATCCAGTTAAACCACCTATAATAGAACCTAGAAGACCTTCGTTAGTTATTTCTTCATTTAACTTGTCTAAGTCATATGTACCATCTTCGTTTTGGTAAGTTTTACAAAATTCCTCTATTGCTGCATCTATTTTAGATTCTAATTCAGGAGTCCACTCAGACTGTAAGTTTTCTTTAAGAACTTCCATGTCGTTTTCAGTAATCTTTTCCTCTACTAAGTATTTATTAAATGTTTTCATATTGTATATATCTTTGATTATTAAACTTAGTGTTTATTAATAAATTGTTCAAATAACAGTAAGTGGCTTAATACTTTTTTAGATTCTTGGATTGCATTATCTTCATTAGAGTAAAATTTATATCCTTTGCCCTCAACAAATCCATCTTTATTAAATTTAACATAGCTTCCACCACTTATAGGCTTCTTAAAGTAAGCTGAACATCTAGTGTTTAAATTTAATAATTGTTTTTTAGCTTTATTCTCAGACATACTCTCGCAGAAAATTCTAGCGCTGTGAAAACCACTAGCTACACGAAAACCTGAAGAAACATCTGCATGAATACTTTGTTCTATGAACTTGTAATTTTTACTTTCAGCATCCTTAAAAGCGTTAGCTTCTTCTTCAGATTCAAATACAGCAGCCATCCACTCTTCTGCTTTATCGAAACGATCACCTTTTTCTGGGTTAGATCCCCATACTGTGTAAATTTTTTGTTTTGCCATGATGTTATCTATTATTTATTATGATCCTGAAAAATCCTTAAATGGTAAATCAGTTCCATGTTTTTTATTAAATTCTTTATATGCTTTCTTTTTGTCCGAAGATTGTAATGTTTTATACATTTCTCTTAATCTTTCAGCATGTGCCGACCCACTTTTGTAGGATCTATTATCATCTGCATATTGATAGTGTTTATCAAACGACTTCATTGAAGCTAAATATTGATCTAATGGCGATACAAACTTTTTTAAGAATGTCTGTTGAATATCATATGCAGTTGACTTCTTCTTATTTAAGTATAATTCATATTGTCCTCTCCAATTAGTTCTTTTGTAAGCATGTAATATATCTGTACCCTCAGAATGCTTGATAGTTATTTCCCACTTTATTCCTTTATCATTAGATTCGTCTTTGTATTCAACATCATCTAAATTATCTGAAATACCAGCATATGTAAGTAAATTTACAATAGTCATTCTAAGGTCTTCTTCAATTTCAGAAGGTGTTCCCCATCTTCCTTTTTCAAAATCCTTATAAGAATAATAACTTTCTAATGTAAGTAAATGTTTCATATTGTATATATATTATTCTACTTCTAATCTTAGTTTTAATTGATTGTAATAGAAGTTTATTTCAAATGTACTAAATTCAGAAATATTATCTGAGAAATTTAAATTTAATTCATTAATAGAATTCATAATAGGTTTAGCAAATTGCATATATGCAACTGAAGCTCCCTCAGAATCTAATATTCTTAAAGTTAAAGGTTCAGTATATGGTTCAGTAGTTGATCTTGCGTAATAATATAATAATGTGTCCATCATTATCCAATAATTTATAAAACCATCTAACAATTGCATAGTTACCGTAAATTGTCTTTCTATTGTATTTTGAATAGGAACAGCACCTCTTTGATATCTTATAGATCCATCATTATCAGCTTGTGATATAGGATCAAATGAAACTCCAGGAATATTAACTCCTTGTATAGAATAGTTAACAAAATCTATAGGCTCTGCTAAAACTGAGCCAGGTACTTTTGTTAAATATTTTTTATATTTTTCTGCTACCTCTTTGGGTATAAAATTTCTAGGAAATTTAAAATCAAATGTATTATTTCTACTATTTAAAATCATGTTATACTAATATAAATTTACCTGATGTTATATATGTCTGTTCAGTGCCATTATCTACGCTTATATAGAACATATTATTATTCATATTTCTAATTGCTTTAGCATTAGCTTCATTTATTTTAAATAATACTTCTCCTTCGCCCATGTCTATATCTTTATTAGATATGTGGTTAAACGTTAATTTATTAGTTCCATCACCAAAAGATAGTACCAATCTTTCAGCGTTTTCAAAAGAAATAAATTGAATGTCATCTCCTAATTTTTTAGAAATAACAAATTTAAAGTAACATGCAAATGGAGGGATGCTAATTCTAATGTCGCCTTCTTTCATAAATTCAGAAGTTTCAATTTCTTCAACATCTTTGATCATTTGATTTTCACCTTCGCCCTCTAATTTAACTTTAGCAGATGTTGTAATTATATTGTGCCTTTCAATAAATGCAGGCACAACTTTTACAGATCTAGGTAAATTATCAGTAATTAAACTTTTGATTATTTTATTACCTGATAAATTAGGTAATATATTGTAGACCTCTGTCATTACATTAGGACTGTTGATCTTAAGAGCAGAAAGTTTCTTTCCATATTTGCCGGCTTGATTAAGAATCATACTAGCTTTCTTTACAATTTGAGTATTATCAGTTTGATTATAAATTCTCATTGTAACTTCTATAGAAAAGTTTACAGCAGTTGCAGCATTTTTAATAATAGGTCTAAACAGTATAGGATCATTAAAATCTTCATATTGTGTAAACGTCAATTCATTAGTCTTTACATACGATGTTCCAATTTGTTCAAATACATCGACATCAAATATAACAACTATATCATCTGATGATGTACTGATTCTATTTAAAACATATGCTTCAAATGCGCCTATTGAATTATCTCTTTCTCCATATATTTTAAAGTAATCACCGTCTTCTGCATCTTCAATTACAACGGTAAAATCTTGATATTCATCTTCTCTGGAAACGGTAAATTTATTTTCTTCAGCTGTATAAAAATAATCAAATCCATTTCCTACTTCTAGTTTATCTATAAGTTTAAAACTTACTCCGTAATTACTAGCAGGATCTAAATTACTTGAACCTACTGTTCCATCTCCATAGAATCTATCAGTAAACTCAGCGTTTTGACCAATTATTGATGGTACTTTAATTTCAATAAACTTACTCCAAAGCGTTTCTCCTAATACGAATGGTCTAGGATTAGCATATTCATAATTACTAGTATTAAGATAAACTAATTGAGTTAAATAATTTTTAATACCATTATCTCTGTCAGTTGTAATTTCAAATAAGAAACCTTCGTAATTTCTTGCAGAAAAGCTATATCCACTTTTTAAGTGAAGTCTAACAGAATCATATTGAATATAATTTATATTTTGTGTTGCTTCTACTTGATAATTAATTAAATCAGCTTCATTACCTCCAGTCCAACCTGCGTTATTATTTATGTAATTAAACATTTCATAATAACCTGTAGAATCGTATCCTAACAATGCATATCTTGATTCATCATTAGGTACTTTTATACCATGGTATCTACCTATAATTTGATTAATATCATTTCCGGTAACTTCATCTGGTGTAGAAAATAAAGGATTAGCTCTCGTATCTACTATTATTTTACCTCCTATAAAATTAGGATATGTATACTCTATTGTACCGTTTTGATTAGGTGAGAAAACTCCTATTTTAGTAGCATCAGAATACGAATATATTCCTGCGCTTCCAGTGATAAAGAATAATTCTGGATTATCTAATAAAGATAAGTCAAATTTATATGTTTTACCGTTTTGTAATAATAATGTTCTAGCAGCAAAGTTTTCTATAGACACGTATCCGCCATTTGTAGTAACGTCAAAATTTACAACATCACTACCCAATTCATTTATTAAATGTCTACTAGCTCCTGTAACATTTTTTACAGTATCTAAGAATTTTACTTCACTACCGTTATCGTCTACTTCAATTTTAGTAGAGTCTGGATTGCTTTGATCGTGATATATGAATTCTAATAAAACGTCTTCGTCTATCCTGAAATATCTTGATGATTTTGCCATATTGTTTTAGAATCTCAAAAATTTAGGTGACCAATACACTCCTAAACCAATAGAAGGACCAGTACTAATTATTTGATTATTATTTAAGTTTATTCCATAACCAACTCCAATTCCAATAGACCACCCTGATTTTTTTTCAAGTTTTCTATTTAAACGAGTGTTGATTAAGTTTATGTTTTCAATGTCTTTAATTTCTATGCCAGGATAACTAGTACTTAATTTTAATTTATCTGCACCGTCTACGTTTTCTATCGCAGCAAACAAACTCAATGTTTGTTTTAATTCAAATTTACTATCTAAAACTCTAAATTGACCGAAATCATATTTTAATGTAGAAGTTCCAAATAGAGATCTACTGTTACCACTTCCATAATCTTTAAATGATTCATACTTAACTTCAGCAGTAGTTGAATCTATTTGAGTTACGCTTGCGTTTGCTAGTAAACTATCTTTAATTTCTAATTCAGCAGATATCAAGGAATTAACATCTGATAAATCATCATTTAAGTCTAGCGCTTTTTTATACTTATTAGTCATCTTAATAAGTTTATTATCTTTAATTGATAAATCAACTTTGTAAGATCTTATTTGTGCCAATTGATCACCGTTAGTATTTTTTAAAACCGTAACAGAATCTTGGGAAGCTAACAAATTATTTAAAGAAATACTAGCGTCTTCTTGCGCATATTTAACATCTTGTTTCAAAGAGGCCACTTGGTTACATTGTCTTAAAAATAACAACACAAAAAGAGCACCCAGTACAAATGTTAGGGTGTTCTTATTGCCAAATATTTTCTTAATTATTTCCATATAAATTTAGTCTTTCTTATCTAATGATTTGTTCTGATACTGACATACTAGGTGTTGGGGATGGTGTCGGTGTTGGCATGCCTACAAATTTAGAACTTGATGGGCTTTGCATAATCGTCTGCGTCGGTGTTGGGGTCGGCGTTGGTTGGTCATCGCAACTTCCAATAGACATAATTTCTCCGTCTTGAATGGCAAACTTTTGACCTATATTAGCAGTTGCACTACCTGTTGCGGTTGTAACTACACGAATATACTGACCGTCTGCAATTCCACTAATCGTATCACCAACTTCAAATGGACCATTATCTACATAAGTATATGTGCCTGTGGTTGGTGTATCACATGCCGTCTGACCAGTAGCACCAAAGGAAATAGTATTCTCACAACTTCCAATAGACATAATTTCTTCGTCTTGAATAGCAAACTTTTGACCTATATTAGCAGTTGCACTACCTGTTGCAGCTGTAACTACACGAATATACTGACCGTCTCCAATTCCGTTAACCGAATCACCAACTTCGAATGCACCATTATCTACATAAGTATATGTATCGGTGGTTGGTGTATCACATCCAATCATATTGTGTGCTCCAAATGAAATTGTCGTAGCTGTAGTAGGAGTAGGAGTTGGTGTTACATTAACCCCATCACTACCTGCCTGATTTACAGTAATTTGAGCAGTTGTTGAACCATCACCATGTCGCACCGTTAATATTTGGGCCCTAGATGCATTAGTATTGTTTTCTTCTACTGTAATTTCCCATTCATCAGAACTACCTACTTGTGAAATTGAAATCCATGGAGTTTCTTCAACTCCTTCCCAAGTATAGCTACTACCGCTTGGAACTACTGTTATAGTTCTAGTGTATTTATTATTTAACTGTAAATCTGCCATTTTATGTTATTTTTATTTCTTATTTATTTTATTTTAACCATTCTCACCTTTTCCACCGGAATAACCTTCTACCAAGCTTCCTGTTAATGTAACTGTTGCATTAATATCATGAGGATTTTGTATTATTAAATCATCTAAGTTTTTGCCGACCGGAAATTCTGCACCTGGTGATATGCTTTGAATTGTCATTCCACCGTATGTTATTCCACCTGTCCATGTACCGTGAACAAATGAGACACTAATATCATTATCCTTAGCTAAGACTATTGGTAAGTCTTCGTTTACACTTCCACCGCTATGATTATACGTAAGCGATACAGAGTCTGAACCTGGACCTCCAGCAAAATCATCTAAGGAATACTCTGTAACTATATTACCAGTACCATTCTCTTTGATAACAATTGTTCCTGTCTCTTCAAGCGTTGGTGTTGGAGTAGGTGTTGGTGTAGGCGTATTTTCACCATACGGCGAACCATCTTGATTTGCATTTATATCCCCGCCGCTTATGACAACACTATTATTATTTACCGGTGAACCATCTTGATTTGCATTTATATCCCCGCCGTTTATAATAATACTATTAGGTACCGCACTTCCACATTCAGTACATAGTTCTTTCCATTCATTAGAAGAAAAATAACCTTCAAATTTATTATTAGAAGAATTATATCTTATCATACCTGCTACTGGTGATATAGGATCTGTTGAGTTATTAAGTCTAACATATCCTTTAAATTCTGAGTTTGCATCAACATCTAATTTACCAGTACCTAAAGTTTCTAATTTAATATCACTAGTACCACCTGATTGTAATTTCACTCCATTTGTACCTACTATAGCAATTTCATTTTGTGCCGCTATTTCTACATCATCTACGCTTATCGCAAATTTAATATTTGTTGCACCAAATGCGTTTTGTATTGCAAATCTAGTTATTTGAGAGGCTGAATTATATGTACTAGTTAATACTATTTTTTGATCACTAACATCATCTATTAATGTAACATAGTTATCAAATGCGTTAGAATCTTTTTTAATATTTAACTTAGCATTAAGTCCACTATCAATACCAAACGAAGACGTACTTTCGTCAAATAAATCATCACCTAAATATATGACGGGTGTATATTGTAAACCTAATCTTTTTGGTTTTAAAATTTTAAAGTCAGTGTTGCCACTAGGATCAATACTAAACCAAGGTGTATTAGTAGTACCAATCTCTCCTTTAAGACCCTGAATACCCTGATCGCCCTTGATTCCTTTTTCTCCAGTTAAACCTGAATTTCCTAATTGTCCTTTTTGGCCTTTTTGGCCTCTTGGTCCTCCCCCGTTAGCAAGAATCTGATCAAAGTTGTAGTTGATTTTCTCAAACTTAATAGAATCAGAATCACTCGGGTGTAGTATTTCTCTAATATTGATTGCCATTTTATGACTTTATTTTTATCATAGGTTTTATATCATAAGAGTAGCCTAATCTTTTATTATATATCAACCTAAAATTCATTGGCTTTTGAATGTGATTTCTATATGCAAAATTATTATTATCTGGAGTAAATCCATCTGCATCTAATTGATCTACAGTAACTGCATTAATAATCTTAGATCCTTTGCCCTTAAATTGTTTTGTGTATAATTGAACTGAATCAAGTATATATGTTTTTATTAAATTATTCTCAGCATACATAAGTGCATCGTCATTTAATGTTTCTTTATTTCCAGCTGAATTAGCGGGTAAAACATATTTAGATATGCTATCTAATACACCTTCTTTTGCAAGTTTAGTAATTAGTGTATCACTTATGTAAAAGTCTATAATAATGTAATTTTTATTTTCAAATAATACGGTATCACTTGAATTATCACCGTTTCTTAATATGTCATCTAACTCTTCTTCCGAAGAAACATAAGATGTATTAAAATCTAAAAGATTATAGGAATACTTAGGTTTCATTACAGTAGAGGACATATATGATCTTTCTTCATGTGTGTCTAAAGTTCCGGGTACGTTTGTCGAATTTCCACCGGCAAGAGACCTTGTATAATAATCAGAATCCCATGAAGATCTAAATACGTTTACGTCTTTTTTATCTATTGCTATTTCTCCAATTAAAGGATAAAGTGGTAATTTATCACTTGTTGCAGAAAGTTTAGTTACACCTCCTGGATTTATTTCATTTACTTTATGATAGAAATGATTTTTTATTAATCCCCAATTTGAATCGTGATTACCAGTATCACTAATATAACCTAAGTTAAATACTATTCCACATTTATTATATTTCTTATAGTAAGCAGCTGCTCTGTTAAATTCAGTTATATCTGTTAACGAATGTTTATACAATGATTGTTCAAATAATAATTCGTTATCGTTAGATGTTAAATGTAATCTATTAACTTTAAAATGAGAATACGCATCAGTAAATGTCACAACAGGTTTCATATCTACTGTATATTTACCGTTTTGTCTTATTAAGAATGGGTAATACTCTTGTTCTTTTATTAGATTATATCCAATATTACCCTTAAATAATTTAAAACTCTTGGGTTTATCGGTGTCTTCTTCTATATTCAGGTCAGATCTGGTTATTATTTCAGTACCATCGCTGAAGTTTATTACAAATTGATTATTTAAAATTGTTCCGTCACTTTCTATAGTAGTATATGTAACATCATTATTATTTAAATTAACTAGATCAGCAACTGATTTAGCTGTTAAATTTTCTAATATAACTCTATGTGCGTTTGCACCTCCACCAACATATGAATATGAAGCGTTCTTTTGAATAGAATTAGGTAAAAATTCAATGTTGAGTATATCTCCATTGTCATTAACAGGTTTTCCTGTGATTTTTATAGAATTATCAGATTCAACACCCGCTACACTAACTTTATAAATAGAATTAGTATCGTCATTTGGAAATAAGTCTATGTAAATATCACCATATAATCCATCATCACCTAAAGTTATCTGAGAATCAAATTTAGGTAAACTTCCGTTAAGATGTGGAATACCCGGAATAGTATATGGTCCTTCTTCTGCCCAGTTTACAGATGTACTATTAAATTGTAATGCTCCGTTAAACTTAGTATCTGCGTATGTAAAATCATTTTGATTAGAATCAAAAACTATTTTATGATTTAATTCATACAATAATTTTCTATTCATGTTTCCATCAATCCAATAATCACCTAAGTTTAAAGTAATATACATAATAACAAACTTGAATTCTTTGTTTTGAATTACTTCATACTCTATACTATTAGTTTCAACATTATCATTTACTTTAAGTAAAATACTAAATTTGTAACCGTTAAATTCACTACTATTTACAAATTCACTAGCAGTACTATTTACAAATTCTTTTCTATTTTTAAAATCAACCTTAATCCCTTTAAATATAGTACTAGCAAAAGATACATTATTTCCACCTTCGATTAGTGTATATTTTTTAAGAATGTTAGTTTTAATAAATGAAGTTATTTCACCTTCTAATGAATTAAGTTCTGTGTCGTTTTCATTTATGTCGCTATATATAGATACTAAATCTTCACTAGTCAATGTTTTTTCAAAACCATCACTGATCATGAATTTATCAAAATAATTGTTAGTAGTGCTTTTAAATAAATTAGCGCTTAAATCAAAACCTTCTATAAAATTAACATAACTAAATGTGTCATTAAGTTGATTATATTTTAAATATTTTGGTGGCTTCTCTAAATAAAACCACTCATGTGTCATAGACTCTCGACTTCTTTCAGATACTGTTAAATCCGGGGAGAAATTAGTTCTACCAAATGCTTCGTTAACATTTAAATAATATGGCTGTTCCCTAACTGTTACAGTATCCTTAAGTACCCACTTATTAATATTAGGTACTATTCTAGAATTAGTTGCATATTTTTTTAAATTGTTCTCTTTAAGTCTGTCATACTCTGAAGTTAATTGTTCGTCTTCTTCTTCATCAACAGATTCCTCTGTTAATATTTTAGATAAATTAGAAAAATAATTTATTGGGTTTAGTTCGAAATCTTCACTAAAGATATCTCTAGCACTTAATATGGTCGTTTCTATACCGGTTGCCTCATCAATATTGTTAATAGCATTTATATATGGTTCATACTCTATCTCTTCTTGAGTTTCGTATGCCAATTCTTTTAATTCAGAGTTATCAGTATCATAGAAATCAAAATTCATATCGTAGATATTATATGCAGAAAATAAACCTAATCTAATTTCATTTTCGTAAAATATTTTAGTATCGCCTGAACTTAAATCGTTTTTGTCTTCTAAAATAACCTTCGAATATATGTTATCAGACGTTCTAATATCTTCAACTATGTCTATAACTTTATTGTATACACCTTTATATCTGGTTTCTATATAATCATTAATGTTTATTTCACTTACGGTTTCGTTATTTACAAAAACTGATTTTTCTGGCGCATTTCCACCTGATAAATAATATGCATTAAATTTTTGTAAAATAGCTTGACCGCTTAGGAATTGAAAATTCTGTCTTAGATTAAGCTTATTTAAGCTATCTAGATTTTCTAATAAAACAAAATCGTTTACATTGGTCTTACCTAATAAAACACAAGATTGCATTAACTGATAACCAGATACATTACTAATAATATACACGTTAGCTCCTACGTTAATAGAAGTAAACTCTGTTTCGTTTGCGTTTATACAAGAAGATAAAGCAACTGCAATATCAGTAGATGTACCTAGATTAGAATATCTTAAACCTTTAAATGATTTAGCTTCTAACTGGGACTCAGCATAATAAGTGTGCTTTTCTAAACCTACATTAGTTTGAATAGAATCATTTCTAATAATACAATCACCTTGTGATGTAATTCTTAAATTAAAGTCTCCTAAGTTAGCTCTCTTTTCAGTTAAGAATATTGACTTATCGTCAAATGTAATATCATATATTTCTTTAAATAAAGGTAAGTCCTCATCTGTTTCAGTTTCAACGCGTGTTTTAATAGCGGCTATTGTGTCAGTTATTGTACTTTGACTATTTACAGAAAACGTTAAAGTATTCTGAAAGTCAGAAGGATCATCTATTTCAAACCTAATAGTCTGGTTTGCTACATGTTTAATGAATGTAAACCTATTAGCTTCCTCCTTAATATAAGTAATTCCTAATGAATCATTAGTATACGGAGTATCAATTATACTCAACTTAATAAAGTCATAACCATGATCATCATTAGACACTAGATCAACTGATCTATTAGTGCTTTGAATACCTAAATGTTCTTGAATTTTATTACTACCGTCCTCTACTGCAACCTTCCATTGATTAGCATCGTAATATGTGTTACTAGAAATATTAAAGAATTTATTACCAGCCGAAACATATCCTAACATCGGCATATTACTAATTTGATTGTATGATGGTATAGCAGTTTCAGGTACATTAGCATCTACTGTAGAATTTAATTCCTTAAATGTGTATACCTTACCATCTACCGAAACAACTCTACCATATCCCGATTCTATATCATCAACATATATACCGAAATACCTATTAATGCTATATTCAGTAGCCGAGTCATCGTTAAATAAAAATTCTAAGTTGATTAAATTTGCGGAAGCAATTTCATTTCTTTTAAACGAATCTGTAATAAAATCGTTAGCTTCTATCAATGGTTTATCTGTTAATGAATAACTCTTATACAAATACTCTGCTTTACGTGTAAACCCACCTTTAATAAGATCTATTCCATTAAAACTAGATTTTGCAGATTTTTCAAAATTAATAGTTAACGGAGATGATGGGAATGTTTCGTCTTGAATATGATTCCTTAAATAGTTACCTATATTAGAATCTCTTGTTAAATCAAACGTTTCTATTATTTCAGAATTCTTTAATATACTTTTTATTCTGTTAAAATTATCAGCAGCATTGTTTCCTAGATTTAGAGATCCTACTGGATCATTTACTCTGTAAATTACAAAGTTTTTAGGAATATTTGTATCTAACCAAATAGGTGCAAAAATCCTAAAGTCTTCACTATGTAATTTTGATGCATTGTAATTAGTCCCATACTGGTATGTCTCTTCTAGTTGCTTCTCATAAGAATCTAAAACAGTAATATCTGAATAGTCTCTTTTTGTAGTAAACATAAGATCATTAGGAGTCATATTTACATTATAGAAATTAGCAACATCGTATGAATATTTTCCATCCTTGTTTATTGGGAATTTCTTGTATTCTATTGCAGCTAATTCTTTTGTAGCACTTATGCTTTCCAAGTATAATTTATCTTCAGAATTTACAACTAATTTTACATTGGTTGTAAGTTTAGGGTTGGTTCTTAACAATGGCTTAGAAACATTATCTAATTTATAATTTGTTTCTAAATCAAAATTAGGACCTAATGCATCTAGCGCAGCATCATTAACTACTGGAAAGGTATAACTATCTTTTATATTTAATTCATTCCTACAATCAAAACATGTAGAATAAATGTTTACTGTGTTTTCACTACCAAATCCTAAATTTACAGGATTTGTAGTAACTATTTTAATATCATTAATTGCTCCGTAGCCATGATCACTAAGCTTATTAGCTGCATTGTTTATATCCTCTGCATATATTGTATTTACATAAGAGACACACTTAAATCCATTTGGTTGAAAAACAATATCTGTTGAATAGTCTGCTGTTGATGAATCTCGCCATGTATTTATAAAATCGTTAAGATAGCTTTGGCCTACTTGTACTGTTACATTTTCATCCAATACTACATCAACGCCCGCGTCTACTACATATAATTTCCAATAATATGACTCAGTGCCTAATCTATTATCTTGATCCTCGTATGCTTCACATCCATAGAATGCGTAATACACATTGGTATCGTTTATACCTCTATCACCCTCTATTTCTCCTGGTAAATTAGTAAGATTAATATTAGGTGCCTTTATAATGTTACAATTTTGTGTAAAAATTTGAGTAGATCCATTTGATTTTATAAATTGATTTTGACTATTAAAGCCAAACCAACTAAAATCAAATCCGTCACCCTCATTATTCCATACATATCCGCTACCATCAAGGTTATTAGAATACACTCCGCTTTGAGCTAAACCTTCTATTGTATTTTCAGAAGCTGTAAGTTGGGAAGTGTAAACAGGAATATTAAGATTTACTATAGTGTCGAAATCTTTAGTAGCTTCGCCTTCGGGTAAACTATACCAAAGACTTGTTGTTGTTGTTTTACCGTTACATAGTTCATCAATATTATCTGCATAATATATGTTACTTAATTCATATGTAGAATATACTATTTCAGGTGGACATGACCAACCTCCAGGGTTAGATACCCAATTGTTTTCAGTTCCTCTTTTATAATAAGTAGAAGTTTCAAACTCTGCTTGATATAAACCAGCTGGTATCTGCCCTTCTAAATCTTCATTAAATCCGTTTGAGTACTGGTTAGCCCAATAACTACTAACAAATAATATCGTATTATCGGCAACTAAGGTTTGTAAATCCTTAGCAGGATCAGAACTATCGTTAACACCATACGCAACTTTTACTTTTTCACCTCCAAAATTATTACAAATACTTGTTTCAGAACCAGAATATCTAACAAGTGTCTCTTTAAATTTGTCAGATTGTACAGAACATGATGATACAGATTCAACAATACCAGACGAATTTACAGATATTACTTGTTCTAATAAATTACCATTTCCTGTAAGTTGAGTAATTTTAAAATACTTAGAAACATTATTAGATATAAACAGATTACCTGTTTCATCTAAATAGATTTCATCACCTACTGCAATATCACTTATTTTTGTAGACTGAGTAACTCTAGCATATCCTATATTAATTGTCTCAGTTAAACATGCTTCATCTTCACTAGCAAAAAACCCTGTTTTATTAAATGCATAATATGTACCAGCTGAAATAGTTACATTAACAGTTTCTGAAGAACTAGCGCCTTCAGAGTCTGTTGCAGTTATTACAAAAGAATCAGGTGCTGTGTTACCGGCTGCAGTCAAATATGAAAAAGTATTTGTGCTAAAATCTATTGTTGCTGTACCAAATGTAGGCGCAGAAATACTATATGTAATATTTTGATTTTCTTGATCAGTCGCGCTAAACGGAAAAACTATCGGTTCAGTTGAGTTTAATTCAACTGATATGTTATACGGTGTGTTATTAAATGTAGGTGCAGTATTACTCGCGGCACTTACATTAATAGTAATAGTACCAGTTGCGGTTTGTCCTATGCTATCTTCTACTGTGTATGTAAATGTATCCTGTATAGCAGGTGATCCAAATGATATTTGAGGTGCAGTATATATTATTGCGCCAGTAGCTTGGTTAAACGTACTGAGCGTCCCATTAAATGTAGAACTTTCAGAAATACTCCATGTTAAATTACTATCGCTTGTGTTATCATCAATAACTAAGTTAAATAAATCAATCACTGTCGATATGCCTTGTGTAGCCGATATTGTGTTATCGTTAGCTGTTGGGGCAGAATCTCCGGCAATTGTTACCTGACATGTAATAGTACCATTGTTGTTATAACCAGATGGCACATTAACCACTACATCATATGTTTGCGTATTTGATCCTATAACTAATGGCGTAATACTGTTAAATGTACCACCGTTACTAATTTGTATATCATTGCTGTCTATAGTCGTACCAACTGCAAGTCCATTTAAATCATCTACGTTTACTGCAGCTAATGCACATGTAAAATCAGGTAAAGGAGTTGGTGTTGGTGTTGGTGTTGCGGTCGGAGTTGCAGTCGGTGTTGGCGTTGGAGCAGCTAATAAATTTAAAGTAATTGTTTGAGCTGAACTGCCTACTTGTTCCGGCGTAGCAATAATTACCAATTCTTCAGTTGGGTCTGCATCCGATACGATGTCAAATCCTAACTCACCTGTAAATTGTCTAGAATCTGCTCCTACACTAGATCCGACACTAAGTACAATGTCAGTTAATGAACTTATAGATATGTCATCTATAGTAGCTCCATTGTAAGTACCATCAATCTGTAAAGACACTGTGTTACCATTTAAACTGGTATCAGAGAATGCATCAACATATATTTTAACGGTATCACCTTCATTTGCGTTAGTGATCGCGTTTCCGTTGTCATCCTGAAATTCAATAGAGTATATTGGTGGACATGCACTAAATTTACCATCTGTGCCCGATGCTGTTACGCCCGTTGGTAGAATTTTAATAGCGCCATGTCTACTCGTACCTTCTATGCTTTGAACATAAAACCAATTACCACCAGCGTCTCCGCTAAATGTCCACTCAAGCGTATCATCTTCAGTATCGGCACCTGCAGATGTCGTAAATAATTGAACATTGTCATCTGTTAAAATATCATCAAGATCGTTACAGTATAAAGTTAACTGTGTACCACTTCTATCGTAAGAACATACATTAGAAGAATCTAAGTGTGATGTGCTAGTGTCAAATATGATTAATTGTTTTGCCATTCTACCGTGCTAATTGTTTTATTAATAGAGTACTAACTACTTTCTCTATTATATATCTAACACAATATGAGTAGCTTTTCCATATTATCTTATGGAATAACCCTTAAAGCTAAACATTCTTCTATCTTTCACTGGAGAAATAGAACTCGGCACATTTCTAACTAATTGTGCAGCTCTAATAGAATTTAAGTTTTTACCTTTAGCTGAGTACTTAGCAAATATTTCTAAGTCAAACATAAATTGATTATCAAATTTATCAAATATATCAAATCCCATTTTCTTAGTGTATGTTAAATTAGGGAAAGTTAATTTTGCTTGTCCTCCAATTCTACCTCTGTCAGATTCTGGGTCATTACCAAAGTAATCAGTCATTCTATATTGGAATACGACATCAACTGACAGTGCATTAGAATTATCTAGACCTGATTTATCTCTACCTTTAATGGCTCTTCTAGATTGTTTAGTTTCTCCATCAACAGAAAGTGATGATAAATTTATAGGAGACATAAATAAGAATGAACCACATGATCTACCACCTAATAAGAATTGATCATTAGAATCAAATGACATTTTTAAAGATCTATTAAGCGGAATAATAGTACTACTATTATTTTCAGTGTCTTGATATGCAAGCTGTTGTTTAGCTTTAATGTTGTTTACATTAATTAAACTAGAGCCAAATGCACCAACTGATCTAAATGATTTACCAGATACAAATGTTGCCGTAATAGGCATAGTGTTTGTAGCTTGATTTACAAGAGCTTGTAATGAATCTTTTTGCGAAGTATCTGAATATGCAATCTGATTTCCATCTTCATCTGTCATCCAATTACTATACAAGTTTTCTAATTCAGGATGGTCTTTGTGCATAAAAATACCAGTGTTGTAAGCTGCAGCACCTATTGTTCCTATAGAACAAACATCTATCATTTCAGCTTCAAATTCACCATTAATGTTTTGAACGCCTGCGTGTCTACCAAATGTTCCTGTCCAAATAAAATCATTAGATAATGCATTTCCGTTTGGAGTTATTAATTGAAGGTTTGAAGAATCTGGCGGCATAAACGAAGAATAACTCAACGTATACTCATAGTTAGTTAAACTAGGAGAAGCTCCACTAATCAAAGAATCTGTAATGTAATGTGGATTTTGATTTGCAACATCCATATATCTTGAATAAATAAATTGACCTCTTCTCTGTGCAGATTGATATGGCGCAGACAATAATAAATCATATGATCCAATTGCAGATGCAGATATGTTTTGATATTGAATAGGCGCTAAATCATATTTACCTTCAGATGTGTAATATGAGTCTGATGAAACTTTAGCATCAATTGCTGTATTTTCTTGATCATTAGATCCAACTCCAAATCCATTAGTATCTTCAATAGAACCCGCAGTAGAAGATCTGTATACTGGTTTATTTCTATCACCAGTTAATCTAGAAACTAATTCTAATTGTGTAGCTTTGGTATTTTCTAATAAAAGTTTAAATGTTTTAGTAACTATGTGTCCTTTTTTAACAGAAAGCTCAGCAACCTCATCAACATAATATCCAGCAAACACTTGGTTAACTGTGTTATTTTGAATAACTGTTACTGTACCATCTTCTGCTCTTAATGTAACCACTAATTCACCGACTTCAGCTTCTATACCTTCTTTAAGTGCAGCTATTTGAGATTCTAAAGCTATTAATTTATCAAATACTGAAATAGGTTTCTGTTCTGCTGACAAGAAGCCCGAAGCAATAGACGCTGCATTATGTGCATAGAATTTTTCATTTGCTATAAAACTTTCATCAACGTGTGTAAAAACACCCTTAGATGTTAACTCACTAGATATTTTAACAGCCGCAACTTCAGCTAAGTTTTTCTCGACTAATGCATCTAAATCGGTTGTATCAATTTCTGCTTCTGGGAAATCAATAGTTATTGGTTCCGACCAGTCAGAGTATATCGGATTTGCAGGATATCCAGCTTCAGATATAGATCTTACTCTTATTTCTACTAATTCGTTTTGATTAATAGCAATGTCCAATTGGTTAAAGTTAATTTCTTGAGCATCTTCTACTAGAGATTCTTTCCACTCAAACTTCATTGGTCTAAGCTTTTGTCCTGTTGCAAGCACAGGCTTTATTCTACCTCTAGATCTAGGTTTAGTTTTAATCTCGTTCCAATTTGAAAACACAGCGGTCTTCTCTCTAGTACCGTCAGTAAATGGTAATTGTGAAACTTCACTTGATTTACCATTAGTGGATAAGTATCTATATTGAATTGAGAATTGAACTACTTTTTGAGGAACCGTGTCTGCAACTTTCTTAGGAGCAGGAACAGCCCAAAAACCTCTTACTCTAAACTTAGGTGTAATGTTAGTTACGTTAGTACTAGATGCTAATGATTGAATCTGGTTTACTAAACTATTATAAAGTTTAGTTTCACTTGCTCTTTCTTCTATTAAAGAATTAAGTTCACTTTTATCTTTATCTCTTTGTACTTCAGATTCATATTTCTTAGTAGAAATTTCAGTTCTTTTCTTAGCAATAGTATCGTCAAGTTTCTTGATATTTTCTTCGACAGATGTTTTATCTGCAGAGAACTTCTTAATCTTATCAGATGCGTCATTCTTAGTCAGGTGTCTGTTAATTTGAACAACCTTAAAGTTTCTATTGTCCAGAGTTGGTGCGTCTGGTGTAACTCCCACCGTTGCTGGTGGAATAGCATCTTCTTTAAGAGCTTTTATGTATTGACCAAAATCAGCAACGTTTTCTTTATAGTAATCGTCTAATCTAATAAATGTTCCATCTTCTTGTAAAAATGTTAATTCGTTTGTATATAAACCAATACCGGGTGACCATTTTTCGGCCAACATATTAGAATCTGGGTCAATAGCTTTAATAAATACTAAAATTCTTTCATTAAATCCACAGTTAACTTGAACATTTAAGCCAGTGTTTGTATACTTGTATATAGAAAGTACATCAGTTCCTATTTTTAAAGCTTCGTAACCTTCTATAAGTTCTAACTCTAATTGTCTTGTAGAACCATCTATTTTTACAATCTTATATCTAGTATTTTTATTACCAGAATTAAGCATTAATTCATCACCTGTTTTAAGTAACTCAGTATCATTTAAATCTTTACCGTTATCGTTATATGTCAATTTATCGACAGTGATTAACTTAACTGATTTCTTCTTAGTAACACCTTCTACTATTACATCTTTCTTAAGAGTGTCAATTGAAGTTATATCAAATTTACCGCCATATTGACTATTTCTAAAAGGTAAATCTCTAACTTCTTCGTCTACTATGTATGCTAAATTGTTATTTACAACATCTCTAATTACAGTAAAATAATCTAAATTTTCAGATTTGTTATAATTACTTTTAAAATATTCTACTGTAGTTTCGTTAGTAGAATCAAAAATAATTCTTTTAATTAAAACCCTTTCTGTTTCTTCAGTAACTTGTCCTGATACATCAATCGTAGTAGTTAAAAGAGGGTTTAAAAAATCTTCAAAGAAATAATTACTTTTAGTAGAAAAACGTTCTGGTCTAATTACACTTGTAATATCATTAGCAGGCGTTTTTAATGCAGAAGTAATAATGCTTTGATAGCTTCCATCAGGTAATTTAATTTTGGTATTACCTTTACCTAATCCCGAAAGCGCCTTTAGATTTGTATCTAGTCTTTCTAACTCACGTTTCATATAACCAAATGCAGGTACATAAACTGTCTTAGTAGTACCTTCGGCAGTTAATATTTCTAATGGAACATCTTTTGTTTCAGTAGTAATTGCTTCGTTAATTCTTTCATAAATCTTTAAAGAATTAGCATTGATTTCAAGAAGCTTCTTGAGCGTGTTAGAAAGTGAGTTGTTAGTATTCATATTATCTTAAAATATCTGCTTCAAAGAGATAGGTTGTAGGATCTACACATACTATCTCAATATGTGGTTTATTTGTTAAAAGTTGACTAACTTCTATTTCTGCAATTAATTTATTAAATCTACGTGACTTGTCAGAATAAATTTTAATATTATTGCCTTGCATGTCGATTGTGTCAAACGCTATTTTAAGTGTTTGTCCAACCTTCCATGAAGAAGAACTGTCGTCAATGTATATATTCAGATCAGAATTAGGATCCGATGATAATAAGTTTTTTAAACTTAGTCTATTAGTATAATCCTCTAGCTTTGTCCATATTGCAAACCTATCAGCACCTTGTCCATCGACGCCTGCATCAAAAGGTGCATTCGTAGTTAATTTAGAAGCTAATGCTTCGGCTGCAATGTTGTACAACCAAGCTTCTCCTAAAGAATATCCATAAACTGTATTGTTAACTTTAATTTTATCTTTTATAGTTTTATCGACTTCAGTGCCTTTACCGTTAAATATAACATCTGTGTTATATTGTAATTCTACTGGCACAGTTCCGTCTATTAATCTATTGATTTTATCATGTGCTTTAGTAATAAGATCTAATAAAGATCTAGAATCCTGTAATTGTATTGAAGCATCTTCAAAATCAGATTCTACCGCAGAGATTCTAGAAATAAGATCATCACTATCATTAGAATTAAGTACTAATGATTCAATATCGTTTAATCTAGTTACAATGCTAGAATATCTTGTATTAGCTTCTAAAAGTAATTGTGTTGCATTTTCTAATGCAGTTGTAGTATCCATGAATAAATCCATAGAAAATGTTGTAAAATCATTAATAGAAGTTTCAACGCCTACGTTATCTAAGGAAGAATTAAATTTTAAGTTTAGCTTTAACGAATATGCATTACCATTAAGTCCGGTAACTTCATTCGGTTTATATTTAATTTGCTCATGTATCTTTGTGCCTGGCCCGAATGCATCTTTAATATCATCTAATATTAAAATACCATATAAGTTAGTAGCTCTATTGGCAGGTACAGATTCACTGTAAAGATCGTAATAAATTAATATTGCATTAAATCTAAAATCTTGTCCTTTTTTAGAATAATCTAATATAGACTGAGTATCTGGATCTTGTTTTATAGCAGCATAGCTACTTGCTTCAAACTCTATTTGAACCGAATTGGTTGCATTAGTTTGTATATCATAATACGGTCCACTACTAGGAGTATACGCATCAACTACAGAATCAATATTAATATTAGGATCTGGATGTGTTTGACCTGCTCTTCCTTTAATATAATCATCGGCATACATTTTAGTAGCTGTTGTGTTATAATTAGTAGGTCTAAATAATACTAGTGGTGTATAACCAACCGATGTCGGAACGTTAACATAAACTTCATGATATGTATTATCAGAATATGTTACATCATTCTCTGCGTCGATGCTACCTAAATATTTTACTAGCTTTTCGTAATTTGCTCCACCTAATATAGCGTTATCGTTTTCTGCATATAATCCATTAACACTTTCATTAGAATCAGTCGGTCTAAAATCTACTGCACCTAATTTAGACATCCATTTAAAGAATACTTTTTCTGCATCTGATTGTAAAATAATCGGATCATAGTCATCATCTCTTAAAAGAAGCTCTTCTAAGTTAAGCGCATAATTTTGAAAAGTTTGTGCGAAATCGACATTTGGCATCGATGCAACATAAGATTGACCTGATGCTTGTTTTAAGCCAAGTTCATAGTCAATAACATTAGAACCGTTTACTGATTGTGTAAAATCTGGTAAGTCAAGTAATGCGTACTTGCTAAATTCAAATTTTAGATCAGGATTATTAAAGGCCCTAGTTATGTCTCTCGCAGCCGATGCGAATGCATACATTGTGCCGCCTTGCGGCTGAGGTATTCTAACTAAAGGAGTCGCCATTTATTTTATTAATTTTGTTTATTAAACTATAGTTGCATTATGTGCACTAATTACGTACCACGTATTGCTAAAACATCTTAAAGTAATTGTTGAGTTAAGTCCATCTAATGCAATTGAAGTTGCACCAAATTCAACACCAGCTGCTTTCAAAAGCGTAACGCCTGCAGTTGCAATGATAGTAAACTCATGTCCGTCTGCTGCCACTGGCAATGTAAAATCAGCATCTACAAAATATGTTGATTTTTCAATTGTCGTTGGTGCAGAGACAGTTGTTGCAGTTGCAGCCGTACCAACAACACCGCTCTTAATCACTTTATCAGCGATTGTAATTGCGTTATTGAATGTAAAGTCTGTTCCTACTGTTCCACCATTTGAATTAACTTGGAATAATGTTAAGTTGTTTTGCAAAACTGTAATAGCTGAAGTACTAATATTACTTACTCCTTCTAAAACCGATGTTGTCGGATTTAAAAGAGCAGTTACACTAGCTAATTCATCGTTTAATAACTCAAAGTTATTATTAATAGTTGGTCTCGATGATGACACCGAGTCAGTTCCTAAGATTTCTGTAATGTTTGCCATTTTATTTATTTATTTTACTTTTAGCATATTGCGTTTTACAACGTTTTTGTTTCCATATGTGTCTTCCGCTTCAAGCTCAATGGAGTAGTATCCAGGTTGCTTGAATATGTAAGTCAACCACATATTATTATAGTATATATCAGTGATTTCTGGATTACTTATATTCTTAATAGTCCATTTAGCATTCTTTGCTCCAGGGAACCTAGAAATGTCAGTTGATATAGTTACGTGAGTAGATCTTTCTACTTCAGCGTAGTCTTTAAATATTTTAGTATCGTCCCATGTTGGATTATAATGTACTACGTGATTTTCACCACTAATGCTGGACGTGCTTCCTAAATTTGCACTAATTATTCTAACATCAGAAAAATCATAAGTATATGAATATTCTTCGCCCGTTGCTATAATAAATCTAAAGATATCACTTGCTAATGGATCAATGCCATCAACATCTTCTAGTACTGGATTAAAATTAAATTTATTTATAATAGGATCTGTACTATTATTTAATTCTTCAGCTATAGCATTCCATGCAAATATATCAGAAGTACTAGTTGGCGTTGGAGATGTTATTTCATGTGTACCTATAAACTCTTGATTAGTAATACGATCTTTATGAATTATTTTTAAAATATCTCCGTTTTCAATATCGTTAATTTTAAAAGACGATGTTAAATCAGAGCCAACTCTCATGGCATTCCACCATAGATGTTCAGCATCTTTATATCTAAATGTAGATTCGTCCCATTGATACGGTCCAGCATTTTCACTAAAACCTATTTCAGAATACACATCGACAAATCTTTGCACTGTTGAGAATCTAACGCCTTGATCATCTTCCCTGTGTACATAATTAGATCTATCTAAAGTTAAATACAAAGTAGCTATGTCATCTTCTATTTTAGTAGTATTGTCTTGAGGAAAATCCCAATACCCACCTGATTTTGACCAATCTAATTCCTTAGAATTCCAATCACATAATTCTTTCCACTTATAGATACCATATAATTCTAAATCTTTTAATCTAATATCAACTAAATTATCCATTCTAAAATGAGACCTATGTCCAAATAAATCGTAAGTTCTCATTTCTATAGAATATTGACCAACATACGGTAACGTTATAGGAAATACTAGGAAGTTATCAATTGGTCCTCTAAAGGTTTGATCATATCCATGTTCTTTATTAGTTATTATCCATTCTATTTCATATACCCATCTTTTCCACCAGTTTTCCCATGTTACTTTAAGATTTGAGTTAGCGTCAACTGCATCATCCCAAGTAAAATTAGCTTCATTCCAAATGTCATCAAATGTCAATGTACCGTCTAATGTTATGGGCGCACCTATAGGAATATTTTGGTTATAAGATTCTAAAGAATTGTCATAATATGTTTCGTAGAATTTACTGTATGCTTGCCTTAAATCTTCCCTTTCAGATTCATTTATAGAATCTTCATTTCCAAAAGTTAAGTTTAATAACGTGTTATAGTTAGAACTATCATCATTTTGATCTAAATGACTTTTAAGTACTACTGAAGTATCTTCAATAAAAATAGGTCTATTCTTAGGATGTACTTCAAATTTTATGTTGTGTCCTTCTGTAAAGAATCCTACATTGTTTTGTATATTCCAAACATTTAGATTTTTTTGTGCAAAGTAGTCTCCTTCTCCTGTTATATCAATGATTTTTGCATTTAATGGCAAGAAATCTTTTTGTAGTCTATTTTTAAGACCATATAATTTAATTAAAACTTCTTCTGGTGTAAAATCAAAAACTTCATCTACATTTGGGATATCCCATTGATCAAACGTTCCATTAGTTTCATTAATTCTATAAACTAAACTAAATCTACTAGTTTTTTTAATAGTGCTACTAGGCACTTTAAATTTTAATCTCTTACGAATCATTTCCCCACGCTTAGATGCGTTAGGCACTGGCACAGCATACATTTTACCGAAACTTTCTGCAGATTTGTCAACGTTAAGCCAGTATTCCTTTAGAGTAATTCTGTCATAGCCAAAGAAATCTATAGCATTCAATATAGCTTTATAAGTTCCTACGAATGGCTTGATATTATGTAACTCTAGGAGCAACTCTTTACGTTTCTTATTAAGCAGTTTAAAATCTGGAGACATTTCACTAATGTCATGTGTTTTAAATAGCATAAAATCCCCAACATCTAATGTAGCTCCAAAATTAGAAAGCAAAATACTAAGCCTTTCGTCTTCTTCAACTACTTCACCGTATACTGTTATTTCTGCAATTTTTGTTTCTACGCCATTGATAGATTCAAATATACATAAATATCTTGTGTGTGGTCCTCCAGTTTTAGAGCTAAGTGCAATATTTATTTGTAATGCAACTTGATTAGGTGTTGAAAGTTCTTTAATTCCGTTTGCATCAGTACCGGTAATATTAGAATTAGATTCAATATCAAATTCTAAAGAATCTTTTTCATCAACAATAATTTTACCATTTTCTAATTTAGTTCCATATATTATTATGTCCTTTGAATTAACAACGGTATCTTTTTTCCATTTAGCTATAAATTTACTATCGTTAGGGTTTTCGGCAACTGGGGTATTTGCAACTAAATCACCTAAATATTTACATTCTTCTAAAATAAATAAATTTACAGTTTCATATAATTGAACAGAAACCTCATCTAAATATAAATTACCAGACCACACGCCATTTGAATTTTTAACTAAATTCAAATCGTTATCTAAACCATTAAAAAATCTTAAATTATTATACATTATCTAATATGTTTATCACCTTTTTTAACTGTGTAATTTTTATATCCTTTAAAGGTTCTAACGCCTTTAAGTAATACAAATAAGCTATCATCTATAAAATATAAGAATTCTCTTAGGATAGTATTTCTAATTATGTGTTTTGAAAGCATCTTAGATATAAAACTTTCATCCATATACTGATTACCTGTATTAAGTCTATTATCATGCCTTGTTTTAGCAATATCGTATACTCTAGGTTTATTATATTTTAATAAGTCTTTAAATAAATTCATGTCTTACTGTTTATATCTTTAATGCCTTTCTATCACCAGCTTGTAATCTAGTATATATTGTTCTAGGAACCGGATCACCTTCAAAATTAATACTTAGTGCTGCTTCTGCGTTAATTAAAACATCATCAGTAATCTCATCACCGTCTCTATCTTGCCATCCGCCTCTAAATACTGCAACTTCTTCTTTTTCCATAATAATATCACCCCATCTATCTAAGCCAACCACCGTTTCAGGTATAACCGTTGCTTCGTCTACTGTTACAGTTGAGACTTCTTCTATTCTTTTAAAGAACACATATTTTTGTTTTCCGTTTCCAACGTTTTCTAAAGTTACAGGATCTTGCGGTACAACAGAAATTGTTTTAGATTCAAAGTAACCTAATCTTCTTGCTGTTTCTTCTGTTTCAGAAATAAACCTAACATTAACAGCATCAATACCTTCAATTTCTTCTAATATGTAAATTATATCTGATTTTGGTAATTTATCTCTTCTAGTTACATTCAATAAATATTCATCTATCTTAGATCTAATCTCATTGCCTAATTCTTCTTTTGTAAAACCTTCGAAAAATCTAACATTAACATCCATACTATATTTTCTAATCTTAGGCTTAACAAAAACAACTTCAGTAGTTACCATTTGTTGACCGCTATCTTGCAGTACCTTAGACATTTTTTCATATTCATTATCATCAAAGAACATTTCTTCTTGTGGAATAGAAAAATAATCCTGGTTTTTAGCTAACTTCCTTCTAACATCTGGAATTGCAAAAATATAAATCACATTATCATCATCTAAATATTGATCATCTGTTGTGTTGTATGCATCTAAATAAGAAAATATACTGTATCTAGATAAGAAGTATTCATAGTTATCTGGAGTTGCCAGTACAAATGACTTACTAGCAAGAGGAGTCATAATCTTTGTAAACTGAGTAGATTCTCTATCTGTTCCCATTTTAGGGGAAGATGTAACCGTTATATCTAAGAAATTATTTAGATCATGCTCTTCTCCTAAAGAATCTACACCGGTTGCTTTCCATTTTAACGTTAAATCATTTGAATCATCTATGTTTCCTTTGACACCTTCATGTGTAACATATTCTACTTCAATTTTAGAACCAAGCGGTGGCGCCATACCAAAAGCTGTGTTTCCAAAATATACATCTAATCCTCCTGAAATTCCAGTTTTAACTAAATATGCCTTTTCATCTCTGTGTAAATCATATAAAGATTCTTGTTTTGTCCAAACCTCACCGTTTACACTAATGTTTATTTTACTGTGGTCTGAAAGTCCCTTAGTTTGTACATTAAATGATTGTAAAGGTTCGCCATCCCCTGTAAAAGTTTGTGATTCAAATTTACCTTGAATAATTGCGGTACTAATTACAGTATTATTACTTTTTTCTAATCTAAATCTGTCTTTACTAGTCAACAATGTATATGTTAACCCATTAAGGTCGAATTTTAATTCAGCTCTATTGTCTATTGTAATTCCAGCTCCTGAAATTTTATCAAAATCAACACCAGGTTTCCATCTAAATTCAATTTCACCTGTAGCTGCAAAACCTCTAGTAGAGTCATGGCCTGTAAGCCTACTCATACCGTAAATAGATTCTGCGTGTTGAGCTGTATATATGTTTTGCTCAACTAGTGCGTCTTCAAGATAAAATAATATTAATTCTTGAATCTCAGTTATTACAGATATGATTTGAGCAAATGGTGATGCATCGGTAAACAATGTACCAGCACGTCCATAAACTCTAGAAATATAAACTCTAGCGTCGTCTTTGATCTGCTGTGCAGTTGCTCTTAATGTACTTATAAATTTTAACTCTGCCATTTTATCTAATGTTTAATTGTACGAGATATTTACCGTCTATTGTAATATCAATATATGCAATATCTCTAACGTTACCTTTAAAGAATTTTACCTTTGTGGCAACATTGTATTTTTGTGCTAAAGGACAATAATATTTAATCTGTGTATCTAACGCGTCCTTTAGTTGACCTTCATTATACCCTAAAGCATATATGTACTGCTCTAGATCGCATCCAAAACCAGGAGCCCCTAAAACATCAGCTTTACCAGTAAATAGAATAGTCTCTATTTGTTGAACGAGCTGTTCTATTTCTCCATTGGTTTGAACTTGCGTTCTATTCCAGTTTGGGTCTCCTTTTGTCTTTATATAAAAATCCATTTATATATGTATCTCAATTTTTTAACTATGGAACATGAAGTCTACACCTTCATCTCCTTTGATTTCTTCTTCTATTGATTCTAATTCACTATCGCCCATATCTTTTATGGCGCTATAGTCAAATTCAACATTACCAGGTAAAGCGAATTTAAAGATACCTAACTTAGCACCTAATGATTGCTTTATTTTAGCGCTAACATATCTGAAGAATATTTCGTCATCAAACAGGGCGCAGTCTGGTATAGTCTCAAACAACTCTAATATAACATCACCCTTAGGCGTATCACCCATAATTTTTAATTCACCAGTGTTTCTTTGATATTGATAAGAAATAGGATTTTCTAAAATTTGTCTAGACATATCCGCTAAAGATGCATTTAACACATAATATTGTAATTCTTCAGCTGCTTCTGCAGGACCTGATCCATTATACATGTTTCTAAATAACATTCTTTCTAATGCAAAATCTGCACCAGGCTGGAATCTAAGATCCATTCCAGATCCAACTGAATTCCACCCAGATGTTAAATCATATACACCATATACTGAAAATACTCCGCCACCTCCGGCGCCTGGTGTTCCAGAAGCTGCAGGTGCTGGTAAATTAAGTGCTCTGTTTTCTCTAAAGTAATCTGAATTAAATACTTCAAACGGAACGTGATAGTAGTTTTCTCTTACAGAATCCTCATACTTTTTGTACATCCATTTTTTAGCCCTATTAATTATGTTAATAACTTCCTTTTGTGGTAGATTTACAGGCAACATACATGCACCTGTGATTTCATCTGCTATTTCAGTTAAGAAATCGTTTAGACAATTATCACCAAAATCTCTAGGTGTAGTTAAATCAAGATTAGTTCCACTTGTAATTTTACTCATCGTTTAATTTATTTTTTTACTGACTACTACTTCTGTTTCGTCACTTATTCTTGCATCTTTTCCTAAAAAGCCCTCTCTGTATATACCACCAATTAGTCTTCCTTTAAATACGCCGTCACGTCCAAACACAAAACAATTAGTTGCAGTTGCACTACCGTTAACATAGCATGATTCTATTTTACTATCTTTAACTTCTGTACTACTATATAGATTACACCTTTTGATCATAGATCCTTCAACTGAACAATTGTACATTTGTGAATTTTCTACGTTACCTCTTAGTTCGCAATCTATGAATTCATACCCATCTAATAAGTATATCGTTTTAAATACACCATCTTTAATTTGCATAGTACCATAATCTGAATCATAGTTAATAATTCCCCTTTCCATAGAACCATTAGATATTAGATCAATTACTTTATCTTTAATTCTAGCCCATTGAACTTTTATTACCTGATCATTATCTTGTAAATCAACTAGCACATGAATTTTAGGAAAATGTTCATTTAATTTAGTGTGATCTTTCAATATATCAACTAATGGTATGTTTTTATTGATTATTTTCTTAAGTTCTATTCTATTTTGTTGAGTAAATCTAGGATTATTACAAGATTTCCACATCTGCATAATAAACCTTTCACATAAGTATAATATTTCTTCTTTCTTAAGGTGATAGTTTTCACCACCGATATACCTAAACTCTAAATAGTTTTTCTCTGCTTTTTCAAAATTTATACCATAATACTTAGAATTAGCAAACACAAAATTCATAGGTGCAATGTGATCTTCATCATACCAATATGATTCCCTAGCAGGCATTACCCACTTAATACTTTTAGCATAAGTTGAATTTTCTCTATTAGGAAAGAAATGATAAACCTGCTCTTCATCGAATTCTAAAATGAATTTAAGAACATTCATTTTAGAAACCATGATTGGATCTTCTAAATAATCAGTTTGAAATGACATATTTAAATGAATACTTGCTCGATCATTAGTATATCCGTTTTCTTTGATCCAGTTGAGCATTTTTATAATAATTACTCTAGCGTTTCTATATGGAATAGGACCAGTTACTAATTCTATAAGGCCTTTACCACCTGACATGTCAGGTTCCATTTTAAAGATTTTATCATCTGGTACAAAGTCAGAGTGTGCCTTGTCTTCTAATCGAATCTTTCGGTCTAATAAGTTGGCTAATGACTTTTGAGTTTCTTCAAGCCCCATATTGGAATAGAACTCGAACTCCACGCCTATTTGCGCGGAGTTCAAGATTTGTTCCTTTGTAGATTTTAAATTAAGTTTTTGCATCTAGAGTATGATATTACCGTTTGATTATATATCACACTCTCTTTGAACTTATTGTGGTAGTTTAAGAAATACTTTCATTGAGTCTACATCTATTCTAGTAATTTGCACAGTGATCTCATCACCTGGCTTAAATACAGACATTGTTTCTTCCCCTATTTCACTGATATGTAACAATCCGGTTACTCCATTTTCTATAGTAATAAATAAACCGTAGTCCTTTTTTGTTTTGACAGTAGCCTTAACATTAGAAGGTATTTGATATCTAGTTGTAATATCACTCCATGGATTTACTTCTACATTAGCTTTCTGTGTTAACGTAATTTTCTTTTCACTAACGATGTCTTTTACTTTAAATGTAATCTCATCGCCCGGTTTAATCTCTCTAGATTTGAACTTAACTAACGTATCTTCGTCTAAATCATTATTATGAATCATACCTGTAAGACATTTATTAAATTCAACAAATACACCATATTTAGCAGTACCTGTTACATGTCCCTTTTGTTCGACTTCTATACTCTCTTTTAATTCTTCTATTGCAGTAGGAATTAATGCTTGTAAATACTTTCTATGTGAAACCACTAATGTGCCTCTGTCTGGTGAGAAACTAACAGGAACAACATACATTTCAGTTCCTATAATAGAACTAAAGTCATGCAGTTTATTAATTCCAGCTAATGATCCAGGCATAAAGCAATCTATTCCTTGAACGTTAACTATGTAACCTCCATTTTCTATCATATTTACAACTTTACCTACCCAAGCAGTGTCGCCTTTTTCAACACCGTCTCGTAGATCCATAAATGTTTTTTGCTTGACGCCTCCACTGATGCTTCCAATAACATGTGATCCTGGTCTATAGGTTGTGATCAATACTGAGGTAGCTTCACCTGGTCTAAGGGCTTGAACATGTTCAGGCTCTTTTTCAAACTTAATATAAACAGATTCTCTATAACCCACGTCGACCGTGATAAAATCTGAAGTCACAGCAAATACTGTACCGTCATATATTCCGCCTTCAATTAATTCAGGTAGCATGTTGACATTAGATTCATATACTTCCATTTTATCATATAGCTCTTGAGCATATAATTCTCTGGAATAAACCTTGTCACCGTTTCTGGTTTTAATATGTGGATTTGGTTTTCTAAGTCTAGTTACACAAGTAGCTTCATATTCATCCCACATGAATTCTCCTTCTGCATTATACCACTGATCATTGGCATCTTCTACTTCTTCTTTCTTAGTTGTTGATTCTACTACTGTTTCAGTATTTGGTTTTACTGCTTTTTCGTCTAGAGTGACCGTAGTTTCGCCGATTCTAGCTCTTTTTGATTTGTTTGTCATTTTTTTTATATTAAGAGTGTAACATATTATATATCCTTCTATTTTTTAGAACACGACAGGTACAAAACCCACCATTGGAACAGGTCCTGCAGGTGTCGGAATTCCACCCAAATAAAGTAATTTAAATTCTAATAGATGCATAGCATAAGTCGCAGCTAATGCAGTAGCGACTACGGTCGCTGGTGGTTTTGTTGGTGGAACAGTGAATGATTTACCAGAGTTCCAAGCTCTTCTTAAATTATTAGCTAATCTAGTTTTTCCACCATAATAAATAGGTACATAAATACCAGTAAGTGGTGGAGGTATTAGTGCGGGAGGCATAGCTGTTGTTGGTGTAAATGGTTTTACAATACACGCATACCAGTATGCAATAGTAATTGCTGCCATTTCTTCGTATGGATCTCCACCTGGCCAAGTATATGCAATTTCTGCACCTTCTTCTAGTTCATCACATTCTTCTGCAGCTTCTTTTGACTTCTTGGCTTGATCATATTGAAATTTAAAAACAGTACCACCTTGTTTTGGATCAATAGATAAAAATTGAGTTAATGCTGCTTTAGCATCGGTAGAATTTGGACTAATACTGCTTACTGCCGCGGGTATTTTAGCCCAATGTTTTTCATATTCTAAATCAACATATTGATTTTGTACATATTGAGTATCTTTGTCCCACCATAAAATCCTATTATTGTCGTTTAATACAATGTTAGGCGCTTCGCCTTCTTCTAAATTTGAATTACCCACATTAGAATATTGATTTATAGATTTTATAGCACTGCTATCATATGAAAAGAATGCTACTACACTGTCGGTTAATATTCTAGGTCTTTTGCTTTCATATTCAGGCAAATCTCTTTCTCTATTAAAAGATATTTGACATTTATATTCATCTAATGGACAAAGTACATCTTCGCTTAAATCTGGAGACGGCATTGGAGTTTCTGCCTTTCTACCCAGTGATAGTCTTTTAAATAAGTCATTTTCATTGTAAACATACTCATCTTTATTTCCATATGCGGCAATTGTAACCTCGTACACTGGAAATGCAACGTCTATTGCTTCTTTAAATACTCTAGAAACTCCATCTACTATTTGCTTCCAATTACTATAGCCTGCATTTTTTATATCGTCTCTTACTTGAGTTTCTACATTTACATATGGGAATCTTTGTTTCCATTGGTTGCTAGCATAATAATAATTATTTGGAACAAAGTCTTCGTAATTTGCCTTACCTAAACTGGTAGCCCATCTAATATAATTGAATTGTCCACTTAAGCTGCCTATTTTATCAAATTGTTGCAAAAGCCTATTTGCAAATAAATCAATAATATCACTTGCAGATTCTTTTCCGTCTAAACAATGAAATTGAAAAAACCTAAACTTATATAGATCATAGAATGGATCTTCTTTAGATTCTTCAATAAACTTACTAAATTTTTTTTGAATTTTCTTCTCTTCTTCCACTGGATCTGGAGGTACAATAGGTTCGGGGCAAAGATCGGCATAATCAGGGTGAGACTCTTTACCAACTTCAGTTATATTTCCATCCTCATCCTTTTGGTCCATTAATGGTATATCGCCTTCTTTTAATATTCTTTCAAATACTAAGCCATATCCATTTAATAATAGTTGTTCAGCACCTCCATTATTTGTATGTGTTGCACCAACCGGTGTCATAGCCGCACCTTTAACGGCATCTAAATAATCTTGAGCAATGGCTTTACCAAAATCAAATCTACCACTTAAAGGCGCTGGATTAACAGCATTTACATATGGTCCTGGACCTGTAATAAATGCAGCGTTTGCTGGATTTCCTACTTCAGTAGAAAACTCGGGCATATCATATGACAATCCAGCTCCACCTGGTTTTGTGAATTGGTGGCTTGAAATTGTATTAGCTGCTGCGCTGATAAATGATGGCCAAATTACGGGCATAATTATTTACCTTTTTGTTGATAGTTAATATGAGTACTAGATAATTTACCTACAGTTGCTGGTGTAGGTGGCATCGGCGGACCTGATGGTCCAACACCTGTTGGGTGAATATGTGCATTATAATCATCTAACCACATCTGCAACCAATCTTGTAAAGATTGACCTCTTACTGCGGGCTCTGTCTCATCTGCTCCAGGTTCACCTTCATTTGAAACGAATATATCACCACAGTCTAAGAACATCTTCGCATCTGTGCTTATCTTAATGAATCCTTCTTCGTCTATTTGTATCATTGGTCTTTCTTTAGCACCACTACCTCTAGTAATAACTAAGCCATCTTCTGGGGAATGATATATTCTAACATTTCTTTCTGCATCATATACTAAACTAATCACGTCATGTGGTGCATCAGATGCTTCCAATATATCTGTCTTTAAATCTGGGTTTTGATCAATCTGAAACCAATATTCTGGGTGGTAAATATTTCCATTATCAAATCTAACTGCAACTATATCACCAACTCTTGGGACTGAATGTGCACCGACTTGATCTCTATTCATAGGAGTTGCCCATGGAATAGCGTCGTCCGTTAGTGTATCGAATTTACCATAAACCTTTACTCTACATCTTCCTTGTATTAATGGATCTTCATTAACAACTACCTCACCAAGCCAGTGAGTTTCTCTAATGTTGTCTTTAAATAGTTCTTTATCATTCATGTACGTTATCGTTTAAGTTACCATCTGGTGATGAATCTACGCCTGTGTTTCGACCACCATATACATTGTCGTTAATTGGATCATCTCGGTCATCTGGTGTATTATCATATACTTTCTTAGGAGAAATATTACCATCTGGTGATGAATCTAATGCAAAGTTATCTGTTGGATATATGTTACCTGGTGATAAGTCTCCTTTTGGACTATTATCATTATTTGTAAATAATTGTCCTGCTAAATTAGCAATAGCATTTACACTTCCAGCAGTTATGGCATCTTTTATACTTCCTAAACCACCAACACCGTGTACATTTCCTAATAAAAGACTAGCCATTACGTTATCTATAGCTTGATCCGCAAGCGACGCTAATGGTCCGCTTAAACCAGTTCTACTACTACCATACACGTTAGCTAATCCGTTTGGCTCTTGTGAAAATGCGCCTTTAAAATTATCTATTTTACCCATTACACCATCTTTAATGGATTTTAACTTATCATTAGCTGCGTCTTTTACGGACTGTAATGGATCAAATGGACCAAAATCATATGGATTTGGATTTCCAACAACACCTAATCCTTCTTTAGCGTCTGATTTATATGCGTGATTTCCACCTGTTTGAGCAACTGCTTGCCATTTTATTGCCAATTTAGGTTTTCTAGCTTCAGGATTTTTACCTAAATCTGCATACATTGTAGCTATAGAATCTATATCGAATGTACAAAAATCAAATTGTAATTGAATAAATGGTTTAGCTACTAAATTAAGAGTTTCATGAATAGGTTTAGGTTCTTTTGCATCTTTATGAACAGGTCCTCCTGGTTTATATGATCCATTTAAATCTTTAGCATGCGTGTCCTGTTGAAATTGTCTAATTTCAGTGACTATTATTTGCATTCTAAAATACCTAATATTGTGGGGTATTATTTCTATCCATCTATTAAAATCATATACTGCACTTTTATATAAGTCCATTAAAGAGATAACTGTTAAATCAACAGTTTCTTCCAAACATTCTATTTCTAGTTTAGGATCCTCTGCGCCCCAATATGGTTCTGCTAAATCCTTATATTGTTGAGAAATCTCTAAGCCGGTTATAGTTTGCCAAAACCATGGTAATTCTGTATTAATTTTAAATAATAAATCACCAAATGATTTTAAGTTAGCTGCTAATTTTTTACCGTAATCTCCGCCAACTGTTTCTAATAAATATTTTTCTGCAGTTCCGTTAAACAAAGGAGATTCCTTTGAAGATTTTTCGAACATAAGTATAAAACTTAAATATGTTGGGTCTTCATTTATAGTTCTAAGCTTAGTGCCTTTCTTGAACTCATTACTATGTTTAAATAATCCTTGCTGCATATTCTATATATTCGATTTCTATTCCTTTAAATCTGCTACTTTAGTAGGCCATTCTCTCCTAATAAGTGTAACCTCTTGACTAAGGCCAGAGTCTAAGTCATAATTTATATTTATATTTTCTATAATATAGAATCCTGTTAAAAATCTATCTACTACTTGTGAATTTGATTCTTCTTCTCTTTCACCCGTATCTGGTATTATAGACTGATCAGTAAAACCAGCCTCATCTTGTTTAGCTTGAGCCTCTTCTGCCGCCTTAATTTTAACAGCATCATAATGGTACATAAGCAATGGAATCTTTTGAAACTTATAAAGCGCAGGGTTAAAACTACTTAAAGTAACCTTTACTTTCATTTTCTGTGTTTCCATTTCATTTTGCTTTTGAAATAATTTAGAGTAGATCGCATTCTTATGTGTATTACCTAAACCATCATCTCCAGCGTTTTGTCTACCCATATACTTAAACTTAACATTTTCTTGATAACGTTCTTCTGTTCTTTTACCCTTTAATGGCTCTTCAATATCTCTAAGATTAGTAGAACTTAATGGCTCTATGTCAAATTGTTGCAACCTATCAGAATCACTATTATTATCATAGATCATCACATTTCTTTTATTACCAGCCTTTAAACTAATTTTACTTGAATTGTTAATAAGTTCTACTTTATCTGCGTAGTTGTTTAATCCCTGTATTTCCCTGTTGTTAGTAAGCATTAATGGCATCTCAAGATCATCAGCATCTCTTCCTTCATCGTCTCCATTTTCTCCATAAGAAACCGCAGCAGATGCTAACGCTACTTGTAAATCGTTTATGTCAGGGTTAGATGAGTTAAAAATCTTATTAACTTCAACATAGTTTAAGTAATAATATTGATCTATATAAAATTTAGTAAATGAATCTTCATCGATATATGAATCTTTAGCTATAGATTTTATAAAGTCTAAATAAGTTTCATATGCTTGTATTCTAGATTGGCTATCATCAGTAGCATCTATGTTAGTTGCTAAACCTAATTTAAGTTCTCTTGCTACCATTTCTAAATGATCTAATGATCCAGCTGAGTCTAGTGTTTGACAATTTTCTGCAAACAGTTTAGGTACTTTAGCAATGCCACTCATGTTAATTGTAGCTGGTTCACCATCAACTTCTCGTTCATTTGTTATTTCAGTAATATCGAAATCCATATGAATAGATTTAAAGGTTTCTTGATTCTTAGAATTGAATAAAATAACGAAAGAATCACCGTCTCTAGGATAGTGATCAACGTCAAACGCTTGTTTATTATCAATAACTGAAATTTCGCACTTAGGCACAATTCCAGATAAATCTAATTCTACGCTTTGTATATTGTCTCTACCAAAAACGTATTTATTTACCATTATAAATGGCTCAATATTACCAGTGTTCTTAGTTTGTTTATCACCACCTTCTTCTTCGCCAGCAGCATACATTTCTATTTCTGTTGGCATTAAAGCTGGTTCTACTACTGCTAAAATATTATGTTCTAAATCCATCTATTATTTATTAGTCAAATTATTTGGCACACGGTGAATCTTCACTTCCACCAGTATCTGTACTATCTTTTCCAGCAGGAGCGTCTCCTCCATTGTTATTGTCCCCGGTTGAATCTGCAGAATCTGATTTACTATTATTTGATCCATCTGATCCGCCTTGTCCTGATGCATTGTTAAATTGATTTTCAGCAGTAGTATCAGTTGTTTCGTTATTACTATTACTATCACCATTACTATCACCAGCACTAGTACCTTCAAAATCAGAACCTTGTTGTTCTAGTACAATATCTCTTTGGCTCTTTTCTGCATTCTGAGATGCAATAACTTCAGCAGTAATAGACTCGGTAACAGGATCTGTTTGAACTTGTGCGCCCATTCTAACTTGATTTCCATTAAACTCATAATTCTTTTTACCTACTGGAATAACATTAGGTGGCAAAAGAGTTTCTTTATTATATTTCTTTTTAAGTGCATCTATTCTTTTTTGATCTTTCTGACTTAATCTTTTAGTATCTACAAACTGTCTTTTGACTATATTATCTTCAACCGATGCTGGTCTTTCTAATCTATAATATGCAGTATCAGGAGAAGGCACTAGTATGATTTCACCTGGATTTATACTAAATGGATCAGATATCCTATTATATTTTAAGATCATATCTGTTTTAGTATGATCTCCATAATATTTTAAAGCTATTAAATCTGGCCTAACTTTATCATCTTTAGTTACTACATGTTCTGCTATAATTTCAGCATTATCCTTATTTCTAAAGATCATTGTAGGTTGAGTCATTATTAATTTGACCGTGTCTACTGTTTTGTTTATTATGCTTTTAAAATCCATAGTATATTATAATTTTATCCGGCGTTAAGGTCAGAAACTCTTTTAAGGAATGCCTTAGTAACGTGAGAAGCTGTGTTATCTTTGTTACCATATGCACTTACATCGAACATTGCACTAACGTCTATTGAACCTTCAACATCTGGTTGTAAATATGATCTACCTCTACCTGCATTAAACATAGATTCAATTTCACCTTTGTCTCTTGGTCTACCGGGCTTCATTTGTACGGTTAATTTTAATTTACTAGGAAACCCTTCGTAACCTAATGGTCCATCAAATTCTATTTTGCTTTCTATCATTGCTAAGTTTCCACATACAATCATTGGATTCATAGGATTACCTATAGTTACGTGCCATTGTCCAGTTGGATCACCTGTTAAGAACGCTGCAACAGTTGATGCACCCTGTGGGCTATTCATCATTTTCATTAATCCACCACCGACAATGTTATCTAAAATTTTAGAATCACCGAGTGCATTTATACCTTTACCATTAGCAACACCTTTTACCGCATTACCTAAATCGCCTAATGCAAAACCAGCCGCTCCTTTTACTTGTTTAGCAACTGATCCTAAAAAACCTTTATAATCACCACTCTTAAGTTTAGCAATATCACCAAATGGTTTACCAATACTACCACTACCTAATCCTCTTGTAGCACCACCCCAGAAAGGAGCATTGTTATATGTTAATGCTAATATATTAGATAACGTATCCATAAATGCTACCTTTGGACTTGTATCTGGTAAAGCTTTTAAATCATAATAAAAATTTAATTCAAACGATTGATCAAATTCCAATCCCTGTTGTTTTGTTAAAACCTTTTTAATTACATTTAATGGTCCAAATACTTTATTAGGATATGTTTCACTAGTTGGATCCCAACCTGCTCCTTTGTCTTTTGTCCTGATAGCTTGTTCTGGACTTACATTATTTACACCTGCGTTTACAGCACTTAATAACGGGCTTCCGTCAATCATAGCACCTACTTTACCTTTTTTACCAGCACTTGCTGTAATTTTTTGAATTTCAGATTCTATCTCTTTCCAATTAAATTTAGTTCCAAATTTAAGAATAGATTTCATTTCATTACCTAATTTAGGAGACATCCAAGTAATAGCTCTCGCTAAATCTGGCATAGAACCATCAACTGGCTTTCCGTCTTTTCCAGGAATCATCATATTCTTAAGATCATCCTGAACAGGATATGGAAATCTTCTTAGTGTAATTAAATAATCATTAGATATTTTACCGTAATGTTCTGCTTGTAGAAAATCACTAAAACTATAAGTGTAAGCAATTGAGTTGTGCTCTCTAGATTCGTTTACAATATTACTGGCAGTTGGATTATATGCGTCAGCTAACCCATGGTGGAATACTGCTTTATTATAAGAGTCTTTTCCACTTGACATATCATCTTTAGAAGAATCAGATCTATTTTTATATTTATGTAAAGACCATGCATTCATTTTAGAATTAAGACCTAAACCTGCCGAAACAGATGTTCCAGAATCTTCTATTTTATCACCACCAGTACCGCTGACAGTTTTACCAACAGTATAATTTCTAGAATCTACCTCGTTTACACCATATAAACTAGTTGCATTAGGTGGAGTATCTTGCGCAGACGATTCTATAGTAGTATTACCTTGAGAATCCACTGTTGCGGCATCTTCTTCATCAACAGGAAACCCTCTTATTGGATATCCATTCAATGTTGCCTCTCCGCTTTCATCAATATCCGACACGAAAGTTTCAAACTGAACACCAAGGGGATTTTCTAAGGAATATTTTCCCGATGCAGACGGTCCGCTAATATAAGTAAAAACAAGTTCTGGCATTATTTGTAATGGTTTATTTTATATATCTAGAAAAATATATTACATTAATATAATTTTCTCTAAAGTATATATCAAACCCATTCTACATCGTCCATTTCAGAAGATTCTGGACGATATAAGAGATCAGCACTCCAATTTGGATCAGATGGTAACCGATTACCTAAGAATTTTTTAAGGGATGCAACAAATTCACCTTGCGAATTATAAAAGAATTGTCCGTTGCTATATGTGGCTCTATTAGTAAGCTCATAGAGCTCCTTTATGCACATTTGTATTTGAAACGTTTGTATATTATTGAATAGTTCAATCTGTTCACTGCGAGTCTTGGTACAGAACACGGAGTCTACCACTATTAGATAGTTCTTCCATTTATCACCATTAAATAAATTATCTTCTATTTCTTTAACAGTACTGTAACCAGCTCTTTTGACATTTAATTTTGTGTCCTTTCCTTCAAAGTTTTTAATAAATCTTCCACCAAAAATGTTCTTTTTTAGAAAGTATGCATTATCGTAGAACTTTTTAATTCTAATTTGATATTTTGGATTGGTGTCATCAAATTTAACATCATATATAGTTGCCCTAACAGGAATAAGTATGTTAGGGTTTTGAGTAGTAGAGATCAACGCTTGAATTTGTTCTCCTTTAGAAAATAATTTATGTTTAATCATTATCTATAAACTTAACATTATCAAACTTGCTTAATACACCTCTTTTTGGGTAATCACATCGGTTGATAATAGTTAAGTCTAAGTTAATGTCTCTGTCTTGAACAAGATCATGTATAAAGTCTTTAAAGCCTAAAACACTTTTAGTGTCTAGTTCTTTAAACATATATGCTATTGAAATTTCTTCAACCTCACTAGAATCTGTGATTAGTTTTTTTAACATCTTCCTGATGTAAAGCGCTACAATAATAGACGACGGTTCAGATCCATATGGATCACTCTTAATCAAACGATTATAGATATCAAAATAAGATACTGCGAGATCATAATCTCTAGATTTCGCTAATTTTTCAAATTCTGTTTTAGTTCTGCACCAGACGCCGTCTATTCTTAAAGTCATTATTGTATTTGTGATTTGTAATACTTAAGCGATAGCTCAAGCTCCGAAATCTTCAGTTTTAATTCTTTTTCAGTAGGTTTATATTTACTACCCCATTGAGATTTTATAACTAGTTCATTAGCATCTAATTGTGTTCCAGTAGACAAACCTAAATCCATAACTAATTCCTTAAGAAATTTAATTTGATTTGATCTTGTCTTAGGTCCTTCAAATTCATATACAGTCCTAGAAGTATACTCTTCTCCTCCTCCATTTACATTATCATCAAATACAAATTTAATGACACCATTGTCTGCAGGTTCTATACTAATTGTAATCATTCGGTAGATTATTTTGTTCTGTTAGCCCTAGATTCTTTAACTTTAGCCAACAATTCTTTCCTTAGTTTCTTATCTTCTCGATAAGTTTCTTTATTCTTAATAGCACCTAAAGCCCATGCTTCTTCTAACATTTCTATTTCAGCAGCATTGTATCCTTGTTCATTCCAAGTTAATTTAGCTGCATCTAATGTTGCTTCTAATCTAGTAGCATTTAGCTCTTCAATGCGTCTAGTGTTTTCAGCATGCAACTTTTTACCATATGCAATATTTTCAGATCTAACTTTAGATCTAACTTCACCAAAATATGGCATCTTAGCAAGCTCCTTAATAATACCTTGTTGCTTTAAGTAAGCTCTTCTTTGTCTACGATTTGGCGTTGCTTGATTTTGTTGTTGTTCCATTATAATAATTTTTAATAAATGATTCTATTTGTTCTTTTAATTGCTCTCTTAGATTATCTATCTGACTTTCTACTAGCAGCCCTATTTGTGAATTAAGGTCTTTTTTAGTAATATCCATCTGATCTTTAAATAGATCGTAAACTTCTTTTGAAGGAATGTTAACTTTTACTGGCATACTAGCATGGTTTTTAGCACTCATTTTTCTGAGCATCTCCATCATGACATTAATTTCTGTTTCTATTGGTTCTTGAAATTTAGAGACCTTTACATCGGCAGCTTTATCAGGTGCAGCCTGATGATCAATGTCTTCATTAGAGTCATTTATAACTTTGGCAGCTGGATTAAAAGACAATGCAAGATTGTTTGCATCATCTTGATTTCTAGCCAAAATCAACATTTCATCTACCAAATGAGTTGCACATTTAGATCCGTCAGTAAATGCCATATATTTAGCGTCTGATTTTTCAACATTATGTACAACTATTGTACCTGCTTTTTCTGTTTTACCCCAAACATAAATTTGAGGTTCTTTAACCTTAGTTGTCTCTTGTTCCTTTATACTCATATCTTCTTTAATTTTAAGCGTATTATGCTTATTTCGCAGAATCTGGTAAGTTTGTTTTAACAGTTCTACTATCATTATACTCTTGTTTTATAAATTGTTTAATAAAGTCAATAGACTTTTCTGGCCCTATAATAGCATCTCTTTTTAGAAAAGGTACACACCATCTTTCTATAAATCCTTGATTTCCATGTTCTATTAAGAATTGCTTTAGTTCTTCAACTTCTGGTAAATACATTTTATTAAATCCCATAATTTTATTTTTCTGTGTCAAAAAAGAATGTCTGAAACAATCTCCCGTTATTAATATCTGTTCCGAAATAATCTAGTGAAGAGTGAAATAGATCACCTTGATAAATCACCAGTCTATTATACTTGTTTCCTATAAAGTCAACTAACTCCCATTTAGTCATGTCTCTTGAGTCCTTATATAGTGTATTAGTTATATCTAAATTCACGCTTTCATCTATATTTCTTGGTATCTTATATAGACCAGATGCTTTATGTTTAAAAATACCAGTACCTCCACTTAATGGTGCGTTAGGAGTTAAGTATAAAACTCCAGCCCATTTGTTATGTTCATCAGCATGAATCCAACTTCTGTCATCTTGTGTAGTATATTGAAATGCACCTGTATATTCTTCAGTAACCCAAGTTATTTTACCATGAAGTGGAGAAATATGACTAGCTATATGTTCTTTAGTACTTTCATTTAAGAATGGTGTTGTTCTATTCCCAGGAAAATTACCACTAACGTTGTATTCTTGTGAAAGTGCAAATTCTCTAACCTCATCTGGGTTTTCATAAAAGTTGTCAATGATTATTGATGTGTATGCCATTATTTTATAGTTTTAAGCCTTTCTAAAAAGGATGGAGGGAAGAATCCCTTCTTATTTATCAGGTTTTTAAAGCTAGCATCCAGGATATATGTGATAGCCCAATCATTCTCGCTTCTCACTGACCTTCCAACGCCTTGCATTACGCTAATGCCCGTTTTCCAATCATACCACTCATTTGATTTATTTAACTTAGCTTTGATTAACGGTTCATTTAAATTAGGATATGGCACTTTAAAAAATATTTGAAATCTACTTGTATCATCCTTAAGATCTAAGCCTTCTAATAAAGATGGTCCCATTAATACACCATTTTCTTTTTTCTTAAATAAGTCAATCATGCCAGCTTTCTCTTTAGAATTTTCATAGTCCATAATTCTAAAAGGATGCTTAGTGTTTTGTTTAATATAGTTAGTAAACTCATATGATCCAGTGTGGATGATACCGCGCTGACCCTTGTGTTTATCTATAATCTGATCTAAGATAGCAACCACATGTGGCAAACTCTTGATCTTCTCTCTATATGTTAGTTTGTGTCTGTTTATAAAAACAACAGGAGATTTTTCATAATTAAATACATTGTCTAATCTAATAAACTGCGCATTCTTAATTCCCATTATTTTTACAAAAGATCTTGGATCTCCAATAGTTGCACTCATAAATACTTTAAATCCTGATTTCTCGTGCAAGTATTTGTTTATCATAAGTGCCTCTTCAACACATTTAAATGTAGACTCTTCTTCTCTTTGATCAAGTACCATTTTATCTACACCTACTGATTTTATAAGAGCAACATAATCGTTAATTTTACAATGAGTGTCCTTTAATCTATCAAAAATACCGAAAGCTTTTTGCCAATCTCTTGGAAGAGTTTGACTTTTGTACCTAAGTTTAGCAGCTTTATTACCTTCATTTCTGATTTTACCATATACTTTAAGAATAGCATCGAATTCTTGTAATGCTTCAAATACGGTAGATTTATCTCCTTTCATTAAATCATTAACAAGGCTTGTTAGTTTACCTCGAGTATACGCGCTACTACCAAAACCTTGCTTATTTGAAAATCTAGTAGCTTCTAGTATTTTATCTACTAATGAAGGATCAACTCTAGGGCTAAAATGCCCTTGAACAATCTCATCTATTTTATGTGCTTCATCGAAAAACACAAAATCTCTTTTTTCAAATGGAACAGGCCTATCGTCTAGCCTCATTTTAGCATCAACGTAATTTCTTTGAATTAACCAAAAAGCGTAATTTAACAAAGCTATCGGTTGATCAATCGCTCTAGATCTGTTTTGTAAATATTCACAAGAACTATAACAAGATAATTCTTTAGCAGCTTCATATCCCATTCCTTTTAGTTTACAATCTCCTAATGAGAATGGTAAACCATTCACGCTACATTCATAATTGTCTACACCTCTAATAGATGGCCAATTTAATTTAAGTCTCATGAAATCTGATTCGTACTGATCTTGCAATGTCAAATCACTAGTTACTAAGTAACCTCGTTTACCCATTTCTTTCATGACATACGAAGACCACATTGCTATAAGTGATTTTCCACTTCCAGTAGGTGCGTCTATTACAACAGTAGAATCTGGATCTTTTTTATAGGCTTCACATATTTTAGTTATGATTTCTCTTTGGTTTTTTCTAAATTCAAAACCTATTCCAAATGTGTTGGCCTCTAAGGCGCTGTCTATGATTTGATCTATAGATCGTTCCAGCATATAACTTCTTTTACGGCGATACCTGCTTTTTCTAGTAATTCTACTCCTGCCATATCTCTATAACTTTCTGAATAAAATACCCTTGCAATACCTGATTGAATAATTAATTTTGCGCAGTCAAAGCAAGGCGACATTGTTACGTACATGTCTGCACCTTCAGATGAAAGAGTAGAACGACTAATTTTTGCCAATGCGTTTGATTCTGCATGTAAGACTTCTCGTTTAGTTACTTCTTTAGAACAACATCCATCTTCACAGTCATATCCTTTTTCTATTAAAATTTCTAGATGATCAGGGTTATCGACGTATCTGATTTGATCTTCTTCACAGTCATTATCAAATTTGTAAGGTGTTCCATTATATCCGGTAGATATAATCTGTGTATCTTTTACAATAATACAACCCACTCGCTTACGCTTAGCATAAGAAAGCTTAGATATTTGGTAAGCCATTTGCATGTATATTAAGTCTACTGGTATTCTAGGCATATCTTGTTAAAATAAAAAAGTCCATGTATTATACACGGACTTCTTAAAAAGTTTATTAAAATGTGTGTCTGTTTATGACCAACCCTCTCCAAATTCAAGACAGTCTGCGAACTGTTCTACCGTTTCGATTTCTTGGGCTTGTTCTGCATAAGAACCATCTTCAGCTTCTGCCCATACGTCTTTACCGTTCCAAAAGAATGTAAATGCTGCATCATTGCCGAATGGATTTTCCATTTCTGCAGTTTCAACTGAAATTTCACCTCCACTGCCATCAGCACCTTTAAATCCCATTGCTTTTAGTTCTTTCTCTGCTCTTTTAGAGTTAAATCTTTCATTAATGAAATGTTCAAATAGTTGTAAGTATTTCATAATTATTCCCGGTATTTTTATGCTTCTTCTTCAGCGTGGCCTCTTGGCGCTCCAGTAAAAGATTCTCTACATTGATCGATTTTATTAGAATATGCTTCTTTCATTTCGTTCATCATAGCTTCATACGTTTCGTTAGCAAGTTCTTGATCTTCGTTAATCTCTTTATATGCTTCTTCTAGTGCTTGTGCTGCCATTCCTGCAACTAATGCTGCATTTTCTTTCATATAAGATTCTAAAGTATGATTATCATAATCGTCTGATACGTAACTACATGCTTCAGCTACAACATTTTTGTAAACTTTAGCAATCATTTCAGATACTATAATTACTTCCTCATCTTTATCCTTGTCAGTTCCCTGTTCAACGTCACCGTCTACTTCAGCTTCATCTGCATCTTCGGCATCAGAAACCTCTTCTTCACGTTCTTCGTCTTCAGACTCTTCAATTTCTTCGTCATTGTAATCTTCAACGTCATCAGTTTCACCTTCAGGTGCTGGATACCCTTCAGGGTTTTCGTGTTCTCCTACATCAGAAGCTTTAATGTTCTTACTGTACTCTTCGAACGATAATATTTGTTTTGCCATAATATTTTATTATTGTTTTCTTTTATTATATATCAAATTTACTTTATAAAGTTGGAATGCTGTTTTCTTTCATCCATTTTTCTAACTTTTCATATGCTGCATTAAAAATCCTACTTCTTTTAGTGTCCATGCCCATATTGTTAAAGTACTCCTTCATCATATAGTATGCTGGCTCTACCGGCTCACCATTTGCAACTCTATCTTCAATATGTTTAGAAACTTCCAAAGCATATATAGCGCCCATCATAGAGAACATATTGTAACCTGTTAAATCATTGTAGAATCTCTTATACATTTCATAGCCCGTTTGACCAAGCTCTTTAATGCCTTTTTTATCATAAGCTAATAGCTCAGATCTTTTTTTATTATCGAATGAACTTAACCATACAACCATATATTGATGTTCAGAATTGTAAACTGGATCCATAAACCCTGCATTTGTAATTTCTTTTAAAGTAGATTTTATCCATTTTGGATATTTAGGTTTACCATTATCTTTAACCCACTTTTCATATTCATAACTACTCCAATAACTTTCATTTAATGGTTTAATATACTTTAGTGTTTTAGTTGATTCTTTTACCAGAGTATCATAGTGTACCTCTTCAACTTCTCCTCGCATATCAGCATAAACATCGATAACCCATTCTTGACCTTGATCATCTTTACCTACCCAATATTGATCTTGACCCTCGTTTCCATGATCATCAATAATATCTTCATAGTCGAATTCTACTTTATGTCTTCTACTACCGTCTTTAAACTCAAGATACGGCCATTCATTTTTAGTAATTACTATTTTACCTTCATTAACTAAGGATTCGCTAAGAGCTATAGATTTATCAACTATATCAAAATCAACTGTATCATGAATGCTTGTCTTTCTCTTTCCTTCTTTACCTTTCTTTATTTCAACATAAGCATCTTGTCCTCCTACTTTACCTTCAACTCTTTTATAGAAATAACCATATTGAGTTTGAATATATTCACCAGGTGTTATTTTACTTTTTTTAGCATATATGCCTTCAGTGATTGCTGATTCTAAAATAATAGAATTTAGTTCTAGTTCTTGATCAAATCTAGCACTACGTACATCATCTGTCGCTTCTAGTTTAATGCCATACATTACAGTTAATTTCACCTTTACTATTTTGCCATTATGTTCAGCTTCAAATTCTTTAAAAGCATTAGACTGTCGACCATGATCTGTAATTTCATATTGACCAGTTTTAGTGTCTAATATAGTTCCAATACTAATTTTATTTATGACCTTAGAACCTAACATACTAACCTTTGCATACGATAATGTTTTACCTTCAAAAAGGTGCTTGACATATTTCATTTGTTTTGACTCTTTCATATTATCTAATTCTTTTGATTTTTTCATTGCCCAATCGACACCTTCATCTCCACCCCAAATTAACCAAGAAACATACCCTTTGTCTTTCCATGGAGTTCCTTTTAATTCAGCTTTTATTGAAGAATTCTTTCTATGTCTGTTAAACGATGCCATTCTCTTTATAGTGTCAGCTGAGATTTTTTCACCCTTGGCTAATTGATTTGCACGTGTCCATCCAACTGCAGTTCCAGCATCTACTTCTTCTCTTCCATGTTCGTCTCGCCAGTCAAGTGCTTTTTTTGCATTCTTTTTAGCAGCGGCAGGATAATCATTGTAAGTATCTTCTTCGTTTAACACAGATTCACCTAGTGAAGGTGCATTTTCTGTTCCACACTTGTGACATGTATACATATCATCACCACCGTCTTGTTTCATCCAAGTCCATGCACAATTACCACATGTAATAGAATTAGGAGATTGTGAATCTTCATCTGCTGGAGCCTCAGTCTTAAATGCTACTACTTTATCACTTAATCTGATATCTGATTCTATTCTTTCCTTTAGACCTTTATCATGTCCACCATCTCTAACTTCTTTAGCAACATCTTTATCTGCTCCACCCCATGTGCCGTCACCTTTAGTTAAGAATGCGTTTACTCGTGCATATCCCCACTGTTGTTCAGTTGCGCCAGGTCTGTGTCCGGTTTTCCATGCGGCCATACCTCTTCTCATTACGATTCTTATTAAACCAATTGGCACTCCAGTTTCTTCGGCTTTAGTTTTAAGTGCTGTTTCTATTTTAGCATCGGATATTTTACCTCTATCTCCTTCGGCCTTTTCTTCGTTTACTGTAAATTTTAATGGATTAATGTGCTTAAGATTTTTGGATTCAACGAATTTTTCAGGATCATCTTGCATTACATTCTTCTCATCAACACCAACCGTTGCAAGTTTAGTAATATCTTTATATTGATATAAGAAACCAATAGTTGGGTATTTAGCACCGTCTGTTACTTTGTAACCTACAGCATTCTTATTAGTTTTAGGAGGATTAGGTATGTCTACTCTTTTCATATCTTTTCCTTTAAATATAAAAGGCGCTGTAAAACTTTTTCTAGGCGCATAATCAGTTTCAATTACTTCCCATTCACCGAAATTAGTTTTAATTTTATCTCCTACTTTAAATCCTTTAGTATCGTATTTTTCTGCTTCATCTAATGATTCTTTTAGGGTTTTAAACCATTTCATTAACTCATCATAAGACATGTCATATGCTGGATGGTCGTCAGTACTATCAAAGGCTTTTAATTCTGTAGGCTTCGACTTTAGTAAGGATCGTATAGCGTTGTACCTGTTATTAATTGCATTTGTAGTTTTAGTTGCATTGAATAAATTGTCTTTAGGCATCTTCCATTTTACATCCCAATCTTTTTGAGAAAAAGATTCAAATGCTGAACCAACTTCCTTTCCATTAAGAACATCCTTACATGCTTTGTTAAATTGCTTTAATTTTTTAGTAGCGGCTCCTGCTTCACCATCCTGCATTAATTCAATAGCCATATCCAAATGACTTGCTATATCACCAGCATATTCATCATCTATGCTATCAAACTTATCAGATAAATCTAATAATGCATCTTCACCAACCTTTTTAGTAATAGTTGAACCTGTCTTTAATAATGGCTTTAAACCTCTAGCTAGTTTTTCAGTAACTACTGATTCGTCCTTTTTATCACCATATAATTCGTGATATTTTTTGACATGTTTAGAAGTTTTTACTTCACCTTTGTCTTTGGCCTCTTTGTCACCTGGTAATTCTTTGTAAGCATCTGGATCATCATCGTCCATTTCAGCTTGCTTTTTCATTTTATCTTCTTTCTTCTCTTCCTCATCGTCATCTAGACCTCTCATGTATGGATCTGGTCCTGGTTTTGCATCTGCTTCAGCGACTGCAAATTGACTGTCGTTATAAAGAGCTTCTAACCATTCTAAAAATTCTGGTGTTTTCTTCATTACTTTTTTATGTCCGTACTCTTTAAAGAATTCTTTTTGAAAAGAATCAAAGTTTTTATGGTTGCTGATCATCTGATGTATATCAGACATAACACCCTCTAGTACTGTAATTGGTCTATTTTCCATTTCTTCTATGTTGGCTGTTGTTTTTTCTTTTTTCTTAGCAGTATCTATTTTAGCTTTAAGTATTTCTGCTTGCTTTTGCATTAGTAACTTTTCAGCTTCTGCTTCAGATTGCCTAAGTTGTATCTTTGCTAAACTTGATTGCATTTTTCCAGAAGGTTCTTCAGAATCGGCCATTTCTTTAGCTTTACTAATAGCATCTTCTTTTTTAGAAATCAGTTTACCAATCTTTTTATTGATGTCCTTAACTTTGCTTTTTACGCTAGGCGCCTTTTCATTTATGTATTTCATATTTCAATTGCTTTTATATCATACGCTGACGGTCCCCAAAATAATACTTGTTCAACGTCGTCACCGAAGTGATAATTTTTAATTGCATCAGTGGACTTAAATGTAATAGGATAAGCTCCCCAATGTTTTGCACCCTTTTCTAAGCTCCCGTATTTTTCTAACATATCATCGTAATCAAGGCCGTAGTTATATCCAACCCCTCTTTTAGGCTTATGTCTTGAAGACCAATTCATACCTAGTTTAAGATAATCAGGTTCACCGTAAATAAAGCCATGTTTAACAATATTTTGTCTAATTTTTTCTGATGATACAAAGTGTACAATTAGTTTATCTGATGGATGATCTTCAGCCGGTGCATCAAAGAAATACATTGTTGGTAGTTTACTATAATATTTTCGACTATTGACCTTTGTAATTAGATTAACTGCATCAGACTCAGAATCAAGTTTTTCCTGAGGTAATAGATATTTTTTGATCCATTTTGCAAGCGTCATATTTGTTCTATCGAAATGTTTCTTTAAAACATCAGTCTTTTTTCCACCTGCAGCTTCATTCAAAAAACTATCATATGTGTTTATGTATTTCATATTAAAATTTTGGTATGCCACCTATTTTTGCTGCGCGTTTTCTCCAAAGATCCAACACTTCTTCTTTTTCTTGTTTACTGATTACGTCACCTTCTATTTGAGTGTCTAAGTATCTGTTAACTGCATCACTCATTGGCTCTTTTCTTTTTTTAGCCTCATATCTAAGTCCCTGTAAATTGGCATCCACTTCTTTGGGTAACATTAAATAATGAAAGTATGGTAGAAGACCTAAGTTAATTAGATTTCTTATTTCGCTATCATCTTCAATAGGTTTACCAGCTCTATAATTACCAGTGTCTACTCCATCCTGTGTTATGTGTTCCATTTCATGTCTAATAACATCTGCTAAATGAAAATATACAGTAGACCATTCTCCTGGAATCCAATCAGGATTTATACCAAAATCTATTAGAATGTATGGAGTTTGATAATCGCCATCATCGTCCTCATCTCTACCATCTGCACCAGTTGAAGGTAAAACTTCAAAGCCTTTAAATTTTTTGTCTATATGAATAGTTGCATCAAAGTCAAATTCTAAACCTCGTTCTTCGATCTGGTCCATATAATTGATAACCGCTTTGCCACCTTTATATGTGTTTACCCATTTCTTAAACGTAAGTTTAGTCAATTTTGATGCTAAGCCATCATACTTAGATCTGCCTTCATTTATAAAACTTTCGTAAGCCTTAATGTGTTTCATACTTTATATATCCTAAAAAAGGGGAAGATGATTATCTTCCCCTCTGACCCCTCAGTATATTATGCCTAAATAAATTAACTATTAATGGAGCCTGAATCAGTTAAAGCTGGTCCATCGTCAGTATTAGTGAATATTTCACCTAATGTTTTTAAGCAATCATCTGCCTCTGCAATTGACTTTACTAGATTATCCATTTCTTCTATAACTTGTGGATGTTCACCAATTCCTGCAGCATTTTTCATATAAACTTCTAATGTTGCAAGTGCTTCAATTTTTTGAGCTTCGTATTTTAATCTTAAAGCTTCTATCTTTAAATTCATAAGTCTTTATTTTTTATTTTTAAGTTCGTCTATTATTAATTGTATGCCTCTGAAAAGAATGGCTGGAATTGCAAAGTTCCAAAAATCTGGAGTTTTAAGTTTAAATAATGCTATAATCCAAAAAATATTAGATTGTAAACCCATTTGATTATGTAATGTATAGGTTAAAATATTTCCAAATCCCTTAAAAAGTTTGTTTAAGTATTTCATATGTTTATTTTTATAAAGGTTATACTAGTTGATGTTTAAATTGTTTCACATACTGTTGCAATGCTAATTCTTTAGCTTTAGCTTCCAACTCGATATCTAATGATAAGCCATAATCGTCAATATGTTCGTATATGTAGTCTGCATGTGCACGCTTATTAGTTTGTGTGTCGTCTTCGTGTATTTGTTGGCAGGAAGAAAAATGTACAAGTTGACGAATACCCTTAGGCCATGTAGTGGAAGCTAGCTTAAGAGCTTCCTCTTGAGATAATTCACCAGGATGACACCAATGGTGATGATAGTCAAATGTAATAGGTACACCTATTTTGTTGTATACACCTACATATAAATCCTCGGTAGTGTATTGACTTTCTTTGTCATCGTTTTCTACAACAAGACGTTTGCGTACAGATGCATCTAACAAATGAAAGTTATCGACAAACCTTTGCATAGCTTCTGATTTACCACCTTGTGTAGTATTGACATGAATATTGATTGGTGCAGAATGATCTCTAGGCAAACCTAGTAAATCCATGATTTCGCCATGTTTATTAAGATCAATAATACATTTGTCAACTACTCGCTGAGTAAGAGATGCTAAAACATCGAAAGGTCCTGGATGAAACGTCAATCGCTGACCATTATCCATTGCAATTTTACCAGCGCCTTTAAGAGTATTGGCAATTTTAGTATAATCTGGTAAATCAGACAAATTGTACTCGCTCATCCATGGAAACATATCAGAACTAATACGGAACAGCTTGATGCCATTGCGATTGTTCCAATTGATAATCTTAACCAAATCCTTAGCGTTAAGCAGTGCTAACTCTGAAGCATACTCAATACCTTTAGCGGCAAACGTGCGCTTGATCATACTACGATTAGTAGTTACCTTTTCTGATTTTTGTAAAGTTGTATTGATACAACAATATCCGTAGTTACTTGTTGTCTTTGTCATTTCCAAATAATGCTTTTAAAAAATTAATAATAAACAGTGTAAAATATAGCGGCCAAACAATAGCTACGCCTAATCGTTCTATGTTAGAAAACCTGTATGCTTCTTCGCCAATAACAGAAATAATTATGTCGTATATAAGATTGCAAACTACACCACATATCATGTATATAGATACGTAATTTATTGCAACGCCATAATTATTAGTGATGTAATCTATCATATTCATTGTATTGATATTAGACCTATTGTTTCAATTGTTCCCAGTTTAAATACCGTTTCCAATTATGCTCTTTGATTAGTTTTGTCCAAAGCTTGATGTATTTCCTTTCTTTGGGTTTTAAAATATGTCGCGGCTGCTCGTTGACGAATCTTTGCATTTTTTCTGGATCAAACTTTTTACCTAGCGCAATACTCTTACATTTAAAATACAAATCTCTAGTGCTACCATCAAATATTTCCATTATGTCTGACACTTTTTCTTTTGACATGTCAAATTCTTTAGCTAAATCTTCAGCTAATTTCCAAAGAAGTTTTTGCTCAGTCTCTAGGTGATTTTTCATCATAATAGCTTTACGCTTATTATATTGTTTTCTATCATAATCGACTGCTTCAATTAGAGTTTCGCCTTCTAACCATGGGCTTTCTTTTTTAATAGCTGCTACCTTAGCCTCATAAATCATTTCTTCTAAGTATACTTCTCTGCCTAAATGATTAAATTCATATTCGCCGAATTCTATTCTTTGCTGAAGTTCACTAGCACCTTTAAATAAATATTTCTTAGGTAGTTTAACAACTCCGTGAAATCTACGCCACCATGTAAATTGCCTACTCATTAAGAAAATCTTTTTAACAATTCATCTATTTGTTCCTTTGATGTCCAGCCTGAAACCTCATCAGTGTTATCCATAAAGTAGTCTGTAACAAATCTACCGTCTTTATCGAATACAGCGACCTCAAAAGATGAGTACATTGTAGAATCTAGTAAATCCTCTCTAGGTGTAGAGTAAACGAACGCACCAGCTTGAACACTTACAGTAACGTCTTTAAATTCTACAGTAGCTCCTACGCCACCGTGAGCTTGCTTCTTAAATTTTAAATCTTCAAATCTCATATCTTTTGTTTTAGTTCTTTGATTCTATGCTTTAAAGCATTGATAGGGACTATCCCTGTTTCTTCCTCTATTGAAAGTATTAATTCCAACTGCTCGATTACTTTTTGGTTGGCATAAGACTCAATCATCTCAATACCTGCTTCGTCGTCTGTATATACACCCAACGGTGTTTGTATTGACTTTTCCATCTTACTCTTGTTTTAAAAATTACCAGGTGCAACTTGCATACAAGTTAAACCCATATCTCTCCACATATCAACTACTTTCTGTCTGTCATCAAATACACAAACTACATCGTCAACGTGTTTTTGTGTTGGAAACAAGTCGTTAAACCATTTCTTCTTAAGATCGTCATCTGGCATAAACTGAAAGTCTTTGCTAGTCGGTCTCATCTTCAATACATCACATGGTACATCAAACTTTTTTAACCACATGTTAGTTGCATCTTTAGTAGCCTTAGATCTACCACTAAAAATAACAATCATATGTCCAGCATCGCTTAACATTTGAGCCATCTTAATTACAGCATCATGTGGTTGATCAAGATCAATGTTCTTAGGATCAAAGAATTTATCCCAATCCATTTTACCATTGTCTTTTGTAGAAATAGCTCTTCGCTTATCGATGAGAGCCAAAGTTCCGTCTAAATCAAATATTACTTTTTTCATTTCTTTTGCTTTTAATTATACTACTAATATACCACAAATAATCGACATAAAAAAATATTTGAGCGTTTATTTTAGTAGATCTTCTAATTTATTTTCGATGTCTACCATTTCTTCAACAGTAAATACATCAAAGTCATTAAACAACCATCCGGTATTTGTCTCTATAAGAATTACATTTTCAAATACTTCTATGCTTTCAACCGTATGAATTGTTTTATCGTCTGGAAACACAACATATGGTGCAGAATCTATACGATCATATCGTTCTTCAATAGTCATCTTAACCCCAATCTTTTTCAAAAGTATACCAATGATCTGCGCCTGCACAATCTCTTGCGGCTTCAATAACTAAATATTGTTTTTCTTCGTAAGTTAACATCTTTAAGACATGTATCAAGTGCATTTCAATTAATTCATCTGACTCTAAATACGTATAACAATATTGACCTAAGCCTGAAATCAACCTATACGCAAGATCATTACTAGAATT
>Ga0222717_10000064_pt1 | contig 80033 bp, 96 predicted proteins | sample C33_18DmetaG_FD_165053 | JGI IMG/M metagenome (GOLD analysis project Ga0222717, IMG submission 165053) | Estuarine water microbial communities from San Francisco Bay, California, United States - C33_18D | ecosystem: Environmental > Aquatic > Marine > Unclassified | place: USA: California... | reverse complement strand
AGTTACCAGAGACATCAGGTTTTTTCTTCGGAAATGATTCTTACACATGGAATGAAGAAGGATATGCAGAGGATAAAATTCAAGAGAATTATTATTACAAACAAATGGATTTGCAGTTTGTTGAAAACGCAAAGCAAGCGTTAAAGAAAAAATATCGTGTTTACTATAATTGTAGTTGGTAACTAAATACTTATAGATTATGGCAGAATACAAAATAACAATTAAATCTCCTGAAGGAGATGAATCTGAGTTTGAATGCGATGAGGATATTAGCATCCTTGAATCAGCAGAAGATGCTGGTCACAACTTACCATATTCGTGTAGAAATGGAAGTTGCTCAAGTTGCACCTGCAAACTAATAAGTGGAAGTGTAGATCAAGAAGATCAATTGTTTCTTGATGATGAACAAATCTCAGAAGGTTATTTTCTTAGTTGCGTTGCAAAACCTCTTGAAGATTGTGTTGTAGAAACACACAAAGAAGGTGATTTAGAGTAAATCTTCTAAAATAGAATTTATTTCTTTGATATCAAGATCACGATTTCTTTTACAAGAGTCAGGGATATTAGGAAATGCTTTATTAAAAAACTCATACTCATACGGATGCCCAATAGAATTTGGTTGATCAAATTCACAAATTGTGCTTTCATCAAATTTTAAATTAAATTTGTTTAAAATTCTAGTGGTAAATTCCGCAAAATAATGTTCAGTTGGATGATTTATACAATGACTTAGCAATTTTTTATTGTAATTTTTCTCAATAAAATCATTCATGGATATATAATCATCATAAATTTCATTTGCTTTATTTTCCCATCCTTTGTTTATGATTCTTGATTTATCGAAACTTTCTTTCATATATTCTGCAAAATAAGGATCATTACTTTCACGAAGAAAATTATCGATTTTGTTTGCATCGGTGATACCCTTTGAAACTGCGTAACTTATCAGCCATTTGGGTTCTGAATAAATATCTTCTTCGGAATAATTGTGAACTGCGATACAACGAGTATTATTGTTTTTTGCTATTTCGTTTTGAAGATATTTGGTTTTTAAATATTCAGTGGTTCTCCGTCCACTATGATCTTGAAAAAGAAAAACATCTGCTTCAGCAATTTTTTCGTGAACACACTCATAATATTTGTTTTGATTTGGTGAATTGAATGCTGGTTGCCAAACACAAAAGGTCTTAGATTTATTCCAAAAAGTTTCTAAATTACAATCTTCGCATGATATTATATCAAATTCGTTTGAAAAGTATTTTTCTAGGTAGTTACTGACAACACAAAGTTGACAATTGCCGTAGGTAAGTAGTTTAATTTTGCTCATAATAAATAAAAAATATTAAAGAATCATATATTGAACGAATTCTTGATTTGGATAATCTTCCAATAAAATAAACTCACCTGTTTGTGGTTCAAAAATTAACCACTTACCTGGAGTGAACACTAAGTTGACCATGTGAAGTCCACCGGTTCCTGGTATGCCACCAAATTCATTAACTTGACGAACAACAACAACTGCAATTCCCATTTCAAGTTTATCACCACTTTTATATGCACTAACACCCATAAGTGATTTATATAACATTGCGAAGTTGTCGCAATCTAGTGCTTGGTGTTTGCTTTCAACCCCAGGTTGAATTCCTGCTTCAAACATAAGTTTTTTAAACCAACTATTAAATTTGCGAAAATGATAATAATCAACATAACGATAATGTGAATCAAGCATAATCACATTAAAATCAGTAGGAACTTTCGTTTGAACCCAGTTTGCTGATTTTTGCATAGAAAAATGCTGACCAATTGTATGACGATCAATATAATTCTTTGGTCGGTGAGTAGTTTCAATGTCGTCACCTTGCATCACAGGTATATCAATTAACTCCCTCATATCAGTTTTTGTTTTACATCCACTACTAGCAGTAAATACAATAGCAACACCTGCACATACAAACACTAAACAACTCCAACATATATTTTTAAACTTTTTCTCACTCATAATCTATCTCCTTTTTATAAATATAGTTTTTATAATAATTTGAAGAAAAATCCATATTTATTACTATGAGAATCAGTCACTCTAAAAAGTTTGTGTATATTTCTATTCCAAAAACAGGAAGCACATCAATTAGAGATGCAATAAACGAGTATTCTGAGATAAAAATAGATAGAACATATCATCTTGCCAATTTGTCCATAGAACGTGCTTCAGTAACAGGATTCTATCCAAGTAGTTTTTGGAAAGTATCAACTCACATGAAAGCACAAGAATTGAAATACTTATGGCCGGAACTATTTCCTAAAAGACCAAATGCTTGGAACAATTACTATAAATTCACAATCGTTAGAAATCCCTGGGCAAGAAGATTATCACAATGGCAATTTATTCGTTACAAAGCAAAAAAAGAATCAATTTTAACATTTAGTGGATACTGCTTTGATGTACTTAAACAATGCGATGGTAAATTCAGTAATTTCATTGCGAAATCATCAAAAGCAGATCAACAAATAAATTGGATCAAAGATGATTGCGGAGAAAATTTATTAAATTATGTCGGAAAACTAGAAGAAGTAAATGAATCGTTTTCAGAAATATGCAATAACATCAATATTTCAAATACACAAATTCCTCATTACAATAAATCAAAGCACAAGCATTATTCAAAATATTATACACCAAGAATGGTTGATCATATTGCTAAAATATACGAAGACGACATCAACGAATTTAATTACGATTATGATAATCAAATAATCTCTTGACTTATTCACAATTTAATAATATCATATAATATTATGAATTACTTATGGATATGTGGAGTGTTAATGTTAATTGCTTTAGTAATATTCAGAGATAAATGGATAAGCAACTCAAAATGACTGAATGGCATATAATAGGAATTATACTACTTGTAACAGTTGGTATAGTGATTTTTTCAAAACTTACTGAAAAAACGTGAGTTCGTTGAATTTAGAGTTGAACGAAACTCTTTCCAAATACTCTGAAACTTTTAGTTCAAAAATATATAGTGATGAAAATAATGATCACGATATACTCATGGACACATTCAATATAACTCCAAGTATCAAACGAGAAAATCGTCAATATTGGGGAAGAGAACTTGGAATGTGTTGGCAACTTTTAGTCAACAAAGTTTTTGAAATCAATGCAAATGATCTTTATGCTCCTGCGTTGAAAATAAATAAAGATGAACCTTGCGATTTGATATACGATGATTATGCAATAGATACAAAATACAGAATCGGTTCAGGAGACTCTGGTACTTTAAAAAAGTTTAAAAGTTATGGTCAGTTGTTGATGCAAAAAAATTACAAACCATTGTTGCTGATACTACGAGAAGATAATTTGCCTTCTGCTATCAAGGCCTGTTATATCGGAAATTGGGATATACGTATGGGTCAAGAAGCATTTGATTTTATTTACGACAAAACCAATTTTGATTTATATCAGTATTTGAAAAATAGCAACAACAAACATTTTATTGATAGATAAAGTTTTGATTGCAAAATATTATTACATAGCATAAACTAAGTATATGTTTAATGATATTGTGATATGCGAACTAATGCACGATGATCCTCAGAATCGTGAGTTCTGCAATCCACAAGAAATCGTAGTTGGAACTTCCAATGATGGCGGAATACTATTTTCAATGCTATTCAAAAACGAAGAAGAACGCAAACAAAAGTATTCATCTGTTGAAGGAGAATATCCTTTGGAAGTTTTTGCGGAAGTAATAGATAATAATGATATTGCTTTTAAAGAAAAATACGATGTACAAACAGGAATTAAACTTACTATTATTGATGATCAAGAAACATACAAAATGATTATAGGTTCTAATGGTGATAACTTTCATTATTTTACTAATGTACCTGCTATCAACAATACAACTTCATTTGGTGATGTACTATTTTTAAATTTTAATCATACCGTAGAAGCATTTACATACACAGATTCAGACAAAAAAATATTCAAGTAGAAATATTTATTATAATGTCTGATTCATTAAATAACATTGCGGTAATATATCGTGGTATGTATGCAAGATTACGACCACGTCCATCAAACTTTTTTCAAATAAAAGAAAACAACGAAAAGTTCTTTTTAAACGAAATAGGAAATTGCGATATATTTTGCGAAACTAATTCTTTTGATGAAACAAACGATAACGAATTAAGAAAATGTATGAATTGGAAGTATATTAACTTTAATAATACAAATCGTTCGTGTATGGATTCAGTAATGAACTCGTTAAAGATATACGACTTTACTCAATATGAATTTATATTCAATATCAGATTTGGTTTACAATTCAACAAACCGTTATCAATGTTTAATTTAGATGAAGATAAATTTAATTGCTTATGGAAAGAACCTCGTAAATTAAACAACAATGGAAATACACGAGTATCAGATCATTTATTTGCATTTCCAACAAAATATCTAAGTAACTTTGATAACATAAATGTAAATGATGAATCTATAAGTTATGGTCGTGGGCGATTAGTAAAACCTGCGGATAAAGCACATCACATCATGCACTATTTAAATCTTGATATAGAAAATGAAGTAAATTTCATGTTAGACGGAGAACATTGGAGTGGTGGGCGAGATTGTGATCCCGAAGGAATGAGTTACATTGAAGTTCATCGTGGAAAAATGATACAATGAAGATTGCAATTATATATCGTGGTTTTTATTATAGAGAAGACGAAAAAAGAGGAACAAACTTTCTTGATTATATAAATAACCACAAAACTCAGTTTCATTCATTTGCTAACGTGGATTTATTTTTTGAAACACATCCATCTGGTTTTAGATTTGATGAAAAACTTGTAAATTCACTAAATTGGAAAGCATACAATTTTAATCAATCAAATAAAAATTGCATTGAAAGTATAATAAATTCGTTAAAGGTTTTTTCATTTCACAGATACGATTTTATTATTATCACTCGTTTTGATTTATTTTTCAATTCAAGTTTTTCTGAATTTGATGTTGATTATGATAAATTTAATTTTCTATGGAGAGAACCAAAACAATGCGATGGAATAAATGGAATGCCTCGTATTTGTGATCATATGTTTTGCTTTCCAACAAAGTATTTAAGACGATTTGATAAAATTGATTTGAATAATCCAGATGTCGTTAAATATAATGATCGTTTAGAAATGATGCTTCCAACTCCTGAGCAAAAAGGACATCATATAAATCAATTTTTAGGATTAAACTTTGAGTCGGATGTGAATTTAATGATTGCTAAAGACTTTGAAATATTAAGTGCACATGAACACGAAGAACCAAGAATATCAAAATATTTAGTTTTAGCAAGAAATCGTGACCTAATGAATGATTGAACCAAATGAGAATATCAGTATGAAGGTAGCATTATTATTGTTTGGATTATCTTATAGTGAGTTTACTCATTGGAGTAACAAAAAATTAAAAGTTGATTGGAAGAAAAGTTTTACAAACTACAAAGATTTCATTTACAGATATTTTAATGATATGAATTATGATGTTGATTTGTATTTTTCAACTACTAAATCAAATAAAGCAGAGCAAAACAAAATAATAAGATACTACAAACCAATCAAATATAATTTTTCGGACATGAACAATGATGATACCAAATCGAGAAAATCTAAATTGTTAAACGTTATTGATTTATGCAAAAGTTCAAACATACAATACGATTATATTCTAATTACACGATTTGATTTATTGTTTAAAAAGAACTTTGCAACTTCTAATATAAATTTAAATAAATTTAATGTCGTATCAACAATGGAGGAGTCTATTTTTATAGATGACAATTTTTATTTATTTCCTTTTGAAATGTTACATAAATTTGAAGGTGTAGTAAAATGTAGAGATTTTATATCGGATCACGATATACGCACCGATCTTGAAATTGCTTTGGATGATGAAATCAATTTAATTTTAGACGAACGAAAACCACCCACCGAATTATCGTTTTACAAAATTGTAAGAAACTATGTTTAATTTCGGTGGAAATCATTTTCAGAATCGAGGAAAATTTTTTTGCACAGTTACTTTCGTGCGGAAATACTATTTAATAATGTGAGAAAAATTTTTTTGATAGGATACAATAAGTGTGCTACTCGTAGTATTTGTAATTTTATAGGTAAAGCAAATAACATAAACGAAGATCAAATACATCATCATCGCAGAGGTCAAATTGCAAGTCATATATTTAGTGACATACATAATAATCTTCCTATTCTTTCAAGATATCCTCGTATAAATAATATTATCGTATTCGCAGATTTAGAAAATACAAGTTCTACTAATGGAGGATTACCTATAATGGCAAATGAGTATTTCAAAGAAATTTATGCTCAATATCCAGATGCTTATTTTATTCTCAATTACAGAGAAGTTGATGATTGGATAACCAGTAGATACAATCACAATGCCAGTTTAGGTCATCGTGGATATTTCAGAACATGGAAGAAATTATATAAGATAAGTGAAAAAGAAATACTTGAAATGTGGAAAGCAAATTTTTTAAATCATATTGATAATGTTAGAAAATTCTTTGAAGATGAATCACGCAAAAACCAATTATTAGAATTTCATATCAACAAAGATTCCCACAAAAAAATCATAGAGTTCCTTGGTCAATTAGATTTTCCTAGTAATGTAAAAATGAATAAAATAAAATGAGATACCATGCATTTAATGATAAAAAGAAAGATGGTTTAGGTGCTCAAATGATTCGCAGATATTCCTAGTTATTTTACGAATGGTTTGGTGATAACTTGTGGTGGCAAAAATGTCCAAAAAATTGATGATTTTCATTACACTATTGAGGACAGAAATCCTCCCCAAAATTTAGAGTATTATTTACACTCAGATTTCACTCAAAAGAAATAAATGCTTGCTTTCGCAACCATTTGATTTCTTCTTCATTTCATCTATATTTGGCTTCGTTTTTTGCCCTCGGAAATTACCCATAAAAGGTAATCAAATATGGCCTGAAAAAGTTCCCAAAATTTTTGCGGAAATAATGTATAATGATAATAGTAATAGCTATACAGATAGTAATAGTAATAAAGGTAATAGTAAAGTAGATATCATACGCATAACGCATAATAGTAATAGTAATAGATTAAATAGAATAGTAAGAACGTCGTCTAACCCGTCTATAAATGCTAAATGCGTATAACATCAGGCTAGTTGCCCCCAAGCACCAACTAACGATAATTGATGTTGCTGATGATAATTGATGATAGTTGATGATAATTGATGTTACCTGATAATATTCATATAATAAGGTAATAGTATAATAGACAATAATAGACTTCATGTATAGTAGGGTAATATAGCTATGTCCACCACAATACCTTTTAAATCCTTGTATACCCCTTCGTATGGGTGTCAAAGGTGCTCTAGGTGTCAAGGTATAGCTTTTGATACGCAAATACATTTATTTATGTATATTATATAATAATACTGACTACAAGGAATGATAGCCTACAACACCCTATATTTAATATAGGGGTGTCTCGCATGACCAACCTAATTATGCTATAGCTACTCATAGCAAAAAACACTAGCTCTGTCAAGCACTTTATTCCCCCCTTGTTATCTATTAATTATGCTAATGATAATATCCATAACACCCACTAGCAACGGCTGTAATATTATCACCAGCACCTAGAAAAAATAAAAGGTGATTAATCATAGCCCGCAAAATGCTGAGTAATAGCAACTTAGCAAAGCTCTAAAAATTATTTTTTCTAGGTGCTGGTGATAATAATAAACTGAGTGGACATTGCCTATTACTATTATGTTGTTATCCTCTATTACTATTACCTACTCTTATACCATTACTATTACTATTATATTTAGTTGACTTTTCGCAAAAAATTTGGTACAATCATGGGATTGTGGGAGGGGGCAAAGCTAGTGCCAAAAAAGACTTCATTTTTCTTGGGTTATATATATTTATGATTATACACTAAAACCATGATTAAACTAAAAGACATTTTGACCGAATCAACCCAGCTCGGAACTGCCGGAGAAGGTTCTGGACAACTATGGCCTTTTGCTCAAAAAGAAGCATATGCAAAACGGTGGGAAAAAGCAAGAATGAATGATTTGTTTGGAGGAAGTTTAGAAGGTATGGAAACTGTTGATAATGAAGCACTTGCATACATCACTTACGAGAACAATATAAATGATGTTGATGGAATGATGCCGGCTGGATTATCAGGAGATCATTGGCATAAAAACATTCCCAATAATGTCATCGGAGAATGGGAGTTGGTCAAGTATATGTTTGATATGGAAAATGTAGATCGCCTTGCTTCTGATAAATTGCGGATTGCGGACCGAAGAGGTAAATTCAATTACTAGGTGATCAAGGTACATTTGGTACTGATGGTACATAAGGTACAAATGGCTAAAATAAAAAAATAAAGTTTTTATTCGTTTTTATAATAATAACCTTGACAAATTATAAAAACTTTGTTACACTCTAAGGAGTGGGAGGGAGGGTTACCTGTGTATAACTTCGATTTTTCAAAAGACACACAGGAACTATGAAAAAGTTGTTTCGCCCAATTCTGCGTACTACTATCCATAATGCGTTATAAATTGAAATGTACTGCTGGGTCCCGACTGGGCGATTTTTTTCGATTACAAAATTCATTCTGGAGCAACCAGAACTAATATTAGGTATTATAAAAAATCGCCCTGCATTCCCGGGTGTCATGATATGTGTATATGTTGATACATTAAACGTATATAATGCAATATGTTTATATAATGGATTTTTATCGACATATAATATTTTATAGAATGTATTTATGATTATATGATCATTGTAGTATATCTTGCGGTAATAGCATTAGCAGTATATCTTTATGTTACCGGTACAAAAAACTTATGAGTTGACTTTTCCGCAAAATTATAATATAGTTTTACTATATGAAGAAAATTATAGATGATGTATTAAATAACGTAAGTGGACTTCAATTGAATCTCGAAAGCAAAGCAGCCCGAGATATGATAAGCAACGAAATTTACAACGGAATAAAAAAGTTTTTACAAATCCAACTTCCGATTCTTGAAAACCAAGCAGTCATGGAAAATGTAGAACAGGATTTATTTGGGGAAGTTGCTATTGATGATTCTATCAAGAATGCTATGGAGAAAGCAGGTTACGATATTGATAGTAGTGGATATGATATTCAAACAGGAGTTCGTGATATGCTGTTTGTTGATAAAAACGATAAGCAAGTAGAAATCACGTTCAAACATAAATGATTGAAGTATTTGCTATGTTCATGGTAGGCTTATTATTTGCATTGTTGGTGTATGATTTATTTTTCTCTTGAAAAATATAAAGTATTGATAATGCGTAACTTACGAAAAAAATGGCTACCCCACAAAAAAAATTGAAAACCTTTAATATAACTTACCGAGAAAATTCAGAGAATCCTCTTAGCAACAAAACCGTCACATACTTTGCAAAGGATATGAACGAAGCAAAGAAATTGTTCTATGAAGATTATCCTGAACAAATAAACGAAGAATATTTAGAAATTCATTGGCAAGGAAACCAAACTGAATCAGAAGCATATGATTTAGCTAACTATGATCCTAAAGAACATTGGGATAATTACGAAGTTCCGCCGGAAAACACAGAAGATAATAATAACACTACTACTACCACTAGCACTACAACAACCACCACAAGCAAGTTCACAGATATACAATCATCATTTCAAATACTTCATGTGTATATGAAGAGCATAGTGTTACTATTAGTAGGTATAATAGCACTAAGTTTAGTAGTAAGTGCTTTATTCGGCCCCAACACACCATTTTATAGTGTAGTAGAGAATATAGGCAATATAGTAAGCAACATCAACAACTTCAGTGGTTTCTTAGTGGTCATGGGACTAACTGCGTTTCTTACTATCTTTTATACAAAAAACTAATATAAGTTTTCCTTATAGTGTTATAAAAATTAGTTTTTATAATATTTATAGTTGTGGAGAAAAGAAATTTAATTAAAACTGTTGTAAAATCTAATAAAAACAAGTTTTTTTCTAAAAAAATTATAACTGCAAGCAAAAAAGCACTAATAGTAACGTCTGTTGTAGTAGTTGGATTGCTTTGCAGTGGCTAATTTTTGGGAAATTCTTACTAATATTCTTATATTTGTAACAGGTATTGTAATATTAAGGTATATTATTGCTTTTATAGGTAGTAGTATATGTCCTTGATATAATACAACAAAAATAAAAAGGTATATACCCATTAGTGTAACTACTAACTTTTTTTTGTAACCCAAGGGCGAAAGTGTCCAAAAAGGGTGGGCCATGTCTACTCTTGTGTGGATGCCCGTTTTTTTCTCAGATCTTTACTATACCGTTTTTAAGGGGTTGAAATAAACATTTTTTGGGGAAAATTCCCAAAAATCCAGAAGTAAATTTTTTTTCTGAGGGTTTTACTAAGAAAAATCTGCATTTTGGTGGATATTTATATTGCAATATGAAAGTTTTAAACGGAAAACGATATTTTGAACGTGCCGATATAGATAAATGCTATAAATCTGCGTGTCATGCGTTGGTAGACCCATCCAAATTAGAAACTACAAAGAAAACCACATTTAGTTTTGATGTGGATATGTTGTATAGATTGCCATCTGATGAGTTAGATACCATAAAAGAAGGTATAAACAAACTAAATAATACAATTAGTTGGGAATTAACATCAGAATCTGCAATTAAAATAGATACAATAGAAAAATGTTATCTTTCTTTGAGAACACCTGCTTCAAATAAGATTTCTCATGCTCAGTATGAAAAAACTACATTAAAAGAAACAACCAATAAAACAATGATATCATATGATAATTGGTTACAAGATGTAGGTGGTGACATTTTATTCTTCTTTTTTTATTGTTAGTATGAAAAAACTCAATGGCAACCTGTACTTTGAGTCTAAGGATGTAATTAGTTTGCTTGAGTTACTGATTACTACACTCGGAGACCGTGAATTCATAAACGGACAAATTTATACAGACCGTTTATACATAGAAAAAGCAATTACTGATATGCAGAATGAATTATTATTTTCATTAAAAGAAGAAATTGCAGTTAAAATAGACTATATAGAAGAAATTTATACTCAACTGATGCATCCTGCGGTTAATTTGCTTAGTCCTGATGTGTATTCTCGGATTCCTGTGGAAAACGTAGGAAGTAAAGAAATGGAACGAGTTGAAAATTGGTTTTACAATTATGGTTTGGCACTTGTAGTAGCAGAGTTTGAAAAAATATAATTTTTTTTTGAATATGTAAATATTTATATATAACAGAAAATAAAATTGCTTAGGAACTACAAATGTTAAATTTACTTGGATTGGGAAAAAAAGACCGTAAAGGTGTTAAAGTGACAATAGAATATTGTCCTAAAAGTGTAACTCTACCGTACAAGGTAAAAAAACTAATCAATCAAGCATCACTAATTGTTCCTAGTAACAAAGCAGATGCATTTGGATTTAATGATAAGAAAATCCGTGTTGGTGAGTTTTTAAATGAAAAGCAACTTGAAACTTTAATAGATAACTCTAATCAAGTTGGTTCGGACATTGATGAAATTGAAATCATTGAATCATCATCTTTATCAAGTGATTTATTATTAGATTGATTTTAAATGGAAAATACAAAAACAGATGTTAAAATTTATTTTATTAAGTATACCGGTAATCATCCTATTGCTACAATTACACCCAATCGTGTATTTGAAATTATTAAAATGGAAAATGCAGTAATTGTTCCAGTTAATAAACACGCAAAGAAGGAATACGGAGAAGGTCCTCAAATTTTATGCAGTGTCGGAGACCGTTTAACAAATGAACAAGCAACTCAAATTGCAGATACATACAAAACAACTTTAATACCTGTTAATGAATCTTTACAAGATATAGATGCTCATAAACTTGCGGAAGGTAAATCCGAACATGGGGATCAATAAGTGAATATTAAAATTTTCTTGGAAAGATACAAGGCAACAAAGCCTTCTCGTGATAGATACAAAATCATACAAATAGATAATGCTATTTCTGTTGTTGCTAATAAACACGCAAAAGAACAAAACGGAGAAGGACCTCAAGGTGAGTATTATGTTGGGGACTACATTAGTAATAAACAAGCAAAACAAATTTGTATTGAACATAATGTAAGTGTATTAGCAAGTCAATCAGATGATATGCAAGAATTCTTTAATGTAAATGCAAATAAAGATGTATCATCAATTACTGAAACAATAAATGATAATTTAAAAGATACTATATCTACATCTATTGAATTAGAAGAATCATTAGCACAAGTAGAACAACCTGAAGCAACTCCTTTAGGAATAAGCATAACTAAGAAATCTATTATAGAAAGTTTACTTGACTAATTTTTGGGGAAACTGTATAATTCCCTACTATGTTTAATAGTAAATCATCAGAAGGTACAACATACGTGTATCTAAAGAGATATGTAAAAATTCATCCTACTGCTATGCTGGCTAGTGATGCTCATTTTGAAATTACTAAAATTGAAAATGGTGTATGCTTTGAAATAGATAAATCATCAGGATCAAAGCCTAGGATAGTAAGTGTAGGAGATCGTGTAAACATGGATCAAGCATATGAAATCTCTTTAGAAGCAAACTGTATTGTAGAACCTGTGTATCCTAACTAAGTGGTATACATCAATTTTTTGGGGGAATATTTACCCAACCTACATAATAATTCTAAATTATAAAAAAATTATAAAAATAGATGTTGACGTCTAAGGGGTATTATGGTAATCTAGTATCATAATGAGAAATACGAAAGAGAACAAAATTGATTTTTTTCTAAGAACTATAATATAACTATAATAAATCGTAGTTCTTATTCAGCTTCTAATAATCAACTAACATATATTACATCAACTATCATCTATTATGCAGATAAAGACAGCTCCTAACGTAGTAAGCAACACATTACACAATACTACTCAGTATTCAATTAAGGCATCAGCAAAGGCATTTAAGATATTAAGTGATGGTTTATATAGTGACAAAATAGCTGCTCCTATACGAGAACTTTCTACTAACGCATATGATGCTCATGTAGCTAAAGGTAATACCAATACACCTTTTGATGTACACCTGCCTTCTGTGGCAGAGCCTTGGTTTGCTATTCGTGATTATGGTATTGGTATGAGCAAGCACGAATTGCAAACTACGTATACTACTTACTTTGATAGCAACAAAACTCATAGCAACGACTTTGTAGGCTGTATGGGTCTTGGTAGTAAAACTCCTTTTACTCTTAGTGATGCCTTTACGGTTACTTCCATTAAAGATAATAAGAAGACTACGGTTATCAATTATCTTGACGAGAATGTCCCAAACTTTTCTATCATCTCTGAAGAGAATACCGATGAAGCATCTGGTACCGAAATCAAGTTTACTCCTACCGAAGCAAATGTATTTGGTAAACTTCGTGAATCTGCACAAAGCATTCTTGGGTACTTTGATGTAACTCCTAATCTTACTATTGGTTCAACCAAAGAAAAAGTTAAAGTTCCTACCAAGAGACTTGAAGGAAAAGATTGGTATTATGTAGATTCCCAACTTGTTCATTCTAACTCTGTTATTCTTATGGGCAATGTTGCATATCCTTTCAATTTCTGTGATGTTTCTGATGACTTTGAGAAAAAGTATGGATGGAGTGAAACTTATGAATATCGTAGGTTAGTAAACAATATTGTATTTCGTGTTCCCATTGGAAATCTTGATGTTACTGCAAGTCGTGAAGAAATCGGTTGGACGAGTGAAGGTCGTGAGTATATGGTTAATTTCGTTGAACGTGTTTACAACGAAATTAAGGATATAATGAACGAGCAGTTAAATGAATGCAAAAACTTTTGGGATGCTCGTATTCTTTTTAATAGTATGATTGGTTACAATGAAGAATACTACTCTGACATTGAACATGACCGAAACGGAAGCATCGGACACTTCAAATGGTCTGAGAAACTATCTTGGAACGGAGTAGATATATCTGAACGATACGGAGATGCTTCCAAGAATCCTAACCTTGAAAAAATGAATTATCGTTTGTTTTGGTTGGGTTCTCCCAAACGAAATAGATACCACGGTTCCGATAAAGTAAATCGTAGAAGTGATGTACATGGTATCATTCCATTTGATTCTGATGTAGAGTTCTTTCAAAACGATTTATCAACTGGTAGTGTTAGTCGTGTAAATCATTATGTTCGTGAGAATAAAAACAAAGTTGTTCTTATGTTTGATGAATTTACTAACAAAGAACGTAAGTATTTGAAACTCATTGGTTATCCTAATAAAATTCGCAAGACATCCGAGTTAGAGAAACCATCTATTAATCGTAATTCAACTAATACCAATAAGGATGTAGTTGTTGCTTATGAAAAAGTTAGTGACTATGGTTGGAATGTTGTTAATAATTGGGACAACGAAGAAGAAATTCCGTTGAATACCAAAAATACCATTTACTATATTCCTATTCGTAGTTGGAAAGTTTATTTTAACGACAACGAATTCGGAAGAACTGAAAGTCTTTCAAGATTACTTTCAAAGGTAACTGAAACTGATGATGTAAAAATATATGGTATCAAGTATGCTCATACCAAGAAATTATCTAAATACGAAAACTTTAAAAATGTATTTGATGTGATTTGTGATTACATTGAATCTTCATTTCAAAATAAATCTGGATTTCTATATCAAAATGTTACTGCAAAAAAGTTCTATCACTTTAAAGGTGAAAGTTCATATAAAGTTGTAAATAACTTAATCAATCATCGTGTATTTAAACGAGTTTGCATTCTTCTTAAACAATCTGGTAACGATGAATTAGTAAAAGAATTAACAAAAATTCGTAGAATTATATCAATTAATAATCAAGTAGATAAAGATCTTGAATTTGATAATACTGAGATTGTGCATACCTTTGAAACTTTTGCAAGATGGGCAAATAACTATTGTGATAGAGATGTTTATTCATATTTCACTTCCAAGGTATCATATACCCTCAAGAATGTCCATTATATGCTTTTACAAGAGTATCCAATGGTAAGGTTCATGTCTAATGCTTTAGAAGGTTCTGGTAACTATACTGACTCCATGAAGAATCTTGTAGAATACATGGAATTGGTAAATTCCAACAAGTAATAATATCAATGGATACTAACAAGTCTAAGGAAAGTTTTTTTTGATTTCGCATGAAATTAAAAAAAAGTTGACGAGAGACGTTTTATGAGGTATTATTATAATAATTAAATTTAACTCAAAGGAAATATATATAATTATGAAAGCATCACAACATTGGAAACATAGATTAAAGAAAAAGTTTGGAATGGGAAAGCAAGCAAAACTTGCTAAGAAATACAAATATGTTCAAATTGAATCAACAAGAAAAATCAACGAACGGGAAACACACGAACAATGAGCAAGAAAGCAAGAACAAATTTACCCGACAAAGAAAAACATCCACAATTATACAAGATATCAAAAAAAACCGGTCGAAGTTCCGGAGCATTGGTAAAAGGAATTTATGGAACTATGGTTACACCTAAAATGAATCGTTCGCAAATCGCAAATAAAAATAAAGCACGAAAAAGACAAGGTCTTGCCCCTCTTGGAGAAGATGGTCAACCACAATCTTAATTTAAATAAAAGGAAATAATTATGCAAAGTATCATCACCGACTCAACTATCACATTAATTGGTAAAAGCGGTCCTTCCGTTATTAGCAAAACCCATCCTAATTTCTATAAAATCAAGAAAGCATTGCTTCAAAAAAATTTCCTCGACGTTGACAATCTTCTTGATGTCAAAAATGGATACAAGGAATTTTCAAATGGACAAATCGTAGTTGACGGTGATAATCTAATTTACAACGGTACTATCGTTCACAATGTACTTACTCAAAGAATCGTTGATATGATTCAAAATGGTGATGCGGTAGAACCTATGATTAAATTCCTTGTTAATCTTATGGATAATCCCTCTGAAGGTAGCATAGATCAACTTTATACCTTTTTGGAGCATGAGAACCTTCCTATCACCGAAGACGGTTGTTTCCTTGCTTACAAGGCAATTAATCGTGATTATACCGACAAGTATACTGGAACTATTTCCAATAAAGTTGGTGATAAAGTAAAAATGCCTTATGAAGAAGTAACTGCTGATCCTACAAAGCATTGTTCAAGTGGACTTCATTGTGGTAGCATTGAATATGTTCGTAGTTATGGAAGTTTTAAAATTGACGAAAACGGTGAACAAGTCGGTGATCGTCTTGTTACTGTTAAAGTGAATCCAAGTGCGGTTGTTAGTGTACCGGAAGATAGTGATCGTCAAAAAGTTCGTGTGTATCGTTATGTTGTTCACGAAGAAATTGAAAATCCATTTGATTTGATTCCTGTATACGAAGCACCTGTATATTATGATAGTGAAGGTAATGTATGGGAAAACGAAGAATATGATGATTATGAATCTAAGGATGACTGGGATGAAAATGAATGGGCAATCGTGGAAGAACTTGGACCCGATGATTCTAATCTTTGGTCTGCAAGAGGTCCCGAAGGACCTGTGGGTATGCCACCTGAGTATGATACTACCGCATCTAATGAAGATTTATTAGATGAACCTGGTAATCCTGTAGAAGGTTTAATTGATTTTGATGCACCTGAACGCAAAGAAAGTATTCTTGCGGGTTGCATTCGTCAAAGCACCGATAATCCTGTGAAAAAAAATTCTTTCGACCACTATGATATTGATGGCATAATTGATGTTGATATGATTAGTGCAATGTATAATAACACCGACTATGCAAACGGACAACCATCCGAAAAAAATTCTTTCGACGTTGTCGGGCAAGACGAAACTAAACATCCAATACAAGAGGCCGCTGAACGTCATGGTGAAGAATTAAAGAAAAATGAAAGTTTTACTTATGCTTGGCATGGTATATCTAATACGCAATGGGAAGTAGTTGAGAAACTAACTCACGAAAACTCACGCAAAGATTTACATCCAAAGGCACACGATATTTTTGAAAAGCATCAAGACAAGTATAGTAAAGAACACGGTAACATTAGTTACTACCAAATTATTGATGATGTTATTGATGAATTAAAGTATGAAGGATTTAATCATAAAGGTGAACCTCGCAAAGATCATCCAAATCAAATGAATTTTGACGAAGAAATGTTTCAAGATGCATCATGTTATGCCACGAAAAAAAATTCTCTCGACCAAGAAAAAATTTCTTCCGACGTTGTCGGAAAAGACTCTAAAGAATCTAACGAAGAAAGTGTTGTAAAGATTGAAAAACCTGATAATATTATTCTTCCAAACAATAACTAAAAATATACATAAATATATATGAACAAATATATGAACAAGAAGAGGTACGATAACGACCCTCAAACCGAAGTTTATGTGGTTACTCGTGATAGACGTAGAACCTCCGATAGAAACTTCATTAATGAAGAAGATGCTAAACGTGAAGCACAATACTGGATTAGTATTTGCAAGAGATATGATCCATCTTCAAAGGTATCTATTGTTAAAACTGCAAAACCTAGAAAGATTAGGTAATTATGTATAATTATGAATTTGATAGGACCACCAATAGTCCTAAGAAAGTAGTTCCTACAAAAAAGAAGGTTGCAAAGAAACGCAATACCAATGCAACCGATGGTGCAATGGATACGGTAGAAGGTGATGATAATATCATTTACTTTTATGCTGGTGTTGACTTAAAAGAAAATTTTAAGTTAAACAAAGAAATATCCGCCATCGGTCGACAAATGGAAATGGTTGCAGTAAAGTTGGGTATGGATGTACCTCCACCTATTCATCTTAAGATTAATAGTTATGGTGGTAGTGTATTCGCTGCATTTGGTAGCATTGATTATATTATGCGTTCCAAAACACCCGTTTACACATATATAGATGGATGTGCGGCTAGTGCAGGTACCATTATGAGTGTATGTGGTGCAAAACGTTTTATTGGGGAAAACGCATATATGCTTATTCATCAATTAAGTTCTGGGATGTGGGGTAAATATCAGGAACTTCAAGATGATATGAAGAACTCTGATAATTTGATGAAACGCATCAAGGAAATTTACGAAGCAAAAACCAAGATTCCAAAATCTAAAATGGATGATCTTTTAAAGCATGATTTATGGTGGGATGCCAAAACTTGCTTGAAGTATGGTTTGGTTGACGAAATTCTTACCTAATATTCGATATGTCACGTAAAAATAATCCTGACATCATTGAAATTGAAGGAGTTGTAAAAAAACTTCTTCCGGGTACAATGTTTGATGTAGAATTAACTAAAGGTGACACTAAGACTATGTTACTTTGCTCTCTGGCGGGAAAACTTAAACAACATTTTATTAAGTTGACCGTCGGAGACAGAGTATTAATAGAAATTAGTAAGTACGATATGTCAAAAGGTAGAATTACTTATCGTTTGAAACAACAACGAACATATGATTCTACCAATAAATCAATGCCATTTAAAGGTGGTGGTGTTGGTAAGAGAAAAAAATAGTTTAAATACTTTTTCTATAACTCTCCAAAATTTCTACTTGTTCCTCGGATATATCTTCGGGGAATTTTGGAGTTAGTATCAAAAACAAATCACCTTTTTTATGTGTACTCATATTAGGTACACCAAATTCACCTACTTTCAAAATTTGTTCTGGATTTGATAGTTTTGGTATTTTTACTTTTACATCTCCATACAATGAATCTACTTGCAATTCAGTTCCTAGTATTAAATCGTGAAAGTTAACCTCTAATCTTCGTATAAGATCATCACCGTCTCTATCATAAACTTCGTCACCCAAAACATGGATAAACACAAACAAGTCACCATATCCGGCTTTGTCGTAGTTTCCCATACCCGACATTCTTAATTTAATGCCGGAGTGTGCTCCCATTGGTATTTTAATACTCGTTTGTACTTTGCTTGAGTTTACTCCCGAACCACCGCATGAACCACATGGATTTCTAATTATTGATCCTGTTCCTGAACAATGGTTACACGGTTGTTCTATTTGCATTATACCCATGTTTCTATATAATACACCACGACCACCACATTGACCACATTGAGCATGACTAGAATGTTCTGTTTGACCCGTTCCTCCACATGGATTGCATTTATCGTCACGAGTATAACTTAAATTGATATTTTTTTCTTTTATTATATCTTTGAGTCTAACTTCAACATCTAATTTTAAATTTGACCCAACAGACTTTGTTCTTGATCGTTTTCCGTTTTCCCTCGTAAAAAAACCATTAAATCCACCTGGGTTTGGACCACCACCTCCATTAAAGAATGAATTAAACATATCAAACGGATCACTGCCTCCTGGGAAACCTCCGTGGTGTTGGTGGCCACCACCTTGTTGAAATGCGGCGTGACCAAACTGGTCGTATTGTGCTCGTTTGGAGTCATCTGATAATACTTCATATGCTTCCGAGATTTGTTTAAATTTTTCTTCGGCCTCTGCGTTTCCTTGGTTTTTGTCTGGATGCCATTTTATTGCCAACTTTCGATATGCTTTTTTAATATCGGCAGATGATGAATTTTTTGTGACATTTAAAATATTATAGTAGTCTTCCATGTTATATATAAATATATACTTTTTAAATTTATATGAATAATTGACTAAAAGCAAACATATAGATATATTTATATATGGTGAAGAATATTCTTAAAAAGATTTTAAAGAAAAAATCATACAAAGCAGAGATTCATATATCAGATGATGACTTTGTAGCAGAGTATTATTCAGATTCTCTTACTCTTTGTTTAAAGTGGGTTATAGCAGGATTATCAGAAACATATGTTACAAGCGATAACAGGAAATCTGTAACCCGTGGTATATATGGTCATATTTCGTCTTTATCGATGTTTCATCTACAAAAGGGTGTATTAAAGATAGGTGAATATAAAAAACCGAGATCAGTAGATTATATGTTTATGACGGATGCTATGGTGTATGTACCCGACTCAATTATGCATAAAATTAAAGAAGAAGATATTCCGTCTGAAATTTTTAAATAATTCCGTGTGCTAAGGCCGCATTTGCTACTCTTAAAAATCCACCCACATTAGCACCGAGAGTATAATCACCCTCTGTTCCATACTTTCTTGCGTTGCGTAAACAAGATGCGTGAATTTGTTTCATTATCTCTCTGAGTTTATTATCAACTTGTGGCATACTCCACTTTTCCCATCCTGCATTCTGTCGCATCTCTAATGCTGATACTGCCACACCACCTGCGTTAACTGCTTTACTTGGAGCAACTACTACTAATTTGTCGTTAAAGAGTTTTATTGCACCTTCTGTACATGGCATATTGGCTGCTTCTGCTATAAACTTACAATCATTATCGATTAGCATTTCCGCATCTTTTTCTGTGATTTCGTTTTGAATGGCACTTGGAATTGCTATATCACAACGAACTTCCCAAGGTTTTTTGCCTTTAATAAAATCTACTCCGAATTTTTCTGCAAAGGGTTTAACAATATCGGCATTACTTTCACGCAAAGTTTCCATATAAGGAATCATATTTTTCTTGATTCCATTTTTCATGTATATATATCCATCTGGTCCTGATATAGTAACTACTTTAGCACCCATTTCTACTGCTTTTTTTACAACACCAAACGCAACTTGTCCGAACCCACTTACGGTAATAATCTTTCCCTTAATATCTGTATGATGATTTTTAAGCATTTCTTCTGTGAAATAAATTGTTCCATAACCAGTTGCTTCTTTTCTTCCGTGAATTCCACCCCAAGCAGGTGCTTTACCGGTGATAAGACCTGGTTCATATTTGCTATATAGTGCCTTATACTGACCGAACAAATATCCTATCTCTTTGTATCCGACTCCTATGTCACCTGCGGGTACATCCGTCTTGTGACCAAGGTGATCGTGGAGTTTAGTCATAAACGACTGACAAAACCTCATAATCTCTAAATCGGTTTTTCCGTTTGGATCAAAATCACTTCCTCCTTTTGCTCCTCCAATTTGAAGACCGGTTAAACTGTTTTTGAAAGTTTGTTCAAATCCAAGAAACTTCATTGTTCCCAAATTAACACTTGGATGAAAACGCAATCCACCTTTATATGGACCCAATACACTATTAAATTGTACACGATATCCACGATTAACGTGAACATTTCCAATTTCATCAATCCAAGGAACACTAAATATAATCTGTTTTTCTGGTTCTGCTAATCGTTCAAGTAAATTTACTTTCTTGAATTCAGGATGTTTTGTCATAACAGAATGAAGACTTGAATATACTTCGTTTACTGCTTGGATGAATGTTGGTTCAGAGTGGTTTTTTGCTTCAACCTTTTTTATTACATCATCTACGTATTTGCTCATAAATATATATATTTGTGTATTAAACAATTCCTTGTGAAATCATTGCGTTTGCAACTTTTTGAAATCCAACAATATTAGCACCCATGACATAATTACCTTTATCGTTATAGGTTTCGGATGCTTCATATGATTTGTCGTGAATATTCTTCATAATACCTTGAAGTTTTTTATCCACTTTGTTGAAACTCCAACTATCACGCAAACTATTTTGTGACATTTCCAATCCACTAACTGCAACACCTCCTGCGTTTGATGCTTTACCTGGACCAAATGGAATATTATTTTTATGAAACACTTCAACTGCATCAGGTGTGCAAGGCATATTTGCTCCTTCTGCAACTGCAAGTAGACCACCTCTTACAAGTAATTCTGCATGATTTTTTTCTAATTCATTTTGAGTTGCACATGGAAGTGCTATTTCACATGAAATATCCCAAATACTACCTGCGTCTTTAAATACTGCATCTTTATCTTGACTTACATACTCTTTAATTCTAAGTCTTTTGGTTTCTTTGATTTCCTTCATTAAGTCTAATTTAAGTCCGTTTGGAGAATAAACATATCCACTTGAATCACTCATTGCAATTACCTTCCCACCGAGTTCAATAGTTTTCTGCATTGCATATATTGCAACATTACCAGAACCAGATATAATTACTTTTTTTCCATCAAAACTATCATTATTGACTTTCAACATTTCACGCATAAAATAACAAGTTCCGAACCCAGTTGCTTCTGTTCTGACTAAACTACCACCAAAGTCTAATGCTTTACCGGTTAGAACCCCAACAGACTCGTTTAAAAGTCTTTTATAGTGACCATATAGATAACCTACTTCCCGTGCACCCACTCCAATGTCTCCTGCCGGTACATCTGTAAATTGACCTATATGTTTGCTAAGTTCTGCCATAAAAGACTGACAAAATCTCATAATTTCATTGTCACTTTTTCCTTTTGGATCAAAGTCACTTCCTCCTTTACCACCACCCATTGGTAATCCAGTAAGAGAGTTTTTAAATGTTTGTTCAAATCCAAGAAACTTGATGATACTAAGATTTACTGATGGGTGGAATCTCAATCCACCTTTATATGGACCTATTGCACTATTAAACTGCACTCTGTATCCACGATTAACATGAACTTTATTATTATCATCTACCCAAGGGGCTCTAAATGTAATAATTCTTTCGGGTTCCACCAATCGTTCTAATATTCCCAAATCTTGATATGTAGAATCTGTATCTACAATTGGTGATAATGTTTCAAGCACCTCATTTACTGCTTGCCTAAATTCTAATTGATGTCTATCCTTATTATCAACGAATTCGACCACACTCTCCGTATATGACTTATTCATACGAATAAATATTGTATATATTAAGTTATTATAATATATTTCCACCGAATTATACCTTGACTTTGCATATAGAATTTACTATTATAATAACTACTAATGAAATACTATATAAAAGACTCAACACTTACAGATTCTCCTGTTAGAATGTTTGAATCCACCCAGTATGCGATTGCATATCTTAAAGGCATGGTTCAACGTAAAACAGGTATGGATTATGAACAATATTTAACACACCTTGCCGATTTAGGTCATTTTGGATATGATGATCGTGAACTGTATGAAAGTATGCGTGATACATTTGAAATGGGAGTTCTAAGAGGTAATAAATTTCTTAGATGTAATATATACGAAGCAACTATTAGCAAGGATGGTAGTGATTGATTATGACAGAAGTAACTGCTGGAGAAAAAAAAGAAATAAAAGAAAAAAAGTACAACAAGTATGTAAGTTTTTCTCAATACTCAATGTATTACAAGTGTCCTCGTAGTTGGAAACTTGCATATGTTGACAATCTTCGCAAGAAGGAAGCAAATATACATTTAGTATTTGGTACTTCTATGCATGAAACTATCCAAGATTATCTTGAGATGTTATACAACCAACCACACCTTGATACTGAAAGTGTTGATTGGAAAGCAAAGTTGTTGCAAATAATGACTGAACTTGCTGATAAACCTGAGAATCTTGTTGATGGTGAACGTTGTATGGATGATGATACCTTCAAAGAATTTATTCAAGATGGTAATGAAATACTTGATTATTTGCTTTCAGAGGATATACGAAGTAAATTCTTTTCTAAAACTCGTTATTCATTATCTGGTATTGAAACTGCAATTGATTTGGAAGTTCGTAATAATATTGGATATATTGGATTTCTTGATGTTGTTTTATTTGATAAAATCAATCAAAAGTATAAAATAATTGACTTGAAAACATCTACACGTGGATGGAACAAGTGGCAAAAAGCAGATGAAAGTAAAACTCATCAATTGCTTTTGTATAAGGTATTTTATGCCAAAGAGTTTAATGTACCCTTGGATAAAATAGAGGTTGAGTTTATTATTCTTAAACGTAAGCATGATCCAGATGATCCTTGGAGTGGTGATCGTATTCAAAGATTTGTTCCTCCACATGGTACAATGAGTAGTAAAGAGGCATGGTCAAGTTTCAATAACTTTTTAAATGAATCATTTACCAAAGGTGGTGAATATAATATGGATTGTTCTTTTCCAAAAACACCTGGTAAAAACAAAAAGAATTGTCGTTGGTGTGAGTTTGCAAAAAAGGCAGGAGGTCCGTGTGACGGAAAAGAAGGAGAATAAAAGTATTTTAGATTATATTTATATAAAGATAATGCTCAACAGAGATTGTCTAGAATGCTCAAATGAGATTCAAACAAAACTAACAAAATAAAAGAGGAATATAAAAATGGCTAAAGTAATTGGCATTGATTTAGGTACATCGAACAGTTGTGTTGCGGTGGTAGAAGCAGGAGAACCAAAAGTGATAACCAACTCAGAGGGAGCAAGAACTACCCCAAGTATAGTTGGATTTGCAAAAGACGGAGAAAGACTTGTAGGTCAATCCGCAAAAAGACAAGCAGTCACTAATCCAGAGAATACAATTTTTTCTGCTAAACGTTTAGTTGGAAGAAAATACAAGGAAGTAAAAAACGAAGTTAAAAATCTTCCTTATAAAGTTGTCTCGGGTAAAAACGGAGATGCTTACATTAAGTGTAAAGAAGGTGATGAAGAAAAAGAATATGCACCTGAATTCATTTCAAGTATTATTCTGAGTAAACTTAAAGCAGATGCAGAAGCATATCTCGGTGAAGAAGTAAAACAAGCAGTTATTACCGTACCTGCTTACTTTAATGATTCACAAAGACAAGCAACTAAAGATGCAGGTGAAATCGCAGGACTAGAAGTATTGCGTATCGTTAACGAACCAACGGCTGCATCTCTTGCTTATGGATTAGAAAAAAAGAACGAAGAAACAATCGCAGTTTATGACCTTGGTGGTGGAACTTATGATGTTTCTATTTTAGAAATCGGTGACGGAGTATTTGAAGTTAAGTCTACCAATGGTGACACTCAATTGGGTGGTGACAATTGGGATGAAACTCTTATTCAATATTTGTTGGACGAATTCAAAAAAGAATCTGGTATTGATTTAAGTGGTGACGGACAAGCAATGCAACGTCTTAAAGAAGAAGCAGAAAAAACAAAAGTTGCTTTATCGTCAAGTGCTTCCACCACAATTAATCTTCCGTTTATTACTGCGGATGCAAGTGGTCCTAAGCATTTGAATGTAGAAGTTACTCGTTCAAAGTTTGAACAAATCTGTGATTCTCTTTATACTCGTACAAAAGAACCATTTGAAAAATGTCTTGATGATGCAGGTATCACAATGAGTGATGTCAAAAATCTAATTCTTGTTGGTGGGATGACTCGTAGTCCTAAAGTTGTTGAGATAGCAAAAGAACTTGCGGGTGGTAATGATCCACACCAAGGAGTTAATCCCGATGAAGTAGTTGCTTTAGGTGCAGCCATTCAAGGTGCTATATTAGCAGGAGACGAAGGTGTAAACGATGTTTTGTTGCTTGATGTAACTCCTCTTACCCTTGGCATAGAAACGCAAGGTGGGGTGTCTACACCGATGATAGAACGCAATACTACAATTCCCACAAAGAAGTCTCAAATCTTCACAACTGCATCCGATAATCAACCGGAAGTTGATATAGTAGTTTTACAAGGTGAACGAGCAATGTCTGCTGACAATAAAAAAATAGGAAACTTTAAATTAGACGGAATTCAATCCGCACCACGTGGTACACCGCAAATTGAAGTTACCTTTGATATTGATGCAAATGGTATTCTCAATGTAAGTGCTACTGATAAAGGTACTGGTAAAGACCAAAAGATTACTATTAGTGATTCAAGTGGTCTTGATAAAGACGAAGTTGAGAAGATGAAGGCAGATGCGGAAAAGTATGCTGAAGACGATAAACAAAAGAAAGAAAGCATAGAAGTTCGTAATCAAGTTGAAACTGGAATTTATCAAATTGAAAAAGTATTAGAAGATAATAAAGATAAAATACCCGAAGCAGAAACTAAAGAAACAAATGATTTAATTTCTAATACCAAAAAAGAACTTGAAAATCAATCGTTAGATGTAACTAAACTAAAAGAGTTATCTAAAGCACTAATGGATCATTCGCAAAAGTTAGTTCCGTTTACGCAAACACAAGAAGAACCTCAAGCAGAATCTCAAGACGATATGCAGTCAGATAAACAAGAGGATAAAGATGTAGTTGATGCGGATTTTGAAGTAGTCGATGACGACGAAAAGAAGTAAGTAAGTGTTAAGAGTGTAATAAAAAGGTGAGAGCAATCTCACCTTTTTTTTGTTTAAAAATATATAGATATATATATTTATATCTATATGAGCAAATTACTAGATGAATCATGGAAGCATTGGACAAAAGAAAATTATGATTTAGGAGTTTCTCCTTCTAAGATTTTTGATATTTTAGCAAAAAATAATTTTGATTTGAATGATATTGAAAAAGAATTAAATACTTTACAATCCAAATCCCCATCGGGGTCTACTAAGAAAGTAAATCGTAAGTCAGCATCAATTGAAAGAACTACAAGTACTCACGTTGAAAGTTCTACCAAAGTTGAAGTAAAAAATAATTTATTGGAAATTTATAGTATAAAAAACTTTTTAACTGATAATGAGTGTGACGAGTTGGTAAAAATTATTAAAGCAAATAAAATAAAATCTGAGGTTTCTACGGCAAATAAAGCAGATGGTTATATAGATGATTCTGTTAGAACGAGTTCTACTTGTAATTTAGTCGCACAACAATCGGATGTGGTTGAAGTTGTTGATAATAAGATTTTAGAGTGTATAGGAATACATCATACTCGTGGGGAGGCAATACAGGGTCAACATTATGATAAAACACAACAATTTAAACAACATACCGATACATTCCACCCAAATTCTGAAGAATATGATTTACATTGTAAGGGTAAAGGTGGTCAAAGAACTTGGACATTTATGATTTATTTAAACAAAACCGAAGATGGTGGAGAAACTAAATTTAATAATATCAAAACACCGAGTGACGATGAAATCGTTTTTAAACCAGAAAAAGGAACTGCGGTTGTTTGGAATAATTTAAATCCGGATGGTTCTCCCAATCATTACTCTTTACACCAAGGGTGTCCTGTTGTTTCGGGTGAGAAAACAATTATAACAAAGTGGTTTAGAGAACAAAAACTTTAATTATAAAAAGTCCCTCATAAATTATAAAAACTATTTTTTATAATATTTATGATCATGGGAAATGATAAACGTGAAGTAATCGGACGTATAAAAACGCAAGTATACAAGTTAAAGCATCGTCGTATTGAAGGTTTTGACGATAAATCTTTATTATCTGCGTGTTTAATAAATGAAATTAAATATTTATTTTCAATGTTAAACAAAGATGAACAAACAAAGATTTTAAATAAACCATGGCTAGACGAGTAAATTATGTATTTGATGTAGATGGAACATTAACTCCGTCTCGTCTTGCTATTGATACTGAGTTCAAGAAGTTCTTTGTTAATTGGATTGGAAATAAAAATGTATATTTGTTAACTGGGTCTGATCATGAAAAAACATTAGAACAAGTTGGTGAAGAAATTTGGAATGGTGTTACAGAGTCACATCAATGTGGTGGGAATGTTATATTTAGAAAAGGTGAACTTATAGAAGAAAGTAAATGGAAACCAAGTAAGAGTTTATTGGATACTTGTAAAAATTTGATTGATATTAGCAGTTACAAAATTAAAGCAGGTAATCATATTGAGACTCGTGTGGGTCTTCTTAATATTAGTGTTGTTGGCAGAGATTGCACTCAAAAACAACGAGAAGATTACTATGAGTGGGACAAAGAAAATGGTGAACGTGAATTTATATGCCATGCTATTACCAAAATGTTTCCAGAGTTGGAAGCAAGTGCAGGAGGTCAGATTAGTGTTGATATACATGAGTTTGGAAAAAACAAATCTCAAATTCGTAAACGTTTAGACGGAGATATACATTTTTTTGGTGACAAAACTATGGAAGGTGGTAACGACTTCCCAATTGCTAACATTTTAAAAGAACCTGATAAAGTATTTCAAGTTGATGACTGGAAACATACATTTGATTTACTAAAGAAAATATAATGGAAAAACTAATAAAAGGATTTACTTGTGGAGCAATGGACGTATTTCATGCGGGTCATGTGCTTATGATGGAAGATTGTAAACATCATTGTGATTATTTAATTGTAGGATTGCATACCAACCCACAATTGGATAGACCCGATAAAAACAAACCAGTTCAATCAGTTGTAGAAAGATATATACAACTTCGTGGTAGTAAATTTGTAGATGAAATTATTCCATATGAAACAGAATCTGATTTAATAGAAATTCTGAAAGGTATTGATTATGATATTCGTTTTGTTGGTGACGATTGGAAAGATAAACCATTTACAGGATATGATTTACCCGGTCACTTGGATAAAGTGATGTATAACTCTCGCAAGCATGATTATAGTAGTTCTGCACTCAGACTACGTGTTGCAGAAGGTGAGAAATTAGAAAAGAAAAAGAAATCCCAAGGTAAATAAAAATATATATTATATTTATATTCAAATAAAGGTTATATTACTTAATTGATGTATGTGATATGAACTTTATTTATTTTATTTGTCCAGAAGTCCCCCAGTATGCAAAATATTGTGAAGGGTTTTACAACTACTTAACGTATGGATATAGAAACTGGTCTCGTGACCGTTATGTATCATCATCTCCTAAAGAAAAAGAAGGAAAATCTAGGTTGTTGAAAAGTAAAAATGCTCCTAAGTACGATGAAATGAAAGCAGGTGATTTTATATTAGATAGAATTTATCAAAAAGTAATAACAACTGATTGCTATGAGCATAGTTATAGTCAAATAGATGATGCTGATATCGCATCTTCTAAGATGATTGTTTTTATTACATCTAATAAAAAACCAATAGCACCACCGTTATATTTAAAAACAGAAAGTAATTCTATTGTAACTTGGAAAGTTTCAAATATTAATAAACCATCCGGTAACAAATACGAACTGTTTGAAACTTTAATTAGAAGGTTCGCAAAACCTAATTAATCGTAAAGATTTTCAACCATCTTTCCGAAGTTTCTCATAAGAATACCGGCACACGCATTTGCTTCGTTCTCTATATCACTTCCCGTGTTACCACTATCTTCTTCTAGTAATCCTAGTTCGTTTTGTTTTTGATGCACCATTTCGTGTGCAAGACTACGACATACATCTGCAAATGCTCTTCCTTTTGTATATATAGAAATCTCATTTGTTGATGGATTATAGCAAGCAGCCGTCATATGCTCATCACGTTGTGTTAATAATTTAACATTTACTTTCTCTTTTAGTTCCAATGATTCTTTAGCAAATTTAATAAATTCGTAAACATTATCTTTGTTCATTGCGACTTCGTTTAATGATTCTTTTGTATATTTCATATTGACTTCTTGTATTTTCATTTCGTTTATATTTGCTCCACCAGTTCTTACAATTTCACGAAAGAACCAACGAGTCCATTCTCCGAGTTTGCCTGGTCCTTTTACTATATATAGTTTAAATGCTTCTGCAAATGCTTCTTCTGCATTTGTGTTTCCGTAGTTAGTGATATGTTCAATTGGAATTTCTTTACCAGGACCAACCCATCTATCTGCTAATTTTGTTACAACTTCTTTTTTATTTTCTGCTGACCACACGGATGACATTTGCATTGCCTTGAACTTTGCTTTGATCTCGGCGTTCGTTTCTTTTTTATCAATGATTTTCAATCCCACTCGTCTTTTGTATATCTTGTTTCCGTTATTATCAAAATACTTTTCTACATAATCTTCTACATCTTTACGTTCAATAGATACTTTCTTGCTTTTAATTGTATCTTGCCAATGCTTCTTTGCATTAGATGGAACATTGCGATACCAAAAACGATGACCAAGTTCGTGTGTGAATGTATCTTGAGTCATTCCACACCCATACAACTTTAGCATATCTTTGTTCATATAATATTCACCATTGACCATATCACCACTATTATCTGATGTTAATCCGAAATCTAAATCAACGGTTAATCCTTCTATACATTTTCCGAATCCTGCTTTTTGAATTTTCTTTGACCAACCTTTAATTCCATTCACTAAATCCTTGAAACTTTTTTCACGACTTGCTTCACCTTGAGGAGTTCCACCTTTTCTTTTGAAGTTGTGAATAACCAACTTAACGGGTCCTATTTGTGCTTGTTCAATTGGTTTTTCTCGTTCTTGGTCACCTTCGATTGCAATGTACTGAAGAAGTGCTTTTATTCCCAAACGGAATTCTGCACGATACCTTCGAATATTCTTTTCTCGTTCTCTTGCAAGTATTTGTGGACTTACACGATGCTTTTTAGTTTGAAAGTCCCACATCTCTGGAAAATTACCACCAAGACTTGTAACTGCTCTCCAGCATTTTTCACGAACTTCTTTTTCTTCCCAGGTTTCCACCTTCTTACCATTCGCACCTGTATGTTTATACTGTAAAAAGAATTTGTAAACCCATTGTTCAAAGTTTTCTTGGAATGTACCAAATGCTCTTCTTACTTTTTTAAAGTCTTGTATTGTTTTAGGGTCTTCACTGTTATCACCAATTTGCTTATATGCTTTAGTAAGAACTCTTAAATCCTTTGCCCACTTTTTTACTGAGTTGCTATCAACCTTTACTTTGCTTTCTGAAATGATTTCCGACAACTTACCTTTTTGTATATACATATATAAACCTGCTAATCGTTTCTTGAATTTCTTTAAATACTTTTTATTGATGTGTGTTAGAAAGTCACGATCAAAGAAATTTATATCCGTTGCCCAATCTTGAAATGCTTTGAAATCTTTTGAGTGTTTCTGTTTAAAGTCGTTCGGTAGATTTTTCCATATACGAACAATCTGACTTTGTCCTTCTTGATAATATGCGTTAAATTCTTCTGGTGTATTGTAGTATCCTTCTATATCATCGGAATCTAAATACTTAGCACTTGTTTTTGCTAAACCACGATCACGATACCTAAGATGATCCAAGAAGTGTATATATTCGTGTATAAATGTATTCTTATCAAGACGAGTATCCATATACTTGCTATTGTAAGGTCCAATTAAATTGGTATTTACAAGCACACCTTTAAATGGAATACCACCAACTTTTAAATTCTTATTAGAAAATCCACCTGCGATTGTTTGACCACCACGTGATGTACTTTTCGTTGGAATGAAAAATAATACTACCTCACTTAAAGACGGAAAGTTTTTATCTATGTCTGTTCCTCTAAGAGCAACACCTTTCCATTGTGTAAGTGGTATAAATGGTTTATTAACTATACCAGTTTCACCCTCTCCTTCAATTTTGTTTTTATTTTTGCTTAGAAATCGTACCACAATATCGTATGCTTTTTCTGCAATACCAATATAATACAAATCTTGTTCAACATTTGCTTCTTTAATGTGGGTACTATTCATCAAGTATAAATATAGTTTAGGTATAAATATATACATTTTATATGAGTACAAAAAAAGAACCAATCCGAAGACTGGTTCTTTTAGATATAACCTTTTTGAAAAGTTTATTCGCTACCCGTTAGGATATACCAAATTTGAAACCATAAAATAAGCAAGCATACGACGGCGAATCCAAGCAACTCAAATATTTGTTTACTTTTTTCTATTATCCAGTTCATGTTATATAGTTTGTAATATCTGTGCAATAGTGGATGCAAATGTAATTTCTTTATCTACAACTAAACTATCGTGATAAGTTTGCTGATCAAGCATAATAACAATATTAGCACTTTTACCATCTGCATAATCATCTACATTATCAAATAAAAACTTATATACATCTGTGAAGTCGTTTATCTTTTCATTTGCAATAAGTTGACGAGCATCTTTCCAAGCACTCTTTTTATCTTTACTTGCATTCTTTAGAATGTCCAACAACTTTAACTTATAGTCACCTTCAATAAGGTCTTCTTTGATAATCTCAAGAGTACCATTAATACTATTTTGTTGTGCGTTGTTGATTACCTTACGAATATCAGGATATCCTTTGTTTACAATCAATGCAATATCATCAGGTTGTGCTTTAATGCCTTGCTTTGCAAGAATTTTAGCAAGATGAACTGCAACATCTTTACGATTAGGAGGAACAATATTGAAAGTCTGACAACGACTAACAATCGGTTCAATGATTTTTTCGTGGTAATTACAAGTAAGAATAAAACGAGTAGTAGCACTAAACTGCTCCATTAGGTTTCTTAAAGCAGCCTGAGCATTACCTGTAAGAAAGTCACACTCATCGAGTAGAACAATTTTTAGATCAGCAAACCCCATACTACTTGCGAACGACTTAATCTTTGTACGAACTGTGTCTACATTGTTTTCATCACTTGCATTAATGTACAAATAGTCGCAAGGAACTTGTTTGGTAATCAACTTACCTAAAGTTGTTTTACCTGTACCTGCTTTACCGTACAAAAGCAAATGAGGAATATCTTTGGACTCAATCCAAGACGCAGCCCGTTTCTTTAAAGGTTCGTTTCCAATATAATCAGATAAGTCTTTGGGTCGATATTTCTCAACCCAAAGACTATTTTCCGATTCAACTGGAGACTTTGTTGCTTCTTCTAAGAAATTCATTAATCGGTTGTTTGAATTTCAACCAAGTAATAACTGCTACGGAAGTCACCGACTTCAAACTCAATGCTTGCAATACCCTTAGAACTAACATTGAGAACACTCTTTTCAGAGTCACTATTTGCATTAAGAATTTCCTTAAAGTATTTTGAGGAAAAACTAATGGGGTCTGAAATAGTACCTGTACCTTCGTTAAGAGCATTTAACGATACACGATTACTATTAATGGTTGAATAACCAATTACCAACTGAATTCCGTCCTTTGATGGAACAATTGTAAATGTGTCACAATCACTCAATGCACTTGCAGAACGAACAAACTTCTTTGCGAAGTCATTGCTGAAAGGAATTTGCAGATCGAAATCTGGCAAGTCCTTCAATGCAGGTACATTAGGAATTACTGCTAAATCAGCAAGCATGAAATTAACACTTGTTGTGTCATCTGAAACATTAATGCTGACATTCTTTTCGTTCTTTTCAACGACTTCAACATTAATTTCATCACCAACTACCGACAACAACTGCTTTAACTTTGCAGTATCATAAACACCGACATCACCTTCTGTTAGTTCAAAGTCCTTTGCAGATACTTTGCCGAGAACACTTTTGTCATCGGTAATGAAGGTGGTTTCGCAAACGTTGTCTCCGTTGGTTTCCCACTTAACTGATTCTACGTTACCATTAAGATTGTAACGAGAAATGAATTGTAGTACTTTATCTTTTTTCATAGTTTATATAATATTATTTTAATTGTTATTTGTCAATGGTTGTTTTTTCATTTTTTGTAAAACTTTTCTTTATATCATATCCATCTTCTTTATTAAGACATTTATGTATTAAGTTATGTACATAGTCACTTAATTCCTCCTGTGTAAGTTCTTCTTTTTGCAAAGCAAACTGAGCATAATCAATAAACTCATCACAAACTTCAAATTCAATATTTAACTTACCAGTTGAATCTTTTTCCATTCCTAATATTTTTATTTTAGGAAGTCTTGTATTATCACGTGAGTCTGCCATCGGTAATCATGCTTCGTATTTGAACAGGAATTAATTCAACATCTTCATTTTTTGTATTCTTTAATAAAAGAGAATGATCTTTTATATAAGATTGCATAAAACTTTCTATGTCAAAAAAATGAATTTTATTTTCATGCGAAACTTCTAATATTCTGTCAGATGGTCTCATTCTTTTTATATCATACAATGTATGCTCGTACATTTGACGTTTAATCATAATACCATGACATTCCGTTAATGCAGAGTATAACGCATAAAACTTTTTTTCTTGTTTTAACTCAAATATAGAACCGAAACCAGTTGCATATTTTTTATGCTTGTCGGTTATCTCGTCTTCTAAATCAAATAAATCTTCGTAAAACATAAATATATATTATATTATATATGTATATATAGGTCAACCATTATTTCAATAATTGATCTGGATTAAGTGGTATCAAATCATTCACCACAAACTCTCCATCCTTGCGAATAAGTTCATCGTCAAAGTAAATTTCACCCCCACCATAATCTGGTCGTTGAATCTTTACCATATCCCAATGAACTTGAGAATCGTTTCCATTACTCGCATCATCATAGCATTGACCAGGTGTAAAGTGAAAACTTCCACCAATTTTTTCGTCAAATAAAATATCACGCATTGGATGTGTAACATATGGATTGAATCCAATAGCAAACTCACCGATGTATCTTGCTCCATCATCACTATCAAGAATTTCATTTAATGACTCGGTGCTTATATCACTATTTGCAGTAGCATCAATAATCTTTCCTTTTTTAAATTCCAAACGAATTCCGTCAAAGTCAATTCCACGATAAATTGTTGGAGCATTAAACTGAATGTGTCCTTCAACACTATCTTTAATAGGACAACTAAATACTTCTCCGTCTGGTATATTGTGTGTACCACCACACGCAACTGCACCAATACCTTTTATAGAGAAACGCAAATCTGTGTCATCTCCTTTGATGTGAACTTTATCTGCGTTCTGCATTCTTTTTTGCAGATTGGTCATACCTGGATTAAATTTAGCATAATCAAATGTACAAACATCAAAGTAAAAGTTCTCAAATGCCTCGGTACTCATATTTGCTTGTTGTGCCATAGCAGGATGTGGCCATCTTAAAATACACCACTTGGTTTCGTTTACACGATAATCAAGATATGGTTTTGTAATCTTAGACATCATTGTTTTAATATCTGGATCAACATCACTTGTTTCGTATATATTATGAGAACCTGCGACAGCAATATAAGCATCCATTTCTTGAATCTTGGGCATACTGAATTTCATAAAGATTTCCATTTGCTCTTTTGTTGCGTGAAGCATCACCTCACGACCTATACGACTTTGTGATGTTTGTACAAAAGGTATTCCTCCGTATTCACGAACTGCACGAACAAGTGCAATCGTCATATTTTCCGGCACTTCGGTATTGTCTATTAAAACCTTCTCACCTTTCTTTAAAGATACACTATGCCTTACAAGAAGGTCTGCTAATTTTGTATAGTTCTGTTCCATGATGTTTTATATTTTATATATTTATATATGTATATACAAGTCAAAATGCAAAGAATTCTTTGCTTTTATTTCTATCACTTGCTTGTGTAGGACTTTCCGCATCATTTACTCGTGTTTTAGCAATAATAGCATAATCCTTTTCTTTTTCAATTCCAATATATTTTCTATCAAGCATTTTAGCCGCAATACAAGTTGTTCCACTTCCAACAAACGGATCAACAACAACATCATTTTCACGACTTCCAAGTGTTATTAAATAACTCATTAGTTCAATGGGTTTAACGGTTGGATGAACATTTTGTTTTTCCGTGACAAATCTACCAGTAACATCGTGGTCGATTTTGCTATTGCTCATATCTTCCGCATTTCTTCTTCCTGGCATTGAAGAACTTTTCTTTTTAGGAAGATGCTCAAGACCTTTGTTTTTTTCTGCTTTACTTGCTTTTGCAACAATCATAAACGGAAAAGTCTTTTGAACACTTTCGGGTAATTTATGTATTTGTGCTTTCCACCAAGAATCCAAATCGTAAAAACGAGAAAACGATCCTTCGTCTCCGTAAGTTCTTCCTGCTGGTTTACCTGTGCTTTCATGCCAAATGCCACCTGACCCACTTCCACTATCTGTGTGTTTTCCTTTGCTTCGTTTTACTCCGTCATTGAGTACATCATCTTGTACAATTAAATTGGCTGCGAATCTTCCGTCTTCGTTATGAAGTGTTTGTAGTTCACCGTTATTATTATTTTTCGTTTGACCTGGTTTATAATCAGCAGAAGCATTGTGAGAATAATTTTTACCAATACGTGGATCATCAGATTCTAAATTGTAAGGAATTCTGCAATCATCTAACCAAGTAATCCCCTTGCCATTTTTCATTGCTTGTTCAAGAGTAGTTTTTTCTGTGATCGGTTTCATTGCGACAAGCACAACTTCTACCGCAGGTTTTGGTTGATAACCTACATAAGAACCTTCAAGTTCTTTTGCTTCATCATAATTTTTTTTGTCGGCAAGTTTTCCTATATTTGTTGCTTTTGGGAAACCAGTTGCGTATGTCCAGTAAATCGGAGTGAATCCAATATTGAATCCTGCATCTTCTAAACGAACCATCATACGACTTTGTACATCTGAACGTGGTGCAGACATAACAAAGCAGAATCCTCCTGGTTTCAAAACTCGTAGACACTCTTGCCAAATTTCTAATGCAGGAACTGCTTTGTCCCAATCACGATTCATAAACGAATATCCATAGGGTGGGTCTGTGCAGATTAAGTCTACTGATTCATCCTCCAGTTTCTTGAGGACTTTCAAACTATCTCCATTGATTATCTTATTCATAATCAAAAAACTTATTTGAGTTAACACGAAGTTCGTCTTGTTCACAATAATCAGGAATTTCGTATTCACCTTGTTTGCGGAAAACCATAATATATTCGTGTATTTTACTTGTGTATCTTTTGCTTGCTACTTTCGCACATTGAACATAAGCAAACGGACTAAGATTCTTCATAATGATTGTATCGTGATGAACCATTCCTTCATTTACAAATGATGTAATCAAGTCCGAATGAAAACTACGAAGACCACTACCTGTCATATCTCTCCAATCTGAAACAACCCATACGCAAAATGCTCCCGGTTTCAAAACACGATTTATATTTTTACCACACTTTTGAATTTGAACCATAAAGTCTTCGTATGTTTCACATTCACTTAATTGATTTTTTGCGGTTTCATACTTTTCAAGATTGTGATACGGAGGACACGTAAACACCAGATCGGCAGTTTCATTTTGTGTATGAAGCATTTTTGTACCATCTCCATTAAAAAGTTTAGGGGATACCTTGAACTTTTCAAAATGCTTCATACATCGTGTATATGTTTGTTGTGATACTTCATAACCTTGATAGTTGCGGCCAAGTTTACTCGCAACCATAGCACGTGTAGCACGACCCGCAAAGGGGTCTACAATTACACTTCCACGCATACTCCAATAACGAAGTATTTGCTCTGCTAATCCTGCGTGAAACTCACTGAACCTAAGACCGGGAAGATTCTCCGCATCTTTACTTCTTTTTGTTTCACGAATTCCATCATCAAGATATGCTTCCGGCCATTGTTCACGATGATCACGACTTGGTTCTAATACACTCAAAGGCAACCAACCGAATTGTTCATCAATTCTACAATCTTTACGAATTGGAAGTATTTGATTATAGTTTGCCATTAGAATGCAAAAAACTTTTGTGCAGTTGCAAGATTCTCACTCGCAAAGTCCCAATCAAGTGCATCATAAAAATCACGCAACTTACCTTCAAGTTCTCGTTCAAACAATTTATCTTTGTCTGCATACTTCTCAATAAACTCCATAAGTTCTGGTGGGTCTTCGTATCCACGAAACGCAAGAGCATCTAAACCAAGTTCATTGTTCTTGAGATATATCCACTTGATTTTTTCTCCGTTACGAATAGGTTCTGCCTGAATCTTAAACTTCTTGATAAACTGATTATGAATGATACTTGCTTTAACGTGAGCAGGTGTACTCTTCGCACACTCACCCACAACTGCACCTTTATCCATCATCTTTAAATACTTGGTTACATTTTTGACTGCACTTGTTTTTGCAATGTCTTGAACCGACTCATTTTTGACTTGTCGTTTAAGAGCAACGATTTTGTCATCAATTTCTTGTTTAGGAACATCCTTCAAAATGTCTTTGAGAATTTCCGTCATAAACGCACGAAATCGTGTGGGGAAACTACTACGAACAACATCAAGTCCTTTAACTTCCAATTCATCACACGCAACACCGTTGTTGTTGATAATCCATTGTGCATATCGTTTCTTTGCCAACCAAATACTTGCTTTAGAAATAACTTCTTGTTTAATATCATAACGATGCTCTTCAATATTAAAGAATCGTTTTGCCATCACGTCATAACTTTTGTTGATAAAAGTTTGTACATTATCTGCGACTTCTAAAATAGCAGTTGCCATTTCATCGTCATTGTCAACATCAACATTGGGCATCGTTTTTTCTACGATAGGCAATGCTGAAAAGAACACCGAGTCGGTATCAATGTAAATACAATGATCTTCTGTATCACCGAGTGTTTTGTTGTAATAGTGATTAGCAATCTTGCGACTAAACTTAATCACCGACACACCCGTGGTTGTAACTGCTTCTGCATTATCTACATCGTAAAAACGAAAGATAGGCAAACCAAGAACACCATACAACGAGTTGAGAAGAATCTTTTGCACGTGTTGTCTTCTTTTATAGAATACATATTTGGCATCGTCACCTGCGTTACCATACTCTTTCATTTTATTCTTGAACTCAACACGTTGATTAAACCATTGATCGAGAATCGCAGGAATAAGTCCTACTTTTTCTTTGGTATACATCACACCGTTGCTACTAATAGCAAGATTGTTTTCCTTCAAAAATGTTTTGAACTCGTCTGCTGAATAGGTGTCTCCACGAAATCCAACTTCGGTTTGTTTGCCATCACAGAAATCTTCAGGACTCCACTTATCAAGTACACCCACTTTGGTTTCAGGTGAAATATTTGTGGACATAATAATAGATGGATACAAAGAAGTTAAATCTAAATCAAACACCCACTTGTATTTACCTGGTGTTGGAGCAGCTACATACGCACCACTAAACTTCTTGGATTCATCTCCTTTAATTTCGTTGAATCGTTCACGACCTTCTGGGTCTTTATTTGGTGCAACTAAATTATGTCTGCGAAGATATGTAAGCAACGCACCTTCAAGATAACGAGAGGAAAATAATATGTCTTCGTAAGGAACATGACCGACATGACAAATGCTACGAGTCAATTCAATGAGTTCCATCTTTTTGTCAATCTCTACAACAATCTTTACGTCGTTCAAATTGTATTCAATAAACTTCTCAATGTCTGACGAAAATAAATCATCAAGATTACCTTCATACTCAATTTTTCCGATACCAACTTCTTTACGACCAATGGCATCCAAACGATATGTTGGTTCAACTGAGTATGTAAAGTTTTTATACAACACAAGATAATCCAAACAACTAACACCTGCGATTACAATTCGTTTCTTGAACGGATGAAAGTATGCGTGTCCTATTGGACTTAAACGATTTGCTTCTTCTTGTCCTAATACTCTTGCAAGTCTGCGATACAAATAAGGAACATCAAATCCATCAATGTTCCAACCTGTTAATATTGTCGGACTAATCTCTTGATAGAAATCAAGAAAATGAGAAAGTAATGCTCGTTCATTATCATAAGAATAAACTGATACTTCATCGTTAGAGTAATCGGTGATTTTATTCTCTTTATCAAGAATCAACACCACATAATTATTGGTACAACTATCGTGCCACGCAATAGCAGTAACAGGATTGTTTGCTTTTTCTGTATCAGGTAAATCACCTTCCATACTCACCTCAATATCAAAATTCATAACGCAATGACCGGTACTTGGTTCATCATCGTCTTCGTATAAGTCGATTAGATTGCGAGTTTCAATGGGTACATCCGATTCAAACAAACCTGTATCTTCATACCGATATCTTGTTACCTTTTCTAACTTGTCACCATACATACTGCGATACATTCCGTTCGGAGATTTTTTGTATGCGTATGGTTTGTTCTTGAATGTTACTAGACCTTGTTTATCATCCCACAAATAAATTGTGTTGTCCTTTTTACTTACGAATATATTTTGATACATTGAATACTATCGTATCTTATTTTATATAAAAAGTCAAGCACCTGTGCTTCCGAATCCACCTTTTCCACGATCAGTCTCTGACAACTCTTCAACGACTTCAAATTCAACTTTGTGAGTTTCTGCGATTACAAGTTGTGCAATGCGTTCACCCTTTGTATAAATTTTGTCCATATTAACTTTAGTGAGCAATGGAATGGTTGCTTGATGTCCTTGAATACGTGCATAAATATCTTCGGGTTGTGTAATGTACTTGAAACGAATAAGCAACTCTCCACGATAACCACAATCAATCAATCCAACTGAATTTGCAAGTACAAGATTTTTGTTGCTGATACTACTTCTTGGGAAAATGTTAGTATGATAAACTTTATCATCAACGCACGGTTCTATATACAAGTCTGTGTGATATTGGATGTAATCTATTCGTGACCATGCTTTTGCCTCTTCGTCATATTCACCCGAAATTGCAGGATGAGACGATGCAACTAAATCATAACCTACATCGTATTGCGTTAAATTTTTTGGTACAATAGTTCCAGTATTTTTTACCTTAATTTTCATTTAGATATAATACTGCATCTTCAAAGGTGCTGACAACCTTAATATTATTTTCTTTTGCTTCGTGCTCAAGCATCAATCTCCAAAACTTAATTGTGGGCCACATATGATTTTGATTTATTTCCAACAAATTTTGCTTATGCCGTTCTTCATCAATAGTTACAAGAACATTGGGTTTAATTGACCATTCCCAAAAACTTCGTGTACTCCAAATTTCTGATATTCCAATTATTTTCTTATTACAACTTTTAATCACATTCCAAGAATCACGTGAAAATTGTAACATTAATTCATGTTCATCGATAAATGGTGAAGAGTATATATTGTTTTTAAATTCTTTTTTATTTAGATGCAATGGCCAACCGATTTCCTTAGCAACAAGTTGCTCTGCATCTGTATAATTTAATTTACTACTATGATACGAAATACCAGAATGTCTAACTGCTGATAATATTTTCATCTGAATAATACTTCTCAATGAGTTTCACTAATACATCACCGTGACATGGTTTGGGTGCACACCAACATCCTAATCGTTTCCCGTTCAAATCTTTAAGTGCTTCTAAAAGTTTTGGAGACGACTCAATGTATTGTTCGTAATTTTGTATTGCTTCTAATTTGCTTCCGACATAATACTTTGCAAGAGTTCTTTTTTTAGATGAATACGGATTTCCCCACATAGAAGGTCTTCCTATATAAACATCATATTCAGACTTTTTGCAATGTACTATTTTAGTTGTGTTTGATATTATTTCTAAGTCAGAATAAAATGATAGATTAACTGCTTTGTTTGTCATCCAAATCAATGTCAGTATCTAAATCAAGATTTTCTACATCGGTGAAAAGTTCATTTACGAAATCAAACTCCAGTTGCTTGTGTTGAAACTCTGGTTGATTAAGTCCAGAGTAATCTACATTTGCAGTAGTGTTATCATCATTTACAAACTCAAGGTGGCCATCAAAGTGAAAACCAGCACCTCTTAAAAACAATTCAAACGCACTTATTACTTCACCTAGAGTTTCTTCTGCGGTTGTATGTCTTGTTCTTGATACAAGATTTTCGTCAGAATCTCTCCACGTGTAATCAAATGTGAATTTTGCTGTATTATTGTATTTCATATATACATAAATATATATGAGATAAAATCAAACGTAAAGTCTATTTTTTTGAAGCACCCATAAATGATGCTTTTAATATAATTTGTATATATATTTGGATGAAAACGATGCTTAACCAATTGAAAAAAGTATACTGAATTTGTAGATTAAATAAATTATTAAATGACCATATAATTCCCATAGGGAAAACTATAATTCCAATTAAACCTAGCATAACTGCCATTACTTTGTTTGTATCAATTTCCATTATTTTTTAATTTCACAAATTTTTTCGTGTAGTATTTTGACATCATCATCTGTCATTCCAAATATTGCTTCAACACCTTCAACCATTTTATCAAACGGAACAATTGTTCCTGATTCTGCTGGATCGGCTTCTGATTCTATAATTTTGTACTTTAAATCAAGTGTATCGTCTTGTACTTCTTCCAGTTTGCACAATGTCATGTGCTCATATAGTGCGACAAAGTCATCTACGGAGCAAGTCGTTAAAAAGTCTAAAGACTCTTGTTCAATTCTATTTTCTTCGGAATCCATTTTCTATTTTTAGTTAAGGTTGTGTATTTATATAAATATATATTATAATTGTAAATTGTCAATTCTTTTTCCAAATCCAAATCGGTTCTGCAAACGCAACATCTTTAGTTTCTTCGGTAATTTCTTTTAAGTCTTCCGAAAAATATTCACTTTTGGCATTACCCGCTCCACCTGAATTAAATCTCTTAGTCATTTCCATTCCAATGCAACCTAGATATTCAAGTCCTTGTGATTTAATAAAGTCATTCATTGGATTTGTGATTTCAACATAGTCGTTGATAGGAGCATTAAATACATCTGCGATATTGATTGCAAGAATACCATTCTTTTTTATTGTCGGAATTATTTTACCAAGTGTGGTGTGAAGAAACTTCTCGTTCCAATCGTCTATCTTTTTATATCGCACCCAAGATTGTGTATCATCTTCCGAATACTTTTCTGTATTAAAATATGGTGGACTTGTAAACACCGTATCAAAGTAATTTTCGTATTGTGAGTAATCTACATCTTCGGCAGGACTTTCAATTAAGTCTGCTTTTCTATCTTGTTCAAAAAAGGTAGAATACTTTTCATAGAACTTAATTTGCGTTTGATAATTAGGATGATTTAGTTTATTAGGATCAATACCAACATAATGCTCTGTGGTTTCACCTGTGTAAAATCCTGCTAATCTATCTCCCCACCCTGCACTAAAGTCTAATACGTTTCTGCTTTGAAAGTGATCGTAAAATGCTTTTGCTACTGCCGGTTTGAATTGTGATGCTACATACTTACGAAGAGTTGTAGCAACACGAAGAGTATTAACATCAACACGATTAAGAACTTTATCTAATGTCCAATATGCACGAACGATTGTTTTGATTCCTTTCACCGTCTGCCAAGTTTTCCAACCACTCGGTGTTCTTGTCCAATCTACTTTCCAACGTGTTTCCACGTGAAACGGATTAGACGCATTGTTACCAGAATTGTTTCTTTTTAGTAGATACTGAGAATCTTTGTAGTTTAAATGATAATTACTTTTTCTTTCGTTGCGAGGAAACCATTTTTTTTCCACAAGCACATCATTGTGCTTTATTCCTTTTAACTTATTCAAACTATCAAGAGTTTGTTTATCTGTAATCTCCGGTAACGGAGCAGGATATGTGTGCAACACCTTTGCAAGTTCTTCTACAACATCTTCTTTTTCATACGTTTGCATGATGTCTTTCCATTCGTCCTCTTCAATGAGGAGATATGGTTTCATGTTGTAGAACTTTTTAAAATGCTCTTGTAGCATTTTTAATTTTTAGATTCTTTTACGTAGTTTTCCGGAAGATTTCCACGCTCCGCATCTCGTTTTGCTTTGTGTGCCTTTATGTGCTCTATAACCGCAGGATCAACTGTGTTTGTAACAGTTTCTCCGTCTTCGTTTTTAACTATCTTATTAACAGGTTGCAATGCACCCTCGGTGTCACTCACACTTGCACTTTTATCAACGGGTGTGTGAGTATCTCCGTATCTTCCTTGTACTAATGGTACACTTGCTTCTGTCATTTCACCGGGACGTATAGCCATATCAGCTGCAGTTGCTACATTATCAACAACTCCGTGAATATCTCCATATTTTTTCTGAGTATATACTTGGTTATCTACGGTGATATTCTGCTTTGTATCGGTTGATACATTAGTTTTATCTGTTACTTTTATCAACGATTCAATTTCTTCTTCAGTAACCTTTTCTGTTGTATTTTGCGTCGGAATAACTTCTGAAGAAGAAACATTGACGGTTCTAAATTCTTCGTCCGAAGAATCTTCGTAGGGTTGATTATTTTGTATCTGACCCCGAAGGTGGTTTTCAAAAACAGACAACAATCCTGTTACTGGTTTTTTAACAAACGATTCTTCGTATTTACTTTTTTGATCAATTGCATTCGTGTCTACACTAGATTTTTCTTCTGTTTTTTTATTTTTTTCAGAAACACCTTTAGCAAACTCTTTGAATTTTTTGTCTATATCATCTTGTGACATAATAATTTCTTTTTATATACATTATACACTTGTATAATATATTATTAATTGATTCTTTCAAAAAGTAATGTTGGTCGTCCAATTTCTCCTTCTACTTTTCCGGCAGTTTTAATTGTACCTTTTTCAAGTGCCTTTTTAACTCTAAAACGAAGAGTGATTGGTACTGCGTGAGGATGACTTTTTTCTAAGTCGGAAATACTAAACTTACCATTTGGCCAATTTACTACCAACTTCTTTTTTTTCCGAGGTGTTAATTCGGTTTCAACTTTAATGTCTTCTGTGTTTTTCATAATTATATTATATTATACTGAAAAGTTAGGGTCAATCCTTTTTTGACTCTGTAACAGATGCTTTGCGGTATTCGGTTGCGAGTTTCTTGATTTCTCCAATTGCTTTTCTTGCACGAGTTCCCGCTGCCTTTGTACCGGATTCTGCGTTTTGATTGTGATTTTCATCAAATGCTTCATATAGAGATTTGATTTGCTCGTATAGTTCTTTTGTTGTACTCATAATAGTTTTATATTTAAGGGTTAATGATTTTATATTATATAATTTTAAATTAATGTGCAAGCAAAAAGTTACGCAAAGAAAATTGTGTAACACTCGTCTTCGGCGGCAACACTCATAAATGAAAACACCCAACGTTCCTCTCGCATTGTATTTACAAACTTAGCATATGCTTCATTTGTTTTTTCTATTTTGAAGAATTTACCCGCAACTCTTGTTACTTCATATTTGTTTAAAAAGGTTGTCCAATTAAATTCATTTTCATTTTTTAGTAAATAAGCATGAACATATTTTTTCAAAGATTCTTCGTTGTGAGTATACAAATTCTCAAGATGTTCTTGATTTTCCTTGGAAGGTGTAGCAACTAACTTTGAAATAATTTCATGTAACTCTTTATATTGATCTGCCAATTCCTTTACAAACTTCTTGGAAGTAAACGAAAGTTCTATGAAAATCAATGAAGCATAAGTTGTAAATTTTTCATTATCCATATTTTTATACTATTATTATATTTACGTAATGTCAATTTTTTTGAGTTTGATTTTTTTTGTACTTTATTTTAATATTCAAGAATGTATCAATATGTAAACAGTTCCGATAATTTAGTTCTATTATTGACTCACTATTGGACTCCTCTGAATGTAACTTCTGTTAAAGAGGGGCTTAAAAAACTCATGGGGGCATCTGAACGTTATCATAAAACCCGCCCTAAAGTGGTTGCGGTTGCAAGTGACGGAAATACTTGTGACTGGGAAACATGGTTGGAATATAAACATGGTTTTTATCCCGAACAACCTTTTATTCGTTCTGTGAATCATGTTATACCCGTTCCAACCATATTACTTACTACTGCAAACTTTACTTACAACACCAAAAAGAAACCATCACTTAGGTATTTGTTTAAGAAATACGAAGGACGTTGTCAAATATGCGGAAATAAGTTTCCTCAAAGTAAACTTACCATAGAGCACATAAAACCCAAAAGCAAAGGTGGTGACAATGACTATTTCAATTTAACATTAACCTGCGTAAAGTGTAATTCTCGGAAAGGAAGTATATTTCCTTATTATGATTTTAAAGGAGAGATTCTTAAAGCAGAACCACCAAAACCTTTTTATGAAGTTGGCAATGTAGTAAGAGAAGAATGGAAACCATTTTTATTTAAAGGGTCTTCTTTTTAGATTTTAATTGACTATCAAGTTTTTATTTAATATATTAATCTCATAATAAAAACTTCCTATGTAGGATAACATAGGCATAACGTCCAATAAGGGGTGTCCAAACCGAAAACGAGAGGGGCAAGTATTTCGTCCATCTATATTTATATTAAATTTAATGCCACCTTAGCTCAGCTGGTAGAGCACCTCACTTGTAATGAGGATGTCGTCGGTTCGATCCCGACAGGTGGCTCCATTTTATTTTTACGGGAGTAGTTCAGTTGGATAGAACAACTGCCTTCTAAGCAGTGGGTCGTGAGTTCAAGTCTCACCTCCCGTGCCATTAATTTATTCGGGATATAGCGCAGTCTGGCTAGCGCATTCGCTTTGGGAGCGAAGGGTCGCAGGTTCGAATCCTGCTATCCCGACACTAAATGTCCACATCGTCTAGTCAGGTCAGGACACCGGGTTTTCATCCCGGCAACCGGAGTTCGAATCTCCGTGTGGATGCCATTTTAAATATAGGAGAGATGGCTGAGTGGCTTAAGGCGACGGTTTGCTAAACCGTTGAAGGAGTATATCCTTCCGCAGGTTCGAATCCTGTTCTCTCCGCCATCTTTTTAGTTTTCTATATATGTATATATATGAATATTATTATTGGGGATATAGCTCAGTTGGAAGAGCATCTGATTTGCATTCAGAAGGTCGTCGGTTCGATCCCGTCTATCTCCACCATTTAGGAATTCGTTATGAAAGTAGAAATAGATAAACAAACAAATGAAGTAATAATTCGTTTACCAATAGAAAAAGAACCCAAAGCATCTGCTAGTGGTAAAACTAAAGTAATTGCTAGTTCAAGTGGACGAAATGATACTACTGAAACATATAATGGTAAACAATTAATGGTTACTGCTAGTGTTTATTATAAACCCTAAGTTTTTTTAGTATAGATATATATTTATTATCTATGAAGTCCGAAAATATGTTGCATGAGGAGTGGCAGGGGTATCGTCCTAATATGCCTGTACAGGTTGTTGGTGTAAAGAATGGAAAAATTACCGGAAATGGTAGTGGTGTAGAGGTATTTAAGAACCTAAAAGACGCACAGAAAAGATACGAAGTTGATCCAGAAAAAAATACCATGCAGTTTACATGGGTAACTAAAGGTGAAGTAAACGGAAAAGATGCCGGACGATTTGAAACATGGAAAGCATATAAAATGTATTCTATGGAAGAGCAAATATTTCAAGATGTAATGAAGGAAGCAAAATTTAATGCTAGTATTCTTCCTGCTAAACTAGAGGATCTTGAAATGAAAACTTTGATTGTTGCTATTGGTAGTACAGTTATAGGGTTGTTGGACAAAATCAAAAAGAATACAGGTTCTAATTCTAATCCAGTCAGTTTACAGGTAATCAAAGGTGGAGATGCTATTAAAACTGCCCTTAAAAAGAATTTGAGTTTAAAAGGAAAAGACGCACTTTTAGCATTTTTTAAAGAAACAAACAAGCACTTTGCTGGAAATGCACCTGCATTATCTAGTATAGTCAGAAAATATAAATTGAAATCTGACAAGTATAGTGGTAAAGTATTTGTAAAGGAAACTGAAATGAAAGAATCAGAATTAAGACACACAATTAGAGCATTGTTGGAAAGCACCATGAATGAAGCAAAGAAAAGCAAAATGATTCCTATGGAAAAGTATGGGGCTGCTTTTATGGTTGATAATGGTCATCTTATGTCGGTTGCTATGAATCGTGACGGAAGTCTTGAAACATTTGGTGGTGAATTGGATTGGAGTGAGGTGACTGCTCCTGAATCTCAAAAGTTTCTTGATGATATAAACAAGAAATTCAAAACCAAATTTAAAATGGATGATTTTTCGGGAAGATAGTGTCCAAATAATAATCCAATGGTAGATTTATATTTTTCAAGTCGGTCTGTTTTAAGTGGGTGGGGGCGGATTTCAAAATATTATCATTTGTTAATTGATTTTTGTGTTCCTGTTTATTATGCGTCCAAACATGGATCAGTTACTGTTCATGCTCAAGATTCTAAAATTTTAGACCCGTGGAGGCATGAGTTGCCTAGAAGGTTGGGTGCTGGTGATCTAAGCAAAGATGCGGCTCATTCTATATATAATTTTATTTTTAAAAATATTAAATTTTCAAAAAACGAAAATAATCAACATAGTGATGTTTGGTTAACAGAAAAGCAAAGAAACCAAAACAAGTTTCCAGATTACATAGATGAGAGTGACTATGAACTTTTGAATGAGTTTAAAACTCATCGTGGTATTTGGGGAAATTATCCAACTGAATATTATGATTATTTTCGTGACCATATAAATTCTTTGATTTCTCCTCCTGATAATCCTGAGCAAATTACAATTATTAAAAGAGACCCAAACTCTTCATCCACTTCACGTGATCGTGGAAATCTCGAACGGGTTGAAGAAATCTATAATAGTTATGCAGATGAAAATGTAAAATTAGTAGATTTTGCTGATTTATCCTTTGTTGAACAAATTAAAACTTGTCAAAATACAAAATTGTTGATTGGGGAGCACGGTGCTGGATTATCCAATGCAGTTTTTATGAAACCTGGAAGTGAAGTGCATGAGTTTGGTAATGTTCGTTTACCGTGCTTTAGAATACTAGCAAAGCAATGTCAATTAAAATACAAAATAATTGATTAAATTGTATTTTTTATAATATTTATAGACATGGCAGATAAAAAAGAATTTAAAGGAAAGCCCTTTGCAAAAGAAGATAGAGAGCAAGCATTAAAAGATATCGTTCCATCTAATATGGATGATAAAAGAACTGTTTGTAATGTAGTTCGTTTGATTTATCAAAACGCAAATGATGATGCTTTTAATCTTGGTGCTATTCGTGAACTTGCTCTTGAAGCAATGTGGATGGGTAAACGCATGGATAGTAAATTGACCGAGTATCGTAAAAAAGAAATGTACGAAGAATATATTCCCCAAGAAGAAAGTGATCGTAATTGCAATTATGATATGTATCCTGCCCAAGGAAATTGGGATTGATTTTTAAGAGTCTCCGATATATATTGTATTGGAATGGTTAACCAAAAATGCACAATAAAACAATGTAAGTATCCAGTAAGTTGCGAACATAATAATATGTGCATGGAACGTGAAATGCAAAAAAGCATTTCCAATAAAAAAATAGAAGAAACCTCTGCTGAAAAGGTAGGGGTTCTTTTGTGTCATGGTTTTTTATCTGGACCTGAGCAAATGACTCCGTTTAGTGATTATATACACGAACTATTTGGTTGGGAAACGAGTTTGGTGGAATTAACGGGTCATGGTTATGATTCTGATAATATTATCAAATCAACATGGCATGATTGGGTGGATGATGTTAAAAAAGCATATCTTAATCTTGAAAGTAAATGCGATAAAGTATATGTCATTGGATTTTCTTTAGGAGGGTGTGTAAGTGCTTATGTGTCCACTTTAAAAGAAATACGATTTGATGGTCTTGTTTTAATTAATTGTCCATTTGGTGTTAAGAATGTTTTTAATAAGTTGCTTCCTGGTGTTATGATATACAATAAAATTTGCAAGCACTTTGATTTACAAAAAATTATGTTAGAGTGTATTACAAATCATAGTGAGATGCCAGAAGTAAATCAACCATTGATAAATTTGTCCGCAACAAACGAACTGCGTAAAATGTCTAATGTATCTAAAACTATATTAGAAAGTATTGTGTGTCCTGTGTTGCAGATACAAGAATATAATGATCCAACTGTATTTTATAGTAGTGGAGTTCGTGCATTCAAAAAAATAGGTTCTTCGTTAAAGCAATTTCATAGAACCAAGTTAAATACTCATTTGACTGTATTTGATAAAGGACAAGAATGTAGTGTGTTTTGTGTAACATCTCGTTTTCTTGAATCACTTGAAAATAAAACTTTTATGAATATTGCTCATCGTGGAGCAAGTGGTAATTTTGCAGAAAATACTCTACAAGCATTTGAAGAAGCAATCAAAAGAAAATGTGATATGATTGAACTTGATGTTCAACTTATTGGTGGAGAACTACGAGTATTTCACGATGATACCGCAGAAAGAATGTTTGGTTTGAAAAAACGAATGCAAGATTTAACTAAAAAAGAAGTAAACAAACTTGTATATGCTAACTGCGAAAAAATTCCAACATTAAAAGAATGTCTTGATTTAATCAATGGTCGTTGTCATCTTAATATTGAAATAAAAGATGATCGTGTGGTAGATGATATTGTAAAACTTGTGCATGAATATCAAAACAAAGAATCATTTAAAAATAAAGATATAGTATTAAGTTCATTTAATAGATCACTTATTAAAACAATACGAAACAACCACTTTGATATAAAGTTGAGTCAACTTTTTGATGATGATCAACTTGATATGAACACATTAAAAGAATTTAAGTCGGAATATGTTGATATGAATTTATATTCAATCAACATAAGCATTGAAGATGTTTCTCCGAATATAGTGTCGTATTGCAATGAAAATAACATAAAAGTATTTGTTTTTACTGTAAATGAATTAAAAGCAATTAGGTTTTTACGAGAGATTGGAGTAAACGGAGTATTTACTGATTATCCACGAAGAATACAATAAATCTATTTTGATATATATTTATTGTCGTGGACATCGTTGAACATTATATAAAGAATGTTAAGTCATCTTTTGATTATGAAGAAATTCTTTGCGAATTGGCATTGCATGATTTATTTAAAAGAGATAACAAGCAAAGATTCATTGATAAAGTAGAATCTGATTCTATGGTTGATGATAAAAACACCCCAATTAAAGTAAAAAGTGGTAAATCATCTTTATGGAAAGATATGAAGAAGCAACTTCTAAATGCTACGGACAAAGAAGGTATATCGGATTGGGGTGGAACTGGTAATACAAAAATTAAGCAGTTATTTGGTTTGTCTATTAGTAAAATCGGTAAATCACAAAATAATATGAGTGGTGGTGCTAGTAGTGGAAACCCAAGTGGTGAGGATTGGGAGGCAATGATTGCTATTGGTCTTGCTACAATTGAAAACAAAGATCCGTCTAAAGAAGTACCAGAAGAATGGTCAAGAATAGACAGAAAAGGTTTTTGGAACAACGACTTTGATCGTGATATTGCTGAAAAATTGGCAACTGCATTTAAAAAGAATGGATATAATCCGATTTCGCAGACAGGTAGTGGCAAAGGTGGTGCAAGTGTATCTGGAGAATGGGGAGATATATACAAAGAGTATGGAAGTGGTTCTATGAACAAAACTCCAAAGACTGACATTAAAGGTGGGTCACAGAAAATTTCATTAAAGAAAGCGGGTGGTTCTCAAGCAATGAGTGCCAAGCAAGCAGAAGCAGCTGCAACATTTGGAGCAGCCGTAAGAATGTATGGCAAGAATTATCCAAGCAGTGTTAATACTATTTTAGATAAATTTAAAACTGCGGTATTGGATTTATCTGATAGTGAATATCGTGGAAGCATCGGTTCACTTGAAAAAGATATTAAAAGTAGTCAAGGTGATCCAAAGAAAATGCAAAAGTTAAAACCTGTTATTGATAATTTGAAACAAGCACGTGATGATGGTAAATTTATTACATCCGAAATGAATCGTGTATTTCTGTCTGATTCTAAGTTTAAGAATTTATTTGTATTTGAAGCAGCTACCGGTTCGGTTAAGTTTGGAGATTCATCGGAAAGTCGTGCGGATACAATGGTTGAGATTGATACTGATAGTGGTAGGATTACATCCCAATATAAAATGGATACACCAAGTGATATATCGTCTCTTGCTAATCAATACAAGTTTTACTTGTCGTTCAAAACAAGTGGTAATAGTGTTCCTTATATGGCACTTCGTGGTAATATGGAAACTAATCCAAGTAAAGTTACTGCTTGGATGAAAAATCAATTAATGGAGAATTCTAATTATGTGGATGTATGTCCAACTTTTTTTAGTATCATTAAAGAAGGATTTGAACAAGATGAATTTGGTAAAAGACTTTTAACAGAATCAAGTTTTCAGAATTTAAACGAATGGCAACTTCTTAAAAAAGTTCGTGACAAAATGAGTTCGGTTAGTGATCGTGTTAAGGATCGTTTTGTTAAAATTTGGAATTGGGTTTCTGAAAGAATTGCTAAGGCATTTGATTGGATTAAAAAACAAGGTGCTATGGCATTAGAATATTTGCAAAAGTTTTTTGGAATCAAACTTGACAAATGTGGAATTAGTGGAAAGATAGAACTTTTTTCTGCTTAATTACTTCTTGTAAAACACAAAGATAGGTTCGTACTTTTGCAACTCTCCGTTTATCTTGCAACAATTCTTAACCGTTTCTGCTTTAACACCACGCATTGTTGTCATAAGCATTTTAAGAGTTTCTACATACTCAAGTCCGTATTCCGCAAGAATATCACGACTATCTTTTTCTAGTGGCATAAATCCGTCTCCGTCTGCGATGTCTGCGATATTCCAAAGCAAGTATCTATCGTTCTTTAAATACTCGGCAGCCGTCTTTAAAGTAGGACGAAGAAAGTTGTCTCTCCAATCTTCATACTCGGGAAACTTTTTGAAACTCTGAGATTCATCTGCTGAATATTGCTCACGATTAAAATAAGGTGGACTCGTAAAAACCAAATCAAGTTTACCTTTGTATTTTTGAAAACTTGGATTCTTGTGAATTTCTTCACTTCCGTCTTGGTAAACATCATAGGTATTACGATGACCAAAAAATGGATTACCTCCGTTTGTCTTGTCGTTAAAGAAGTCGGCAAGATATTCGTAACGACTTTGATTTAGTTCATCTATATAATTGTCTGTATTTGGATCAGTTCCTATATAATGAATTTGACGATCATGTACTGACATAGCACCAAGAATACGACCACCCCATCCTGCACTTGGATCATATATATGAAGATTGCTTTTATCTTGAATGTGGTCTGTGTATTTTTGGTATATATATTTTGCAGTCAACGGAGGAAAGTTTACTGCGGGTTGACTTAAACCCAACTTAAATGCTTCCATTGCTGACGGAAAGATTCTTGAGTTCTTGTTGTAGTAACGAATACTAAAACGAAATGGAACTTCTTTTTCATCTTCAATAACGACATCATTTATGTTTTCTATATCATCACCAAAGTTTGCAGTTCTTTCTAAGTTTCTAATGTTGTTTATTTCAAGCAAACCTTCTTTGTGTAATTTTCTGATTTGATGTGCGGTGAGCATCAAACTATTCTGTTCATATGAGTCAAAGTTTTTTTCTGTGAACAACTCAATAATCCAAAAGTCGTTATTAGGATGAAGATGCTTTTCTTTGACGAAATTACGAACCCACTCTTCTCCGTTTTGTGTTGGACACGGAACATCAAAATCATTCTTGCCGATAGTTTTTCCGTGAGCATAAAAAGAATCTCTACGAACAGTTCTTCTCATACAAGTATGAAAACTTTCTCGTTTTTCTGGATTAGCAAAGCAATCATACACACTCCAAGATGTATGCTTACTAGAACCAATTTTGGTTTTAAGCATTGTTGGGAAGAACTGATCAACTACGGTTGCAAACTTGTTAAAGTTTTTTACAATAGTGTTTGTTCCATCCATTTCATCTGTATGCTGAAACTTGTAAACATCGTAACCAGGTAACTTGTTAAAGTTTGCTATAATGTCTTTTTCGTTTTTACCTGTTCTTGGTGGAAGACCTTCATTATCCCAAGTGTCCACTATATAAGTTCTAAGTTCATCAATCCACTCGGTTAACTCTGTACCATTCTTTTGTAATAGTTCGTGGAAAGTAATATTAACTTTACACTCTGTTAAATTATTCTTTTCGTAAAAGTATTTTTTCATTGTCTCCAAAAGTGGGATGCACAAGCACCACCAAGATTATAGAATAGTACATCTCCGTCTAATTTGCAACCATTTTCTTTTAACCAGTCCCATGCTTTTTTGTCCCAATTACCATTACAGGGAAACGGAGTTTCACACCAATCCATATCATCAAAGAAATCATGTGGTGTTTCGTGTATTTGAGTTTGATTACGATCATACACATTCCACTTCTTTAACATATTTGCGATAGATGACTTGCTTGCGGTTGTAATTAAATGAGCATACTTTTTATCTTCTTCTGATTGAATTCCGAACGAATCAAAGTTCATAAATCCTTGTAGGATACCAGACGGTGTAACACCACTTCCTGCATTTATCACTAAATGCTTAAAGTTTTTTTTCTGCATTATGCGTTGGGTTCGTTCTCTAAAATAAGTTATATACTCGGAATGATTAAATGCGTAAGGCATCATTTGGTATTTTTCTTTTTCAGCAAGAATTCCTACACTACTTATCACGATGCTGAGAATGTTTGGTTTCATCGGAACAAGTTCTGCTCCTAAACTTTCTATTTTTTCAAGTGCTTTTTTTGGATAATCTTTAGTGTCCGGATAAGCAATCTTAATCTTGAACCCCAACTCTTTTCCGATATATGCTAATGCCCATCCACTATAACTTACACGAACTGATAAATGTATAATGGGTTTATCTTTAGATAACTCACCACTTTCAAGAACTCTACGAATACCTTCCATTTTTGCCCACGGTGGCAAATCCATATTTCCGTTTAGCAAATCGTCACGTTTTACATAAACTTGTTTTTCTCCACATAAATGTTCTTCAAGTGGAGTATCAAAATTAAAGGAGAGCATCTAAATGTTTTTGTTCACATTCAATATCCATTATTACATGGAAACGATAATTCTCTGAATTGTTTACGACCCAATGGGGTTTTCTTTTATCCATATAATAATACTCTCCCGTCTTTAAACGAAAGTCTTCTGCTTCACCATCAAGTCCGACTTGAGTGAATATACATTCTTCGTCAACTTGAATAGGAAAGTGAATTCTCAATGAACGACCAAGTTTTGGTCCATTCTTTGTTTGGTAATCCCAACTATCGTGACCAATATCGGTATGTCTTTGAATCACTCCGTTTTTTGGTTCTACTCTAGTGATAACCAACCAAGTACATTTTTCAACTGATGTAATTTCATTTACAATTTTTGCGAGTTTAGGCAATTTCTCAAGAATGGTATAATCAATTTTACTATTTGGATTGATCGGAACAACTTCAACCGTGTACCAAGTTTTTTCAGGTCCTCCGTAGTTTCCATTGATTCCATCGTAACTCCAAGGATTAACTGCATCTTTGTAATCTTTAATTTCTTGAACAAGTTCTGCACATTCTGCTTTGTTGATAGAGTTTAACTTCATTTTCTGAATCTTAATATCTTCGTACTTTGAAACACCAGGTTGTTTCAACTCACCACTATACCAAATGCCACGAACCTCAGAACCAACGGCAGTTACTTTACTGCTTAACCAGGTTGCATTAACTGCTTCGCACAAATCTTTATCTTTTTGTAACTCCATGTTTACATCCGTAAAAAATAAATCTTTCTTGGTATTAAAAAAGTCGTTTTCTAATTCTCGTTTGTTTTCAATTTCTTTTACAAGTTGGTCCATATATCCATCCGCATATGCGAATCTAGTAATTTGTAAATCACCCGATTTGATATTAGCAACTACATCTTCTGCTACATCTTTAATTCCACGACCAGACTTTGCTTCTGCACAAATATAACTCCAAACGATTTCATTGTTTTCTTTCTTGAAAAACAATCTACCTTTTTGGTCTGCTTCCCATAAATTTTTCCAATTGATTTTCTTGAACGGGTCTAGATTAGGTTCTTTGCAAGCAATTGGTTGATTCTTCCATTGTGGTGGAACATCATATTGCTGATAAAACTTTGCGTGTTCTCTGAATGAATCTTTTATTTCATCTGAAATGTCATCTTTAACTTTGACCTTTTTTGTTTTTTTATCTTTTACTGAAACCATTTGTTTTCTTGCCTTTCTAAAATTGCATTATTCACTTTATTTTTCAAACAATCTTCTATAATTTTTTTTAATGATTCGTGATCATTTTTTTCCTCAAGAAAATTCCAAGAGGTGTGATTGTAATAAAATACTTTGTTTGTTTGTAATAAATCTTCACGTAAATCTGTTCCTAATGTATCTATATGTGCAGTTGCTATGTTACCATTATTAATTAAAGAAAGCAAGGCCGTATTGTCGTGGCAATCTGATCTTGATATGGATACAAAGTTTATGTTTCTAGAATTTTCAAATAGTTTTTCATTGAACATATTTTTTGTGGAATCATTTAAAGGTACTGTAGAAATTACATTTTTGATATTGGGTGATGACATAACCTGCTGAATAGTTGTTTCATCTGTTTTTGAATTTACAACAGAAATAAAATGTTCGACGATACCTTGAACTTTTTTAGAAATGACTCCGTTTCCGAATATTACACAATCACCTTCTATCAATTTGTCTTTAATCCAATATGCACATCCGTTGGTATTTGGACTTGTAGCAACAACTCCTATATTGTGTTTTTTGCATAATTTTAAATTTACTGAATCAACTCCGTGACCACGATGAACTACCCACTCTAAGTTTGGGTATTTATCTATTGTAGTTTTTCCGACTTTACTAAACTTGGTTGATATAACTTTTATTTCATTTGCAGGAATTCCATCTGCTTTTTGCATCGCACCAAGAATATGTGCGTTTGGTATAAACTTTTCTATATCAACAAGATCAGATTTATCTTTTAAGAGAGTATTCATTGTTAAACTCTTATATTAACTGAAAATATATATAATATCAAGAATATAATATAACCTACGCAAGTTCGGTAACTTTGATTCTCGCAGATACATGACCAAGACTTCGTTTTATATATTCAGATGGAACTTTGTTTTCAACAAACAATTCATTAAAGTATTGTTCTATGGTCTCCTGTTCCTTCTTTAAATAATCTGTGTGGCATCCTTGTTGAAAAGTCTTTTTTGGTCTCCACAAAAGTTCATTGGAAATTTCACCTTCAAATGCTTTGCGTAAAACATATTTCATAATGTTTCCTTTTCCATCTGCTTCGTCACGATAACGAGTTGGAATTCTTAAACCAAAGTCTATTACTTCTTTATTAAGAAAAGGAGTTCTCAATTCAACTTTACCACCATACATCATTGCTTTGTTGGTTCTAATTAAATTGTTTTTATGAAGATTGTTTATGAGGTTGACTCTTTTTTGATGCCACGCAAGTTTATCAGGCCAGCAAAATCTTTTAACATCCCCGTAACTCGCAAATATTTCATCTGCTCCTTCACCACCGAATACTACTTTGTATCCTTTATCACGAATTTCCCATGATAAAAATAGTTGAGCAACCGCAGGAGATACTTGTGTCCATTTGTGAGTTTCTGATGCCCATATGCTTTCTTTTAGATTATTCTGAATATCTTCCTTACTTACATTAACTTCGTGCAATCTAACACCCAATTCTTTTGATGCAATTTTAGCATAATACAAATCATCTTTAAGTGTTTGGTTTCGTCCCGATGTAACGTTAACAACAAATGCCTCGATGTTGGGATTTTTCTTTTTAAGTAAGTAGGTGATAATTGTACTATCAATTCCACCACTTAAAATTGTACAAATCGGAGTATCACTAATAAGTTCATCATCAACTGCTTTTTCTAAACGTTTTCTAAACTCGGATGCGTAGTAATCTATTCCTTTATCTTCTCCTTCTAAAATAACAAGATCGTTTTCCGAACGAGTATATAATGTAGGATTCTCTGGATTAAACTCGGGTTTAAAGTCGTTCCATCTTTTTATTTCGCAATTTGTTGCCCCAATAAAGTTTTCGGACAAAGTTACAATTGTACCCGGTTCTACTACTTTTATTTTTTCTTGTTCACCTTGTGGTGGTTTGCGATTTCTATCTACATTGTAAAATTTAAGTTCATTGTTTGCTGATTGCAATCCTTTGACTTCACTGGAAAACATTATTTTGTCATTCTCAAAAACATAATACAAAGGAAGTCTTCCGATAAAATCTCTTCCTAATGTAAGTTCGTTTCGTTCAACATCATAAAACGCAAAACAAAACATTCCTTCAAGTTTTTTCATAGACTCCAGTATATTGTCACGATTATCAATTAAATAATAAAGCAACAGTTCCGAGTCACTTCTTTCTGTCTTAAAGTTGTACTTTTTTCTTAATTTTTTGTCGTATTTTTTGAAAAATGGTTTCCACATTTCTCCGTTGAATGCTAATACAAACTTTTCGTCTTCTGATATAAGTGGTTGGTTTGCCGATTCACTTAAATCTTGAATTGATAAACGATTATGACATAAAAAGAAATTGTTTTTCTTGAAATGAAATATTACATTACCGTCTGTTCCACGATGCATCAACGATGCAAGACCGTTTTTTACATTCTGTATATCTTTAAATGAATTACCTCCTAATATTCCGCACATAATATAAAAATTATATTATATACTATGAGAATATTCAAGACTTATTTTTTTTAACGATGTCAGCAATGTAATCTTCTAGTTTGATTTTTGCTTGCCAACCAAGGTGTTGATAAGTTAATGATGGAATTGCTTTTCCGTAAAATCTTTCTCCACGTCTTTCTGGTATCATTACATATTCTGTGTTAAACATTTTAGCAACATCCACTATTTTATGTGGAATGCCTGTTCCAAGTGGATATTCATTTTGTTGACCTTTTTCTGCGGCCAGTACGACACCACTAACAATATCATTAATATGCGTAAAATCTCTTGATTGAATTCCTGGTTCTACAACTGTAAGTGGTTCTCCTTTTGAATATTGCTCTTCAAAAATTCCAATTACGGTTGCATAATCACCTGTTCTTACTTGACCCGGACCATAAGCATTATAGAAATATGTAATTTCAAATTTAAGATCAAACCAATCTGCATAGTTGTTTATAAGTTCAACCATTTTTGCTTTCATCCAAGCATACGGAGATAGATTTTCGTCTTTACCGTCGTTACCGAACTTACTTGAACTTGCGGAATAAATTAACTTTGCTTTTTTTGCGACACAATAATCAAGAACCATTTTTGTTCCTTGCATATTATAGTCCCAACAATTATCAAACGCATCAAAACTTGTTACGATTCGTGAGAACTCTCCAAAGTGAAATACAACATCGGGTTCAAATGAATTTGCTATATCTTTTGATTTATTTTGTGGAATCAATGTCTGAGTATCTTTGTTCAAATAAGTAACTCGTTTACTTTTAACATGATTGCTTTCGTAACCACTGCTATAATTGTCAATGCTAACAATCTGTATATTCTTATACTTTCTTAAAAGTTTTTTAATAAGTGCAGTTCCTACGAATCCTGCACCACCTGTTATTAGAACTTTGTTCATTGTCAATAAATATTATGTAAACCTACTTCTTTTCTTTTAGTCCCGTCAAGTCGGAAGAACTTCTTATTTTGTCACCGAGACCATCAACCATTTGTATATTATGTTTTTTGCATATTACACTTTCTGGTACTTCTCCTGTACTTCTGTCTCCACCATTTGCAAAGATGTCTGGTTTGATTGCATCAAGAGAAGCACATACACTTTTGTCTTCATCTATGCTGAGAAACACCTTGTCTACGATTTTAAGTGCTTCTACGATTCTCACTCGGTCTGCTTCATCCATAAAAGGTTTGCCTTTTTTAAGAACACATTGATGATTGTTGTTTACAATAACAACAAGACGATCACCAAGTTGTTTTGCCATTTCTAAATACTCTAAATGTCCTACGTGAATAGGATCAAAATATCCACTAACTGCTACTGTCTTCATTTTCACCCCCGTCTGTCCACTCATATGGTGGGTAGTTCACATCTGCTATATGTTTTTCTGGTCTATCATAATCGTCTTGAACTCTGACGATGTCGTCTTCACCAAAATAAGTTCCTGTTTGAACTTCAACTAGAATCATGTCTTCTGAATCACTTGGATTTGCCATACGATGTTTTGCTCCAAGTGGAATCAATACAGTTTCACCTGGTTTGTAATCTTCCGTAACATCATCTAAAGTTATTCGTGCAACACCACTAACAACCGTCCATGCTTCTTGTCGTTTGTGATGATACTGATAACTTAGTCTTTGTCCAGGTTTTACATATATGCGTTTAACTTTGCAGTATTCTGCATCTAATAGGATTTCGTAGTTTCCCCAAGGTCGTATACTATCATCTGTATTGCTCATAATCTTATCCCCAACGATCTGCTAAATCTTGTGCAGATATATCAGATTTTTTTGGTTGTATATATTTTATTGGTTTATTTAAAAGAATTATACTAGGTTTTTTTAATTTAATAAATACTTTTTTTGACTTATTCATTTTTTCTTGTTTCCACACTTATAATTAAACATCTCAATAATTTTTTTATGTCGTTGTGCAACAACTGCACCTGATTCATAATTGTAATATTCCCAATATTTTTTATTTTTCTTTTTAAATGGAAATTTTCCAATTTGCTTTAAGGGTGTGTACGTTAGTTTTAATTTATTACAAACTTTTTTATAGTCGGTCGCAAGACGTTCGAACTGCATATAGCAATCCATTAGGTTGTTTCCTTTTTCGTCAAAATAAAAAGGTTCATTAAAGTGAGAGTAATTTCCTATCCATTTTGCGAATTGCTCTTTAAACTCATATCCATTGAATTTTAATTTAACAAGTTTCTCGACATTTTCACGGTGGTTTTCTCCTATCAAACCACCATCTTGCCACCAAAAATAAGAAACCATTCTATCCCACGGATTTCTTGCAATTGTAAATTTAAAATACTCATTAAATATTTTCTCTCCAACGATATCAAGAGTATCTTTTGGGTTTCTATGTGTATTATCTATAATATCATCATCACCGCATTGTGTAATTAAATTGTGCTCTACACTATTTCCACCTACCTTCCAAGGTTTAAAAAATATAAATTTATGTTTATGTGAAACTATCATCCATAAACCTCTTCAAATTTTTCAATAAAGTTTTTAAGTTCAGTTTTAGGAAGTTCATTTATACCAGCTGCTTTCTCACGACCACCCCCGGTTGGAAATTGTAATGCAAGTTTACTTGCTCCGGTTGGATTGTCTTTTGGTGAACGAATGCTTACACGATAATTAGATTCATTTATATTTGTTAAAATAGCAAATGCTTTATTTGGATTATTTGTTGTTTGCTTGTTGCTGTAAATTCCTGAATATCTTATAGATGCCTTTGTATTTGGTAGTAATATTACATCACCCATACTTGACGTGTGTAAAACTTCCGATGAATTTAACTCAAGTTCGTCTGATTTCATTTGTTGATTTATTTTTGCGTAAATCTTAGAATTCTTTCTATATTGAAAAGGAGAACGAAACCTTTCAAGGTCTAAATAAACATCTTTGGGGTGCACCACAAGATCAGATTCTTCGTTTCCATAACCATTGTAGTTTAAAGTTTCACCGATTTCTCTTAAAATCAACATAGCATACTCGTTGAAGCATGGATTTAATTTTTCTGCTTGTTCGTGTAAGTTGTCTCCGTATGCTCCACATATTGTCCAAGGACGATGTAAACCATCAATGGCCTTATCAACTATTATATTGGTACAACAATTGGGGTCGGTGTCTGCTTTGATTGAAAAGTTGTTACCGAGTTCGGTGTCACCCGTTTCATGGTGATCAAACCATTTTATTTTATTTCCGTTTTTTAATATCGGTTCTACATATTCAGAATTTGATAATAAGGATATATCAAACACCGATAATGAAGCATCGGTTATATCAACTAAATGTCTTAATAACTTTACATCACGTTTTACTCCTGTGATTAACTCACTTTTTCTGGGAAATTGTAAACGATACTGATGTAAACTTATTAGTCCATCTGCGTCTCCGTTAAAGATGTCATAATTTTTCATGTTATTCTTCTGCTACAGCCCGTCCTTTGTCTGATTTCCAGTCTTGTTCGGGTCTGTCAATTTCTTCATTTCTCTTAATCACCGCATCAAGTATCGGTGTTTCTATATCATTGTTTTTTGCACAACTTGCAAGTGCGTTGGTGTCTTTGGGAAAACAAGTTCCTCCAAATCCTCTATGACCATCGTGTCCTGGTACTTTGGTGTGTCCTGTTCCGATTCTGTTATCTTGTGTTGCGATACAACGAACATTTTCATAATCAATATCAAGTTCTGTACAAATACTTTCCAGTTCGTTGAAGAAACCAACCTTTACACTTAAAAATACATTCTTTAAATACTTTATCATTTCTGCTTCTGCTGGTTTGCATTGAATTACAGTTTTATTTACAACCGAACCGTTTCCATTATTATATGCAAGTTCAAACATTCTTTTCATTTTTTCATATAAAAATAAATCACTTGAACCGAGAATCCATTGGTCGCAGTTTTTGAAGTCTTCTTTCCAGTTTTTCTCTGTAAGAAACTCTGGCATAAAATTAACATCAAGTTCTTCGCACGTTCTCGGTGGAACCGTTGAACGAAGAACTATATACTTTGTGTCATCTATTTCTTGAATTTCTTCACACACCGCACGAACGATGTCAAGGTTTGCACTTCCATCTTTATTCATTGGTGTTGGTACTGCAACAAAAATGATTTCACTTTCTTCTACGAATGTTTCTATATCTAATTCTTTTGGTTCACGTTTTTCTTCTACTACATCCCATACCAACACATCAACGTATGGTCTTAACAAGGTCATCGCATGACCCACAAATCCATTTCCAACAACTCCAATTTTCATATAACGCAATCTCCGGTTTTTTTTTGTGCTATATAACCTTTTTATTATAAGTATTTCCTTTTGTGTTATTTAACTTGAAATCTTCTTAGTTTCCAAAATAACCAAACAAATAATCTTGGAACTTTAAGAATAATACCATCTGCCCTGACAATGGGGGTTTCTGCATATAATCGTCTTGATATTATTTTTTTATACCAACTTACATTTTCAAACTTACAATCAACGATGTATATATCTTTTGTTTTAGGTAAATCATCTATATCGTAGTCCGACCAATTTCCGAGGTCTACAAATGCTCCGTCTATAATTGTGCGGAAATCATTGACGAATGTACAATTCTTGATAGTGATATTAGATGCCTGACATTTTATTGTAAAATGTTGCTTGGTGTTTTTTGAAATGAATCTGCAATTTTCAAACAACATAAAACCACCACGAACAATGTCAACTACATCCTCAAACCCACCGATTATAGTAGTGTTGGTTACTACAACATCACTACAATAAGATAATTTTAATCCCTCTGCAACTTCTCCTGCTTCAATGTGACAATTATCAATTCTTATTTTTTTCTTTGGCATACCTGGTCTCCACATAAAACCCAAAGCATTGCTTTGTATGCCATTTTCAATATTACCTATAAACCTTTTATCTTTTATCGTGACTACATCACTCACTTAAACTTTCTCTTTATGCGGTCAATCGCATTTTTGTCTGTTACATTTGTGGAGTTTCCCAAAGACGAACCGAATATATTTAATACCTCATTCTTGCTTAATTTTTTATCGTCATCAAGAGCACGGACTTTTTCTTTTGCGTCGTGTACACCTTTTATTATATTGCTTGTCATTTGACTACTTGTAATCCCGAACCATGCAATAAGTCCTGGTATTCTTGCTACCAACCAACCTATGAGTTGTGTAATTATAGGAAGAAGTGCAGGTCCTGCAAATATTAAAACTGCTACTGCTCCTAATAGTCCAAACGTTCCCGTTAACCATGCCCACATAGAACTGAAAAAACCATCTTTTTGTTCTTTTGCTTTAAGTTCACCTAAACTAATAAGTTTTTCCTCTGTATCTTTGAGGTCGTGTCCTAGAATCTGTTTGCGTCTGCTAAGTTCAATTACATCTTGTTCTCTGTCTGATAGGTTTTCTATTGCAACTTCGTTTTGTGCGATAAGGTCGTCTACATGAATTTTGTCACCAGGTTGTGGAAGTCCTACTATGGTTTGTGCTTCTTTTGCTAATTGAAGTGCCACTAAGTCTTCTGTTGATTTATTCTCTGATAAAGATAGTGCTTCAACGGTACCTGTTACATAAGAACGGGTGTGTCTTTCAAGTTCACTTTCTTTTCTTGTTATTTCTCCTGCGATTTCTTGTCTGTCTTGTTTTAGTCCCCAGTTTGGTAATGTTACACATCCTGTAAAAAGGAAAGATACCAATAGAACTACTGATATATTCATAATTTTTTTAACTTTCATTGTTTTTATATATATCTTGATTTATTCTTTTTTTAAAATTATTATATTCCGAAGTTAAAAGCATTTCTGATTTTTTTCTAAAATTATTTATTTTAAAATTCTTTTTATTGTGTTTTATTAATGTACGATCCTCGCACACAACATTGTTTTCAAGAATAAATTGTTGAACAGGTATTCCGTTTTCTTTCATATAACCACAACAATACATCATATACGTGTCATCGGGTCCGTATCCCACAAATGATTTTGGAATTCCTATATACTTTGCAAGTCTAGCAGAAATGCAAGTAAACCACCCACCTGCCCATTTGAATTTAGAGCAGTTTATTATTCGAGAATCTCCGTGATTTGTTTTTAGTATTTTTTGAATATCTACATTTTCACACATACCGATTGGGTTTTTTAAATATAATTGATTCACCAAGCAATCCCAGGTTGTGTCCCACAATCTTACAAGTTGAGGGGTAATAATATAATTAAAGTTATCTCTTTTTATGACTTCACTTGCACTAAGCATATGTGTGATTGTGTTGTCGTTGAAATATAAATCCACATCCAAGAAAATCAAACAATCATGTGAAGATGCCTTTTCTATACACTCTCTACGATGTTCGTTAACTCCAAAGTATTCGTTTGTGATAGAAGATGTAATACCGACACTCCTATTATTTGTTTTGTTGTATTCTTTCATTACACCGATGATATTATCGTTGTTTTTTATTACATCACCGTTTATGTTTAAAATACTATCAATTTTAATATCACGGATGTTATTTAAATCGCACACATTAAGTATTTGATTTACCACTCGTTTGTAGTTATCAATTTCATGTGGGAATATGTGAATTATTATTGTGTTCATTTGAATAAATTGTAAAACGCAAGTCTTAGAAAGTGCTCTTCTTTATCTGGATTTTTTTCATATTTCTTTAGTATTTTTGAGTAAAACATTTTAGGTTTTCGGTATACGCATTTACGTGGAACTGAAAAGCACGTTCCTGTATATTTGGTTGTATCTTCTGTATATATTTGATTTAGTGTTTGCTTATAATAGTTTCTTATTGTGTTATGATTTTTAATTTTAAGATGAGGACTTATGTTTGTTTTTGATAAAACACCATCTATAACACAAAAACTATTTGAATTTAAAATTGAAGACTTAGAAATCTTGCTTGCTATATTTTTTTGTTTCTCGTTGTTGGCAAATACTACATAATTTGGTAGGGAATTGTAGTGTGTAACAATAAATGATAAAAAAATACCAAATGAACTATATGTTGGTTTGTGTGTGAATGAGTTTAAGCAAACATCAACATCACCATCTATCAATACATTGCAGGAAATTCCAAAGGTTTTGAGTGAGAATAAGTCATTTTTAGTTCGTGCACCAACGAGGACAATATCACTATCTGTTATTTTGAATTTAGATAAACATTGCTTTGTTGTGAATTTTTCCAATGTTGTTATTTCTTTATTTACACGGAAGTTGCAGTTTACATACGAATTCTCTTTGTATATTTTTGTAACCTCTTCGTTATTTTTCTTTGAAAGTTTTTCGTCTTCCTTTCGGTTTATAAAATATTCTTTTAATTTTTGCTCTAATGATTTATTTTTTATTAAATAAATTCCGTTATGAAGTTCAATGTCTGTCATTGGAGTGAACTCACACTGTTTTAATATTTTTTCTCGGTTGATGTACCTTCTATTTACTTCACTTCCGTGGAACATAACGTCTATGTCTAGATTTGCATAACCAATGCTATTTTGGATTTTCTTGTTCTGTTTACACCAGTTTATGTATTCTATTTTGAAGTCATAAGTTGTATTTTTAAAAAACCTATCACGTAAAATTATATCATGGGTTTCTTTGCAATAATAAAAACCAAGTAGATTTAGTAAGTCACCACCTCCAACAATTGCTAAATCGAATAACAGATTTTTTTCAAGAAAACTTCTATGGTAACAACATCCATATCCAGGTTCTCCCTCTCTGTCTAGTAGTATTTGTGTATCATTTTTTTTATTACAATGTGTTAGTTTATATGCAGATGAGTTTTTTTCTTTATTTTCACTTTTTACATTTTCTTTTTTTGAATTGGAAAATATTTGAGCAACCCCATAAAATTCAGTTGCAAGTATTACATCCTTCCACCAATCTATTTTGTTAAACTTAATATCAGCATCAATCCACATTATATATTTGTAATTCTTCACCAATAATCTTTTTATTCCTACATTAAGAAGTTGCTCCTTCATCCAAAACACGGACTCGGTTTTAATTGATATGCAATTTTTTGTTAATTTGTTAACTCTGTATTTTGAGTTTTCGGTATACGACTCAACTACAAGTGGTTCTATATTTGTTGATCTCATTTCCGACAAAAATTTACTAAAATTTAAAAACTTACTTTTATAGTCACATGGATTAAAATAGCAACAAACTACTCCTATATCAGAGTGTGGTGGGTTGTAGTTTGTTAATTCCTTATATAATCTACTGCTGTTTGCTTGGTCGTTTATGCTTTTTGTATGTCTTAAATAATAATCATCGGTATATTTTAACTGAATCCGTGATGTTGCTCCTACTATCTGTTCGTGTAGTTTTTTGTTCCATCTAAGTTTATTATTATTTTTATATATACGACCTTGATAATCTGGAAAGTTAATTGCATTGTTTTTATCTTTGTCAATTGACCACCCATAGTGTTTTGCTGTTTTTTCATCAACTCCGTCAAGGTAGTTTAATCTAGGTATCCAAAATAAATCAGAATTATTTTTTAATATAATTGAGTGAACTTCTTTGATTAAGGTTTCTGATGGAAGTTCATCCGAATCTAAGTTAAATATATAATCTCCGTTGCATATAGAAAAGAAAATATTTTTATGAGAAGCAAAATCGTAAAGTAGTTTTCTACAAATATATTTGTCTACTTTTGTTTCAAGATACTCTTTGATTCGTTTGCATTTACTGAAATCCGAAATTACTACGATTTCGTCTTTTTCTTTTTTGTGTAGGTTGACAAAGTCTACCAATTCTATAAATGATTCCGTTTCCTCACTTACGCATATAGCAAAACTGATACTAGGATTTGCTTGCATCAAACTCATTTTCTGAATCTGCTCCTGGTTTGTCTATAAAACTTCGTAAATCATCTAGCATTTCATAAAACGAATCTAAACTACCAAATCTATCTATTATGAGTGTTTGAAATCTACTATTATTTAGGTTATCAATATCAGACTTTAATATTTTATTTAATAACATTTTGCTTTGTTTTATTTCAGTCAAACTTTCAGTTTTATTGATAATAGCAGATGGGTGTGTGTTGTTATCAAATACTTTTAATTTCCTCCAATCCAACATATACAACTTCGGTCTTCTAATTTCACTCATCTTATATGTTCGGTAGCAATCATACCGAATTAAATTCTTTTTTACATAATTTTGATAAAAAGAACGAGGTCTGTCTATGAGTTCCGAAAAGGGTCCTTTTAATTGAAGTTTTCTTTTTATTTGAGAAATAGTATCTTTTAGTATAACTCGTTTTAAAAAAGCATATAACTTACTCTCAGGAATAAATTCAAGTGAAACTCCGTGTAAAAGTGGTGTACCACCTTTGTTGAATTTCCCTAATACTAAAACAAGTCTATTTACTCGTCTGCGAGTAACTTCGGTTCGGTAACGAAATGATATAATATGACCAGGTTGTATTCTGGGTTTTGTTACCGAAACATCACCACCAATAAGTCTTTTTATATATTGGGCATAGAAACTCATATTAATATACTAATGTATATTATATATATGAATTTATTACCTCTTTATACTTATATCCGATTGTTTTCTTGTTATGAGTGGTCTTGATTGAGTTTACTATACTTTCAACTTCAACTCTATATGATTCATAGTTATCGTGTATATCTTTCAACTTTTCTGAGAATTGTTCTGTATCTACTTCAAATTTAGAATATTCCCCGATAGAATTATCACTTTCTGTTTTTTCTGTCTTACCCGATACTTTAAATTTAGATGATGTTAAAAACTCGTTTGCGGATGAGGTCTTTGATACGATAACGGGTTTATTGTTTAGCAATGACTCAAATATACTTCTTTCAAAAAACTTTCCACGTGACATACTGATTGTGGTTTTTATCTTTGGGTGACGATATAACTCACGAACTTCGTGTGATGTAAAATGACCGTGTAACACATAAATGTTTGGATTTTCTATATGCGAGTCTTTTAAAATCTCGGTGATGTGTGATTGTATTTTGTCGTAATCGGTGCGACTATAATTAAGGTAGTTTGTACGCAACAATAATGCTGGTTTGTTTTTAATATTTTGTGTTGAGTGTATAAAAGAACGTATTAGTGCGTTGATATTATTAATCTCATTACTCGGACTTACCTTCAAGTTCCAATTACCATCAAATAAAAAACAATATCCCTCTTCAATACTATCAATATATTTTACCAATTCATCGGACTTATCATGCGTTGTAGGTTTGTGAGTATGAACGCATCTTTCAATAACTTGTAGGTCGGTTTCTGTTTTATCTGAAAGATAATCACGTGCGTATTCTGATGGAACTATTATTTTATCCATTTTACTACACAACTCTGCTTCTGTTTTGGTGAAGAGTGTAGTTGATTGAGTAATAATTCCTATATTCTTTTTTCCTATTGTTTTAAAGTCCGAGGGATTTCCCATTTTTATATAAAGATCAACATACTCAACCCGTGTTGTGTGAAGTTTACGTTTTAATATCTTTGTTATGTTTTCGTTTTCAAATACAAAGGAACATTGACTACCAGTTGTCGGTGTGTCTATAAAAAATATATCATACTTTGAATCTAAGTTACAAATATAATCAGCAACTTCTCGTGCATAGTCACCGTCCTCTGTTAACGAAGTAATCGGTGAATCGTATATCAGTATTGGTTTCATGTTATTTTGCTAAATCTAAATCGTTCAGGTTGTTTATAGTTGTATATCAGTTCGTCAATTTGATTTGATATATCAGAACACATAGATTCTTCTGTAAAATTATTATCTTTCAAAAAGTCCAAATAAGAATCCATTTTAATATCTTTTCTTCTTTTATATAAATTGTTTATAGATTTTCCAACAGACTTTGGGTCTACGTAATCTGCATGAATATATGGAGTTTGTTGTGTTCCTCGTATGCAAGTCACACTTGGTTCTATAACTTCTGTCCACTCTTCATTAATTTGATCTTTTAGACCACCTGTGTTATTTACGATGATTGGAGTTTTGGTAGCTACTGATTCTAGTGTACTAAGTCCAAATCCTTCGTTGGATGATATATTAATAACACAACTTGATAAGTTGTACATATTATTTAAAATTGGTTCAAGCACCATTTCATCGGAAATTAGTACAGGTAACTCTGGATATAGATCATCTAAAATTGAATTAATGTTTAGTCCGTTTGGTGCAGTAGGGTTGGTGTGGATTAACAAAACCACACCCTCTTTATTTTTTTTGCTTAATTTATTATAGAATTCATTGAATCCTGAAATTAATAATGAAAACTCTTTTCTTTGAATATTTGTTGCATTACAAAATAAAACAAAGTCGTAATCTTTTCCTAAAAAGTCTTTTCTGTTTTGTGAAATCATTTTATCGTCTTGTGGATAAAACTTTTTTGTATTGATTCCATGTGGTGTGTATTTTACACGGGGGTGTCCTGCAACTACATTGGTAACGCACTCGTGTGTTAGTTTACTGATACATCCTATCGCATCGCAACTATTATACACACTTGATAAAAATTTCGGATACGGAGTGTTGTCCCATACATGGTAATAATATATTGGACATAAACTTCTTACCTCATGCTCTGCTTCAAATAACCAATTAAATCTATGTGGATCGGTCATTACTAAGATAGCAGACGCAGATTCTGTTCTAATTACATTTCGCAATAAGTCTAATGATCCATATTCGGATGTGCCGTATAATTTGAAATATGCTTTAGGATTTTTTGTTGCTTTTGACACAGATTCTGAAATATCTATTATTTCACTTGAGTCTAAACCAGCTGCAATTTGAACAATGCCATATGTTTGTGAAAGTTCTAAGGATATAGCACGTAGAATATTACCGACACCAGTTGGTTGTCGTATATCGTCCCCTATTATTACTATTTTTTTATTTTGCACACTTACATAGTATGCTTTTTATCACCAATGTCAATGATTAATATTTATTGTCATTATCAAAGATTTTTGCTTCGTCGAGTTTCTTTTCAAAGTCTCCATCTTTCAAATATTGCTCGATTGCACGATTAACTAATTTCTGTAAAGTCATAGGTGAGTCAATTGTCTTTAATTTAAATTTTGAGTAATTGTCGGACAAAACCTTAACGGTTGTTAACTTGTAATTTGCATCATTCATTTATCATAAATATTAGGGTAATGAAAAAAAAATCATATTTATTATAAAAATTAAATTTCACTTCCCCACTTTGGTGGGTCTAGTGGACATTTGCTAGTGGATAATAATAATTTACCACTACTACATCCACATTTTAAGCATCGTGCGATTTTTGTTTGTTTAATTTCCTGCCAATGTTGACAACCTCTACATATACTTAATCTTTTATTCCATTGTTCACTACTAACAACTGGTCGTCCTGCTCGTTGCCACTCTACTAATGCTTTAGATAAATTGTTTGCAAGATCAAAAAAACCAACTTTACCTTCTGATTGTGTTGAACTTACATTATCTGTATTTGTATTATTACTTTCCGATGAAGTGCTTAATTCCTCATCTTCGAGTTTTTTGTATCGTTTAAAAAATCTTCTGCCCATAATTCTTAATAATATTATTTAATCAAATATACTTATAGATATGGATAATATAATTTTTAAAATTCCAAAAGACAATAATTCTCTTAAAAAAGATATTAAAAAACGAAAAGAAGAATACATGAGACACGTTTATGAATGCTTTAAGCAAATAAACGATGAACACATCCCAGAAAGACTTAATGTGTTTTCTTTTAACGATACGAAACTTGAAGTAGTAATTAAAAAAGAAAGTTATGGAATTAACTTGAAAAATCTAATTAACTATTTTAGTAGTATAGAAGAATATGAAATATGTACTGTTCTTAGTAATAAGCTAAATACGCTAAGTAAAAATAGTAATAATAAAGACTTATAAGTAGAAAAGACAATAACTGTCATAACGTGGAGAAATAACGATGTCAAGGAAAAAAACAAAAACTGTAAACAAGAACCTATTAGCTAATGCCCATATTGAAGAGGAGATGCAAGAAAACCAACTCACTCCACTTAGAAAGCTTAAAATTAAATTAAATAAAAAATTTACTGAAAAGCAAACTAAGTTAAACGAAATAGCATTGGATGATGATACAAAATTAATTTTTATAGACGGACCTGCCGGTACTGCAAAAACATGGTTAAGTGTTTATTGTGGATTAGAATTATTTCAAAATCAGAAAATAGAAGAAATGATATATGTTAGAAGTGCAGTAGAAAGTTCTGACCAAAAACTTGGATTTCTTCCCGGAGCACAAGACGACAAAATGGCACCGTATTTAGAACCTTTTAAAGATAAACTAGAAGAATTATTAAATCCTATTGATATTAAGTACTTACAAGAAGAAGAAAGAATTTATGGAATTCCAGTCGGATTCCTCAGAGGAGCAAGTTGGGAAAATAAATTTATATTAGTCGATGAGGCACAAAATTTATCAGAAAAAGAAATGATAACTATAATGACTCGTATAGGTGAAAACTGTAAAGTTTTTATTTGCGGAGACGTAATGCAGAGTGACATTGGTAATAGAAGTGGGTTCAATAATATACTCGATTTATTTGAAGATGAAGCATCAAAAAGTCACGGAATTCACACTTTTAAATTCACAGAAGATGACATTGTTAGGAGTCAATTGGTAAAATTTATAATTACTAAGTTAAAAAGTTTGTCAAAATAATATTTATAGTACATAAAACAATATATGTATATGTATAGATTCACTGACCTTTAAAATTTGACATGGCCAATCAAAAGATAACAGACCTTAATAGATTAAACAATCTCGACGAAGACGACTTGTTTATAGTCGTTGATACAGATTCAAAATCTAACTCTGCATCACCTACGGGTGAAACAAAAGGTATATCAGCGGGATCACTTGCAGCTGAGTTGAATAAAATAGCCAATGGGGAAGTTGGTATTGATTTCAAAAACCTCAGAGATGTACCCGATTCATATTCAGAAAACAAAGGTGGTTACATTAAAATCAACAACGATGGGACAGGTATAGAGTTTACCGATTCACCTGGTGCATCCGAACAAGTTTTTCCGGGATCATTTTTAGAAAGTCATGTAAACGGAGAATTGCAATCATATAAAATTGGTGATATATTGTATGTCAGCAGTAACAATAAGTTTTCCAAAGCAGGGTGCACGGGATTAGATACATCCGAGGCAATTGGTGTAATTAGAAAAATTAAATACACCAAAGACTCTACTAATAGTAATAAAATAATTGAAAAAATTAGTGTAGTATTTAATGGATACATTGAGTTTGAGTGGGACACATCCGTCATAGGTGGTCCCATTTCAGTAGAAAAAAGACCTATTGATCCAGATGACAATGCAATCACTCGTGTTTATGACAATCAATTATTAATACCTGGTAAAACATATTTTCTTGGCACAAGTGGATCACTTATGGATATTGATCCTGCGGAAATGGTTAGTTTAGATACAACAATATCCAAACCAATGATAGTTGCTACATCAAAAACCACAGGTATATTAATGAATTATCGTGGTTTAGTATGCTCTTCTGATGAACAATCCAATAAGTTTGTTATATACGAACCATCTGCGTGTAATAGTATAAAAACAGGTGATGTGTTAAGAATCAAACGAAGTAGTGTAAGAACATCAGTTGACAACTTTTTAATAAGATCAGAGTATGATAAAGACGAATTATCCGAAGATGTACTTCCTAGTTTTCTAGGCCGTGAAAGTGGAACAACAAATTATGCTTTATGCAACTCAGCATCACAGAACAAGACTACGGTAACCACAAATAATGATAATCCTCCTGTTGAAGACGATAATTATGGATGTGATATGTTAGGTGTTGTAATAAACTCAACAAGTGACTTTTTTGAAATACAAACAAGTGGCATGGTTCAATTTGATCCACCTGAATTTCAATCTTCTGAAACGATTACACTACCAAGTGGTGACACTCAAGCAGTTAACAAAGACATTACAGGTGGTTTATTTAAAACAGGATACACTTATTATGTTGAATCGTTCCCAATCAATAGTGATCAACTGGCTGCAACAAACCAAACAACAGAACTTAGAAATTGTATATATGATTATGCTCCTGAGGAATTAAGTGAATTTTATAATCGTAAAGAAGATGAAAAATTATCAGTTCTAGGTGAAAAACTTAAATCAGTATGCGATGGAACTTCTCCGTTCAGAAATACCACAATAATTGATCCATTTGTAAGAGATCACACATCCGGTAAAGTATTATCATATTCAAAACCTGCATTTTATGCAGTTTCCCCAAATAAAATTTTAATATTAAATCAACCACCGTATCCGAACCCAAAGGACAGATGTAATGCAGTTGATCCCACGACATGGACTCCATGTGCATACGAAAGTCGTGAAACACAAAATTATACTATTAATAGAATCCGTGAATTCACAGGACAAACTGAACTTGAAAAGTTTTCAAGTGATTTCCTAAAAGTAGCATGGCCAGATGCGGGAACTAATGATAGAAGTGTAATTACATTTATTATAGAATACACACAGGATAACAAAGCAGTTACTAAATTTGAATCACACGAACTTGTGCGTCTAGATTCGGTTGATGGATCAAACTGGAACTATGTAAGGAAACTATCATAATGGGATCATTATACGATATCGGAAATTTTAGATACAAGCACTTTACCTTCTTTTCGTGTAAAACAAGTGAAAACGATAAAACGTGTGACGCCGCACCACCCAACTCAGTAGACAAAAATGGAGACACCATTGATGAGGTTATAGAATTCTTGGATCGTGTATGGCCACACAAAGGTATTTTTATTGGGGATAGTTCGGAAGGTGATTACAGTTTTGTAACATATGTACATCAAAATACACAGAAAATTGAAGTAAAACAAATTTATGTATATAAACGAGTTCGTGCAATAAATGTATCTGAAAGTACTGCATCGGCAACTAAGTATGTATTAAGATGGGAACGTGTAATGGATCCAGTTAAGTCACTTAAACCAGGAATTACACAGAATATTTAAGGAAAGAAAAGGTTATGTCAAACTCAGCATTCAATATGTCAAAATGTGGTTCAAGTGGAGGACGAGGTGGTGCTTGTAATCCAAGTGGTTGGGCCACAATTCAAGACAAAGGTGGAAACGATTTAACAATCGTATCAGACGATAAATTACGATCAGCACTTAGAGAAATACACACCGAATACTACGGAGACAATAAAGAAGTGGGTGGTTTGAGTGCAGTTAAAGATCATGTTGACCTTGTGTACGATTGCCCAAAGGCAGGTGATGCAATATTTTATAATCCCGACAAAAAAGGATGGGACTTGGCATCGGCAGAACTTGATAACTCAAACTATTTTGACACAGAGAGATTAATTGAATCACTTGCGGTTGTTGAAAAAGTATTAGTTGAATGCAAACAAGGAGACACAAGTTCTTCCGACCAAAGGCATCCTGCACGTGTTGTGTTTTTTGGAAAAATAACATTTCCAAGTGAAACCACTAAATTACAACCTGGGATAGTTTATTACTTGGCAGATACAATTGCTCTATTGAATGAGTCCCAAGAAACAAGCAAACAATCTGCAACGGGTGGGTTGGTTGACACAGGAACTTGGAAACGAGTTGGGTCAAATGTGGTACACTCCAACTACGAACCAACTATAAGTAAACCTGTTTTTGTTGCAACGGGTGAGCATACTGCAATCGTAACAAATTACAGACCTCTCACGGGATCACCAACAGGAGGCCGTGAACTTTCCGAAGAATACAAGATTAAAGTTGATCCACATTTATACACAGAATCCGGTACAGGTAAAATATTGTACACAGGATGGAAAATTAAAGTGGAAAACACAGGTACTGTTACAAGTAGAAACAATCTTGTCGTAGAAATCGCATATAACAAATTAGAAGGTTCTCAAGAAAGAAGAGAATATTCTGATAAGAATGTTCAACTTCCAACACTTATGGGTTCTGAAATTTATGTTTATCACGTAGATATTGGTGTATTGCACAATGAAGCAGAAGCAAATGTAAAAGACGATGACACAATTGTTTCTCACAAAACCGTTGATTTCATTCCAAATCAATTTCTTGAAAACACAGGTATTGGTGAAGTTACTGTAAAATTAAAAGTAATGACACAATCAACTGCAAACATTGATTTTAACGATAGATACAATTCACCTGAAGTTCTGCTTGCTAACCAAGATGAAATGAAAAAAAGCAGAATTGTACCAACACTTTCATGGACGGGTAGTTGTGCAGATAATCTTCAAAACGAAAACGACATCTATGTAAAAGGCAGTACTGTTCTTCCTGCTAATAACGTTAAATATGAAGAGGGTTCTGTATTTGAAGTTAAATTGACAGATTCTCAAATACCAGGAGTTGGAACAGATAATGTATATAAATTTAAAGTACCAATGCCATATAATATTGGATTTAAAATTGACGCACTTGTTGAAAGTAACGATGGTCAATACACCAATGATAGTGAATGGTCACCTGTAACAGGAACATTTAAACTCACACTTCCAAGCAAGGAAATGATAGAAATAATCCCAGTTACATCAGGTGGTCAAACTGTAGTAGAGAAAACACTAAGAATATCAGCAGTAACACTTGATGGAAAATCACTACCATCTACACACTGGGCAAATGAATACTCAGTAGAACTTCTAAAGAACAACAGAGTTGCTTGTTTGTCCAACTCATGTTGTATAGATGAATACGAACAATTTATACCAGAAAATTCTGCAAGTATATCAAAGAGCATTACTCCAATTCTTACAAATGGTGATTCTAAACTCATTAACAATAAAAACGGAGCAAGGTTCTTTAGTAAATCGGTTAATGCTCAATCATGGCAAGGTTCAAAGTCAAGACTTGCTATATCATGGAAGAACTTCAGAGAAAACACTGTATTCTGTTATCCACCAGTTGACAACGGAACTGAGGCTGCATTTATGACAATCTACGCAGATGAAGCACGTGTAATTGAGTCTATTGAGAATCACGAGAAAACAGACAACGAGTCGGCATTCTACGACCCAAGATACACAATCATGGAGATTGGTGCACAAAATACATTAAACGGACAACTTGTAAGAGTTACCGTAAACTCCGGATCGAAGGTAGCAGACGCACCTGAAACTTGTTATGTATTCAAGTTCAAAGGTAGTTTACTTGGTACACACTTCACACTCAAGGAACTCAAACACCTTGACACATCCTTTTCGGAACGAACAATAGTTAAAAAGTCGTAAATGAATATAGGGATTGTAATTCCCATCTATAATTTATGCGAATACAGACAAAGAAGTCTCGCATTCAATTTACATCATTTGTCTAATTCTAAGTTATACAGAAATGTAGTTGTAGTTGAACAACATAGTTCATCAACCGTGTCCCAAGACATCATTCAGAGATTTCCGAGTATAGAACACAAGATTTTTCAAATAGAATCTGATGTATTTAATAAGTCTGTATTATTAAACCGATATATAAATGATTGTAAATTTGATTATATATGGATGCTAGATGTGGATGTTTATTTAGATGTAAATTATGTAACATCTCAAATACCAAGTAATTCACACTTGATTAGACCATATGAATTTATTCAAAATTTAAATGAAAAAGAATCCGATCATTTACTAAAAACAACATACATAAAATTTGATGAAGTACGACGTGAAGTAAACAATGCGTTTGGTAAATACAGTTTTATAGTCAACGCAGATTTAATTAAAAGTATAGGTGGATATGATGAAGCATACGAGGGGTGGGGTTTCAAGACCTTGATTTAATGAGCAGATTGCCAAACGACATAGTGCACGGATACACTAAAAATATTGCGTTTCATTTATATCACCCAACTGCTTCAAGAAAAAAATATAATAAAAACAAAGAATTATTTAATAAAAAAGGAAACTTTAAAAAACTTGTTCCTAGAAAAAAGAAAATACTTGATAAAAATAAAAATATATAATATAATTTGGTATTATGAAAAAATATACCGAATCACAACTTGAAGACAACTACAAGCAATATTTAAAATTTATAGACGACACTTTTACGGGTGAACGTAAAGAAAAAATGCTCCATATGTTTGGAACAGATGAAGGGTGTTTAGGATTACGTGCTTTAGTGTCCCCCGCAAGTAGCATTGATCGTTTTCACAATGCATATGATGGTGGATATATTGATCACGTCCTCGGTGTGTGCAAGACCGTGCGTGGTGTAAAGGTTTTACTGCAAAGCATTGGAGCCAATATTGATTTCACGGATGACGAAATGATGTTTGCGGCGTTCAACCATGACTTAGGGAAACTAGGATCGTTAGACGGTGAGCAATACGTACACAATGAAAGTGAGTGGCATCGTAAAAACCAAGGCAAGTTGTACAACATAAATCCTGATATTCACTGGATGTCAGTAACCGACAGAACTATTTGGTTACTCCAACACTTTGAAATTAAAATTACAGAAAAAGAATTCTTGGGAATTAAGTTATCTGACGGAATGTACGATGAATCAAATCCACAATATTTAAAAGCATTTTCAAAAGAAGTTGGATTAAAAACAGAACTTCCAAGAGTAATTCATTGGGCAGACCACATGACGTGTCTTGCTGAAAAGTCAAACATGGAAGATATAATGAAATTTGAACCATAATATGGTAATATTTTGTTAAATAAGATATATTTATATTGTAGAGCAATGCTCAATTGAGGTTGCTCAACGGATGCCCAAAACGGGATTCGTAACTAAACATAGGAATAAATAAAATGAAAAACTACGGATATAATAAGTCCAACGGAACAGGACTTGGTAAACACGTTCCAAATTTAAGAGACGAATTTTTAACTCCATTCGACTCTATTTTTGACAAAATGGTCAATCAAGCATTTCCAAACTTCGGACAAGAATTCGGAGTAAACTTTTTTGGAAATAGTTCATACCCAAGAGTAAATGTTGCGGATACAAGCAAGGAAGTAAGAATTGAGGCAGAAATTGCAGGTCTAGGAAAAGACGACGTATCTGTTGAATATGAAGACGGTATGCTCACGATTGCCGGTGATAAAAAGACAGAACTGGAAGAACCTGATGTAAAATATGTTTATAGAGAACTAAAACGGTCATCGTTTAAACGGTCTTTTAAGGTAGATGAAAATGTACTTCAGGTTGATAAAATATCTGCTAAGTTTGATAATGGAATTTTAAATGTTACTATTCCAAAAAAAGAAATAGTATCTACTAAGTCTAAAAAAGTAAAAATACTATAAATTAATTTAAAAAAACACATAAAAATGGGAGGTAAGTAATTTTACCTCCTTTTTTTATAATTATATTATATTTATAGAAGTTAGGATTTAGAGAAATTTAGAAGAGGAGATATATATATTATTATGAAGTTATTTACTGCTATTATCGGGGGACTCGCACTTGCAGTAGCAGGAACAGCTGCGTTCTTTTCCGTTAGAGGCATTGGATTATTATTCGCAGGTGCGGCCATAGCCGCAATGGTAATGGCGGGTGTTCTTGAAGCAGGAAAACTAGCAATGACTTCTTTTTTATATCGGTATTGGGAAAGAATACCCCGTGTATTAAAATGGTATTGTACAATAGCAGTTGTTGTATTAATTGGAATAACCTCGTTGGGTATATATGGATTTTTAAGTGATGCGTATGATGACACTAGATCAAGAGTCGAAATGCACGAAAATAACATAGAAACACTTAATAAAGAAATCGTAGTTATTGAAACTGAAATTGAAACACTCAAAAATACAGATGTTACAGTGGAAGATAAAAAAACCGAAACAATAGCAGGATTTCAAAAAATATATGATGATTTCGTTGAAGATGGAAGAAAAAGACAAGACACACTTGCTAATAGAAACAAAACAGATACAGAAGCAAGAGGAATGCGTAGACAACAATTAATGGATCGTCTTGCAGTATTAGATAAAGTAAAAAGTGAACTAGAATCAAAACCAGGTGGGTTGTTTAGTAATAACAAAAAGAAAATAGAAGAATTGCGAGTATCACAACAACCAGAACGTGATTCCATAGCAACATCATTATTAGCAATAACAGAAGAAGAAACTTCCGCAACAAAATCATATAACGATGCTCTTGCAAAGATTGATGATCAAATTTCAAGTGAATACGATAAATTTGTGGAAAAAGTAAATGGACTTCGTGATACAACAAATGATTTGGACAATGTAACTATTATAGAAGACAAATACGACAAAATAAAAGAAAACCAAGCAGATATATTAAAAGAAAAAGAAGGAATTCGTTCAACTGATATAGGAAGCTTTCGTTTTATAGCAGAATCGTTTAATATGCCAGTTGATCAGGTGGTAAAGTGGTTTATTATTGTAATCGTTTTAGTTTTTGATCCAGTTGCGGTGGCACTTGTACTTGCATATAATATTATGGTAGGTGGAAAACTGACTCGCAACGAAGAGTTACCGAAAAAAAAAATTGGATAGATAACTTACCGTTTACAGAAAATTTTCAAGAAGATGGGGATTTTATAGAAGATACACCAACCCCAACTCCATTTTTAGTACCAACCCCAACACTCACTCCCACTCCCACTCCCACTCCAACACCAAGTCCTACTCCAACACCGACTCTTACACCAAGT
>Ga0222717_10000058_pt1 | contig 83067 bp, 74 predicted proteins | sample C33_18DmetaG_FD_165053 | JGI IMG/M metagenome (GOLD analysis project Ga0222717, IMG submission 165053) | Estuarine water microbial communities from San Francisco Bay, California, United States - C33_18D | ecosystem: Environmental > Aquatic > Marine > Unclassified | place: USA: California... | reverse complement strand
GCAATTTTTGAATGCAGTTTCAACATGAACAATGCATTTATCTAAAGCATCATCTCCGTAACGTTCCCATTCTACCAAGCAATCGGCATTTTTTCTAAGCACCGGATCATTTTTCTTTTCATAATCATTTGCAGGAGAATTGCCAGTCATTGTTAAATGAATTACACTTCCTCCGATTTTATGAATATAATTTATTTCATTTGGAAAACGAATATCTGTAACGATGCTTACAATATTATTTTTTTGATTTTCCACAATCACTTGCTCAAGTTTTTTAACCCAATGCAAATCATCTTTTTTTCGCATTATTTCTGTTCCCCATGTTGTAAGCATAGGACGAATAATTTCTTTTTCTGCGGTAATCTCTGTGAATGCTGATATTCCAAGTTTTTCAATTAAAAATCCATCAACATCTTTTTTAAGTTCATCTGCAAATGCTAATCTTTGTGATTTTATATTCAATGAATCTAAATGTAATCTTGCGTAATTACAAAAGGTATCTTTTCCACAACGAGCAAGACCCGTTAAACCTATAATCATTGGAACATCCATTAACTACTATAAATATTATAATAACATGATTTTAATTAAAAAAATCACGATATTTAGGAACTTTAAAGTTTACATCAACAAAATCCTCATCAGGATTATTATTTCCATCGTCATCCACGGTGTTTGGCATATCTAAAGGTTCTGCTTCATCTACATCAGGAATATTAAACCAAGTTTTAGGTACTTTTAGTTTTTCTTGAGCAGATTTACGATAAATTCCAGGATCAAGATTAAAAGCAGTTAGTTCCTCAAATTTCCCACCCCATACATCATCTGCTTGTGGGAACTGAGTTTGTGAATATCCTCCGTTTAGAAACCAAGTATCAGAAGTTCCATTCAACTCAGAACCCAATTTTCTGATTTTTCCACCTGCTAACCAGTTACCAAAATCAGGTTCACTATCAGTTGCAGTTGAAATACCCGCAGAACTTACTTCTTTGATGTGCTTTTTCACATCTATATATATTGATTATATTACAGAATCCTGTCAACATTAGAACGAATTCCATAGTATCCGTTGTTTGCGACTAAATTGTTTTTATATAAATTATGATGGCATTTTAATTTATTGATGCGATTCATTTCTGTCCAACCCATTGACTTCATGGTATCTTCTTGATTTGCCATACTAAGTTCTTTTCCACCTTCATTCATTATAGCACGATTATATGCTTCATCAGTTGGATTGATGTATTTGCATCCTGTTGCTTCTGCTCGTTTGATAATATCCCAATCTTGATAACCCATAGGAAGAAATGATTGATCATATCCACCGATTTCATTAAATTTCTTTTTTGTTAATGCAATTCTACCGAAATTTCCATTGTGTGGAATCCAATCAAATTGATGTAATACACAATTATAGTCATGTTTTTCAAATTGATCTATAACAAATCTGCCACCACGATATCCTGTGTAATTATCACAATCTAAAGTTACCACGATTTTTCCGTATGCTTGATGAGTTGCAGTATTTTTACCGATGCTGGCGTGCCATGTATCTAATACATCTGTTTCATAATAACGCAGAAAGCCACAATCTGTGTATTTAGTTAAATCAATTTCACGTATCCATTTGCGAAATCCGTCTTTGCTGTTTATGTCCATTAAAACAAATTCAACTTCATCACGGTCTTCCCAATTATCTTCTAAATTCTTTATTAATGTTTGTTCTATTTGATGAAAACGATTCATTAATGCCATAACAAATGTAATTTTTCGTTGACCACAATTTATGTTTTCAATGTCTGGTAAATTTTCTGTATAAAAATTGTAATTTGCAAGTGGATCAAAAACTTGTTCTTCTTTACTTTTTACTTCGTTCATAAAGTTTGGTAAATCTTTTTTTGCTCGTTCGTAAAGTTTTACCATTACTTCAGGTTCTTGTTTCTTGCTAGAATACAAATGTGTGTATTTTATATCACTATTTCTAATTGCAAAGATTTCTTTTTTACTTGCATTTAATTTCGCACCCAAATACCAATTATCATAAATTCTATGAGTATTATTTAATTCTTTTTTGGCAGTTGGTTTTCTGAAGTGTTTCAAGTTATCTTCGTTTTCTGCTAATTTTAAAACTTCTTTTGCGTGATCATTTATGAATTTGTAATTATTTCCACCGTAAATTCCTTTGATTGGAATTTTCATATTTTTATCTTTAGCATAACGATACCATTTTGGACGAGTTGCCATTTCATGCATTTGCATATAATCTATTTCTCTAAAAAATGCTTTTGGACATTCTACAAAATCTTCTACAATAATTTCGGAATTTTTAAAAAATGATGTATCAGGAATATCCCACAAATAAAAATCGTTTTCTAACAATACAAATGGTTCGTTCATTTTTTCACACGCAATTGCTTTCGGCAATGTATAAAAATAACTCGGAATATTCTTATCATTCAATTGCTCAACATCATCATAAATTTCATCAAATTGCACTGTATTGCAAACTTGAGAAATTGCTTCGTGGTCACCATAAAAAACTATTTTATCAAAAAACTTTCTTGATTGATTCACACTTAAATTCAATGAAACAATTAAATCGTGCTTTCTTTCAAAATTACTGTAACTATTTTCAGTTACGAAAGGTTTTGCCCAATATGCGTAAACTGCGGTATTAATCATAGTGTATATAAATACTATATATATTTTATTATTGCACGTGATATTGATAACCAAGAGGTATTATATCATCGTTGTATATCTCAGATACCATTTGAAAATTTTCGTCTGAATAATAAGAATCATATGTTGGTGATTCTTGGTTGTTGCTTTCAAAATAATTCAATACTTCGTTTCGTTTTGCATTTCCAAAATTTTTCACATAATTTTTCTTTTTTACATGATGTCCAGATGAAAATCTGCTTTGTAAATTAACATTATATTTTTTATTGATAATATCAATGTGATCATTCAAGTTTTCAATTTGAATAATTTCATCGTAAGTTCTATTGATGTCCCAATTTTGAACACGATAATGACCACCTCCACAATTTATTCCTAATTTTTTGGAATGCAACAATTTTAAAAAGTCTGTAAAACTTGGATTTGAATTTTCATATTCTGCTAATAAAAATGGATGCTTGCAACAATGAATAAAAGAACTCACCGCACGATTAAACGGATTTCTTACAAACTTTAATTTTATATAATCAGTTGATGACATTATTTCTTCGGTTACTCGTCCGTAACGATCATAATAAACGTCTTGACGAAAATCATGTACCCACTTTCTTGGATGTTTATACGCAAGTGCTTCTTCAAGCACATTCATATAAGTAAACAACATTTTCATAGCAATTGTACATCCTGCTTTTGCAGTCCAATCTGCTACTATTTTTTTATCGTTGGGTGGTTCACATAAAATTAAGGCATTCAACATACTCATAATTTTATATATACAGCACTACGAATTTTTAATGCACCACTTTATAGTTTCTCGTAACTTTCCTTCAAAGTCTTTCGTAGGATTCCAATTTAATTCATTGTGAATTTTACTGAAATCAACTGCATAACGAAAGTCGTGTCCCTTGCGATCTTCAACGAAAGTAAGTTGTTCTGAGTATTTTGTTTTTTTGGGTTTTAATTCATCAAGAATGTTGCAGATTTTATTTGCAAGTTCAAGATTGTTAAGTTCTTTATCACCCCCTACATTATATATCTCACCAGTTTTTCCGTTGTGAAATACTTCATCAATTGCAACGCAATGATCTTCAACGAACAACCAATCACGAACATTATCTCCTTTTCCATAAATCGGAATATCTTTTCCAGCAAGTGCAGTACGAACAATCGTTGGAATTAATTTCTCACGATGTTGATGAGGACCATAATTGTTTGAACAACTCGTAGTGATAACATTTAGTTTATATGTTTCAGAATAAGCATTTACAAAGAAGTTACCACTTGCTTTACTTGCACTATAAGGACTATTAGGATCAAACGGAGTTGTTTCCGAAAATTTTCCAGTTGTTCCTAGTGTTCCGTAAATTTCATCTGTGGACACATAATGAAATCTTCCTTTGCCTTTGTTACGAAATGCTTCAAGAAGCACACAAGTACCTACTACATTCGTTGTAACGAAGTCTAATGGTCTTTTGATACTATTGTCTACGTGTGATTCAGCGGCAAGATGAATTACTGAATCAATGTTGTGTTCGTCAAAAAGTTTGTTTACCAACTTCTCGTCACGGATGTCTCCTTTTACAAATACATAATTTGGATTGTCTTTTAACGACTCAAGATAACTTGCATCCGAAGCATAAGTCATCAAATCCAAGTTGATTAACTTGTAATTCGGATACTTCTTTGCAAGATGCAGAACAAGGTTCGAACCAATGAATCCGCAACCTCCTGTTATTAATATGTTTTTAGTTTTCATCGTAAAATTTATTTTTCATTGTGAATTACAAATTTTATATTCGGACGTTTATATACATAAGAGGGTTTTGTAAATTTCCACCACGCCGTTCTACAAGCAGAATGGGGAATTTTTGTGTCTATTTGAACCATATTATCTATTACATCGGAGATTTTTTGGTCAGAAGTATACAACTCAGCAAGTGTATTATGAAACGTGAAATAACCATTTCTAATATTTCCAGGTTTTGATGACCATTCATCGTCTGCCATAAATTTTCTTATAAATTCACTTTTCCACCGTTCTACCAAGTAATGTTCTTTTTTATCCACCACTAGAAACCATACACTCGTTACACAATCTTTTTTTGAATATTGAAAAGTCCTATATGCAAAAAAACCAGTATCATTTAGAATTTTGTTATGAAACTTTGACAACGGTTCCATCGGATACACAGAACCATCCACCCAAGTTCCACCAAATTTAGATAATAGCAACATTCGCAATAAATCAGCCCTATGAGCAAAACCTCTATTGGGTGAATTTTTAATAATTTCAAAATATTCAGGTACAAAATCTGATATTGTATCATGTGTTAATATATTCACATGATAATCCGAATTTAATTCTTTCCATTTCTTAAAGCACATCCGATTTAATTCAGGTACAGACTTATCGTCTTCACCCTGAAACCAACACATCCATATTATATTATTCACTTTTCAAGTACAATTCTCATCAATACAGGATTGTCATCACCACGAACTGATAAATTATTTTCTTCTGTAAAATACTTTAATTTAAATCCAAGACCAATTGCGGTTTTTACAAATTCATCAGAATCTATAAATCTACGGTTGTGGTTATCAAAGAAATAAGTGTTTCCACCACAATGTTTACCTTTTCCGAATTTAGGGTCTTTCGTGGTTCTAACTTCAATGCAAAAAAGACCACCGTCTTTCAATGTTTTATATACATTGGGTAATAAATGTTGCTCGTCTTTGACCTCTATTGAATGTATTGTAAATCTTGAATAAAATACATCAATTGAACTTTTAAAGTCATAATCGTTATACACAAAATCTTCTTCTATTAAATGTAAATTTTTGTGTTTTCTTATTTGTTTTACTTTATCATCAATTGCTTGATCGATTGCATATACATTATGACCTCGTTTTGTCATATAATAAGCATCTCTTGCATTTCCACATCCAAGTTCCACAATATTTTTCGCAGTATTTTGTAAAAATTGCATCTGACAAAATTTTGCAAAAGTGCTTGCGTTTTTTATATCATCATCATTTGAATGACCATCATAGAAATTATCCCAATAGTTCTTATCCATTATATTATTGTCCTTCGTCTCGTATCGTAGATATCAAATGGTGGAGTGCTCCTTCCACGATAACTAATTGGTGTTTTCCAGTTTTCTCCATACATTTTTTTTAGTATTGATACTGAATTATTAGGTAAATTTAGAATTGTTTCGTTCCAGTTCATTTTTTCTATCTCTACATTACGAACTTCTACATTTTGCCAAGGTGTAAAATAGTTTTTATTATCTATCTCACACATATAAAAGTCAAATGAAGCAAATTCGTCTGTACTAACAGTCTTTAGTATTTTTTTAGATCTCCTAATTCCGAATTTTGTAGTAAACTTAAATCCATGTTTTTTAAATATGTTTCGCAACTTATTATAATCATAATTAATCATTATATCAATATCATCGTCACCTTCTATACAATTATTTTCACGGATAATTCCTAATAATGTTCCAAAAAAAATAAACCAATCATTTATTTTTTCTTCGTTTAAAATATTTGCAATTGTTACAAGTGTGTGATTTGTTTTTTTCTGTGTCTCTTGTTTACCGGCCATTTTTTTACTCATTAACCCATTTGTCAAACGAATCCTCAATTGCATCCATGCAATAACGCATTTTGATTCCTGTGTTTAATAATTTGCTATTGTCCATTACACAATTTGATCTTGGTGCGGTTGCTCCTTTGCTATAAAACTCTGAATCACCTTCCCAATATTCAAATTCTTTTTCCAACTTAAATTTCTTTTTCATACACTCAACGACTTGTTTTGTTGTGACATATCCTCCGTTGGTAACGTTGTAGATTCCATAGTCGCATTTGTTCAATGGTAAATCAAGACACGCATTTACAAATTCTTCACGATGTGAAATTGAGTTGACTGCATCGTACACTTTGTCGTATCTTTGAATCTTAGATAAATAATTACGATTTGAATCAAACTCATCAAATGGAATTCTAAGTCTGCAAGTATACACTTTTTCAAACTTGCTTAAAACTTCTTCACCAAGTGCTTTACTTCCACTATAAAAACTACAAGGAGGTTGATCGTATGAAAAGTTTGGAGTATCTTCTTCGGTAAAACCGATTTTATCTCCGTTAGCATCTTCTCCTTTGTCACCTGCATAAATGCAACCACTGCTTATGTGAACCAAAGGAACATCGTTGAGTTCGCATACTTGACCAAGAATCTGAGGAAGAAGGACATTTCCGATGATTGTTCCACTTTTATTGATTTCACATTGATCAACATTTGGTTTTCCGGTGAAACCTCCTGCGTTCAAAACAAACGTAGGTTTTGCGTTAGCAATTACATCATTTAAAGTTTTGAAGTCATAATAATCTACTTCACTGCGAGAAAGATTTTTAAACTCAATGTTTCGTGAAGACAAAATCTCTTGAAATTTAAGTCCGACATACCCCGTACCACCAATTAATAATATCATAATAATAAATATTACTTATTATAAAAAGTCTACAATTTATATGCTACCTTTAAATTATTTATTTCTACATAAACGTTTATAAGTCTTTCCAAAATAAAAGGAATCCACGGATAATATTCAAACCCAGTATCTTTGGTAAAATTATTTGGTGGCAATTTTCCATTTTCATAACTAGATTTTTCTCTGACCATACTCGCAACTTCGTCATCGTTATTACATAAATTAATTGCAGGTTTTAGTAAATTATTTACATAGTCAGAATATACACTTGGTTTTGCAATGAACGCATTAAAAGAAATGGCATATCCACGACCAGTCAAAACTTTTTGTTTTGTGATTCCAAGTTTTTTTACAATTAAGTCAAGACAAGGCCAAAGACCACCCATTGTATTAAAGTTTGCTTTTCTAATATTATGTTGTCTGTATGTTAAACGACCTCTTGAGTTTAATTGTTCGTTTCCAATTAAGTCAACCTCTCCACATTCACCTACAACTTTTTTAATCTTATCAAAATTAAATTTACGAAGTTTTGAATTTACTTTCCAAGAAAATACACCAAACCAATCGCAGTCTGAACACTTTCCGCTATCCACTAAATCACAAATCACATCACTCTCAAAATTAATTGTTGCTTTCTCGTTAAAATATGGAAAAAATCCATCCATTAATGATTTTTTTTGTGATTCATCGTAATAGATTTGGTAGACTTTTATTTTCATTGTATACTACTGATTAGGTCAACCCAATAATCTGTATAAAGGATACTAAAGTCATATTCATCAATTCTCTTATAAATTTTTTCGTAATTTGACATAAGAAAATTTTCATTTATCAATGAATAATCCTCAACAATTAGGACAGGTAATTTTTCAAATAATTTATCAAGTGTTGTTGAAATCATTATTGGAATTGTTCCTACCATTAATGATTCCCAACATCTATGTGTGTCAATTCCTTTTCCAGGTGGACTAATACAAAATTTATATGTGGATAATGTTTCAATGTATTCTTGAAATGGTTTATTTTCGTTCCACTTGAATCTTTTTTCAAGTTCATTTTTAATTTTACATCTAATTCCTTTGTGTGCATTGAAAAATGGTCTATCTGTTGTACCTCCATTAAAATTAAAATATAACATATTTGATTTAAGTTTCTTATCCAAAAACTTTTTTTTTGGATTTTTACATAAGTTATTGTATATCTCAATCATATTAGTTTTATCTTCACCAAAAAACTCTCTCGATTTAAACTGCCATTTAGGACCAAGTGGAAGTGGGTGTATTTTTTGATGAACTATACTTGGATTTTTTGTAAACCAATGTAATAATTGTTGTTTATTTAATAATTCCTTTATTTTTATATTTTTCCATTTTTTTAATTTTCGTTTGTCTGCTCTGCAAATAATAGTAGGTGGTGCAGTATCGGAATTAGACGAAGTTATTAATATAAAAGGTTTATCAATTTTTAATATTAAATCACAATAATCCCACAATAAATCAGATTTTAAGAAAATTCTCAGCAACTTGTTTGGATTTTCAGATGCTTTTTTAATTTCATCTTCATATTCCGATTTTTTATCACTCTCCGTAATAATAATATCAGATATTGTTATCCAAAAATCAACTGATATATATGGTTTGGAATTTGTTATCATATTATAAAAACTTTCCACGCAAAGCATCTTTATATGAAGATTTCGGCATTCTTCTCAACAAACGATCATATTGCTGAACATCAATAAAGTTTTGCTCTAAACAAATGCTTTCTAAGCACCCTATACACACTCCCTGTCTTCTTTGAATGGTACGAATATACGAAGATGTATCAAAAAAACTTTCGGCAGTTCCTGCGTCCAACCACGCACTTCCATTGGGCATTACTTTTACTTTAAGATCACCTCGTTTCAAATACTCATTATTAACATCCGTAATCTCTAACTCACCACGATCAGATGGTTTTAAATTCTTAGAAATATTTACAACATCGTTGTCGTAAAAATATAATCCAGTTACTGCATAATTACTTTTGGGTTTCTTTGGTTTTTCTTCAATGCTTAACGCAACATTGTTTTTATCAAATTCAACGACTCCGTATCGTTCTGGATCTTCCACATGATAAGCAAACACAGTTCCACCTTTTATCGGAGTTTCAATTTCAAAGAATTTATTTGAAGCATGAAAAAAGTTGTCACCCAAAATCAAACACACAGAATCGTTTTTAATAAAATCTTCCGCAAGAATAAATGCTTCTGCAATTCCGTTGCTTTTTTCCTGATGAACGTATTCAAATGTGCATCCGAACTTTTTTCCATCACCGAAAAGTTGTCGGAAAAATCTTAATCCGATGTCGTTAGAAATAATACATATTTCGTTGATTCCGAATCTTAATAAACTCGATAACGAATAGTAAATCATTGGTTTATCGTAAAGCATAAGCAATTGCTTGCTTGCTACACTTGTTGTTGGATACAAACGAGTACCACTTCCACCTGCTAATATTATTCCTTTCATAAATTCTCTCAAGTTACTTATTATAAATATAAAAACTTTTAAATATCATTCAATTTATTCAAATCATGCTCGTGATATAAATTTAATAAATCAAGTCTTCTTGGAAACCAATGATCGTCATCAAATCTTTTTATTAACTTGTATGGAATATTATTTAAAGTAAGAACTTTATACAATAAATGTTCAGGTAAAACCACATTTCGTTTTGTCCACTTTGTTCCAGAATTAAACTCAGTTGTAGGTTGTATAAAATTTTTATTTTCCCACATTTTAAAAATGTTTTTTTCTAACATCTTTGGTTTAAAAATAAAAAAATCAAAAGAAAGAAATTTTTCGTCTGGTAAAGATTTAGTACAAATAAATACTTCTTTGCTTTTTTCGTTTTGATTTAGAATTTCTACTATTTTTGTTTCATCTAAAATAAAAACATCAGTTTGCAAGTGTATTACAAAATCATATTTTGAAAATCTATCAAAGTTGTTGGATAATGCTTGCAAGCATCCAAGATTATATCCAGCATTTGTTGATGTTTGAATTAGTTCTTTGTTTTCATTTGGAAATTTTACAAAATACTTCCAAATATTATTTTTAATATTGTTGCAATGAAAAATTAAATCACAACTTCTTAGATTTTTAGTTTGCTTTATATAATCTGCGGATATTTCAATTTCTTGTACGTGACGATGTGATCTATAAAACAATAAAACTTTTAATTTTGGATTCAATGTTATTTTACTTTTAGGTTTTAGAAAAATTCTATCAAATATTTTCATTACTCTATTTGGTGTAAAATTTTTATATGCATTCCAATCTTTCTTAGCAGATTTTGTTTTATTGAATGAACTGAAAATATTTTCAAGTTGTGTTTGGTTTTTGTACCAAATTCCCTTTTTGCCAAGCAGATGAACATGACTTTTATCAAATACACGAGTTTTATCAGGTTGAATAGCAGTAGCAATAACTGGTTTATTTTTTGATGAAAATTCAGCAATAGCAAGACCAAATGTTTCTCCGTCTTTACGACCCCAAATCATTGCATCACACGTATTAATAAATTCAACTTTTTTGTTTAAATCAATTATACATGGTAAATGTATAATATTAGGAAGTTTTTCGCAAAATCTTTCAAAGTTTGCAAATAGAAAATAAATATCTTTTCGTTTTTTTGCTATATTGTATACAGCATTTTGTGCTATTTTAATATTAAATTGTGCAGTTCCACCGTATCCACCAAATACAATTGCATTTTTTGGAATGTTTAATTGATTTCTTAAATTTGTTTTTACATCAGGTAAATTTACCATACCAGGTAATACTGAGCAATTTGATTTTGCACCAGGAACCCAGTTTGATATCGCAGAGTAAATATCACCATGTGGTTCATTTGCTTTGAATACTGAATGAACAAAGTGCGTTGCGTACTTACAATAATTTCCGTCATCTGTTCCAACTTTTGTATCATACAAATATTTTATTTCGTTATCAATCAAATGCTTGTTTATTTCTTGAAATGAATTTACCTCAATTACATCAAAATGATTTTTAAATTTTTTAATTACTTTTTCGTTGTTGTATTTACTATGAGGTGAATAAAATACATAAGATTGATTTCCAAGCAATTTCTGATTGAAATATGCGTAATTAAACATATTGACATCAGTTCCACGTTCACCAAGATGTCCACTCCAGAATCCAACTTTTTTATTATATTTATCAACCATATTTAAAATCCCAATAATAAATATGTTTTTTTGAAACTATTAAAATAAATTGCAAATATTACTATTTAGTTTTTCAGATAAATATTTTTTTATTACGTGAATTATTTTATTTACATCAACCGTTATGTTTAGTTTCTGATTCATTGAACGACCTTTGTATTTTCCGAATTTTCCTTCGTATTCCTTGGAACAATTTTTTGGGAAGCAACCGTGATCATCAACAAGCATTGCGTGGCATTTGTGCGTTGTACATGACAACCCAGGAAAGTAGTCGTAAGGATGCCATTCATTGTGTGCACATTCCACGACCAATGATTTTTCTCGCATAAAAGGAATACTACATAATTCCGCACCGTGCGGTGATATTATTACTCTATTTTCATTGAAAAAATTTATTTGATAATCAAAACTTTTATTTTCAAAAGATGTTAAATTTATTTGTGTTTTAAATTCTTGTTTTAATTTAAAATATAGTTCATCAACATTTAACATTTTACGAGTTTGCCTACGAATAATAATTCCAATTTCACTTGTTTTTAAATTAGGATTTTTAACAAAAATACTTCTTAGTTTGTTACTATTATCGTATGGAAACCAATTCGCATACATATGTTCAAGATACTCGGTATCATTATATACAAAATCCGCAGAATAAAAGTTTTTGTGATTAAATATCAAAGCATTTTCATCGTTTATGTTTTTTGAAAATTTTATATTAGGATATTCCGATAGTAATTTTTCTAAAAACGAATTAACATAAGAAGATTTCCAATTTGGTAAATTTGGTTCTTGTATAATATATTTTTTATCAGGATCATTTATTACCACCGAAGCAATGTAATACATATACTGCATACAATGAACAAAATGCTTTGCAAAGGACCAGTTTGGATCACGCATTTTTATATAGATTGCATTACTCATTTACATCAACTTTAAAATCATCCCAAAGATAATCATATTTTTTATTTTTGTTTATCCAAGGTTTATACCCACCACACCAATGAAAAATAAAATTTTCATTTTCATCAATTAAATGACCTTCGTCTGCAAAAATATTAAATCTAGGTTCAAGCAATTCTTGCTTTGTAATTGTATATAGATTTATTATATATTGATCTGAACCACCGGGATGTTTTGCATGAAGTTTTAAACATTTTTCAATAAAATTATTTTTTCTTAATTTTTCTAAATCAAGTAACATTACTCCACTATTACCACTTTTTCGTTTTTCTCTTGGCAATGACATAATTTCTTTCCACATATATCTTGGCCACCATCTTTTTCTGAGTACATTATTATGATTTCGCAGACGAATTCCAGTTTCACCACAATCTAATTTGTATATTTCGGATAAATCTAAATTTATAATTAAATCTAAATCTAGATATAAAACCTTTTTTTCTTTAATTATATCAGGTATAAACAATCTTATCATAGATGCCGAAGATTCTATGTGTGAAAATCCTTTATATTGAAAATCCCATGTTTTGTAATACTCTTTTAAATGTAAATTATCAAATTTTGAAACAAAGTTTCTTAAAAAAATCAAATCATCAGATTCTTCAAAATCTTTTATATAATGAATTGTAATGATGTTATGTAAATTTTTCTTGATAAAAGAATTTATTACCGTGGGGATAAACTTTACATATTTATCATTACTGCAAAAGCATATATTTATATTATCCATCATTATTATATAAATATTACTTACTTTTAACTCTCAGTCTTTGAAATGCAGTATTTTCACGATTCCAATGGCCACCTTTTTGAAACTGACTTTTTAATGCGAAATCGTGAAGAACTTCAAGATTTTCATTGAACCATAAAGCAAACTCTCCTCCAGCAGCCGCACACTTTATAATTGAATTTGTTCTGCTTAAAAGTAATGTATCAATAAGCACATCTTCACCTTTTTTATAGGGACTTCCATTTTCAAGTTCAAATGCGGCCACATCGTTATCACTACGTAAACTATCGTATGTTAAAACTTGTTCATCTCCATATCGTTCCTTAAATAATTTAACATACTGAGTTTGATCTGTTGCAAGAAAAATGTGTACATCTTTTTGTGTATCAAGAATTTCAAAATATTTTTCAACTGATGTTGCGGTTGCATAAGCAAAGTCAGTTCCACGAACATGGCATCCTATAATATTTTTGTTGTTAAAATTTTCATTTACGAAGTTGTCCACGATTTTTTGAATGTGTGGTTTTACAACAACATACTTCTTCATGAGTTGACGTGCAGTCTTACGTTTACTCTCCAACCAAGTTTTAGGATCACCTTTATGTTCGTCACCTCCGATTCGTCTGTCATTTTTCCAGAATGTATCTACACGTTCAGGATTCGGATGTGAGTTCTGATTACGGAATTGTCTATCCTTTAATGTACACTTTGGCAGATTGTTAGCAATTACATCTGCATATGAAACTTCAGCAACTGGTTCAAAATAATACTCCCATGTATTTTCTCCGTAAGATTCTTCATAAAAGAAATTGCGAACCGAGTTATCAAAGTTAACAACAGGAATCAAGTCGTGTTGCTCTGCATATAGAATACCATTTAAAGCAAACTTTATGTATGCTGTAAATCCTGCGTTTTCGTCACCAGATTTGATTATGAAATGTTTATTCATTTAAATTTTTCCATCCAATAATTTGTAAATTCTTCAAAATTAGGTGATTTTTTTTGCCAATAAGATTTCGTCATTACTGCAAAATCAAACTCAGTTTCCATAAATTCATCGTATTTATTATTTAAATACTCAATTGAAAGTTCTTTATAATTACTTGTCCACAATACAGGTAAATTATCATACTTCTCCATGTATGAATTTGTTCCCCAACGTTTATTTGAATATTCTTCATTCGGTTTATTTACAATCGGAATTCCTTTTGCAAGAATAGTTTCATAATGACGATGACAATCTATTCCGTTTCCCTCTGGTGATATACAAAACTTATGTTTTAATAAACTTTCAAAGAAAGTATTAAAATCAACCACTTTATGACGATTGATTGCCCACCCATCACGTGTAATAAAATTATGACGATTTATGTGTTTTAGTAATTGTTTTCTTCGTCTTGTTCCACCACCTGCAAATTTTCGTACATTTTGGTAACACAATAGTTCATTTATGTTTTTATTTGATTTTATTAAGTTAGTATCAAATTTCTTTAAACTTTGTGGTGCAATGCCAATTGGATGTTTGACCGGAAAATCTCCACCACACACTGAACTTCCACCTACTATTATTTCATCAAATGGAAATTCGTATTTTAACCACTCTTTAAATTTCATTTTCATAAAAACCACACACCCGTCCTTTTCATGAGTTTTACTTTCATGTTCACTTTCATCCAATTGAAATGAATCATATAAGGATCTAATTTTTTATGTTCTTGTCTCCACACACGACCATTTGTAAACAACGAAATATCCATATAATCGTACTTTAGTTTGTTTTTATTTTCACGTACATAATCTTGGTCTCCGACACTTTCAGTCCACTCTTTATCATTTATTACCACAGACGGATCAAAAAAGTTTTTGACATTAGATGAGTTCTTCATATACATCAAACCAGAGCAAGGTTCGTTTTTATCAATTCCGTTTGATTCGGACTGAAATAAAATTTCGTTATTTTTTATATTATTCAATAAATATTCCAAAAATTTTTCATTTAAAAATACAACATCACTGTCCACGAATATTACATTTGATTTTTCAAGTGCATCAGAAATTGCAACAAACTTTAAAAATACGACATCTTTAAACTCTGTTTCGGTATAATGCTTTTGAGATGGATATCTACGAAGTCTTGATATGTTTTTATTATATCCAGAATCAATATATTCAATATTACTATATTGAGTTTTTAGATCAGCATAACATTTTTTATCAGCACAATAAACTTTTATTAAATTATTGTACCCAAGTTTCTCAAGTGACTTGATACAATTATAAGTAAACTTCAAATAACCATTATTTGCCAATGTGATAATTTGAATATTATTGTCTCTTAGTAATTTTTGTAACTCCATATTAAGTCATCCAATCTCCCAATATGATTTTGGTTCGTGCCAAAACTTATTATAAATAACACGATTGACAGAAAATAATCCAGCAACATACGGAAAAGAACTTTTGCTTGTTATCAAAACATCTGCTGATATCAAATGATGAAAATCAAAAAACGGACATCCGTCTATTAATATCTCCGTGTTGAGATGATCTAATTTCTTAAAATTATCAAACATACTTTTTGGTGATTTCATTCTAAATCCACGTTTAGCAGTTTTGCTTTGTGTGATTATATAAAATTTGTATGGTTTTTCTGTTTTTTCTTTGTTTAATTTTTCCATCAAAGAAATAAAATACTCGTCGGAAGTTCCTCTTTTTTTAAATCTATGTTTTCTTCCGTAGATACAACCTCGTCTTACATGAACTGCAACATTTATATAATTCTCATCATATACTAAATTTGGTTTTTCAGTCATATAATATTTTTTGCGAAAATCTTCACGTACTTTATCGTATAAATCTGGAGTATTTTCTTTATTAAAATAATCGTGCATATTTTCATAATATTTTAACTCCGATTCATCAACATCATTTAATTGTAATTCATTATTACCCAAATTAAAAAATTTTTCCCATTTATCCTCAAACGATTCATCTTTTTCATAATTATGTTCCATTTTAAAAAACGGAGTATGAACGTATTTTAAATTATTGAGTTTACAATATGCCCAAATTGATAATCTTCGTTGAATTTGAGAACCCGTTCCGTCACCAAATCCCATATATTTTGTTGTTAAGTATTTCATTTAATCGAATAACTCCTTGTACCTTTCTACCGCAGTTGCATGGTGATCTGTTTGCCCATCACTTACTTCACTAAAATCTGCAATCTGTAAACACATTGGTTCTCGCATGGTATACTTACCATCAAACTTTCTTCCAAGTAATACGTCAAGATTCCAAATTCTACGATGATGCTTTACAACATCAGGTATGCTCCAATCTACCTTAAAGAATCTATTGTTAAGAATAGCATCATATGTACAAGAATTCACCGCATAGGAACTTGTTCCAAACAAAGGAAGGTGTATATTATACAATTCGTCAGAAATCTTATGAAACGGTGGATTGTGAGGACGTCTATCTATTGTTCCTCCGAAAAAGAACAATCTCCACTGTTGCTCTGAAAGTGTATTTATGATTTTTTGAAATCTTTGTTCATCCCACCAACGAAAATAAATGTCATCTTCAAATATCAATACGTTGTTCAAGTTATTTTCTTTTGCATACTTGATACACGATAAATTGCTCAAATTGTTTCCATCCACATTTTTCCATTTCAACCACCCACGCACATTCTTGCCTTGAGGACCTCCTTCGGTTTTACCGGTTAATGCAGAAAATCTTTCTACACGATCAAGAATTCCAACTTTATCAAATTCTTTTTGTACAGATTCCCAACGGTCAGGACGAGAATCAAGATTTATGCAAAATATCTTGTCAAAATAATCAAATGGATTTTTGTTACTCATCATCTATAAATATCAAAATATTCATTGTTTGTTTTTATATTATCAAAAATCTTATGTGATTCATTTTTAATTTCTTGCTTTGAGAATTTTTGATTTACATCATCCCAACGAGTACGAAAACTTCCACGAAAACCTGCTGTGTGGTGGTATATCAAATCACCGTACACTCCAAAAAATATTGGATGGAAACTTACAGAATTTGTTCTTTTCAGTTTATTCCACTTTAAATTACTTTCTTTTAATATGCGTTCTAATTTTACACCCACATCATTATATTTTGCACCATGCCAATTTCGTCTTCTTGAATTTTTAGGATACGGACTCCATGTAAAATTATATTTTTTCCATGTACCTAGTTTACAACACGCAAACGAAGGATGTGGAAATGTATCACCAAGTTCTTCACGGACAATCGATACAAAGTCATAATTCTGTAAACTATGTTCTATAAAATCATTCATAGGTGCGATTGGAAAAGAATCTCCGTCAAGAAAGATAAGAATATCAGAATCAGGTCTATTTTCTAACTTTTCAACAAGTGAATTTAATTTTAGTGAATGCTCACCTGAACTCCAACCTGTATCTATTCCACTTTCTCCACGAAAAGCAAAATCAAACTCAAAGGGCCAAGGATCATGTTTTACCTTGTCTATATACGAGTGTGTGCATGAATCACTTATGAATTTTTGAATATAATGATTTTGAATAGGAATCCAATCTAGTGACATATAATGAACTGTTAATATATGCTTCATACGAATATTACATATTGACTTTTAACAAATTCAATTTCAAGATTATGACTTTTTACAAATTCATCTACAGCGGGTTTAGGTCCCCCACCACCATCACTTCCAAATCCTTTTTTTGGTTTGTTGGACCAGAGTCCATAATCATCACCACACAGATATCCTCTTTTTTTCACCAAAGGATAGTAAAACTCTAAATCTTTTTTGACTGCATCATAACTATGGTCTGCATCAATGTAGACCCAGTCAAAGTATTGAGTTGAAAAAGATACATTTGTTGAAAAATCTCTATGAATTTCCACATTGCTTAATTTACCAAACTTATTCGATACCTTTTCATAAATTTTATTCAGTTTCTTTTGATTAATGCTATAACATCTGTCGATCACATCTTGAGTTTTCCACGGATCAATTAAATGCAATTTCAATGGGTTGTGCTTTAATATTTCAGAAGATAGATAACCTTTCCAAACACCCACCTCCGCACAGATGTCTCCTTTATTAATGTATTTTAGTGCATATTGGTTGTTTTGATTTCTCATAAATTATCCTCAAATTTATATCCGAAATACTCAATGTCTTTTGCGTATTTTTCCGCAACGATTTGACGAGTTTCGTCATCATAGTATTCGGTATAGTGTTTGTGTTTTGTTTTGTTTTTGTGTGGAAGTTGTTGTTGTGGAATTTTAATTTTGTCGCAGACAACATTAAAGTCTTCTTGTAGGTTCTCGAATTTAATCCAATAATCAATATCATCACCTGTCAAATGAGAATCAGTTGCAACTGATATACCCTCGAAGCACGAAACAAAATGAACCTGTTGGTACTCGTTTTTTGTGTTGCCATAAATACGAGACATACTTACAGACTTTATTACCTCTTTTATTTTATCTCTATAATATTGAACATTGGTTACGAAATCGTGAAAATCACCAACCAATACACCTTCTGCTTCAAGTTTTCGTTTCCAATATTTCCACAAAGACACCACTCTAGCATAAGGATTTCTGCTTACTGAAATCTTATAGTAGTCTTTGACATTTTCATTTATTACATCATAGTGCCTTGCAGTTCCCAGATGTGGTATTTTTCTATCTTTCTTTACCAAATAACTTTGAATACTTGTTGTTCCCGTTTTGGGTAATAATATAAAAATAAATTTGTATTTATGACTTATCATTTTCATTCCCCAAACTTATAATTAAAATACTCAATATCCTTTGCGTATTTTTTTGCAACGATTTCTTTAGTCTCGTCATCGTAGTATTCAGTATAATGTTTGTGTTTGCTTTTGTTTTTATGTGGAATATCTATATTTGATATCTCCAGTTTATTGCATATAATTTTAAAGTCTGACTTTAAATTTTCAACCCTCCCTATAAAGTCAATTTTAGAAATTGTATCCGATGAAACAAAATGTCCAAATACAGGTGCAAAGTGACACTTTGACATCGTATCTTGTGTGAGTTTTGTTTTTACAAAATCTTTAAAGTTTAATTTTCTCAGTCCAAGTTTTCTTTTTAATTGTTTATCATAATACCAACCGGTATTTCCATTCTTTATATAATAAAATGCACTTACAAGTCGGTCATATGGATTTCTCACAAATGTAAAAGTAAAATAGTTTTTTAAATTCATTTCAATAATGGCATCTAACTTAGGGTGACCATCTTTATATTTCTCTTCGTCTCTATATTTTTTAAACTTTGAAATTAAAGAACTACCTCCACATTTTGGAATATGAAAAAATACAAACTTTTTTTTATGACTTATCATTTTTTATTCTCCAAATTCATATCCAAAATACTCAATGTCTTTTTCGTATTTTTCCGCAACAATTTGCTTTGTTTCTTCATCATAATATTCGGAGTAATGGTTGTGTTCACTCTTGTTTTTATGCGGAAGTTCTTGTTGTGGAATTCCAATTTTGTCGCAGATGGTATTAAAGTCTTCATGAAGATTTTCAAAACGACCAATGAAATCTACCAAACTTTTTCCATCGTCATTGTATAAAAACTCACTCTGTGGTCTAATGTGTTGTTTAATTGTTGAATGTCTTCTGCTATTCCCCCAACCACGTTTTACAAAATACTTAAAATCTTTTTTAAATTTTGAATGTGTTCTTTTTGCATATTTGAACTCCGAAAGTAATCTATCATACGGATTTCTCACAAAAGCAAACTTAAAATACAATTCAAATTTATTAATGTCTAAATATCCATATTCCAAGTATTCTGATATGGTAAAGTGGTGTCTATATTTTTTAAGGACTTTATCAAACCCTTGAGGTCTAGCATCGGACCATCCACCGAGATTCTTGTATAAACTTTGACCAGCAGTTTTTGGAACATGAACGAAGACAAATTTATGCTTATGACTTATCATTGTATTATTTAAAATAAGATTTTATTATATTCTGCATTTTATCACAGGCAAACTTTACACCATTTTTATTATAGTGAGTTCCATCTAATAAAAAATCATTGTAATTTTCTTCAGTCCACATCTCGGACGGATTGATACAAATTACATTATCGTATTTCTGTGAAACTTCGTTTATCAATTCCCAAAGTTGCATTCTGCTTTTTATTTTATTGTGCAGAAAATGACTTACAAAAAATATTGGTTTGTTGGCATATTCAATGAATTCATGAAATAATCTTTCGCATTCATTTATTGATAATTTATGCTCAAATCTTCTCCGTCTTCTTAGTTTATCGTGATCAATATTATGAATTATTTCATTTTTCATTTTGTAATACTTTAAGGATGATGTTTCTACCACTAAACCATTTAAATCATTTAATCCGTGACTCAGTTTACGAACATTATTTTTTATTGTTCCAATGTCGGGTGGATTATCTAAATGCGAAACTAAATTTTCAATATCGTTTTCACCTGTTAAAAATTTATACATTTCAAGTTGTTCGTTTATACTCCAACTTCTTCCAATTAAAAGTTTTGGATTTTTATCTTGTCGTTTATGTTCTGCCCATGTGTTAAAAACATCAAAATCACAATGATTTAAAGGTACTCCGATTCTACAAGAACCCAATGCTAATAGTTTTAAGTTAATCACTTTACCTCCACACGAATCCAATCTTCGCAAATTATATCTTTAGCACTAAACTTTCTTTTTTTGTGCATAACGTTATTCTCCAAATTCATAACCAAACACCTCAATGTCTTTTGCGTATTTTTCCGCAACGATTTGACGAGTCTCATCGTTGTAATATTCTGTATAATGTTTGTGATTACTTTTATTTGTATACGGAAGTTTTTGTTGTGGAATTCCGATTTTGTCGCAGACAATATTAAAGTCTTCTTGGAGATTTTCAACTTTGCCGATGAAATCAACAAGTTGTTTATCTGTTTTGTCATCCAAAAACCTATCGGCCGTGGTCATAGTATTAGTAAACCACTCATATCGCAAAAATTCAGAAAAATTCATATGTTGTATTTTAAACCAATGTTTTTTAGTTGGTGATTTTCTCGTTTTTCCACCTTTCCACTTAAACCAAAATGTATACCAAGAAACTGCCCAAGAATATGGATTTCGTGTAAATCCAAATTTGAAATAGTCTGAAAAATCTATGTAATTCATCTGATCAAACTCAGTCACACCTATATGTTTCTTTTTATATAACATAGAATTTTTATCAAATTCTACACTGCATCTCGCACGTGATTTATACCCACCGACTAATATGTCATTTGAACAACATGATTTTGCAAGTATTTTACCAATAGTGGTTCCAGCACATTTTGGGTTGTGAAAATAGATATATTTGTTTTTATTAGATATTATCATCACTTTACCTCCACACGAATCCAATCTTCGCAAATTATATCCTGATCACTAAACTTTCTTTTTTTGTGCAAAGGATGCCATTCCGTTGGAGCAACAACAACCTTTCCCTCATTTAAATTCAACCAAGCACCCCACCAACTGAATGTAGAGTTTGCAATTACATTGTGTTCACACATACTCATCAAATGAATATCCATATAATCCTTCTCTCCACGAACAAACGTAACGTTTGCATCAAACTCGGACAAATCAAGATTTTCTTCTACCCAATCAACTGCATCCGAAAATATTACGATGTTTTCAACCGACTTACCCATTTGTAAAATTTTGCGAATCGCATTCGGATAATATGTGTTCAAATCCTCAAACAAACAATAATAAGCAGAACTATAAGTGTCTGCATTATCACGACCTTTGCGAATATGAAGTGACACACTATTTTTTAATATATCAGCATATTTGTTTTCAAGATACTCTGTTTCGTCAGGATGTGGTTCAAACATTTTTTGAATTTCATTTTTGTATTCCACAAAATATTTTTCACTTTGACGAAATCCACGCATCTGAACATTTTTGTTTGGATAAAATGGTATCTCTTGATAACGAAACCCCAATGACTTTGGTTCTTCTAAGAATTCTTCAATTTCAAAATCTACATCATCGTTGAATGAAATGTTTGGGAACACCTTTAACAAAGATTCTCTTCCCTTGTCGTGATTTCTTGATATTTGATTGCTTTTGACAATGGGTGTCAAATTGTGCTTCCACGCATATGCAAACAAAGCAGAAACGCAAAACATTTGATTTGCAAGAAGTCCTTTCAAATGTATGTTAATGTAGTTCATCTTATATCACTTTTACTATCGTTTTGAAAGGCAAATGGATTTTTAAGTGAATATAACCGACTTGTTATCTGAGAATAAAAATAATCAGTTCTTTTCCACCAACGTTTTCTTGTTGTATTTGCATCAATAACACGTTTATTAAATTCTTTCTCAAACTTTTCATACAAATTCGAATTTAAAGCAATTGCGTGTGTACACCCGAATCCATTTCTTTTTTCTATATTATCTGAAATAGATTTTATTCTACTGCAATTCCAATCATTACATCCCAACAAAAATGCTTCCCAGTCCGTTGGTAACTCACTCAATGCAGTTGAAAATAATTTTGAATTATAGTCGTTAAAACAAACATCATCTTCAAATACAAGATATTTTTTGTAGTTGTTTTCTTTTGCGTCTTGAAAACATTTAAAATGACTCAAAGAACACGCAAATGCGTTTGCCATATCATAGGATGCACCACGAATAAACCTCGCATGACCCCCCACATGGTATGGAATGTGTATTTTGTTTTTACCATCATAAAAATCCATAAACTTCTTTCCCTGATTAGAGATGTAGTATGCAGGAACACGAATGACTTTGTTTTCAATTCCAATTTTTTCAAACTCAGTCTGCACCTGCTCCCACCTATCTGCACGAGAATCAAGATTTATGCAATATATTTTATCAAAGTAATCAAATGGATTTTTCATAGCATTATCCCCAATCGTCTCCGTTTGGTATAAGTCCAAGATTTTCTTTATCAATAGTAGAATTATTATTCATTCTAGTCTTTGCATCTCCACGTGTGTGGTAAATATGATAAAAAGGAAAGTCAAGTAGTTTACCTAAATTTACCAATTCAATCTGTTTATTTAATCTTAAAATAAACTCATGCTCCATGTAATTAAAATAAATATTAGATTCATCGTATCCTCTTAATTCAAGATATACTTTTCTTGGTATCAGAAATATGCCAACTGCAACTTTCCACCAATTTTTTTTAGAAAATCCCCAAGTCTTATGCTTTGCATTGCTCACACCTTCCTCTGAATAAACTCCTTTTTCTAATTCAAGTCTTCCAGAAAAATAAAATTCATTTACTGATATTTTATCGGAATTAAACCAATCAAAAAACTTTTTTGTTACAATTGTATCTTGATCAATTCTTCCTACAAAATCACCAGTTGAATGTTTTGCTCCACGATTGATACACTTTACTTCATTGAATGGTGTGTCGTATTTTGCACATTCTTTTTTATCAATGTAAATAAATTTTATTCTTTTATCGTTTATTCCAAGATTTTCTTCAATTTTTTCATTGCTTCCGTAATCCACGATAATAATTTCTAAGTTTGTATCTTCTGCGTTGTGCAAAGTTCTTGTTAGTGAAGATTGTAAACGAAACAATGGAGTTGTATATGTTGCATTATACAAATCGTTTTTTGTTGCAATAACTAAAGAAAGTTTTTTTATTTCAACCATTGCTCTCTCCATAATTTAAACATTCATAAAAAGATTCATACAATCTAGTATCATCATAATTTGGTTTTGCAATTTTCATTTTTATTGCGTCTTCTAATGTTTTTGCCGGAATTACATCATACCTTCCGGTTGACTGATAATAATCTTGATATTTTGCGTCAGTTTCCGATTTTTTTGATTTTGGTAATTGCAACCAAACTGCTTCTTTATTTAACATTTCTGCGACAATTATTCCATGTAAAGATGATGAAATTATTTTTTTACTTGCTCTTATTTGATTAATGACATTCTCTACACCGGAGTTGCATTGAACAATATTAATTTTGTCATTAATATTTGCGACATCGTTTTCATCGTTATGGTGTGGAATCAAAGTCACTTCATGTTTTATATCCACGGATTCCAACCACTCTGGAAATAATCTAGGAATCAACAATGCAGGATCACCAAACGCAATATCTTTTGCTTTCAAATCATAACCGTGATCATTTAAATATTGCATTGAAATCGGTCCTCTTGTTGCAAACACCTTACAATTTTTAGGAACTCTCTTGTAATTTGGATTGTGACCAGTCCCCCATATATGACATTTATCAGGAAGTATTGCTAATATTGAACCAAGTGCAGACATATTGATTGATCGTCTGATATATCTATCCAACTTTCTTTGTCGTTTTTGAATTATGTTTATACATTTACAATCTTCGCACATTTTTTTAATAATCAGTGGTGTTAGTTCATCACCGAAGTTTGCTCCATATGCATTATAGAATAAAATATTTTTCATCTGTAGTGTCCCTCACCAATTTCAGCATAATGACTGACAAGTTCTTGTTTGCACATTTGCTTGAATACTGCAATCTTCTCCACCATTTCCTTCCATTGTTTTTTGTCGTTAATTCGTGCAAGTCTTTTATGTGCTTTTGTATCATGGTCAAGGTGGTACATATCATAATCAGACCTTCCAATCTTTAAATTAAATGTATTCACTTTGCTTCGCATTAACTCGTCTTCAGGACACCAAGAACCAATTGACGGTTCCCATCCATATACTTCATAAAAACCTTTCCTAGACATAATACAGACTCCCCCCGCACCATTGTCTGCAACTCTTGGACGATTTCGTTCTAACCAACTTGAATCTAAAGGTTCTCCCGACAAAACTTGCTTTGTTCCGTCACGTGAAATGTTCAAAAATTTTTGCGAAGGAATAAAAAAATCATATCCATTTACAAGTTTCTCAAAGTTCTTTAGCAAGTCTTCATGCAACATAATATCATTGTCTGAGAATATAATATAATCACCATCAGTTACTTTTGCTCCTTCGTTGAATCCATACCCACGACTATAATCAAATGGTTCGGGAGTTTTTCTTAGTATGTGAGTAACATTTAAATCAGACAAATCTGATTCGGTGTTTTGTTCAACGATAGTTATTTTTGCACTCGGAAGCAATTTTTGATATCGTGCAACAATAAATTTTAAATTCCTATCACGGGAATCGTGTGTATTTGAATGTCCTATGATTACGTCAATTTTCATAATGGTAAAAACTTTTGTATTTTATGTTGTTTATATGATGCCAAACACCCGTCTTCAAATTGCTTAAATTTTTCAAATTGTTGTTTTACCCAATCAAGTGTGAATTCTGTGAAGTAAGTACCTTTTCTTCCATTAAACGTTGTTAGGCTCTTAGGCCATTCCACATCTGGACAAGTTTGTCTAACATAATTATAGATTCTGTCATCATTTTGAAAATGGTATTTACTCGTATGCCATTTCCACGTTTCATCCTCAGCTACTTCTACTTCAAGAGAACTTAATATTCGTCTGCACAAAATCCAGTAATAATACATTGTTGGGTGGTTCACAAAAACACCGAGTTGATTTTTATTCCAAGTTTCCATAATATCCGACATACCAAGAATTTCATTTCCTAAATTAATTTGTTCAGTTTGTCTACGTTTTAATTCTGCAAGATCGTCTTTCGCAGTTTTTAAAACAAGTTGACTTGCTTCGTTTGAACTTCCGTTTGTCATCCAATCAAATGTTTCTTCACAACTTTTTCCATTTGCATAAAACCAAAAAAACATAGCATCAAAATCTGTTGCTTTTTTTGTATACTTCTCATTTTTTATATATGATATTGGGTCTGATCTTAGTAATGCAGGAGCATATCCTCGAAAAAAATAATTAAACAACCAAATGCATCTTGCGTTCGTTTGCTTTTTAAGATAATCAGATGACCATTGTTCACCACGAAAATTATTTGAAATTTTTTGGTGAATAAATACATCAACATCTTTCAATGAACTTTCAAGTTTTCGTCTTTGAACTTTATTCATATTCGGTGCATACCATGTGCATGAACTTGATTTGAATCCGATCAATTTATATTTCTCATTGAACTTCCGATTTGATTCAAGCATCGAAGATAATACCTTCGTGTGGCAATTTCCATAAAAATATACAAGTTTTTTGCTCACAATTTATACTCCGTCACTTTTTCAAGTTTGATTCCACCCCACAATGCCGCCAGATAACTAAACGATGATGTATCTGTTTGAATAATTTTATTTGTATTTTTTAATGTTAAGATTTCAACCAAAGCATCAGTAACTCCTTGACGAGAACTTGTGCTTTTATACGACTCTTTGTATCCGAAGTCGTATGTTATTATTTTATCACCATATTTGTTCTTTAATTCTCTTTTAATTTCAAATTCATCACTACACAGATATACATAATTTCCTTTAGAAATTTCTTTTTCAACAATGAAATCATATGTTTCATCTGCGATTGTAGGTCTGGTTGATTTTAAAAACTTTATACTATATAAAAAATCTGTACGTCGTATGTGCATTCCTATTGTATTTTTCGGTAATGATTTCACTCTATTTAATATGTTTTTGAGTGGTTTCAATTTACTCAGAGCATTCCTCAAATCAAAAACATATTTTTGAATATTTTTATCGTTAGAATTCAAAGGAACGCATATACTTTTTTTGTCAACTGGAGGATTTACATTAAATATACAATTTACATTGAAAAATTCTACATCAAATTCTGTTCCAACATATTCTATATTTTTTTTGCGCCATCGTCTTTTCCAATGTTTTTCTGTGGTAAAAGAATTATAATCTGTTTTTCTATTTTTTATATAAAAATCATATTTTTCTATATCTTTTAAAGATAAATCATTTTCAAATAAATTTTCAAATTTACACTTGCAATGACTATTTTTACTACCTGTATGCCAAATTATCTCAAGTTTTTTGTTCGTTTTGTCTGCATATACAATACCCGAAGCAATAGTCAACAAACGATTACCAAGACCAGCACCTACACCATATATAACAAGTTTTTTCACTTATATAATATCCTTAAATTTATTTATTGTTTCGTTGCCACCTGGTCTCTGACTGTCCACATGATTCATTTTGGAATTCAATAACAATGCAACATGAGCAAATCCACTTGCGTTGTGTAGCAAATAATCACACTTGCTCAACAAATACATTTCAGCAATTGCATCTTCTCCGTTTTGGGCTGCTTTTGCTCCGTCATTGCATAAATATGTTGGCATCATAGCATCACCCTTTGTATTATCCCCACTTTTGCCAACATCATTCTCTTCCTGACGAAATGTATCATATTCAACGATAGCATCATTGAATTCGTTTTTAACAATGTTAAACAACTTCGCATCATCACTTGCGACAAACACTTTTCCTTCATCTCCATACTTGTTGATAAATATTCGTATGCAGTTAATATAATTCTGAATATCAAAACTCTTTCTCCATCTTTCCGCATTATTTACAAGTGCATCTGTTCCACGAATATGAACACCAAGAACCTTGTTTGCGTTTGCTAAATTTTCTGCGAAAAAGTCGTTGATTTTATCATTGAGATACATTCTGAGTTTGAAGTATTTGTTGATGATTGCATTTGCTTTTTCACGATGCCCGTCCTCGTAAACTTCAGGAATCAAATGTGGTGGAACAATCATAGTATGTCCCATTTTTCGATCTCCGTAATGACAACACATTTTGTTTCCGTCACTTAATTTGACGAAACGACTATTATTTAATTTCTTGGGTTCTATATCAGCATACACTTGTTTAATTTCATTTTTATTTTTATCAGAAATCATTAATGTATCAGCAGTTTCATCCACCGGACGAAAATAATATTCCCACACATTATCTTTGTTTTGATGTCCGTTTGAATTATAATAAACACACTGATTTTTAAAATAAACAATTGGTGTTCCGAGTTCTTCTTTTTCGCATCTATTTAATGCGTTAATAACTTGAAAAAATAAACTAGCAAGACCTACATCACGTTCTGTTATTATGTATTGTTTCATGCTAATGTTTTTTCGTATAGTTCGTACATTCTTCCTATCATTACATCTTCTACTGCAAGAGGATAATATCCTGCGTCATCTAAAATGTTATGCTGGGCAACGATGTTTTCACATACTTCTGATGTTGCGACAAATTTTGCGAAATCATAACTTATTTTATATGCTTTACCGCAATAATACCAAGGTTTAAGACCAACCCATTCAGGTAAATCTATTTTTAAATCTATATGCTTTCTTTTGCTGTATTCTTTAAAATCATTTGTTTTAAACAATCGTCCACTTGTGCCATCGTAAGGCATTCTTCTTCGTTTAAAAATAAGTTTTTCAACTTTATCCATACCGCATATTTGCTCACGAGTTCGTTCACCAACATGATTATAACTCATAAAATTACAATCTAATTTAACGAGTTGATTAAACTTTAAATGCTCAATACACCATTTGATCATATCATATGTTTTAACATGAAGTTTATCGTATCTTTCGTCACCAGGTAAATGCAATCTTCCATTTTTAAATTTAGCATCTTCACTTCCACGCATATATTCTAAGAGTCCTATGTTTGGAAACTGATTAAGTTTTTTGTATAAAATTGTTTTTTTAAATTCATTTAAATGTTTAAGATCACTTTCACAAAAATTTATACAAACTAATGTATCAGCATCATTTGTATGTGATTTGGCAATTCGTTTGACTCTTCGCAAAGGTTTATCTTGAATTTTAACATTAGGATCAATTTTTTCAGGTTCAATGTATTTTGGTTTTAATTCAACTGACTTACTTGGTTCTGGAAAATTTAAATCTGATAAATTATGGAATTTTCTCCAATATGTCATTCTTTGTTTTATCTCTGGAGTTTTCTGCATCCAATAACTTAATTTCATTTTTTCAAAGTTGTATTCGGTTTCTAACATTTCCAAATACATTTCTTCTAAATATTTTTGATGAAGTCTTCTAAAATTCTTTGTCCATAACACCGGAAGATCTTCATATTTTTCCATGTAGGACGGAGTGTTCCATCTACGTTTTACTTGATGTTCAGTTGGATATTGAATAATAGGAATACCTTTGGTTAAAATTGCTTCATAATGACGATGACAATCAATTCCATTTCCTTCTGGAGATACAACGAATTTATGTTCTACCATTGATTTCATGTATTGTTCAATAGGAATTCTCTCACCGACAGAACATCCTTCTTTTGTCATATAGTGTTCAAACGGTCGCAATCTATTTATGATCATTCTTCTTTTTTTTGTTCCACGATAACACCAATTATTGATATTATGATAACATAATTTTGAATTTATATTTTTGTTGTTATAAATTACAGAATCATTTAGTTCACACGGAAACACACCAATAGGATGCTCCACTGGATTATCTCCACGTGGAGTGTAACTTGCACCCATTACAATTTCGTTGGTGGGTAGTTGTGTGTTTATCCAATCTTTTAGTTTCATTTTATTATTTATTTTTAAAAAACTCGTCAGTAATACGACCTTTCCAATTTTTTCCAGCAATTCCAAGGTGAATTAAAACATCGTCTTTTGATAAATATTTTAACTTTCTACCCTCACGCATTTTCGCCGGTTTATTGTGTTTTTTCCAATGTCTTACAAATATAATATCAGATTTCTCTGCATTATAGTTTTCACTGAATCTAAATCGTCCTGCACTGTATTTAAATATTTGACAATAACCCACCCACCCCATAGGATATAACTTTAAATTTGTTAAGTCTAAATCTTTTAAATACTTTGTTAGTGTTTCTTCATCTGGACAATCGTATCGGTTTAAGGTATATAGTTTGCTACCCCAGTGTGTTGTTTTATTTATCAAATGCTTGTAATTGGATGGAAACATTATATCAGAATCCGTAAGAGTTAAAATCCCATTATATTGCATTTCATTTAAATAATCAAGACCTTGATTTAGTAAATGACCTTTGTTGAATCGTAATCCATTAAAATTTAAAATTGAATCATCAAAAGATAAACACTCTACTTTGTCATATTTTTCACAAATTTCAATGCAAGTTTTGTCACTTTTTATTGTCAAAACAATTATTTTATCAAATTGTTGCGAATTAATCGGCAATAAATATTGCAATAATTCGTTATAGTGTACCGAAACCATTAATGCTATACTATCTTTTGTTTTAATCATATTTTACTACCTTAATTTATTTTTTCATCTAAAATCATCTAGTTGTTGTATAATGTTTAAAATATCCAATATCTTTATTAATGTGCTTTGATATTCCGTTAAATGATCTATTTTTATGTATGATTGAGTCGTATTTGTATGCCCATTTAATAGGAGTTTTAACCAAACTTTTGCTCATACATTTTGTGTGCACCCAACTTCCCACAGGTCTTTTGTATATTCCGGAAGTTTTAAGTTCATTTATAGATTTATTATTTACCCTTGGTTCATAAAATTCTGGTCCAAACCAAAATGCACCAACACCCTTATATTTTTCGTCTGAAATTAAAGTTTTGAATGTTTTATGAATTGGTAATACAAAATATTCATCGGGATCGCAAAATAACCAATAATCAGAATTGTTATTTTCAACACAATGTTTGAAACCTGTAATTTGTGATTTTGGATATTTATCATTGTGGTCCGTTCCACACACCCATGATATAATTTTAACCTTATCTTTGAATATGCTTTCAAGTTTACTCAACCCTTCTTCAATTTGAGTATCTGTTAAATGTTCCAAATAATCTGAATCTGGTTTTTTAGTCCACTTATACTTTTGTTCTTCTTCGGACATTTTTCTAGTTGGATATTCCGTTGACATTGATTTGTATCCATTATTGTATATAAAAATATCATCTACACCCAGTGACAAATTATGAGTTATCCATTCTTCCAAAAACGGAAGTTCAATTCTTGGTAGAACAAGAGTATATAATGAGATTTTCATTTATACCACAATCCTCTTCTTTTTAATTGTGTTTCACAATCTGCCTGTTTCTTCATCAACGGGTGGCACACAAATGCGTTTTCATCGTAATCACTTCGTTTGATTACATTTTCATTTAAAACGCAAATAATTGCGTTGTTTATTTGAATTTCTTTGTTACCATCCATCGTTATATAAATATTATGTTTATTTACTTTATCAGAAATGTAGTTATTAAACTCCATTTGATCATCAAAGTTTTTCTTATTTTTTAAAATGCTTTCAAATAAATTTAAAGTAGCATTTGTGGAAGCATAATACATCCAACCCATACACATTGTAAAATTCCATTTTTCGTATGTTTCAGGTGGAAATCCTCCTGTATCCGTTGAAGCAATAATATCGTACTTAGTATCAATCATTTTCAACGGATTTTTCAACCAAACTGCATCTAAATCCGAGTGAATTACATTATACCCATTTTTAACAAATTCGTATGTTTGTTGAAATCTCCATCTCCATCCTTTTCCAGAACGTTTCGGAATTTCACCTTTTATCAGTTTTGTGTTTACATTATGCTTTTTTAAAAATGATTCTGTTTCTGAATCAAGTGCAACAATAAGATAGTTGTTGATTTTAAGTTTATTTAAATACTCAACCCAATTCAATGCGACTTTAACATAATCAAAGTTGCAGAATGATAATATAAGTGTTGAGTTTTCATTTTTCATTTTATGAACCAATGACCACTATCACGCATTTTTCCTATTTTATTTTTTGGGTGTAATATTTTTCTTTCGTTTTCATTATAATGAACAATATAAGCATTTTCGTTGGTTTTGGTATAATTCTTACTTACACAAAACTCGTCTTCATCAAGTATTTTGAGTTTAAGTTCCGATGCATATTCCTGATTTGAATTTAGTTTGCTATTCAAATAAATTGTATCAACTCTGTATTGTTGCCAACGATACAAATACTCTTTACCTTCGTCACCTTCTTCTCCTGGCCAATGAAATTCATCGGAAGTGTCAAATAACTTTAAAGTAAGTTTTGTTGGTTTGACCATACAAAAACCAGAATGTAACACTTTTTTATATACTTTTAATTTTCGTTTTGTATCATCAACATTAGATTGAATGACCATGTCGTAATCATTCATTAGTTCCGTCAAATAATCCATTGGGTTTTTCAAAAAAACGACATCAGGATCAGAGTACAAACAAGTTTTTCCTCTTTTAAGTGCATCATATATCAAATCAAGTTTTTCAAATTCACTTTCAAACTTCATTTTATGAATTTCAACGAAACCACTTGATGCAGGTAAACCAACATTATCTAACGATTTCTTAAAATTATCTAATATCCGTCTATCAGGTTTGCCTTTATCCATTGAAGTCATGGTTTTAAATTCAATATTTTGTTTGTACATTTCAATCATTGGTTCTACTGATTTTTTCCACATGATAGTTGAAAAGTTTTTACGAGTGTGAATATCTGCATCTGCCTGTACCACAAATCTAGGATGAGTTGCGAATGCTTTTCTTCCAAGTCCAAATTGCTTTTCTCGTTTGTAAACTTGATCAATTGCTATTTTACCTTCTATCAATTTATCAGAAACTTCTTTACAATGCTTTCCATTGATTGCGTATGCGTGTGCCTGACACATTGATACATTTACAAGATGTTCGTTTTCTACCCCAAATATATTATGAGGAATTCCACCCATATAAAACAGTTTCCAATCCACACTGTTCAAAGATTCAATGGACTTGGTCATTTTTTCCAGGTCCGTATCTATAAAATGGATGTCACTTTCAAAAATGAATATATTTTTCAAATTTTGTTTGTGTGCATCCAAGATTATTTTGTAATGGCAATAATCTGTTTTGCTCCACTCTGAGGTTGCTCCGTATGTTTCCTTTAACCAGTTGGAATCAATTACTTCATCAAATCTTTCTACTCTATCAAGTATGCCAATTTTATCAAATTCTTTTTGCACATTTTCCCAACGTTCTGGTTCATGTTGTCCACAAATGCAAACAATTTTATCAAAATAATCAAATGGATTGCTCATGAAATATCACTTTCAAATTCAAGGTTCGGTCTTACAACCATTGGTTCTACAAAATATTTTCTTAAGTTTTTATCTCTTGCATAAAATTTATCAACATGACCTTCACGACCAAATCTATGCCAATTAAACGAATCTATTTTATTTATTAAATAATCAAAAATTGTATGGTTATATGCCAACCCAACGGTTAAATGTATTCCACGTTTTCTTTTGGATAAAATTCTTCTCAAATTATCACTTAGTTTTCTCACCATCCCCCAAGGTTTGTTTAAATGATATCCTAAATAAAAAATGTGCCAATTTCGTGTGTGTATGTCATTCAGTGAACTTTTTAAGTTTTCACTCCAATTATCACAAACTACAAAATCATCCTCCAAAACCAATACATTTTTTAAATTGTTTTCTTTTGCTAGTTTAATTATTGCTTTGTGACTTTCTGCACATCCAACTGCACCAATAAGTGGATATTTGTATTTATTTCCCCACGGCACCCAACGTTTCCACCTTTCATCGTATGACGGTCTAATTGCAGAAAATCTAATGACTCGTTCTGAAATTCCAAGTTTTTCAAACTCAATTAAACAGTGTTCCCATCTATCGGTTCTTTCATCTAAATTTATGCAATATATCGCATCAAAAAAATCAAGTGGATTGCTCATAAAATAACTCCATCAAAATGTTTTGCCAAATAACCCCAGTCTTTTAGTTTCTTGCATAACTTAGAATGTAATCTAATATTTTTATGAACTCTGAATGTTATTTTGTCACCCGTTTTGTGGTCACCATCATTTTTATTTTTTGAATATGATTTGCAAAATTCCGATATGTGTTGCACATATCTATCGTCTCTCCAACTAGCACTCCAATGATAATTTATTTGACCTGCAAAGTTGTCATAGTTCAAATTCACCAAATCAAAATATTTTTCTTTATCATGTTTGCTTGCAAATTGTTTTGCCCACTTGACCAAGTGAGGTCTATCGTTTCTTCCGTATTTAGGATGCGTTCTAATGAATGTTTGAGAACTATACGGAAGAATGTAATTTGCGTTCATTAAAATTCCAAATAAAGCACACGCATACCCTCCCAATGACGAACCTGTCATAATTACATTTTCGCAATTTGACTCTTTAACTATTTTTAGAAAATACTCTACATGAGAATCAACTCCATTAGAAATAATCTCATCATTTTCGTAAAGATTTCCCATATAATATGCTTTGTGAATGTCTTTTACACACACAACCTTTACTGGTCTATTTTTGAAAAAATTTACCCACTCGTATCCAACTACCCCGGCCGCACCTTGTCCGGCAAAAGAAAATACAATAGTTTTTGCAGAATCATTTTCAAATCCAAGTTTTTTAATACTTTCTTTCATCAATCATTTGGTACAAAATTTTCTACTACAAATTTTCCTACATTTTCACCAAGCAATTGTCTTCCGTGGTGTAAAAAGTGGCAATTGTTTTCTGCTTTTGGGTGCATATACAATGTAGGATAGTTTGGTTGATTTTTTACAAGTGAATATAAATCATTGTGTGGTACATCATATTCTTTCATCACTCGTTCTGCAATTTCATTTAAAATAACTACATCCAAGTCGTTTCTCATACCTGCATTTTTAGGATTTGGTGTTGTATTTGAAAATATAACATGACGATTAAATTCTCTGAGTTTTTCTATGTTTCTTTTTAGTTCTTGTTCGTAAGTAACAAAATCAGAATCTAATGCTCTTTTTCTTTCACCACGACCTTTGTCAGGTAATTTTATACTATGCAGTCCAAAATTAAAATGCACTGTTTTGGATTTTACTTTTCTTCCTCCATATTTTCTTTTCATTACAAACGCACTTTTAAAATACCTTTCTTGTTTCCACTGACACGCAACCCACTTTTCAGGAATTATTGCTTCTAAATTGTGCTTTTTTAAATATGCTTCCGCATATTGAAAATAGTGACGGGTTATTGAATCACCCAAAAACATTACTTTTTCCATTTCATCTGCCATTTTTAATCTCCATTTAATATCACTTCTAAACATTCATCTTGTAAATTACAAGTTGCTTGAAAAATTTTACACTGACTATCCACTTGTATTTTTGGATAGTATTTTTTGTATATCTGTTGAAATATTCCTTGATCACCTGGAAATGATCCCATATGCACAAGTTTTTTTGTTTTAATTACATCACCAATTATTTCACGACAAAAATCAGTTTTTGCAATCCATAATCCAGAATTTAAAAATTTAAAAGGTGAGTTATTCACGATGCTATTATAGTTGCTCCAACTTTCATACAATTCCCGTGCTTCTGCTGGATAACACACTACTTCGGCATTGAAAAGCATTTCACAATCAAATTCAGTTTCAAATCTTTCAACAATTTCATTTGGAGTTGCCGTAAAAAATGTATCTGTTATGTCCCACCCCATGATATACTCGGTTTCTATTTTATTTAAACTATCTCTGAGCATTTTTGGTTTTTTAATTAGTTGTCGTCTTCCTTTTAAATTTCCTGATGTGTATTCATTTGCAATATTAAACCAAGGTAACTCCATTGTATTTAAAGTTTCTTCCATTATACATTGCCTACCAGAAGCACGACCCCATTTTGCAAAGCATAGTGTTACTTTGTCGGCATTTTTTGCATTACATTTTTTAAAAAATGGTTTAACTTTATTATACACTTCATATCCGTGTTTGTTTAGTTCCACATCACCATTTAAATGAAATGCAATTGGATATGTATTGGTATTTTTGTTTTTAACTTTCATGCCATCTTGTTAGTTATTATATAAATATTAAATAACTTATTTATTATCAGATGGACTTAATCTTAGTGCACGATTTGTACGAGTTCGTGTTAGATCACTAACTAAATTGTATTGAGTTGTAAACGAAGGAACGCATACATATGTTTTAGGTGACAACACATCTTGATAATAACGATCCAAATGACTATCATATTTTTCTACAAGTTTATCCCAAATATTATTTTCATAATCATTTACGATTTGCTCAAAGATACACGAATTTACAGCAAATGAATGAGCCCAACCAACTGATTTACACTCCATTATGTAATCATTTGTTGATTCAAACTCACCTTTCCATTTTGCGTTTAAACGATTGTATTTTACTCTTGGTTTAATTCTTCTTTCCAAACCTCCCAAATAAAAGAAGTCCCAAGATTGTGTATCTAAATAAGTCAAAGCATTTGATAATTTATTTTCATCGTATTTTTTTAAAAACGCAACATCGTCCTCAAATATCAATACGTTTTTAAGTTTTCGTTCGTAAGCAAGACGAATTACTCCCATGTGACTTTCATAGCAACCCTGTTTTGGATTTTTTTTATTATCTACTGCATCAAACCTTTTTACTTTATCAAGAATTCCAATTTTTTCAAATTCTTGCTGACATAAATTCCATCTATCTTTTCTTCGTTTAAGATTTATGCAATAAATTTCTTCAAAATAATCAAACGGTTTCATTTTACCCACTCCGACCAAATGTTAAAATATTTTGCACAATGACGAACTACATCACCACGATACCACTTGTGACCTTTCCAACTTGCAATAGCACGACTACGTTTATTTTCACGACCTTCTATCGGATTTACATTACCACACTTACTGACTGCATAATTATTCGTTCCATAATAATAACGAGCAACCGCAGACATCAATATATCTTCTCCGTTCCAATATGGTTTTCCTTGTTTCAATATCTCACGCATTATTGGCATATACTTAAAAAATTGCCAACATAATTCTTTGTTGAACATCGTGCATTTCGTAATCAAGACACATACCTCACCGAATCTCATATGATAATTGTAGTTTCCATTTCTCAAATTCTGACCAAACGGACCATACATTCGTTTTGGATTCTTTTTATATTTTTCATATAATCTTTTTACTGCATCTTCGGTTGGGTACTCATCGTCATCAATCATCAAAATAATGTCATTTTTTGCTTCCGATGATGCAAGAAATCTACGACTCAATCCGTAATATTCGTTAATATCACCCCAATCTTTTCGGTTTACAATTTTAGGATTATCAAACTCAAAGTAAGTATCTTCACGACCATGTGAAATGATAATTTCATCAAGTAACTCATATTTTACCATATTAGGAAGAATATCATTTTGCAAAACTTCAGGACGAAGCCAGTTCATAACGACCATTGATATTTTTTCAGTTTCCATTTTATTTTTTAGGTTTTACAAAATCAGTTGATTCATAATGCGGAACAGCAGTTCTGCCTTTGCATTTTATTTTAATGTCTATATCTAAGTATAACAGAATTGAAGCACGATGTTGACCATCTGTAATTAAATTGCCCATATCTTTTCTTCCCGGACCAAGGGTAATGTGAGAATTATTTTCAAATCCGTTGTCACGAATGTCCTCATAAATTGAATAAAATGTTTCGTAAGGTGCAACTTTCGTTTTGGGTCTTCGTTTGATTATCTTTTTACATTGAGTGTTTACAAGATTACGATATTCATCGTAAATGTCTCTGTTTTTTTCTTTTAATGATAAATAAAAAAAACTATTAAGAATGCTGGTTCTATAAAATTTAAAATTATCTCCGTCCCACAATCCAGTCTCCATATCACGCAGTAAATAAATTCCGTTTAAACTTTTCATGCCCATACCTCCGTCCAACGATGAACTCCGTATGAATCAGGCCAATCTTCTTTGGTTGTTTTCATTGCTTCCTTCATAACTCGTTTTACTTTGCGTCTTCCTTTTACATTTTTATAGTATTTCCATGTATAAGGAAAAAACCAGTGGGAAGGCATCATCTGTAAATCATCTATTTCACCATAACTTTCCATTGCCTCGGTTAGCATCTCTGGACCAGTTGTAGATAAAACTATACCAAGTTCTTTTTTAGACAACATTACCTCAAAAACGTGTTCCCAAAATTTATGCTTTTTGTTGGACATCATTAAAGAATTTGCGATGCATCTCCACGTTATAGATTTTGAGTTTTTTAAATGGTCATGTTCACGACTGAGCATCAAATTGTAGTTTTGTTCTGCAAGTTTATCTATATTTTTAAAACACTCAAAATCCATATCTGCATACAATCCACCATGTTCATACAAAGCAAAATAACGAAAAGCATCTGCTCTTTGAATATTTTTTGGATATTCGTCAAATCTTTTTAAAAACCAAGGAAATTTACTTTCTATTAAGTTTCTTATATCATCGTCCGTCCACATTTTATATTCCCAATTAGGATTTAGTTGCGTCCACGAATCAATCCACTCTTTTTTAAAAGTATTATATGGAATATTTTCGTCCTTCCATGTTTGGTGTATTATTTTAGGAATCATTTTATCAAACATTCTGTTATTTTTTGTATAAAGTTTGTGTAGTTTACATCAGACTCAAACACTTTTACTGTTTTGGAGTTTATTATGTTATCTAAATGGTGTGTTGAATGCAAAATCCATCCGTTATATCCACCCATTTCTTTATTTCCTAAAAAAGATGTTGATCCAGAGTAATAAACATTGTGTATTGTTGTATCGTTTAAATGTGGAGCAATATTTGCATATTTTTCCCAAGTTTTTGGGCAATCTTTTTTTCGTTTTTCCAACTGACTTATTTTTCGTTTCCCACCCCCTTTTGCGGTTGTGTGCTTGAGTAAATACTCTAAATCGGTTTGTGCATTTCCGGTGATTGTATAATTTACTTTTAAAATACTACCAAATAATATACTTGCATACCCACCCATGCTAGTACCAACACATACAATATTTTCGTATTTCTTAAATATTTTTTTTAAAAAAGATAATGTATGATTTATATTTTTACCAATTCCAGAAAGTCCACCTAAATACCAATTACCAACTAGCATTTTTTTACGATGACGACCTCTTCCTGTGTAATGAGAATCCATATTTCTTAGATATAAAATGTCAACATTTTTAAATTCAGTTTTTAACTTACACAATGATGATTTTCTGTCGAACCCACCATGTAAATTAGCACTTCCAAATGAAACTACTAAATTTTTAGAATCAGTATCAATGTGCGAGAATACCATCCCATCGTCTTCATCAGTTTGTACCATTTCAAGATATTTTTCAATTTGACTCATCTACATATTCCTTAATAATTGAACGAAAATCTACTCCCACATCTACCATACTTGTTTCTATAAATATATTATCTTTTTTATTGTGGGTTAATAGTTTCAGATTATTTACAACTCCGTATAAATTAACTGGAAACATAGCAGACCAATGTCTGTCTCTTAATGTAAATTCTAATGGAAAGCAACCCTTTTCATTGTATTTTTTGAAATCAAATTTTGATAAAAATTCCCCAGTTGCATAAAAGAAATTAAAAATATAATAATAAAAATCGTTATTTTCTAAAATTTTTAATTTAGTTCTCCAGTCTTCAATTATTTCTTTATTAATATCTTTTAAAATAAAATCATTAAATTTTCTTCGCAAAGTTCTATTCCAATTATCATTATTAAATGGTTTCATTCCACGTTGTAAAAAGTAGTCTTTTTGTGAACGACAATTAGAATTTGGGTTCGTACTTCCCTTTGAGTGCATAAACAAATAGTTATCTGATTTATTTTGCTTTGCAAACTCAATCATTTTTAAAATTGTCTCTCCCTCACCTAGTTGTGTTTTTATCTCAATAATTGGGTTGCTCCATATTTTTACTGGTAATTTTTTATAGTGACGTGTGTAAATTATTTGTATTTTATTAAATTTTTTAGCAAACTCATTTAATATCTTTATATCAGATTCATTCATATAAACTACACCTAGATGTATTGTTTCTAACTCAACATATAAACCACTATTTACAATTGAATCGAACTGTACTCTCAGAATATCTTGCCACACGGGTGTGTCTGCGATGTATAAATGATAGAAAATATGTAACTTCATCTCACAACCTCCGTAAAGATTGCATTTAATTTTTCATTATATTGCTTTATGTCAAGTTTTGCATTTTTATATCTTTCACTTACTCTATTTGCTTTTTCAATCAAATCTTTTTTGTTGTCAAGTGCATTAAGTATAGTATCAACAATTTTATTGTTACTCATTTTATTATCAATGTGAATGTAATCATCCTTGTATAAATCTTTTGCTTCAGTTGGCATTGTACCAAGTACAACAGTATTTGATAATGAGGTTTCTCCATATTTTTTGTACCAATAATCAAGTGGATTGTTTCTTTTGTTATATGGTCCGTGTGATTCTGATGTGCACAAACCTAACCAACTTTTGTTTATTAGTTTAGATAAATTGTTTCCACGAACTGAGTTTTTTGCTGATTTATCTCCGTATCCTGGATGATTTAATATCTTTACATTTATTTTATTTCTCAAGTGAGTTTTAATAAACTTCACAAGTTTCCATCTACATGGATATAGTTTTCTCCAAGTTGATCCATAAACAAAAAGATCATATTCCTTTTCTTGTTTGTAATCTTTGAATGTATCTAAGTCTAAATGATGTGGAATATAAAACTTTTTTAATGATTCACAAAAAAGATTATTTACTGTTTTTTCGTCTTTGTAACGATTTATTACAAAGTCGTATTCGTTTCCAATGTTTCGTTCACCCGAGTCATATATTTGCCACAAATCTTCGTAAAACTTACCCACCAAGACTTTGTTTCCTTTTTTATTTATAATTCTTTCCGAAAAATTCGGCCAAGTATCATTTACAATTATATCGTATTGTGTCAGTTCAGTTATTGGAATATCAAGTTGGTCAACGACATCATATTTTTTTGAAATCTCATTCATAATTAAAGAATGATTCATGCTCATCCTTTTTTCGTATTGAGACTTGTCTGTCACAAACAACACCTTCATCACAAATACTTCTCCATGCTATAATCGTACTTATCAAATTCTATACTTCCCATTTCACTTAATGCTTTCATATGAGATGTTGAGATTGAATTTCGTGGGTCACCACGATAATGATGAAAGCATATTTCATTTATTGGTGGGCATTTGATACCAGGTGTTCCTTTGCAACGACCACGATGTAGTGTATCAACTTTGAAACTTCTGATTGGGTGTTTTGTTATGCACTTGTGATGATCGGTCAAATCATATCCGTAATTAAAAATCCTACGAACAGACTTGTTTCTTTTTCTTTCATCAAAAACTCGTTGGGATAACCAAATTGCTCCGCATTCTTTTCTACCGTTCTTTCCGAGTTTCAGATATTCTGAATTAAAAAAACTTTTTAAATCATTGTATTTTTTAGGTACTATATACTCATCCGGATCAATGCTTATCCACCACTCTGATTTGTATCTGTGTGTACATTCTTGGTATGTTGCCATTTGAACTCTTTGTAGTTGTTGCCCAGACTTCCACTCGTATTTATTTAATACAACCTTGTCACCGAACTTTGAAATTACATCATTTATTTTATCATAGATTTCCGTGTCCGAATATTCCTCAAAATAATCTGCATTTGGTTTTTTCGCCCACTTGTTATCATCAGAATTAGATTTAGTTTCCCATCCTCTGCATTTTATTTTAGCACCAGTTTCATATATGTAAATTTTATCAACTCCTATTTTGAGGTGATGTTCAATCCACTCCTCAATAAAAAATGCTTCAAGTCGTGGTGCTATATTTACACAAATGCTTATTTTATTTTCCACGACATAACTCCTGCTTCCAATAATCGTAACATTTTGCTTCTTGCAGTCCTGCGTACTCATGTTTTAAATAAAACTTACACGCAGGAAAAATATATTTTAAAGTATTTGATAACTCAATTGTGTCAGTGCTATTCTCGTCAAACATTTGTCTAACAAATACTACAGTTCTTTCTTTTTTAATTGTATCAATAAAATTCAATGCCAGTTTTTCGTACCTGACTTTTACCCCACCATAGACATTACTTAGTTTCTGACCCAATGGAAGTGCATCATAAAATATAGTGCCATTTCTTTTATCTTTTATCAAAGTATATGGAGTGCCGTTTATTACATTTGCAGTTCCACCGTAAATCCGCAAATCACTTTCAATCGGAAACAAATATTTAAACTGATTATTTAAGCACTTTGTTAATGTTTCAAACGACAATTCACCTACATTATCAAAAATATTTGCGTTTGAATTTAAAGAGCAATCTTTTAAAACCGAAGAAACAACAGGTTGTGATCCTAAACTCATATAAATCATACTAAGTCCTCCATATTTACAATATACGATGCGTGTTTTCTTCCTCTTTGTGCTTTCTTTGTTATTGTCAAATCTCCATATAAATAAAATAAAATACATAAACGATGCATTCCATCTTCCACCAAATAATAATTTCCATCAGATGCTTTGTGTTCTTTTTTTATCTTACCCCATTTCCCTTTTGGGTTTTTCCACAATGATATACTAGATTCAACATTCCAACCACATTTGGTAATACTTTCATAAGTTTTTACAAAAGATGAATAATCTTGTCGATGACCATCAAAATTCTCAGGACATATGTTCCTTGTAAAATTAAAGTAATTATCGTACTCTGATTTATTTTTATTTTTTAAACAAAGATAAAATGGTAAATCTTCAATAACGGATGGATAAACTTTACACAAATCGTTACGCAGATGAAATTGTAATTCTGAAATTTTTATTTCTCTGAGCATCAATTTTCTCCATACTCATATCCTAAAACTTCAATATCATTTTTGTAAAACTTACGAACGATCTCGATTGTTTCTTCATCATAAAACTCTGTGTAATGTGGACGATTTTTTGCGTTATGTTTGTGTGGTAGCAAAATATCAGTATCTACATTTAATTTTACGCACAACTTTTCTAAGTCTTCTCTTAAATTTTCGTAACGACCAACAAAATCTACTAATATTTTATTTTCTTTTTCGTCATAAATTTCATCAAATGCTTTTGTTAATACCACTGCTCGGTCTTTGTGTCCAAGTTGCGGAACTCCACGAATTACTTTACGAGGATTTTCCAACCAGTTTAACCAACCATTCCATCTCCACACAACCCACTCTTTAAAATCACGAGTAGCAACATCTCGTTCATCTTTAGCAAGTCTCCATTGATACTGAGATACAAGACGATCCCAAGGATTTCTGACAAATGCGAATGAAAGATAATCATTCCACATATCCATGCCAAATTTCTTTTGTACTTCTTCCACGGTAAAATGTATTTTATTCAACTTTGGTCCTCGTGTACGATTTTCAAATCGTTCACCTTCTTTTTTTCGTTGACTAAGTGCAGTTGATATACTTGATCCCGCAGTTCGTGGGATGTGTATGAAAATACATTTTAAATCGTGATTTATCATTTTTATACCTTTATGCTATCGAAACTTTTTTCGTAGAACTCTGACATTTTTTCTTTAATTTCATTGTGAGAAATATCAGGATTATTGTATCTCATCAACTCACCAATTACCGATTCAGCAATGTGCAACGCAAGACCTATTTTATTATTAGTTTTTTCCAATGAAATATACTTTGGATTTTCAGAATTTATATAAACACAAAACTCTCCGTCAAATTCCAAATCAGACATTGTATTTTTTTGATCTACTCCAAATGGTTTTATTTCATAATTAATACTTGGACGAGTATAATTTGGTTTTGTTTGGGGATTTGGTTCTTCATTTTTATTTTCATCTTGCTTTGTAAGATCTTGTTTAAGTTGCATAGCAATACGATGACGATGTCTTCGTTTAAATGGTTGTTTATACACTTCCTTTACTTCTTTGTTAATTACATCATTTGCAATTTCTTCGGGTACTCCTTCTTTTTCCATTTTTTCTTTAGCAGACAATTCTTGCTTTTTTGGTCCCAAGTCAATCATTATATCCGAACTTGCGATTTCCATATTACCAACAATCATTTGAACTACATCTTCTAATGTACTATTTAAAGTTTTGGATGTATTTTTTTTGCTTTTAACAGCATCATATGCAATCAACAAATTCTTAATTACTTCCGCAACTTTTTGATAAAAAGGAGTTGTAATAGGATGATCCGAACGAAGTGCGTGGTGCGATAAATCTTTTGCAGGCATTCCAACATGATCAAGAACAGAACTTAGTTCTGAACATACAACGAATCCTCGCATATTTTTAAAATACTTTGCAACTTTGTGAGGTGATGTTCCAAAAACATCCGACAAACTAAGAGTATGAATTTTTGTTTCAGAAACAACAATTATTCCATCAATTGAACAACGATTGCGTTGTTTTTGATTTTCTAATAATGATAAATTGAATGATACATTTGCGATTTGTTTTTCGTTGCTTATTGTGTATTTAAATGTTTCATTCAACTTCTTAAAAGCATATCCTTCTAATGTATAATCAAACTTTAAAGATTCTCCGTTTAAGATTATATCAATCTTTTTGTTTCCGTTGCGAATTAAATGACCAAAAAAGTCTTCTAATTCTTTTTTAATTGCATCTTTGTTCCAACCTGTTTCAACAATAGGATTATCAAGATTTTTGATTGTAATGATTGTACCACTGTTGATTAAACGAGAGTTTTCTAATTTTTCAATTGTAGGAGAATAATCATCTAAAAATTCAGATTTACTTGGGTTGTATGTAATTAAAAATGAATTACTCTGCTGGTTTTTAGTTTCAATCGTCCAATTTGTATTTTCGTTGTTTGATAATTTATCATTAGCAATTTTTCCACCGATTCCCATGTGTCCTAATTTTACACCAGCACCACCACTTGAATCATAAGAATTACCAAACACAAAATACTTATCGAATCCTGACATATTATTTTCATCACGAGTATCATCAAATCCTATACCATCGTCTTGAAATACCATGCTTTCAGAATTCAACTGAATGTTAATGTTGGTTGCTCCGTTTTGAATTGAGTTTTTTGCTAACTCTGTAAATGCCTGAGCATACGTTATAGTTGATTGCAATATATTACTTATATTGGCACCTGTTCTTATCTTAATCGTCTCCATTTTTTTATCTCCAAAAATTATATAATAAATATCACTTATTTGCTTTTTCCTTGCGTTTTCTTCGTCCTTCACCTCTTGGTTTTCTTGCTCGTCTTGCTCGTTTTTCTGCACGAAATGCTTCTGTTAAAGGTCCTGGTTTCATTTCTATAATTTCTTCTGGTTTAACCATTCCTTCGGGTACTTCACCTTTCCACATATCGTGACGAAGCATATTCCAAATTTTGCGTTGATGATAATCAAAGTTGTGAAGTCCATTTGCAGTCATTTCATCAATGTTACTCCACCCCACGGTGCAATTAAAGTGAACAATAAAAGCATCTTGTTCTGCTCGTTCACGACCACGATTCTTGATGTTGCGTTCCCAATGAACTCCTTGTGGATAACCATTCGCACTAAGTTGTACATAGTTTATATCATCTGGTTCTATCGCACGATGAAGACGAAGATTAAGAAGCATCATATCCTCTTTAAACTTTCGTTGTTTTACTTCATCATCTTCAAATGTTTCTATGTATCCTTGTTTAAAATCTTCTCGGGCAATGTTAAACAAATGAATTGTTTTTGCATTACTTTTAGCATAAAAGAATCCAGGACAAATGCTTGCTCCACCTGCAACTTGAAATGCTACATCATAATTTCCGTCTTCGCAAATTTTTTCAAGGTCTGATAATGGATTCTTTAAAAAGTTAATGTCAGTATCCGCATAAAGAACATTGTATCCAGCAGTCAACAATTGATGTGCGGCCTCCATTTTGTTCCACATCAAAGCATCCCATCCTTTTTGATGAAACTCTGATGTTGTTTCTATATGAAAGTTTGGACTAATCCAACGTTTACATTCAATGTCTTTTTCTTCGGACATTCTTTCAAACGATTCATCGTCAAGGCAATACATAATTACCATGTCTTGCATATTCACATCACGAATATACTTTAACCAATTCAACGCAAAATCTAAATAACCACCATTAACATAACTCAATAACTTTGTTTCTGCCATTTACTTCTCCTTTTTGATAAGATTAAAGTATCCACTACATTTATCATTATCGTGCAAAGGAATCAAACTAAACAGTAAACTATTTGCTATGGTTTTGATATTTTTTACCGCAATTATATTGTATTCTTTTTCAATGAAGTTGAACAATATTTTTATCATTTTTTCTCGGTATTCAACAGATACTGATTTATTTTGCATAACTTCATCGTATCCTAATAATGACTGATATACTTTAGCATAATCATAAAATATATCACCGTATATTGTTGCTTTATCTCCTAGCACTCCTCGTGGATCAATTAATTTTATTTTTCCAAATTTATCTATTAAAATATTTGAGAACACAGGATCACCATGTATTATACCACAACGACCTTGGTTTTTTTCTGCGTACTCTGTAAGTTTAGTATGCAGTTCGTTATAAATTTCTTTTGACTTTTCAAATTTACTATAATCGTATATTTCATAACGTTCTTTTAATTTAGACGCATAATTTTTATATAAATCTATATCATTTGTTTGGCCAAACGAATGAATTGTTTTAAGTGCGTTTAATAATTTTTCAAATCCTTCATCTGTTAAACTTTCCGACAAAAATAATTCTTGAAATGTAATTCCTTGTATTCTTTCAAGTTTATATTCTGCATATGTTTTTTCATCGTATGAAATTAAACTCGGCACATAACGACACAACCTTCTTGGTAAATTTAGATACCACTTAATTTCTCCTTGCAATTTTTTGCTATTAGAAGAACGTTTTGTTACAATAGGCACAGTATCCTCTTCCAATGAATTGAAGTCTCGTTCATCAATAGAGAAATTAGAAATACCCAAGTCTTGTTGGTAATCATCAAACGCATTGATAACCAAGTCATCGACATAAGCATGAGCATAAGGTTTACCAAAATACAATTCATCATACGGAATTTCAAATTTTTCCAAGGTATCAATGGTAATTTTTCCTATATCTTGAATTATTTTGCCAACATTCCCACTATGCGTCTTCATTCTTCGTGCGGTGTAAATTATGATTGTACATCCTAATTTTTTAAGAAACCGAACAAACTCTATATTTTCGTTGATAGGTTCTACGGTTTCATAATTTCCACTTTCAAGTGGATAAGTAACTAATGTGTTATCAAAGTCAAAACAAATACGATACTTTTTAAAATACTCCATATCTTTCATTTGCATAAATTTGTTTTGAAACAACTTATACTGAAAAGGAGTTCCCACTACATCAAAATCACTTTCGTTTATTATTTGTGCACTGAAACTTTTTTTGTCGTTAATCATTTCCGAGATTACACGACTCATATAAAATTCACCTCCGAATTTCAAATCACTATCAATTATTTTTTTACAATAACGTTTAAGCATATTCAAACTATTAAAAGCATATGCTCCTGTGTTTGCAAATTCTGTGATTCTATTTTTCTCAGCAATTTTATTTACAATTTGATTTTCGTCAAATCCAACATACGAATAAATCGGACGATCATCACTTTGCTTAAAACAAACAATCATATTTTTGTTTTTACTCATTCTATAAATTGACAATAAATCAATTCTATAAAATGTATCTCCGTCTAATAATATAGTCGGACGATTATTATCTATATCCTTTGTTCCAAGATAAACGGTTTCAGCCGCACCTCGTGTATCTCCATCTAAATAAATGATTTCGTAATTAGGATATTTCTTTTTGATTTCTGAATCAAAACGATATTTTTTAAGCATTTTGTTGCATATAATATACACATTATCTTTGTTGGTTACTTTTAAATTATCAAGTAACCAAAAGATAATTGGCTTAAAAAACAGTTTGATTAACGGTTTTGGTAATTTATATCCAAAATCAGAAAATCTTTTTCCTAATCCACCTAGTGGTATTATTATATTCATTTATCATCTCCATCTTTTTTTATCTATACATTTTCTGATTCTGTATCACATACTTGCTTGTAAGTATCTTCCAAATCTTCTTGAACACCTGCTTCCAAAGAATAATTCAAACTTGCATCTTGTTTACCTTCTTTGATTTCATTGTAAATCCAAGCATATGTTTTTTCTAAACCTTCCTGCAAAGCTGTACTAGGCTCCCAACCTGTAATTTCTTTGATTAATGTGTTATCGGAATTTCTTCCACGCACACCTTGAGGTTTTGTTAAATCATATTTTCTTTCTACTTTGATTTCCGCAATTTTTTCAATCATATCAATAAGTTGATTGATGCTGACCATTTCACTGCTTCCGAGATTAAGTGGTTTGCTAAAATCACTTTGCCACATTTTATCCATACCTGTGATACAATCATCAATGTACATAAACGAACGAGTTTGTTCTCCGTCACCCCATACTTCAATTTCGTGATTTCCACTTAATTTTGCTTCAATGATTTTACGACACAACGCAGCCGGTGCTTTTTCACGACCACCTTGCCAAGTGCCATAAGGACCATAAACATTATGATAACGAGCAATACGAACATTCATATCATAATCTGATTCAAAGAAGTTTGTAAGAATTTCGTTGAAAAGTTTTTCCCATCCATATCCACTTTCAGGATCAGCAGGATAAGCATCTGCTTCTGCTAATGCTTGATCGGCTGCACTTTTAATTTCGGTTTGTTTGTAAGTAGGATATGCACAAGCACTACTACTATAAAGAAAGTCTTTGATACCATGCTCTTTGGCTGCTACAAGCATATGAACATTAATAAGAACACTGAGCATACATAGTGCGTGGTTGTTTTCAATGAAACCCATTCCACCCATGTTACACGCAAGATTGTAAACCATGTCCATGCCTTCGGCTGCTTTCATGCAGTTTTCACGAAGTTCCAAATCCATTACAAGTTGCTCTGTTCCTTCTACCGGTTGATACCATTGATTCAATGGTTTTTTGTCAACAACACGTACATTGTGACCTTGTGCTTTTAAATCTTTTGCCAAATGACCGGCAATGAATCCACCACCTCCACATACAAGTATATTTCGTTTATTGTTCATAAGTATATATAGTAATTATAGTAAGTTTTTTACTCAGTATCACCACATTCTATATCAAAATCTATGTCGTGCATTTCTTCACGAGGAAGAACTTTTAATTCACTTAATTTTTGTATTGAATATTCGTTTTCTTTTGTATCATCAGGAATAAGTTCTGCATGAACATACTCGGTTGATGATAACTCTCGTTCAAACTTAGCATTATTTGCATACAAATATAACAATCCAATTTCTGTTTGTGGAAATGAATTTTGTAATTTGGAAATAAATGAATTTAAATGTTCATCTGTATTTGTAGAATGAACTCTTTTTAATTGTCGTCTTTCATCTGCTCTGAAAAACAATATTTTGTTTTTGCTTTTTAATTGAGAATATAATCGTTGTTGACGATTACCAAATACTCGTTTCATTCCATTCCAAATTGGATCAATATTTAATTGTTCCGATGTTTTCCAGTCGTGTAATTCTTCTTTGGTCATTGTGTCTTTAAACCAAACATCTGCAAAGTGAGGGTAATAAACATTTTGTGTATCTTTATGCCAAACGATTTTATTACGAATCTCGGTGCTTCTTGGTGCAATTTCGTTTTTAATTTTCCAATTACTTTTATCATCGAAATAATTTGCGAACCCAGTTGACATTAAGTCAGCAGTTTCAGTTAGTCCTTCAACGGTATCCATGTTATCAAAAGGACTTGAATAGTATCTTACTTTTGCAGAACGTGATATTCCAAGTGTGTTACATTTGATGCCCAAATTTACAACAATATTCCAATTTATATCAAATATTTTAGATTGCAAGTCTCCCATGCTATATAAATATACAGATACATCGGTTTTTATAAAAACTAAATATACTTCTTTATTGGGTCACGATATAATTTAGCATCTGTACCCAATGATTTGGCAATTAATGTTGAAAATTTTGATAGACCCGGAACAAAATGCTTTGCTTGCATTAAATAGCAAATATCTTCATCTACATTTTCATTTGATATAATTTTAACTGCACAATTAAAAGAAGATAATCTTTCGCAAAAATAATCTACAAATTTCAAACTTTCATTATAGCAATCATCTGTATAATAAAAATTGCCACTTAAATCATCTGCACTAAAATTCATTGCAGTTACTACTTTGACTTCCTTCAGTGATTCTAAATACTCACGATTTTTTCTGAAAAATACACGATACTGTAAATAGGACCATTCTACACGATTATCTATTTTATCATCTCCTTTTTTATTAAAAGCATCACCAAGTCTCAAATGAAATACCAAGTCATCGTTTGATGGTTTGTTTTCGTATTTTGATGAGTGTTTTAATGCAATTTGTTTAAATAAGTTAAAATCTTTTTCTGATGTTTTCTGTGTCAAATAGTCGTATAATATTGTATCTTTATATTCTGAATTTTCCAAAATTATATTTCTATCGTGTTCCCATCTGTTTCCGTCCATGTAAAACAAATCAGCAAGACGATAAACTTTATTTTCTTTTAATACTTTTATGTTAAATTCGTTACTTTTCATAAACAGATTTTTTTTGTGAATTACTGCTATATTTGGATACTCTTTAGTTATATCAGTTAAACTTAAATCTTTATCTATTTCAAGTGATACATTTGCAATAATATCTGTGTCTTTAAATAAATGTAAAATCTTTTTATTTTTTGCATACAAATAAATTGCTACATCGTAATTCATTGTTCCGTTGCATTTTTTGTGTCGTCTTGCTTTTTGTGAGTCTTTTATTAAACAATTAATAAGAAATTTCTCTGATGATGTTATTACCTTTTTTGTTGTTTCATTGTTTTTATATAATGCAACTCCGTTTATATGATGTCCTCCATAAAACTCTTTAAAAACTTTATGTCGTGTTTCACCTTTGTATTTGCTTCCTGCTATCACGAAATCATTATGTTTGCAGTAATTTAGTAATACATCATACCAATTATCATGTAAAGGTTTCGTATCAGTTTCTAGCATCATAAAATGCTCATAATCACGATTAAATAAATCATACATGGATGTATAAAAATGTAAATTCACTCCGTGAGCATAACCCAACGGAAATCTTTCTAAATCAATTATACCCTTTGTGGAATCATCATAAAAGTTATCTTCTTCTATTATATTATTATTGATTACATGAACTTTGTTTATATTTTTAAACTTTTCAAACTTTGATAATTTTCTCATAAACTTATATGAGTTTTCTTGCGGAAACTCATCAAAGTAAAACAACAAATCAAATTTATATTTTGAGTTGATGTTATTCAAATAATAATTTACATTATTTTGTAATGATCCATCTTCATACTCACTTAATGTGATTATATAAATTATACACAATTCATTTGTTGTTTGATATTCATTCATCGTATAAATGCTTTTTATGTAAAATTTTTGTATGAGGATATTTTTTCATAACATCATCAACGGTTATATATTCATTTTGTGGGTCACTTACATTTGTAATAAAGTTTGTGTTTATTAATAAATTCGTTTTGTTGATACTTTTTAAAAATAAAAATATAGCAACATCATAATTCATAAATCCATGATACAAATTCTCTTTATCATTTTTTAATTCAGTTTGTAAAAATAAACTTGTTTGTTTTAATATTGCTTTCAAATTTTTATTGTTTTTATATATCGCAACTCCGTTTAAATGACCACCCCAATATTTTTTTCTATTTTTCTTTTTAAGAATTCCTTTATATTTGCTTCCTGCCATTACAAACTTTTTAGTTTCATTCACAAAATTAAAACAAACATCGTACCAGTCACTTTCCATTGGTTTAGTATCATGTTCTAGCAATAATACATTTTCATATTCAAACTCTGATATAATATCAAATGTTTTGAAAAAATGATAATTTACTCCGTGAGAAGAACCATAGCAGAACTTTTCTAAACTGCAATCTTCGGGTAAATATCCAAAGTAATAAATGTTTTTGTCTTTTGGTATATTTGTTGAAATCAATTTAACATTGTTAACATATTTTTTAGTTTTAAGATATTTTACCCACTTGTATATTCTTGATACTTTATCCGTGAAATGATCAACAGATATTATCAAATCAAAAGAATGATTTGATTCACAATTATTTAAATAATACTCAATGGTTCTTTTTGTTAAATCACTATATATTTCTGCTTCGGTTGTTAAAACAAGAATTGCTAGTTTATTATTTTTTTGTACTAAAGATTTTTCCATTCGTAAGCACTAGGTTTGATTTATATTTCACTTCTTCCAAATATCAATTGTTCTACCAAGAATTTCGTTTTCAACTTGTTGATTGAGTGGTTCGTAAAATTCATATAATTTAATCTTAATTTCGTTGTCGATGACCATATCATTTTCTTTCTCAAAAGTAAACTGACTATCAATTATATCAATTTCAAGAAAATCATATATATCAGACATAACATCTTGTGAATTTTCTACAAGTTCATCATAAATTAAAATTTTCAAAAATTCATCAGTCAATCCAAGTTCCAATTTAAAATGCCTTAGTATCGGAGCATAATAACCACCCGAGAGTAATCCACCGAGATTTTCCGCATATAACCAATCATCATTTTTAAAAGTTTTTACCAAGTCAAGTTCTGCCATGATATTTTCATTGAAACTTTTACCAGGTAGCATCCAGTTCCAGTTATATGATTGTGGAAAGTTTTCCATATAATGTTTATACTGATAATATGCTCTATTAATTGGATTTCTTAATACAACCAAAAACTTCGGTTGAAGTGAATTATTATGTAGTTTATCAACCAAACTTATCTTCATTCGTTCAATACTTTTCCTCCACCCGGCACCTAAACTCAAATTTGCAAAATCTCCCCATAGATTTCCGTCTCGTTGAAAATGCTTCAAATACCAATTTAAATCGTGTCTCCACGATGAAGGGTGATGTCTCGAATCGTAAAAATAGTTTATATCGGAATTTTCTTCCGATGCAAATGTGATTGCGTAGTGACTTTCCAAATTTTTTCTTAGTGTAGTTGTACCCGTATAACTAAATCCTGGTATTACAAAATTTGGAAAATTAAGATTCCATGTGTGATTTTCGAGTTGAATTGCAAGTAAACTTTTTCTTATATTTTGCTTGAGATTGCTTTCATTTTGTGATTGTGGTAAATCTAGTTTTTTGCACATTTTTACTAAATCTTCTTTTGAATCGTCAAAAATAAAACTGTCTGTTGTTTTTCCTTCCCAATTCATTCCGTTCAACCCTAAATGCGATACCGTTATTTCCTTAATTAGTTTTGTATGTGAAAACTGATTTTTATATTCATTATCTACCCAATCACAATCCATTGTTCGTTTGCATAACTTAGTTGAATTATATTTGGAAATTTGTATGAATCCGGCTACGTCCATTTGCTTAAACGGTCGTGCATTTAATTGTTGTTTAAAGTCACTATAAAACAAAAAATCTCTCCGCAGTGTTCCGTATAAGGTATCTTTTTCAAATTCAGTTTCTTGTAGTCTTTGTAAAAAATCAGTTGGTAGTACAACATCGGAATCCATTAATATAACCAAATCATTTTCTGTTGGATTAAATTTTGGAAGATGGTATTTTTGTGCAGTTAAAATTGCACCACCTTTATCAAATATCGGATGTTCACATCGTTCATATTGTTTTAATTTTTCTTCAGATGCGTATGGAGCAATTGAGATTTCTAAATCAGAATTTGTAAGTATACTTTTGGTATCACCTTCTTTATATTTGCTTTGCACAAGTGGGTAATACAATAGGTGAACATTATTAGTTGAAGAAACAACATTTGTAGTTTTTGTATCATCTTCTTGTGATACAACAAACCAAGCATCAAAAAACTTTGCATTATGTTCAAGCATAACCGACAATTCTTCGTGATAATTCTTTGATACTGTTATTGCAAATAATCTGTCAAATGTCTTATTTTTCATTTCTCATTCACCAAATTTATATTTAAAATACTCAATGTCTTTTGCGTATTTTTCCGCAACGATTTGCTTTGTTTCGTCATCGTAGTATTCGGTATAGTGTTTATGTTTTGAAGAATTTTTATGTTGAAGTTCCTGACGTGGAATTTTAATTCTGTCGCAAATAATATTAAAATCTTCTTGGATGTTCTCCATTTTAATATATTTATCTAAAATTGTTACTTTTTCTGGTATACCAATCCAATGAGAATATTCATAAACTTCATCGTACTTATAGACTTTGGGATTATTCAAATTTAATATAGATTCGGTAAATGATTTATTTTGTTCAAAATATCGTGTCCACTCTTTGTAAATAACAGGAATATTCCACTGATGTATCCATTTATGGTTTTCTTTATTTTCTGTGTTTTCCTTAATTAAAGGTTTCCATTTTTTAATTTCTGATTGCTTATAAAAATAATTTGATACAAGTTTGTCCCAAGGATTTCTGACTACAGTAAACTTGACATACTCATCCCAATTCCAATTTTGTTTTTTAAATTCAGTCAACAATTGAAATGCAGTTGCATGATAATTATATGGACTTTGTTTGTCATTACTATTACCTTTTATATCTGAGAAATTATTTAAATAATCTGTTATCGATTTTGTTGCGGTTTTTGGAACTGAAACGAAAACAAATTTATATTTGTGTGATATTACCATTTAAAATAATTCTCTTAAATCACGAACTACATATTTGCCAAACTTTCCAGATTTTCTGTCATCAACATAAAAATTATTGGGATGCCATGCAGTATTAAAACCTACGATAACATCATTATCAGAAATAGTTTCTGGGTTGATATACTTACCATCTTGTGTATATGGTAACTGGTCAGTCCAACTTACATTGTGCTGTTGTTTTATATTTTCTGTCCACCTAAGATAACTTGCGTGAACATGAATACAACGGATGTGATTGCCGTAACCTACATTTCTAACATCGTAACCGTCTCCATATATTCTACTCAAAAAAATTTGCTCACACGCAGTTCTACCAAGTTGTATATTAATGTCAGCACTTGTTTCACCAAGTTTATATGTAAATGCCCAAGCATCACTGCTGTAAGGAGGCATTAATAAATTAGAACAAATATCATCTGACGATTTGGTGTTATATTCATATGTCACAAGTTCAGAGTTTTGATCGCAAATAGGACCCACCATTCTTGCATCTATTATACTACCATCTTTTAGTTTATCCTTACGTGAAAAACTCAATACACGATTTCCGTTTTTAAAATCTATTTTTCTCAGTAAATTGACGGTTGAATCAAAATAGCAATCACTATTTGATAGTAGATAAATCGTTTCCTTGTCAGTCTCTTGAAAAGCATAATCCACTGCCATCTTGAATGTAAGACGATTAGTAGTTTCAATTATAATAACTTTATCACTTAATAAAAAATCTCCGAATAATTCCTCTTGTTTTACATTGTGAGTTTCTGCAAAAATTATAACCCTATTAATTTGTATGTTGTCTATGTTATTTTGAATTGCTTCTTTTATTTCAAGACGCCGTTTTTCGTCGTTTACTTCAAAGAAACTTGTTATAAGTGTTATTTTTGAATGGTTATTTTTTACGGGAATATCATCATCACTCAGTTTTATCATTTCTGACATTAAATTTTGTGAACGATGAGGCATATTAAAACACTTGTGATAATAAGCAACCAGTTCATGATAATTTTCTAAACTTATTGTCTCAGGTTTCCCACCCGTTCGTTTTATTTCTTCATGGTAATATTTTAAAAGAGGAAAAACATATTCATCCTTAAATGCAGGGGTTTCATTATTATTACTCGAATTCATTGTTATAAATATATTTTATTCAGTTTTATTATCTAATCAATCTAGTTTGTATCTATCAAGATAAGCAGTGTGTAAATGAGTATGTTCTTGCTGAAACCAGTTTTCCAACTGATGTTTGATTTCGTCTGTTAAATCTTGTTGATGAAATGTAAAATTTGCTTTTCCTTTTGTCAATGAAGGTGCACCTCGTGTTTGTGTGCCAACTTTCTCACTTCCACCGCTTTCATATAATTTTACAGATATATCACGGTGTTCTTTGACATCAATATTTTCCCATTCATTACGTACACCGAGAAAGTCCAAGAATTGCTTCATATACACTTCAGGACTCTTTACAAAGTCTTCATAATACATAAGCATCTTTTCTCCTTCAAATGTATCATAAACATACAGATTGTCTGTGAAATCAGTCATTCTGCTTACTCGTTTCTCAAATGTTCTTCCACGACAATGACGAACAAAGCATTCACGATAATCACGCAACACACAAACTAATTTTTGAATATCACGTCCTTCTATATCTTCTTGTGATAATTTGTGTCGTTTATATAATGTTGCGTTCGTTTTTTCAGTTCTTTGTTCACCCCAATGATTAATTTCCACCAAAACATTTCGTTCACTTGTATTTTCATTTGAAAAATATTCAAACCAATAACGAATCCAATTTGATCCGGTTCTTGGCAACGATAATAAACAATTTTTAAACTTTTTCATCGGGCATAGTTTCCTTTAAATCAGGTATTATAAACTTCTTTTTACCATACCAAGCACCAAAACGACCAAAACTACTTCCATTACATCCTTACACACGAATACAACCACCGAGAAGCAACATATCAATTAATCCTTCTTCAGTAGGAGAATGTCGTTTTCTGTCTCCACCTGGATAAATTTCTCCATCTGTGTGATCATCAAATGTTCTTTCAGTTTTCACCATATGTTCTGAATATTTCATCATAAATTTTTCTTCAGTCCATTTGTTGTCGGTTGCTAAAAAGAATTTTACATTTTTGTTTAAATCGATTTCTTTTTGTATTTCACGATCAAACCACCAATCTGGTGTTTTTTCTTGTTCTTTTAAATCGGTTCTTCGAATATGAAGTCCAACACATTTTTCTATTTCAAGTGACTTTGCATTTTCATCTATTATTTGTTGAATATGCTTCAATGGTTTTATGTGTCGTTTTTGTTTATCAACAATTTCTTGAAATTGCTTTTGCGTTAAATCATAATTGTTTTCAATAAAACGTTGATGAAAGTTATTGTTTGGATAATTCTTTTTGATCCACATAGTAGTTCCATCAGGTTGATAACGTCGCCCCGATTCATAACGCATATTATCAGGAATTTCAAATAAATCCTGAAAATTTGTTTTACCACACGCATCGTCTGGTCTCCATTTCATTATATAAGGCACATCCAAATATTCTGCGAATGCTGATGTTGTAACCCATGCTCTCATACGATTTGCAAGTCCACTCATAAAAGAGTGATAATACACCGCATTTACAGTTTTTGGTAACTCGTTTTCTACTGCTTCGTTATTTTCATCCATCATTTAAAATACTTCAAATATAAATATAATCTGAAATATTTTTATAAATAAGATTATAGATTTTCTTCTCCACCATACGCATCACCATAAAAAGATGCTTTTGGTATTGCGTCTCTATCAAACTCAGTTCCTTTTGGTATTTGACGTGTTCCGTCTGTAACTTCTAATGTGGTATAAACCTGAGTATCTACTTCTCGTCCATCTTCATCGTAATATCCAAGACCAACTACTTCATAATCACCTGGATCATATCCATCACCAGGTGCCGGTAAAAAGCAAGCACGTGGACACGATGCAGAACGGTTTTTATTAAACGTATCAAGATCAGTTGGTTTTCCTTGAAGTACCCACTCATTGAAAATTGCTAAATCTTTTCCTGTGATAAGTTCGCAATCTTTTTTAAGTTCTCCACTTGGAATTGTAATTGCATCGTCAACTGCCATACTAGGTAGTTTTTCAATTGAGTTTAATAATTTTGGTACAATACCTTCACCTACAAGTTTATTATAATAAGTTTGAAACTCAGCAACTGTACTTGGTTTTTGATTGTTGTGAGATGCTACGTACAATTGATGAGCAAAATAAATATGAGAATCGTCCGGAGAAATATGACCACTATTTGTATAATCACCACAATATTTGTGTTCAGATGGTGCAGTTGGCATATACACAATTTCCTGTTCCATAACTTCTGCTATACCCTGAGCAACAAGTGAATCGTAATATGCTTTAAATTGTTCGTATTCTGATTCTTTTATGCCTATGCTATCCATGTAAGTTTGAAACGCATCATACACATAAACATCCTCCATCGTAAAATCTTCAGATTCAGTAAAATCATCGTGACAACAATATTCCTGACACGCATAAGTTGCGGTAATGACAGTTGGAAGTACATTTGTCATTGGTGCATCCCCACGATTTTCATTGTATTCTTCCACCGTTTCAGGAGATGTTAATAAAAATCTTTCTAATATTTTTAATTCATCAATTCCAACAATTCCATCGTTATTCCAATCAAATGTATCAGTATCAGGACTTACTTTATCGTAATCTGCTAAATCATATTCATTTTTAAGATACGGACGTGTATAATGATATGCAACTTCAGTATCTGAATAAATTACTTTATTAAGTGTATCGTCCTTTGTTTCTTCGGACATATCCAATTTCACTTCCACAACTTCTTCTTGTACATTTATGCTTTCTATTTTACTTGGTTCTGATGTCTCTGTGGAATTTGCTTGTTCAAGTTTTTCTAGTTCCAATAATTCTATTGGTTTTTTGGTAATTTTTATACTTGAAATTAGTTTTGATGTTAAATACTTGGAAAGTTGTCCACTTTTTGTTGGAGTATAAATCTTATACAAATTAAAATCAATAGTTGGTATATTCAGTCGTTCTGGTTTTGGATGCAGTGAATAATGTAAATACTTGCTTCTTGGTACATCTTCTTTAAATGTTCGTTGGTCACTTGAATTCACTTTTACAAAAGAACCTACATTTCGTGGAATGTTTCCTTCTACCACCAAGTAAGTTCCTAAATAATCTCTTTTTATATTTAAAACCTTGTGAGGAATGTTATCAACTGCCTTTTCAAAAAAGATAAAATCACCACGATTAAATTCAGTTACGTCTGTATAAACTTTTGTTGTATTAAGTGTTTCCAATTCTCCGTATGATCCCGTAACATCTTCAGCACTTTTATTTGCAGGTAAATCATAGTCCAAAACCAATTCGTGTTCACCGGGATCACCAATAATTACATAACTACCATCAATTAATTTATCTTTTGATGAATTCTTAATAATTATCGTATCTCCCACATTGAATCCGTGCTCCGCATCTGTTGTAATTGTTAGTTCATCGTTTTCATATACACTATTTGTAACTTTTATTGTTTCAAAGTCATAACGAATATGTTCGGGATTGTATATTCTATTTTTTGAATCAAATGTTAAAGTAATTCCATTTGTATCACTAATTTCACTTGAAAATTCATTTTGAATACAAATGTAAGCAGGAATTAAAACTCTGTATGATGTTCTTTCCAAAAACTCATCAATATAAAAGATTTCGTTGGATGTATTTTCTACAAGCCGTGACGGGTAATTACGATTTGTAATTGCAATTTCTTCTGTTGATTTTTTATCTAAATCGAACATTTTTACAATATACAATTCTTTTTCTTCTTCGGTAATTTCCAACTTTTTATTGATTTCTTGTTGGGTAGTTTTTACTGCGGATTCTAATTCACAACAACTCATTGATTCTGTAAATCCTTGAATTACTTTTGTATAGGATTTACCTTCTGTTTCGTTTGACTCGTTGATATTGTAAAGTTTATAATCAAAATCCACAAAATCAATAACTTTATAGCAATAATAATCGTAATTAGATTTTTTGTTGTACCGAATATACAATGTTTTGTTTATTAAATTTTCAGTTACTTCGGGTTCAATTGGTAATACTTGATTGAATATATTAAACAATAAATTTTCTGTAATTTTTAGTTTTGCATATCTTCCGAATGGAGCAACTGAACATCCAGGTACAGATGCCAATAGCAAAGTAAACTTTTGCTTTGGTATTTTCACAGTATTTGGTATTGTATCAAGACCGTCCATCAAAAATTGTTCAGTTGATACAAGTTTGGGGAAATAAACCGCAGTTCTAAATTTATATAAAATACTATAAATTGATTCCATGACACATACTTTTTTAGTATGCTTATCTGACAACGACATTATTCGTTCAGTTATGATTCCATATAAACTTTCAAAACGATTTACTAAACGAGATTCTTCTATGTTATCTTTATCATAATGCATTATATTCTGCATTATATCATAATCAAATTTTGTATTTCCATCTAAAATGTTATTTGCAATTTTTGTATAAACATAATTTAGTTTTGCAGTATCTTTTTGTTGTTCATTTATCGCAAAATGTAATTCTACAATAGTAGTAAATAAAATGTATTTTTTTAAATCATCTAGTGAGATTTTGCTTGTCATATAACAATAAATTGGATCATCCGTAATTGGATCAAAGTCATTTGAAAATGAAAAATACTTTTTCATTTTATTTTCAATCTCACGATAATTTAGTGTTACTAATTTTTTACAAATGAAGTAAAATACAGATGACATTGAACTGATATTTAAACATCCAGGTTTAGCATAAAATCTAAACTTTAAATTATCTTTATACGATTCTCTATGTGGATTAAGAACCGCAGTATCATATCCATCTATTGTAAATAAATCAAAGTTTACAAAATAAGTATCCGAAGAACTTTTGATTAAATTATTTAAATTGAGTTCATATGTTCCTCCCGTATCATCGGTGTCCGATGGTGCAGAAGTTGTTAAATCAACATTAAGTTCTGAATCATACACTTTAGAATTTGAAGCATATCCATATGATATTACTTTTCCGGTGACATTTCCAAAGTCTCTTATTAAGATTTTACCAAATTTATTTTTATCATCTGAATTTGGTATTCTGTAATAAATTTCATTCGGATAAGTTGACTTAAATTTAAATGGAATTATTAAGAATTTCTCACTTTTCTCTTGTTTAAATAAAATGCGTCCTGCTTTATCAAAAAATTCTACACCAGGACAAGGTGGTAAAAAATAAAATCTATATTCTTTGTCACGTACAAATACCAAGTTTGGAAAAACTTCTTCTGCACTTGACCCAGGAGAAAATACTTGTAAACTTCCTTTGTGTCTTTGACTTTCTTGAAAACTATATGTGGGAATTCTCATTACACTAATACTTTCACTAAATTTGATTTTGCAAATGCTTTGGTGGCATTGTTTTCGGTTATGGCAAGAGTTCCACTTACTATATTTGTTGTAACTGAATAATAAAAGTTTTCCGAATTTAAAGTAAAAATTCCTTGTTCAGTTTTTGTGTAAAAACTTACAAATGTTCCTTGTGTTGGTATGTTATGTAAAACATAAACAATTGTTGCATCGGAGTTACAAATTACCGACATACCGAAATTCCAAGCACCGATGGTTATTTTTGTTGTATCAAAACTTGAATCAGAATAATTAATTTCATTTATCAGTTGATACTCAGATGCGTTTTCGGTGGTTGAATTTGATGAAACATATTTTAAAGCATATACTATACCTTCACGACGTTCTGCATCAACTTGAAATGCTCTTGGTGCTCCTACAAATAAATTATTGTTTTGATATGCCAATGAATATCCATATTGCAAATCCATTTCACTTGCCAATGAACGATCTTCGTAATCTGTAATGTCGGGGTAAATTGTTTCTTTGTATCCCCAAGTTAATTCTGTTTTTTGAAATACAAAAACCGCACCTGTAAATAAGTCGGTTTGCTCAGTGGTGTATTGATCTGTTTTCCACTCTACATTTACATGGTGATTCGGATGACCCACGAATAATTTTGTTCTTTCATCGTTGCAAACTAAACTCGACCCAAATCCAACTCGTTTAAAGCTAGAAGATGGAACATTCAATGTAGTTACTGGAGTTTCTATTTTATATGTTTCAGTTGTACCGAAATTAAATAACTGAATATTTGAAGTTAAACTTTGGGGATTTGCTACAAACAAATCTGTTCCTTTTAATTCAATAACAGGTAATCCATTTGTGTAATCTCCGACAAGATGAATTTCATGTATATTATCATAATCAGTTGCTCCATCGTGTTTGTAAACATAAACAACCCCAAGTGCTCCATAATGCCAACTTACCGCAACATAATCACCGTCTATTGAAATGGTTTTTCCGTTGAATACAGATGGAGTACCCATAGGAATAATATTATCAAAAGAACCATGAGCACGAATAATATCCACAGGAGGATGAATTACTGAATATTCTTTAAGATCATTTTCGTTTCGTGTATAAACTTTGCATAATCCAGTGTCTTTCCAACTTCTCGGTTCGGTATTTCCGTCCCATCCGTAATAAGTTTTTACACTCGGATCACTAATTAAAAATTTATCGTTTGAACTTTCAATCAATGTTCCATTTGTAGTTACATCATCGTCATAAGCAACCGATCCGTCTTCCACTTTTGGAATTGCAGCTGCTTGTGTTTGGAATTCTCCACTTTCGTCTTTAACAGAATAATAAATTTTTTCCTGAGTAGCAACCGTTGGAAGCATTATGTTTTTTAATTGAGATACATCAAATGTTATTATTGCCTGTGTTTGGAGTGATTTTAAGAAATTAATGAAATTGGTTATATCATTTACATTTATATCTTTTTTATTTTTGAATTTTAAATAAGATTCAAACGCATCATAAATTTGTACATCGTTGTCGTTTGTTTCTTCGGATACATCAAAATTAAAACACTCAGGAAGACGATTAAATATTTCCGGATTCAAATGATGAATATTAATAGTTGGTATAACACCCGTTGCTATCAACATAGCAAAGTGATCAGCAAAAGATACTTTTTTTTCGGATTGTTCGTAATCAATTAATGCTTTAAATAAAATAGCATCATCAGGATTTATTTGATTGTCCGCATTTAAATCTGAGTTGCATTCCCAAAATACTCTATCATCAACTGCCATTTTTATTCCTGTGGAAATACACTACAAGATGAATTAGAAAACTCACTGAATTTTATTTTTGCTTCTTCATTCGTTTCTTTTATGAAATACATATAATCAATGTCTACGGTATTTTTTCCAGAGTCATCACGAACAATAGAACTAAAAGTAGTTGTACGATAAACCATATTTGATCCTGCCCAAGGTTTTTCTTCTGCTAAATATCCATGTTCAGAACCTTCTGAACCATACTTTTTTATAGACGGAACATTTTGATTGTTGTATGCTTGAACTCTTAAATTGATTTGATTTTCATTTGTTCCGTGGTTGTTATTAAAAACACCATCACAATCAAAACTTACAAATTCTGAATTGTATGTTTTTTGTTGCTGAGTTTCTGTTAAAGACGAAGCACTTGGTTTTGTTGGTGATGCGGTCATCATGATACCTTGAAGATTAGTTGTTCTTGGATTCATCCATGTTTGCAAGTCTTTATTGTAATCTTCAGATATTATTTTAAACTTGGTATATCCATCTAATTCGTCCGTAGACATTTCAAACCAATCTGAGAAATGATCGTTACCTGTAAATGAAACCCACAACTTATCCTCAAGTTGAATGCATCTATTAATGATACCTGCTAATGTTATTACTTTAGTATCAGTTTGTAATACAGGAAGATGTTTTACTGTCGCACCAATCTCGGAATAAACACCACTACTTACACCATCTGCATAAAACGCAAGAAAACGATCCATTATCGGAGTGTCTAAGTTTTGTCCTGTCATTGGTTGACGACCACCCTCGTGAAAAACTTGAAACGCACGATAAACACGATAATCGGATATTGACAAAGTATTTGCATCATCTTCATCATAATTTGCACATTGCACTCCTTGCTTTGGATCTGCTGGTAATGTTACTAAAGTCGCACCGATCTCAGAATACACACCACTACTTACACCATCTGCGTAAAATGCTTTGAAACGATCTATAATCGGAGTTTCAGTAGTTTGTCCAGGCATAGGTTGCTGACCACCTTCATAAAAAACTTGAAACGCACGGTAAACACGTACATTTGCTAAATCAAATGTTCCCGAATCTACATAATCATCATGACAATCGCAAAAACTCATTATTATTGTAACCTTTCATTAACATTGCGGTTGGGCAGTTTGACTTGTTGAGAATTTAAGTTTATTTCCACCTGTTTGTGTTTCAAAATAGAAATAATCTATTCTTGGTCGTCTTCCATTTGAATTATCAAACGTACCACTTGCAAACAAAGCATTTGTTCCACTCCAAGTTCCTTCGGTAATTAGTGTGGTGGAACTAACAGATGCAGTGAATGCAACCGTTCCTGGTATATTTTGTGAAGGATCGTCAGATGTATTAAATACTGCTTTTAAAATTGCTTTCTTTGAACCATCTGATTGATCTCCGTTCCATACATCACCACATTTTAAACGCACAAAGTTGTTGTTGTATGTTTTTTCTTTTTGAGTATTGGATAATGAACTTGTAATTGGTTGAGTTGGTGATGCAGTCATCATTGCATATGCAAGTTGTCCAGATGCTCCAATTTCTTCCATTATTTTTGAATAAAATGTTTCATAGTCGGTGAATTTAAATTGAGTATGATCCAATGTTGATGACCATGTTATATCATATACAGTTCGTTTTGCACCTCCAAAAACTGTTATTTCATGTTTTGTAATTGTTGCACCGTTTAGTGCATTTCTCATGTTACTTGCATTATCGTACCCAGATGCTCCAAAGAAATCTTGTAATTCACTTGGAATTGCATTTGGTGTTACACCACCAAATACCGTATAAACTGCTCCATCAAGAATCAGTGAATGTTTGGATGTGTTAAATGTGACTGATTCCTCTACGGTTTCCAATAACTCAACTGTAGGTGCTATACTTGTATTCCACTCTGTGACTTTATCATCAATTTGTAAGTCCGTTACCTTATTTGTTACAGATTCAACTGCTTCAAGTTGATGCCATGTATAAAATGTTGAAGCATCTTTTGCAAATCCAACCCATAACTTGTCTGGTTGACTTGTAATTGTTGCACTACAATTTAATATTTTGGTTGTTAAACCACCACCGAGTTCGTGTTGACCCACCACTGTAATTTCACCGAGAGCAGATTCAATACTTTTAATATCTTTATTTAATTTTACATAAAATGTTCTTTGTGAACTTGTTAATGTTAATCCTTTTGCAAATTCTGCATTTGCGGAGTTGCTAACACTTATATCATAATCTCTGTTATTTGCGGTTACTCCGATTTCTCCGATGTTTGTTGTGGATATTGTTACCTCACGAACGATCACACCATCATCCTGTGAATCATACGATTCAATTATTTCTGTTGGATTTAATGCCATCGTTGCAACAAATGGTGAAATGTTTGCAGTTACAGCAAGATTTATATCCGCAGGATTACTTTCTGCTTTTGCAATTTTAGTACCCTTGATAACAAAATTATTTACAATTTCACCGGAAGTTTGAGTTGAATTTAGTTTTACATAAAATACAGATTCACCGGAATTAAGTGTTATACTATCTGACCACACAGAACTTGATGTATTTGTTTTTGACAATTTATGTATAAACGAAGAATTTCCGGTGATTGTTATTGTTTCTAAGTTTGATCGTGTTAATGTAACTTGATGCAATGTAGAATTAGGAATTGCTTTGTATTGATCAGCATTGCTTGTAAGTTTTCCATCAGATGGAGATGCAAATCCAAGTGAAGTTGCAACACCTTCAACATCACCAGTTACAGTAACATTTATTGCTTGAGTTGTAGAAGCATTATTAAATGTAGAATTTGCAGATGATGTTCCAGTAAATACCAAATCAGCATTTCTTAGACCAAGTGAACTGATGTCCGACAAACTTACATACAACTCAGTACCAGATGCAATTTTTTGTCCTTGGGTTATTGCGGTAAAGTTTGTTCCATCGGTTGATGTTTGTAATGCAAAAACACTCGGAATTGTTGTTACTTCAATTTCTGCCAAATTATTTCCAGATACACTGAATTGTTTTTTGTCAGAAGTTGTATCAACGATTACTTTGTTTAATGCAATGCTATTTGAAGATGATACAATTGTTGATGTTTTTTCTACAACTTCCAACGACAAATTCACGGTATATGTAGATGCGGTTGTAAATACTGCTCCGTCTACTTCTATTGCTGAAATTTTGAATGTACCACTTTTTACTCCGGGAGTTGTTGAGTCTCCTGTGTATTTTGTAGTAATTGATGAATTATTATTTGCTAATTCAACTGACCATCCACTTGATACGTCAGATACAGAAATACTTTTAACATTACTACTTGTAACTGTTGTTGTTACAATTGACGGAGTTTCACCACTTGTAATATCTGTTAATGATATTTTTGAAAGTGCTCCACCTGGATTATTCAATGTTGCAGACAACGCATTTATTTTTCCGTTCAATGTAAAAGAAATCGCAGACGGATCATTAGATGCATCGTAATCTGATTGATTTGCGTTTGGTGTTAACACAAAAGTTTCGTTGTAAGTTCCAACTGCAACATTACTTTGTCTAAACAATAAAGATGTACCAGAAGTTACCGATGAAAAATCTGGATCTTTTGTGAACTCTGCATCACCTACTTTTACTTCCCAATTTATTAAACCACTTGATGTTGAAATTGTTACTGCATCAAATGTCATTGTATAAGGTCCGAATGTTGTAATATCACTTGTAGAACCTGTGTATGTACGAGTATCAGTTATTGAGTTTGTTTGTCCGTTTGGTGGTGTGATTTTAAATTCTGCGTTATCCACAATCTTTGCGTCTAATGTCATAGTTGCAGAAAGTGTGTCTTTTCCACTTGTATCACGATCACCTACATCTGCGGTTACGGTGATAGATTCTTGTGCTAAAGTAACGAATCCCGATGATAAGTCTAATGACTTAACAGAATCTTTAAGTTTTAAGGTAAACTTTTTACCTGCTTCTGTTACCGTATATTCCCAATTTGTTAAAGATGCTGGACTTATTGCTATATTTTCAACATTGTTGCTGTTTATAGTTACAATATAAGATTGAAGAGAATCATCAATGTCTTGTACCAAATTCAAATCATCACTTAATTCTAAACTTGCTTCATCGGAACTAATTGTGATAGTTGTGGTTTTTTCCAATGAACCAGATATTTTTTGATCGTTTGAATTAACAACGAATGCAGTAAGCAAATAATCACCTGCAGCTGCAAAAACACTTCCATTAAATACCAAAGGATTATCAAACCCATTGAACCCAGATACAATTGGTGTTTCTGATTTTGTGATGGTGTATCCAAAACGAGTTCCATTATAATTTTCTCGGTTTGTAAATGCAATAGATACTGCCAAATTCTCAGAAACTGACAATGAACTAATTTGTGGTTTTGGTGATAATGTTGCGTTTGCAGTAACCGAATTTGTAAGAACAATATTTCCACCACTATTTCTACGCACACCTTTAATTTGAAATACATTTGAAATCGAAGTAGACCCCATGTTATTTGCAAGTTTAACATATACGGTAATAGGACTTGCAGATAAAGTTGAATTTTCCAATACTAACGATGTAGCATAATTTGAAGTGGATTGTAATGATACTTGATATCCAGATGTAGAACCTCCTGAAATTTCAATAGACTTTAAATTTTCGTATGCAATTTCAAATGAATATAATTTACCAGGTTTGCCTTCTTCTACTTCTTCCGAAATATTTTTATTTGCGGAAATCGTTACATTATTAATTGTTGATGTATAAGTAATAGTTTTTACCAACGACTTGTATGCAGTATTAACTGGATTTGCAGTAAGAGTTACTATCCGTGTTAAAAGTTGACTTTGTAATCCTGGTTTTGTTCTTAATTGAAGATTTGCAAAATTTTCAGAAATTGTTTGATTACTATTTACTGCTACATCATACCAACTTGTTCCGTCTACTGAATATTGAATATTATCTTCATCTGCACTTATTGATACATTTGTTGCTTCTACGATATTTTTGATTACATTCGTGTGTGCTTTTGAGTCGGTTTGTTGTGATCCACCGAATACATACTCTTCGTCAAGTTCTTCTGATACCGAGGTAATTGCATCAAATACAAACTTGGGTGCTGATGTATCACATACATCTGTAATTCTTCCTTCTACTTCTGCGTCAATGTAACTTGGTACAAAGTTTGGTATGTCAATTGTACCAGTACCTTTCTGAAGATATATGAAGTAAGCAGCCCCACACTTCAGTTTAGTAAAGTCTTGTAAACTTTCTTGAGCACCTGCATTGAACGTAGCAATCGTATTATCCGACTTGATCCAATAAACCGAACGGATTTTGTCTGTGACTGATGTCAAGTCGAACTCAGGACAATTGGCCAAATCAACGATTTCACCACTATCGTCATGGCATTTACCATACCACCCGTTTATTACCATATATTCGTCACTTAATTGTGTTAAAGTTGCCATTTTTTTACCTCATTATTTTCATTTATTTTGATTTAAAATTATATTTTAGTTATCATCTTCTGGATAATAATAATATCTAGCAGATGTTGGTGTATAATAAAACTCATACTCTTCCGGTGTTTCTCCGAATAAAGAGTCTAATTGTTCATTTGGTGTTGCTTGTTTCTTTTCAGAAATTGTAGTTTTAATTTCGTCACGAGTTTTTTGTATCTGTGAATTAACCAAATTCGATGATTCAAGAGTTTCTGCTACAAAGTCAGTAGTTGATTTTACACTTTTCAATAAATCTTGTGCAGTATCAATGAATGTAACTTCTTCTTCATCTTCTGCTTCTAATTTAGTATCTAAAGTTTCTAACATAATATCAGTAATTGATTTAATGTTATTTACAATCGTTGAATTGCTTTGTACTTCATTTAAATGCTCTTCTTTAACCGAAAGACGTACAATTTTATCTACTTCTGTGTTTATTATGTCACTTATCTTAATATCGGCATTAGATGATTCTTCTTCAATCATTGTTTTTTCTAATTCCAACGCAATTTGATGAAGAATTTTATCTTGAGTTATATCAGTATCAACTTCTTTTACAATATCAGTAAGTGTTTCTGTAATCACCGCAAGTTTAACATTTGCTTTAAATGCATCAGCATTCTCTGCCTTAATATAATCAGATTCAAGTGCTTGTTCTGATATTTCTAACTTACTTGCAACAAACTTTTTAGTATCAGTTACAATTTCGTCAATTTCAGTAACAATCAGATCTTCGTTTGCTGATTTCTTTTCTGCAATTTTATTCTCTACAAGAACAGATTTGATTGTCGTGGCAGGACTTACATTCAATGCAACGAACGAAGATTTTCCTAACTCACTTTTCGTGGAAACATTAGACAATGTTGTTTTGACTTCTTTGTTGGTAAGAATATCAATACCACCAGGTAAGAATTTCACTTTATACAAATCTGGCAATTCATCTGCTGACATATTTGTTCTCCAACGACCAAGATCATCAGTTTTAAAATCAGTTATTACTTTGTCTGTTGCCAAATCAATTAATTGACCAGTTGCATTTTTGATGTATCCGTCTAATAAGTGTCCTGTAAGTTTTACATTTACATTTATTTTCTTGAATTCATTTGTTCCTTCAAACTCTGAATACACAAGTGATCCTTCATAACAATTTCCATCGTCCATTGTTAATTTGAATTTTTCATCTGTAATGTTTGCCGTAACGATTACCTTGAAGTATGTATCATTTACTTTACAACTATATGTTGTTGGTCGTTTGATTCCAGTTAATTCTTTCCAACACAATGTTCCATCTATGTCACCTGTGAATGTAAGATTATTTACAGATGGTTGATTCGCACGAGTTGTCAAATTACCAGGATTGCAACACACACAACCTATCAATTCAGAATCATCTAAAACTAATGAACGAGTTCTTTCTAACCATCCATTATTTGAAAGATAAATTTTAATGTTAGCAAGTTCGTAATCAATTCCTTCTACTTTGTGTACAACATTTTCTAATTTGTCGGAATACTTTATTACATCAAATGTTTTTGTTCCTTTTAATACTGAAGTTCCGTCTGTTGCAATTCCGTACAACTCAATATACAATTTGTTTGATAAATAAGCATAATAAGCAATTTCCAAATCAACAACATCATCGCATATAGTTGCGTTTTCAATTACAATTTCTTCTCGTTGATCTAAAATCTTTACAGATACACTGACATTTTTCCATTCGTCACGTCCCAATTCAGAACCTATCAATGATACCTTTATATCCTCCTCACCTTCACGATTAAAATCTTTGACTGGATTCAAGTCAATTTTTGTTGATCCAGACGCATCAACCTCAAGATACGATATAAAACCTACATTATCTAAGTCACCATAATTATTAACCACATAATCAACTCGTGTTCCTTCTGGTACGTTTTCAGTATTCAATGTTACAAACAACTGATCGCCTTCAAAAACAATATCCGAAGATGCAGTCAGTTCATAACTCGGAACAGGAGTAGGTGTTTCGGTTGGAGTCTCAGTTGGTGTCTCTGTTGGTGTTGGTGTTTCGGTTGGTGTTTCGGTTGGAGTTGGTGTCTCTGTCGGTGTGGGGGTTTCGGTTGGAGTTGGAGTTGGAATTGATGTATCCAATATTTTAACCGAAGCATATACTCCATCCCAATGATCACCATCAATACTTGAAGAAATAAGAGTAATTGTGAAATATTCTTCTCCTTCTATTTTGTAATCTTCAATTGCAGTTATTCTTAATTGTGATTCTCCATTGCTATCTACTTCAAATTCACCAATAGCAGATACATTATCAAAATCAGTTGGAAGTGTTACCGCATATTTTACAACTGTTTTCTCAGGAACATTTTCAGTTTTAAGAGTAATAATTAATTCGTCACCTTCTTCAATTTCATCTTCAGACGGAATCAATTCATATTGAGGAATTGGTGTTTGTGTTTCAGTTGGAGTCTCAGTTGGAGTTGGAGATTCAGTTGGAGTTTCAGTTGGAGTTGGAGATTCGGTTGGAGTTTCAGTTGGAGTTGGAGTTTCAGTTGGAGTCGGAGTTGGAACTGATGTATCATTTATGATTACAGAAACATAAACACCTTCCCACTGATCTCGTTGACCGACTGGTGATCCTGTTAATGATACAGTTAATATCTCTTCGTTATCTATTAGAAAATCTTCAATTATTTCTAGTTCAAGAAATGCACGACCTGATTCTGAAACTTTGAATTGTCCTGTTCTATCTGCTCCTTTTACATCATCTGGATTTGTTATTGCGTAATCAATTAACGTATCAACTGGAACATACTCAGTTTTAAGAGTTATTATTAAAGTATCGCCCTCATTTACTTCATCCGCGGATGCTTCGAGTTCATAAGTTGGAAACGGAGTTTGTGTTTCGGTTGGAGATTCAGTTGGTGTTTCCGTAGGTGTCGGAGATTCAGTTGGTGTTTCGGTTGGTGTCGGGGTTTCGGTTGGTGTTGGAGTTTCAGTTGGTGTTTCAGTTGGTGTTGGGGTTGGAACTGATGTATCGTGGATTGTCACCGATACGGCCACATCTTCCCATGCATCCCCACCAATACTTGAATTTGTCAATGAAACGGTTAAAACTTCTTCACCTTCTAGTTTGTAGTCTTCTATTGGTGTAAATTTTTGTTTTGTTTCTCCACCAGAAGCAACTTTAAAATAACCAAGTGGTGGAAGACCATCGAAATCAAGTGGATGTGTAATCGCATAATTAACGATTGTATCAACTGGCACATTCGTAGTAATTAAAGTGATAAATAAATCTTCACCTTCATCTACACTTTCAGCAGATGCTACAAGTTTATATGTTGGTGGTGGTACAGGAGTTGGTGTTGGTGTTTCGGTTGGTGTTTCGGTTGGTGTTGGAGTTGGAACTGATGTATCGTTGATTGTGATTCTTATTTCTACACCTTCCCACTCATTCTGACCGCAACTAGAACCGGTCAAATACATCAAGAACGAATCTTCACCTTCTTTTGTAAAATCTTCAATTGGAGTAAATGTTTTTGTTGCAATACCATCTTCATCTATTGTGAATACACCTTGTGGTGATTCTAAACCAAGTTGTTCAAGTGCTATATCAGCAATATGATAACTTACTTCTGTTCCTTTTGGTAAATTTTCTGTTTTTAAAGTTATTGTTACAGCTTCACCTTCATTTATGTCTAAAGAAGATGCTACAAGTTCATAACTAGGTTGTGGTGTTGGTGTTGGAGTTGGGGTTGGAATATTGGGTGGATATTCCGGCCAATCTCCGTCAAATGTTTCAACTCCACCCGGCATCCACCATATAACATCCTCTTCGGTTCTGTAATCGGTTTGTAAAGCAAGTGCAACTGGTACTTTGTCATTTCTACTTGCTTGTTCGGCACAATCTTTCCATTTATATAAAGGATAATATCCGTCTACACACATTGCATCACAATTGTGTGATTCTAAAGTTCCATAAAAATCAACAAATTCAACATCAAGAGTTGAATACGTTGGATCAATATAAACAGTTTTTCCATCTACGATAATTTCAGAATGTAAATGTTTTGGTGTTGGGGTTGGTGTACTTTCAATTATATCACATTCCCAATCAGGTTTTAACAAAATATCAGATGTTAATCTGTCAGACCAAGACTTGCTGGTCTTTTCTGTCATAAATGTAACGATTCTATCTACATCATCAAGTTTTGCATCTTGTAAATGTCTATCACGTATTAAAAATTCTTTTGAACCTTTTCCTATTACAAGGTTTTCATAACTTTGAAATAGTGGTTGTGTAACTCCTGTTTTTTCAAATGAAACGTGAATAAATTTTTCGGTTTGTGTTTCGTAGGAAATTTTAACATGAAGTGTATGACAATGTTTTGTTCCATCAGTTTCTGATGTAAACATAGGACATATACTATCAACCAGTATTTTGTCAGTTAATACGGGTGGTGGTGATTCACCTGGTTTACATTCAGAAATTCTACCAACCGCAGGTTTATTTGAATAAGATGGAGTAAAGTTAGGAATATTAACTTGACCTTCACCTTTTTCTAAATATATCAAATACGCATTACCGCATTTTAGTGATGTGAAATCTTGCAAATATAAAGCAGAACCACGGATATAAGATTCAACAACTGCATTATCAGCAAATCTGTAAACTGCTTTGATGTTGTTACCCGCAGCTATCAAATCAAACTCAGGACAATTCTCTATGTCAATTAATTCACCACTATCGCTATGGCACTTTCCGTACCAACCGTTGATAATCAAATGATCGTTTAATTTTTGATATAAAATTGCCATTGCAGTCCTTTATGTAATTATTTGGAAAATATTTATTCCTTCCGCATTTTTGTGAAATAGTGCGACTTCATAGCACTTTCCATCGTCTTTCGTGAATCTAAACCTAGAATTGGTAATTTCGGCCGAAACTGTTATTTTTAATCCAGATTTTGTAAAGTCTTCGTCTTCAAATGAGCACAAATAACTAACAGGTAACTGATAATTTTTTAATTCATCAAAGCACAATGTTCCTTCTACGGTTCCAGTACAAGTTACATTATTAAATGATCCTTCATTTGGACGAATTGAAATTTTTCCTTCAGCACAACATGGTAAAGGAGTTGAAGTTGGAGTTGGTGCAACACATTGATCACTTAAACGATATTCATCGTTATTATCAGAAGTTGAATAATTAAACTCAGGAATATCAATTTCTCCTGTTCCTTTTTTAAGAATAATACGATATGCACGACCACACTCAAGATTTTGTATTTGCTGATACGATAAAAATGGTCCATCTAACATACTTCCCGAATAAGCAAGTGATGCCTGTGAGTTGCCACTTATAAGTTCTATTTTTAGTATCTCTGGATATTTTTTGGTTAATGTTGGAAATGTTCCTTGTATCAAAGGCAAATCTTCACAATTGTTTTCAGAGTGTTCAGGGCAAATTCCATACCAACCTTGATAGTATGCTAATGAATCTGAAATTTGTTTTAATATTGCCATGTTATTTTTTTGTTAAAACATTAATACCACTTGCGGGACTATCAACTAATGTACCTGTATAAATATCACCTAATGTTGACATATATATAATTATTTCATTTTTTGGTTTTTGTGATAATGAAATCATACCCATTATTGAGAAGTCCGCAGTTGCAATTGGACATACCCAAGACTCAATACTTTCCGACAATTCATCAATGCATATTGTACCACCTTCTTCAAATCCACTTATTGTTATTCCTCTGAAAGAAAGTGGTTGAGAATTGCCAGCCATTTCCGCAGTAATTTCAACCGAGTTATCAAAATCATTACAATTTAATTGTGGTGTTTGAGTTTCTGTTGGAGTTTCTGTCGGAGTTGGAGTTTCTGTTGGAGTTGGAGTTTCCGTTGGAGTTGGAGTTGGGGTTGGAACTGATGTATCATTGATTGTGATTTCAATTTTTGTTGCTTTCCAATCACCTTCTGGATACATGGTTGTTCCACGCAATTCCAATGCAAATGTTTCTTCACCTTCCAATAAATAATCTTCAAGTGGTGCAAATTCAACACTCGCAGTTCCATCAGATTTTACAACGAAAGTTCCGTTTGCATCCGCATCCAAGTCATCATTGTTGCTAAGACTATATGCGACTTCAGAACCTTCTTTTACATTTGTTGTTATCAATGTAATTTTAATTGCATCTCCTTCGTCAATATCCAATGCACTTGCAACGAGTTCATAAGTTGGAGGTGTTGACGAATCAACAATTTCAACTTGTGTATTAATCTTACTCCATTGATCACCACCAAAGTTTGATCCGGTTAATGTAAATTCCATTACTTCCGGACCATCAATTTTGTAGTCAACATTTGGAGATACTTCAAGTGTAGTTATTCCATTTTCAGCAACGATAAATTCACCTATCGCATTTAAGTTATCAACCTCATCTGGATTTGTAACAGAGTAATTTACAATAGAACCACTTGGAACATTTTCAGTTTTAAGTGTTATTGTAACAGTTCCACCTTCACTTACTTTATTCGTTGAAGTTGATAATTCATAACTTGGAATTGGTGTTGGTGTGTCAGTAGGAGTAGGTGTTGGTGTTGGAACTGATGTATCATTGATTGTAATTACAATTTCTTTTCCGTTCCAGTTTCCTTCCATAGGTTTCATATCAGAACCCATTAATTTCAACTTGAATGTTTCTGGTCCTTCTAATTCATAATCTGCTTTAGGTGTAAGTGTAACACTTGCAGTTCCGTTTGCATTTACAACAAATTCTCCATCTGCATTTTCTAATCCCAAGTCTTCACTATTTGTTATTGTGTAAGTTACTTTTGTTCCTTCTTTAACATTTGTAGTGCTTAATGTAATTGTTACAGGTTCATCTTCATCAACATCCATCGCAGATGAAGTCAATTCGTATGTTGGTGGTTGTGATGTATCTACAATTTGAATTGATACACTTTTACTTTTCCATTGCTCTCCACCAAAATTAGAATTAGTCAAATTGATTTCGATGATTTGCTCACCACTTTCTGTTTGGTAATCTTCGTTTATATTGAATTTAAGTTCTGTTATTCCGGTTGTATTAACCTTGAATTCACCAATTGCAGTTAAAACATCAGTTTGATCTGGATTTGATACTGAATAACTTACAAGTGTGTCCACTGGAACATTTTCAGTTTTAAGTGTAACAACCACCGAGTCACCTTCATTTGCGTGTGCTTTTGAAGTTGATAATTCGTAACTTGGTATTGGGGTTGGTGTATCGGTTGGAGTATCAGTTGGGGTTGGAGTATCAGTTGGTGTTGGAGTTTCCGTTGATGTTGGTGTTGGTGTCGGAACTGATGTATCTTCAATTACGATTTCAAATTTAACACCTTTCCACTCTTCACCACCTTGGGTTGATCCAACAAGTTCAAGTGAAAATGTTTCTGTTCCTTCTAATAGATAATCTTCTATTGGAGTTAATTCAACAAAATCCGTTCCATCTTCTTTTACTTCAAATGTTCCAAGAGCATCTTTTTCTCCAAGGTCTTCGTTATTTTGAAGCATATAATTTACCGAAGTTCCAGGTAATACATTCGTTGTTATCAATGTAATACGAACCAATGTTCCTTCATCAATTTCAGCCGCAGATGCTTCTAATTTATATGTTGGAAATGAAGATGTATCATTTATCTTCACCGAAACGGTAACATCTTCATATTGATTTCCACCAAAATTAGAATTGGTTAATGTAAATGTTAATGTTTCCGGACCTTCAGTTTGATAATCTTCTATTGGTGTGATTTTAAGTTCTGTGATTCCAGATTCTGTAACTACAAATTCACCCGTTGCACTTAATCCATCTACATCATCAGGATGTGTTACAGAGTAATTTACAGTTGCACCACTTGGTACATTTTCAGTTTTAAGTGTAATAACTACTTCATCTCCTTCATCAACTTCAGTTTTTGATGATAGCAATTCATAACTTGGAATTGGAGTTGGTGTATCGGTGGATGTTGGAGTGGGAGTTGGAACTGATGTATCGTTGATTGCAACTGAAATACTTTTTTCATTCCAATCTCCCTCTGGGTTCATTGTTGTTCCAACGAGTTTTAATGTAAACTCTTTTTCACCTTCAAGTGCATAATCTTCAACAGGACCAAATTCTTGGGTTGCAGTTCCATTGATTATTTCAAACTCACCCGTTGAATTTTCAAGACCTAAATCTGTGTGATTCGTAAGTGAGTATGCAACTTTTGTTCCGTCATTTACATTTGTTGTATTTAGTGTAATAGTTACATTACCCCCCTCATCAACTGATGAAGCAGACGAACGCAATTCGTATGTAGGTGGAGTGGATGTATCAACTATTTCAACTGAAGTTTTAACATTTGCGTATTGAGTTCCACCGAAAGTTGAACTTACCAATGTGAATACTAATGTTTCAAGTGACTCCGACTTGTAATCTTCTATTGGTGTGATTTTAAGTTCTGACAATCCATTGTCATCAACGATAAATTCACCAGACTCGTTTAACCCAACATCTTGTGGATTTGTGACCATATAACCTACTGATGTTCCACTTGGAACATTTTCAGTTTTCAATGTAATTACTACTTCAGTTCCTTCGTTTACCTTTTCCGCAGAAGATACAAGTTCATAACTCGGAATTGGAGTTGGAGTATCAGTTGGTGTATCAGTTGGAGTTGGAGTTTCAGTAGGTGTTGGAGTTTCTGTTGGAGTTGGAGTTGGTGTTGGAATTGATGTATCGTTAATTGCAACTGAAATACCTTTTCCGTTCCAATCTCCCTCCGGATTCATTGTTGTTCCAATAAGTCGTAATGTAAATTTTTCTGCTCCTTCTTTTAGAAAATCTTCAATGGAAGTAAATTCTTCAGAAGCAACTCCGTTTGAATCAATAATAAATTTACCAAGGGTGTCTTCAATATCTACATCATCTTCATCTGCAATTATATAACTTACTTCTGTATTTTCTAATACATTTGTAGTTTTCAATGTAATTACAAACGATTCACCTTCGTCAATTTCTGCTTTAGATGATTCAAGTTTGTATGTAGGTGGGTTTGATGTATCATTTATTTTGACGGAAACATTTACATCTTCGTATTGCTTTCCACCGAAATTTGAATCTATCAATGTTATCGTTAAAGTTTCTAAACCATCTGCTTGATAATCTTCGTTTGGTTTGAGTTTTAATTCAGTTACTCCAGTTTCAGTAACAACGAACTCACCAACTGCACTCATGTTGTCAAAATCTTCTGGTTGTGTCATTGCATAACTTACAACAGAACCACTTGGAACATTTTCAGTTTTAAGTGTTATAGTTAATTCTTCACCTTCATTTATTTCAGTTGCAGATGCTAATAACTCATAACTTGGAATTGGTGTAGGAGTTTCTGTTTCGGTTGGAGTCGGAGTTGGAACTGATGTATCTATAATGTTAATAGTAATTTCTTTTCCGTTCCAGTTTCCTTGTGGGTTCATTGTTGTACCTACAAGTTTCAATGTGAACGACTCTTCATCTTCTAATGCATAATCTTCAACCGGTCCGAATTCTTTTGTTGCAGTTCCACTTTGTATCTCAAATTCACCAGTTGAATCTTCAAGACCCAAATCTTCATAATTTAAAATTGAGTAAGCAACTTTAGTTCCATCGTTTACATTTGTTGTATTCAATGTAATTGTTACTTTTTCACCTTCATTTACATTTTCAGACGATGCGAGTAAATCGTAAGTAGGTGGAGTTGATGTATCAACTATTTGAATTACTATCTTATTGTCTTTCCATTGGTCTCCACCGAAGTTTGAACTGATTAAACTAAACTCAAGTGTATCTGTTCCTGAACTTGTGTAATCTTCTTTTGGTTTAATTTTAAGTTCAGTTATTCCATTTGAATTAACCGTGAAGTATCCGTTTGCATCAAGATTATCAACTTCATCTGGAATTGTTGAAGTATATCCTACTTGAGTTCCATCGGCAACATTTTCGGTTTTTAGTGTAATAACAACTTCCTCACCTTCATTTACCAAATACTTGGAAGCATATAACTCATAACTTGGAATTGGAGTTGGTGTATCAGTTGGTGTATCAGTTGGAGTTGGAGTGTCAGTTGAAGTTGGTGTATTAGTTGAAGTTGGTGTCGGTGTTGGAACTGATGTATCTTGTATCTCAATCTCAATCTTTTGATTTTCCCAGTTACCTTCTGGTTTCATATTTGTTCCAGATAATCTAAGTGAGAATATTTCTATTCCATCAACTAAATAATCTTCAATCGCAGTAAATTCTACACTTGCACTTCCACTATTAATAACAAACTTACCAAGTTCGTCATCCACATCCATTGCAGTTATATTACTTAGAACATAAGTAACCTCTGTACCTTCATCTACATTTGTAGTGTTCAATGTTATGATGACCGAATCACCTTCATTGATTTTCTCGGAAGATGCTGATAGTTTGTATGTAGGTGGTTTAGATGAATCTAAAATATCAATTGAAGCATTTACATTTTCGTATTGATTTCCACCAAAGTTTGAACTTATCAATGTAAATGTAAGTGTTTCTGTTCCTTCAATTTGATAATCTTCATTTGGTGTTACTTTGAGTTCGGTTGTTCCACCTTCAGTAACAACAAATTCACCCGTTGCAGATAAATTAACATCACTTGGATTTGTTACAGAGTAACCAACGATTGATCCAGTTGGAACATTTTCAGTTTTTAATGTTACAACAACTTCTTCACCTTCATTTATTGTTTGTTTTGATACTAACAACTCGTAGTTAGGAATTGGAGTTGGTGTATCAGTGGGAGTGAAAGTTGGAGTTTCAGTTGGTGTAGGTGTTGGTGTAGGTGTTAAAGTTGGTGTTGGAGTTGGTGTTTCCGTTGGAGTTGGAGTTTCGGTTGGAGTTGGGGTTGGTGTTGGAACTGATGTATCATTGATTGTGATTGTTATTGATTGACCATCCCAATTACCTTGAGGATTCATAGTTGAACCCATAAGTTTCAATGTAAATGTTTCTTCGTCTTCAAGCAGATAATCCGACACAGGATCAAATTTTACAGTTGCGATTGAATTCTCAATTGTAAGTTTTCCATCAGTTGCTTCTAATCCAAGATCACTAAAGTTTGTAACTGAGTATGTTACTTGAGTTCCGTCTGTTACATTTGTGGTTTTTAAAGTAATTACAACCGAATCACCTTCGTCAACATTCAAAGACGGTGCAGATAAAGTGTATGTAGGTGGACGAGACGAATCAATGATATCAAATGATGTACTTTTATTTTTCCATTGATCTCCACCAAAATTTGAATTTGTAATTGAAATTAAAATTGTTTCTTTTTCATCAATTGCATAATCATCATTTGCGGTAATTTCGAGTTCTGTTATTCCACCTTCTTTTACTTCAAAATCACCGATTGCAGTTGCTCCAGTTATTGCTTCCGGATTTGTCAACGAGTAACTAACAAGAGAACCCGTTGGAACATTTTCGGTTTTCAAAGTAACACTAACTTTTTCACCTTCATTTATTGTTTCCTTTGAAGTTGAAATTTCATAACTAGGTATTGGTGTAGGAGTATCTGTTGGTGTTGGTGTATTTGTAGGAGTTGGGGTTGGGGTTGGAATTGATGTATCATTGATTGTTATTTCAAGTGCTACATTTTCCCACTCGTTTCTACCTGTGTCTGATCCAGCAAGTTCTATTTTGAAAATTTGTGGACCTTCTAATTCAAAATCTGCTTTTGGTGTAAATTCCACAAAATCAGTTCCATCTGATTTCAATACAAAAGAACCAAGTGGATTATCTACATTTAATAATTCTGATGAATTTGTTACAACATAATTAACTTTTGTTCCAACTGGAACATTATTAGTTTGCAGAGTAACACGAATAGTTTCACCTTCGTCAATAGAAGTTGTATCCGCAACAAGTGTGTATATTGGTGGGGTGGATGTATCAAGAACTTGAACCGAAACGGTTTTTCCTAACCACTGATCACCTCCAAAATTAGAACCCACCAAAGAAAGTGTAACCGTTTCAGTTCCTTCTATTTTATAGTCTTCATGTGGTGTTAATTTTAATGTGGCACTTCCGTCTTGTAAAACTTTGAATTCACCTAATAAATTTATTCCAAGGAAATCATCTGGATGAGATACCGCATAATTTACGATTGTTCCTTCTGGAATATTTTTGGTTTGTAATGTTATTATAAATTCTTGACCTTCATTAACCGATTCAGCAGATGCGGATAATGAATATTCAGGAATTGGTGTTGGAGTATTTGTAGGTGTATCTGTTGGAGTTGGTGTTGGTGGAAATGAACACGTTTCTGTAAGACGGTATTTATCCTCAGTTCCTGCGTTAGCAAATGTAAACTCAGGTATTTCAAGTGCACCCGAACCAGGTTTTAAAATAATTCTATAACTTTTACCACATTCTAATTTTTTAACTGGCATAAATGAAATAAGAAACGGAAGATTTTGGTAACCATCATATACAAGTGTTCCTTGACCATTTTCACTAATAATAAACACCGACTGAATTTGATCGTAGATACGTGCAGACTGACTACCCGTACCAGATACCAATGGAAAATCCTCACAATTGTCGGATTCGTTTTCTGGACAGGTTCCGTACCACCCATCGTAAAACATTGGAGCCAATTCATTCTGTGTTAAAGTTGCCATTATTATTTTATCCTTTTAAGTTCACTAAATCCAGAGGGAGGATCGTCATCAAGAGTTACTTCCCAACAATTTCCAGATACATCTTCAAATCTAACAACACGATTTGTTATTTCAAATTCTGTTGTTATATATCCACCAAGTGTATATTCGGAATTGGATATACCATAAGAAAATCCAGGTTTTGATACAAATGTATTTAAATTATCAAAACAAACTCGTCCACCTTCTACAAATCCTGTTATTGAAATACCAGATGCAGTATATGGTGCAGATGCGTTTGCCATTCCCGCAGTTACTTCGACAGAGTTTTCATAGTCTAAACAACAATCCTCTGGGGTTTGTGTATCTGTTGGGGTTGGTGTATCTGTTGGTGTTTGAGTTTCTGTTGGTGTTGGTGTTGGTGTTGGAGTTTCTGTTGGTGTTGGAGTTTCTGTTGGTGTTGGTGTTGGGGTTGGAACTGAGGTGTCGTTGATTGTAATTTCAATCTTTTGATTTTCCCAATTACCTTCTGGATTCATATTAGAACCAGACAGTTCCAACGAAAATGTTTTCGTTCCTTCTAATAAATAATCTTCAACTGGTGCGAATGTTACACTTGCAGTCCCGTTTTTAACTACGAACTTACCAAGAGAATCATCAATTCCTAAATCAGTTATATTAGTAAGTACATATGTTACCTCTGAATCATCTTTTACATTTGTAGTTGTTAATGTGATTGTTACAGGATCCCCTTCATCAACATTCATTGCGGAAGATGTCAGTTTATATGTCGGTGGACGACTTGAATCAATTACATTTACAGAAACTGACTTTCCTTCCCATTGTTTTCCACCGAAATTAGAACTAATCAAATTAAATAATAATGTTTCAAGTCCGTCTATTTTGTAATCTTCGTTAGGTGTTATTTTAAGTTCTGTTATTCCACTTTCTGCTACTACAAATTGATTTGTTGCATTAAGTCCATCCACTTCGTCTGGATTTGTTACGGTGTATCCAACTAAAGAACCACCAGGAACATTTTCAGTTTTTAATGTGATTGTTACTTCTTCACCCTCATTTATTGTTTCTTTTGATGTAATTAGTTCATAACTGGGTATAGGAGTCGGTGTATCTGTTGGAGTTGGTGTTGGAGTTGGTGTGTCAGTAGGAGTCGGTGTATCTGTTGGAGTTGGTGTTGGAGTTGGTGTGTCAGTAGGAGTCGGTGTATCTGTTGGAGTTGGTGTTGGAGTTGGTACTGAAATATCATTTATCTTAATTGCAATTTCTTTGCCATTCCAATTTCCCTCTGGACTCATATCAGAACCCATTAACTTCAATGTAAAGGATTCTTCACCCTCAAGTAAATAATCAGAAACTGGATAGATTTTTATGTACGCAGTTCCATTGTTAACTTCAAATTCTCCAGTCAATCCGTCTGATCCTAAGTACTTTTGACCAAGGTCATCTTCACTTATATTTGAAATTGCATATGTAACTTTGCTTCCGTCTTTTACGTTTGTTGTATTTAAAGTAATAGTTACAGAATCTCCTTCATCAACACTCATTGATGATGCTACTAAATCATAAGTTGGAGGAGTTGAAGTATCTACAATCTGAATTGAAACACTTTTATTCTGCCATTGGTTTCCACCAAAATCAGAACTTGTTAATCTAAACTTGATAGTTTCGGGACCCTCGGTTTGA
>Ga0222717_10000054_pt1 | contig 86335 bp, 74 predicted proteins | sample C33_18DmetaG_FD_165053 | JGI IMG/M metagenome (GOLD analysis project Ga0222717, IMG submission 165053) | Estuarine water microbial communities from San Francisco Bay, California, United States - C33_18D | ecosystem: Environmental > Aquatic > Marine > Unclassified | place: USA: California... | reverse complement strand
TTCACCATCTACACTAAGCACGATCACCTTTGGTCTGGCGTTCTGTCGGAAGAGCGTTGCGGAGCCCTGATGTCCGATACCGCACGATGTCACTCCTAGATCGGTCGTGTCTTCCTTCGTCGTTTGGAAGGTGAAGGTGAGGCTCTCTCCAATTCCATTTCCTTTCACCTCTTCGCTCCAGACCTTTCCCATGTTCCCATCATGCACTTGAGTCGCAGGTCGCGCTCGGTGAGGAAGCTTGAGGAAGCTTGAGGAAGCTTGAGGAAGCTTGAGGCAGCAACCTTGATTGCTGGGGAACCGCAATACCAACTGCAACTACCGAAGAAGTCTCATCCCTCGGCGGGAGCGGAAATTAATCGCTTGGCTTCAACTGCAGGAACAGGATCCGCAGAGACGGCTTCGAAAGAAATTACTGTCAGAATTACTAGTGCACTTTTCATGGTCAATTTCCCGAACGCAACGTTTACATGAGACTGTTAGTATCATCGACCTTGAATGGCGGTCTAAGGCGTTGCCGATACGGCAGGAACGTTCCCAGGCGTGCCGCCGTCTTGAGCAGAGCCTTTCCAGGACTCAGGATCATCTGAAAACTCTGCCGCAGGAATCCGTTCCATGGAGACGCCCTCGCCATCAGCCGCTTCGGGCCAAGGATCGCGGTCGTTGTAGCGAACAGAATCGACTTCTAGCATTGGCACGGTGGTTTCCTGGGTCTCCAGATCGACATCGGGAAGATCAGGGCGCAGGAGACGGAGACGTTCTCCTTTGTTGGAGAGTTTGGCTGTCTCATCGAGTGGGCCGAAGACCTTGATCGACGCCTCAATTTTATAGCGACGACGGAAGGTGTCTGGATCGAGGCGAGTGATGAGAGCAACTTCGTTCGGCTTGAGCGTCTGCTCCTCGGGGAAGGTGAACTTCACGCCACTGAGTCGCCAGGTGTTGGCCGGGTTAGCAGGATCAAAGAGCTGAGCAGCTTTACTACCCCAGTTCCAGATTTCGATGAACTCGCCTTCTTCCTCATCGTTGTCATCAGGGTGGTACATAATCTCGCTGATCACGACAGCCGGTTTGGCAGGACCAGCATTCTCCGCACCCAACGTCAACGCGAGCTGCGGTGGGAAGAGCTCTTTGCCCTCGGAGTTGATGTGCCGACCAAAGGAAACGCCATTCTGCGAGGCGTTGAATTCGAATCCATGGCTGTAACCGGTGCGCTGGCCAGAGGCATCGGCCGCGAAGAGATAAATCTCTTCGCCATGCGAACTGAGCGAGAAGCTCTTGGCAAAGCGATCTTCAGGTAGGGAATCGTTGTTTGTAGGAACGTCGTCATTGTCCCCTTTGATAACGACGTAGCCAGAGGCAGCAATCTTAGTACCTGATTGAATACGGTACTTGTCAGGCGTGTCCGTGTCATCGGTAAGGAACCAGCCACTAAGATCGATCTCGGCATCCGTTGGATTGTAGAGTTCAATCGCATCGACATTGGGAAGGTCAGTATGCGTGAGGATCTCGTTGATAACGACACCGCCGGCAGTGGCCTCGTCGCCAGCACCTGGCGAGCCACCAACCGAGCTGCTCGCTTGCCAATTACCCGCCTGGTTTAGAGATGGATTCGATTCTGGAACCTTGAGCACGAGCGAAAAACCGAGCCCGTCAGCACTCTGCGGCCAAGGGGTACTGTCTTTGAAGGACACACTCGCAATCACGTTATCATCGGCATCGCTCAACGTAAGTTTCTCACCAGAATTCTTCAGACCACCGTCATACAGGCCCAAGACTTTGGCCTTGCTGTCCGCGTAACGCTTCTGAAACGCTCCGAGGTTTTTAACAATGACGGCACGTTCGCCCGCCTTCAAAGATGCATTCTTGGGGAAAATGTAATCTATTCCATTGGAGAACGATGCCCCTGCTAAGCTCACGTCTTCGTCACTAATGTTCATCACCTCCACGAACTCAAAGTCATCGGGATCTTCAGATACGTCCGCCGCCTCTTCGGCAGTGGGTTCGCCGGGATGGTACATAATCTCTGAGATGACCACGTTCCCAGCAGCGGCCAATGCAGCCGCCCCGGCTTCACCAGTGACGATTGGCACGACACGCATGGGTCCCCAGCGATCCATTTCGAAAGCACGGGCTCTTACTTCACGCACCCCTTTCCCCAGGGTGATCTCAGTACCTGAAATCTCTCGTTCGGCCACAAGCTCTGGGTAGATGAGTAGATCGGAACTCCCCACACGATCGTTCATCGTCTGAATGGCCAGGACGTTGTCCTTTCCGGTGACAAGAAGATCTGTGTGTTCGCTGAGATCGAATGGCTTCCACCGCATGGCTTCACCATCCATGTGCTGCCCCCACGCACTAGCCACATTGTTAGCAATCTTCGGGGCATTGTGCGAAGCCACGCGCACTCCGTTGAGGTAGGCGATGAAACCATCCTCGAACTTGAGATTGAGGACCAGCTTCTCGATAGGGCTCCCATCCCACTTAAAGAGAGAGCGAGTGAGAACGCTGGGGAATTTTCCAGCGGCTTCATCTCGGACATCGACGCCGATGAGAGACTTGTAGTCCGGCCTGAAATCATAACCAACGCCTCCGATGCCTGCCCGCCATTTCGAATCATCGAAATCGGGCTTGGTCCAGGTTTGCTTGAGCGCATTGGTCTTGGGCACGAAGGCGCGAATGACACTACCCGCAGGGAGAAGTGACTTGCGTGATGTCGTCGACGGCGTGGCCTGGCTTGCCGCACCTTGGTCCTTGGGATCAGATCCATCGGTCGTGTAGAAGACCGTCTTGCCTTGGCTCAGTTGGAACGTCCCTCGGGTTTTAGCATCATCACGCCAGCGCATGACAGGAATGGGCACCGGATTGAACAACGGTGCCGGAACAAGTTCACCCGTAAGCCTACCATGCTTAAATCGCCGGGAGAGTCGAAGCTGCTCTGGCAGAAGCTGAGAGCGAACCGTGGCTACTTCTTTCAAGCGCTCGATAGCCCCTGTCCAATCTTGCTTCGTATAACTCAGCCCATCCCTCGGCTCATCCTTGGCGTCACCCCAGCGTGCGCATTCTGCGAGGATGGCTTTGCCAACCGTCGCCGCACGTCGATCAATGCGGTCTAGGACGGCAGTTTCTGTCAATGGACCATTTTCACCGAGAAGGGCCCATTCCGCGCGCTTCTGAAAGGCCTGTCGATACTCATCCACCGCCAGCAACTGTTGGTGGATCCATTGCGGATTGCTGCCGCGATAGTCTGATCCAGCAGGGAACGGCCCAACACGGTTGATACGGGCACCGCCATCCGAACCTAAGGAGTGCTCTGAGTCGTGACAGAAAAACTGAAAGCCGCGACGGCCATCACGTTGGAAGATGGAGAACCAGTTGTTCGTCATGCGGTTCCCCATGAAGCGAGAAATCGGCGCGTCAAAGTTGCCGGTATAAAAGATAATGAGCATGTAATCGATCAAGTTCTCTGAATCGAGATAGACAGTCTTCTTCAGATCTGGATTTCCAGCGGAATCGAGCCCTTGAAGATCATAATAGCGTTCGAGCCGTTTGCCTGGATCCGACTCGGCCGCAATGTTGCCAGATTCTTCGTACAAATGACGCCAGCCCTCCTCGTTGCCATCGGTGGCACGCTCGCCAGTGCGTGATGCCTTGATCGTGTCGTAGTCGTCCTCATCACCGCCGAAATAGCTCGAGCCGTAAGACGCTTCGGTGTGTTCCTGAGACTGATAGAGCCCCCAATAGAGCCCATTCAAATACAAATGGTAGTAGCGACTCCGAGCGTAGGGCTGGCCAAAGGCGCGTTGGGTATCGCGAGAGAAGACCTCGCGCACCATCGTGTTCTGCGAGCCAGAGTCAGAATAATGATAGGAATAGTTCTGTGCCGTTCGCAAATCGATGTCGTCGAACTCCTCAACCCCTTCGCTGCCAAAGAGCGGGTAGTTCAGTTTGCCATCGCCATAATCATCTCGGAAATAGATTCGAAAGGCGTGCTTCTTACAGTATGGACTGCGACTATGGCCACCACGAATGCGCAGGCCCGCATTCCAATGAAAGCCTTCTTCCCCACCCGTCGGGTCGATGAGTTCGACGGAAATAGGCCGTTCCCAATCCCGACCACGATTACTGGGATTGGCGTAGATACCTTCTTTGCTATCCAATAAGTGGGACAATTCCGTCACCACCGAGAGCGAAGGTAAGGAAGTTAGCGCTTCAACAACTTCTTCTTCGGTCGCTTTCACATCGCTCGGAGCCGCCATGGCGTAATCCATGTCCACCGCTCGACCACCCTGCCGTCGACCAAAGCCGAAAAAGCCACCACCGCCGCGGCCGGCATATCCCGGCCTAGTGCTAGGCCAGCCCTCGGGACTCTCGGGTTGTCGCATGACTGCCTTTGGAAAGATATACGTATGCGTATCAATGTCAGAAGAACGCATGCCGTCGGAGAAGGCTGCTGCTCGTAGCGTGGTTGTTGTCGTGATCTCGATCGGTCCTTCATAGAGTGTCCCACCCTCTTGATTAGGCTGACTGCCGTCGGTCGTATAGCGAATCTGCGCATCACCAGTTGCAGAGGTGATCGCTACCTTGAATGGTGTGTCATAAAAGCCCCGATCCTGACTGAATTTGGTATCGGCCGTTTGCGGCAAAGCCCAAGCCTCGGCATTGGGCTGCCCGGGCGTTGGCTCTAACAACGCACCTGACTTATTCATATCAGCCCGACCACCTTTGAAGACCACACCATAGGACTCATTCTGCCCTAACTTGGGTAAGGACGGTGCAAACGTTTGAATGGATTCCCCTCCCTTGTACATCCCGAGAAACTCACCCTTAGCCCCGAGCTTGAAATTCGTGTGGAGACTGTCGCCTTTGGCACGATCTTTCCCCGAAGCAAAGACCAAGAGAAACTCGCCACCATTGAGTTTACGATCTGGAAACGCCCATTTCCCAAGGTTGGCAGGATCGTCAGTTAAGGTGTAGCCCTTCAAAGCAACAGGCTCGTTCCCTGCGTTATAGATCTCAACCCAATCAGAAGCATCTCCATCCCCGTCAAAAACAACATCTTCGTTAGAAGGCATGACTTCTGTGATCACAAGCGAGGGTGCTGAGATTCCGGATACGGTAGTAACCACTCCCAAGGAGGCCACCAAGCTTGAGATAAGGCGCTTACAATTCATCATCATCTTGATTGTCATTCGTTGTAGGTTTTAAAGTTAGAGGCGTAGTTCCTGGGCTTCCCCCTACACTTGAGGAGGCCTGCCAAGTCTTCGGTTCATCGGTGATTCCAGAACTATCGCGACGCTCTAGCGAATTTCCAGCTCCGTCTGCCTCCTGCGGCCAGGGAGCCTTGTCGTTATAGCGGATAGAATCGACAGGTACCATAGGAATCACGGAAAGGTTGCCGTCAGCCTCAGGGGCCAACGGGCGCACCAAGGTGAGGCGTTCGCCACTATTGTTCAAGCTTCCCTCAAAAGGCCCATAGATCTTCACTTCCGCTGATAACCCGCGCTTTTGACGGAATTCTTCTGGCTTCATGCGCACCACAAGCGCCGTTTCACCTGGGGCGAGCGTCTGTTCTGGTGGAAAGGTGAATTTAGCCCCTTTCAGCGCCCACGCATTCTCGGGGCGCTCGGAATCGAAGAGCGGTATCGAATGATCCGTTCGATTCCAAATCTCAACAAACTCGGTCACTTCCTCGGTATCGCTTTCTTCAGGATGATAGTGAACCTCCGAGAAGAGGACTGGACCTAACAAAGGCATACCATTCGCTTGGCCAAGAGTCGGTTTGCGAATAGCGAAGACATCCTTGCCCGCCGAATTGATAGAGCGACCATAGGCTATCCCTGTGGGCAAGGCATCGAATTCACAGCCATGGGTATAACCAGTGAGATTGCCCTGGGCATCCGCAGAGAAGAGAAACACTTCCTCCCCGAGAGAGCTCAGTGAGAAGGCTCCTCCAAAGTAGTTAGGCCGAAGATCACCATTATTTGTTGAATCCGCGTCATTGTCTTCATAGGTAACCCAATAACCCTTTGGCGGGATCACACTACCTGAAGGGATGGCCCATTTCTTAGGTTCCTTAACGTTATCCGTGAGAAACCACCCACTCACATCTACAAAGTATTCACTCGGGTTATATAATTCAATGGCATCTGTATCCGGCCAGTCTGAGTTCGTCAGGATTTCGTTGATGACGATGCCAGCAAAGCTCGATTCAGGCTCGCCAAGTCCAGGAGAGCCATGCACTTCGGTGCTTGCGCGCCAACTGGAGGCTTTACCCAAGTTCACTTTACCTGTTGTCGAATTCAGCACGAGAGAGAAGCCCAAGCCGTCGGCACTGCTTGGCCAAGGAGCGTCATCATCGTAACGGAAGCGCACGATGGGCTGACTGCGGCTATCCAAGACAGTGAGACGCTCACCGCCATTCTTGAGACCACCGGCATAAGGGCCAAACACCCCTTCTACCTTTGGATAGCGAACTGCGAAAGCGCTAGGGTTCTTGGCCACCACCAATCGCTGACCCGGCCCCAGCAGCGCACTCCGATCCGGAAATTGAAACTGAATGCCATCAATGAAACGGACCTTGGATAGACTGATCGGACTGCTCCCGGTATTGAGAAACTCGAGAAACTCAAACGCATCTGAGTCTTTCACTCCGCGTTGCTTCTCCTTCGTCGACAGCGCAGGAGGATGATACATGATCTCCGAAATAACGAAGTTCGCGGCGGAGGCACGTTCCACTGGCCCAGAGGAACGATAAACCGCTAGTGCGCTCCATTGCTTGCCAACTTTGGCGCGAGCCTGGATCGTTCCACCCTGTCGAACTGGCAGCGGTTTGCCACCCGTGACAAAGGTGGCTTCCAAACGGGGACCAAACTCAAAGTCGCGACTGACACGTCTCAACCGATGATTGGCGAAGGCGATAACGTTCTTCCCCTGACGTAAGCGTAGGGAATGTTCTCTTAGATCGAGCAGTTCAGGCACCGCCCGTTCTTCCCGGAGACGCGTTGTGAGCGACTCCTTTTCTGCCACTGGATGTCCGTTTAGGTAAAGAACGTAGCCATCCTCATACTTGAATCGAAGCTTGAGATCGACCAAGGCCCCGAGTTGGGCCATTTCGAACGTCGTCCTCACAAAGACTACACTACCGGCTTCAGAAGCAGCATAGCCAGAAGCCAACCTATCAGACAACGCAGCATTCCACGCCGCATCATCGAAGCCTGGTTGCATCCAATCCTCCGCACTAGCACCTTGAGACATTCGCATCAGTGTCGAGTCATCGATCAATACCTTCAGAACCGGTTGCCCCAGAGAAACGGCGCTCTCTGTCTCACCATTGACGAAGGCTAAAACCTCCCCTTCGTCCGCGGTGACATGCGCGGCTAAAGGATTGGCAAACGCCGTCCAGAAACGCGGGGGGGCCACCCACGGATACAGCGGCGCCATCTCAAAGTGTTGGCTTGGGTCCCCTAGCGCAAAGCGCTTGGCTCCGCGCAACTGGTTCTTCACAATTGCAGGACGCTCAATAAGGTACGTCTTGAGACGCGCAACAGCTCCACGCCAATCACGTTTCGTTCGAGGCCGATCCGAACGCGCGCTGCCCCATCGCGCTGCATGCAATGCCATGATTGGTTCCAACACACGCTCACGCTCGCTCAGCCGCGCAATGTTAGCTTCAGCGCTAAGCAGGCCTCCAGGACCTAGCAAAGCCTCTGCACGATCTCCGAAGGCCTCGCGATAGGCCTCGACGGACATGAGCTGCTGGTGCAGCCATTGGGGATTACTATACGTGAAATCGGCACCTCCTTCGAACGGCCCTATTCGGCTATTTCCATAGTGTTTTGGCAGGCCCAAACTGTGTTCACTATCGTGGATAAAGAAACGAAAACCGTCCCGCCCATCCCGATCCCGCACCGCAAACCAGTTGTTTGGACGAAGATTGTCAAAGAACTGTGAGATCGGCGCATCCTGATTCGCACTGAAGAAGATGATCATCATGTAGTCGATCAGGCTTGGAACGTCGACATAGGAGGCCTTGTCCGGATCAGGAGCACCAGCAGGGCTCAGCCCTTGCAAATCATAATACAGCGCTGACCGGACGGACTCCTCGCGCTGCGCCGCAAGGCGATTGGCCGATTCCCAAAGGTGCCGCCAGGCATTCAAATCACCCTCCCTCGGCGCCGTCACGGTCTTCAGCACTCCTGGGTGCGCCGCCTTGATCACATCGACCGATTCGGGATCCGCGTCCAAATACCGCTCCGCATAATCCGCATCGACTCGCTCATGCGACTCGTAGACGCCCCAATAGACGCCGTTGAGAAAGAGATGCACAAACTGGCCACGTGTGTAAGGCCGCCCAAGATCCCGTTGAGTATCGCGACAGAAGCCATCACGCAGGAAGGTATTATCCTTGGATCCATCCGTCGACCAGGAGTGATTCTGAGGGGATCGCAAGTCAACCGTACGACATCGGTTAGGCCCATCGGAACCGAAGCAGGGCCAATCAAACTTGTCGTCACCATAGGCCGACCTCGCAATGACACGAAAACCATGCTTGGGCGCACGCCGAGAACGGCTGTAGCCGCCCCGAATGCGCAAGCCCGCATCGGCTTGCTTTGACGAGGAGACGTTGTCTCGAGGATCGATCCATTCCATGGAAACCGAGCGCTCCCAGTCTCGACCACGTTCTACGGCATGCGTGTAAATGCCAGTATCCTCATCCAACAGATCATCCAGGTCCATGACAAGCGAGACCGTCGGCACACTAACAAGCGCTTTGGCGAATTCGTCATGAGTCGCTCCGATATTCATCGGCGCTTCCATACCATAGACAAGACGTTGGCCATTGATAAGGCGAGCGGGCGGCCAGCCTTCCGGGATATCCTGATAGGGCGTGAGAATATCTTGCGGAAAGAGATAGCTGGCAGTCGTCACACGACTGGGCAAGCAATCAGGCATCAGACAGACCGCGCGCACAACAGTAGTTTGATTCACTTGAATGGGCCCCCGGTAAAGCTGCCCATTCGTCTCGCTCGGCGCACTCCCATCCACTGTGTAACGAATGACCGTTTGAGGAGTCGATGCGATCATGATGAGAGGAAACGGACTGGATACAAAGCCACGCTCCCGCGAGAATATGGGCTTGAGCGGCGGCGATCCAATGGCCACTGCATTCTCGTCGCCCGGCGTCGGCTCGGCTAACGAAGACCTTTCCTTGACACCATAGCTCACATCCGCTGGCAACTTCGGAATCTCGACCCGTTGCTCTTCCTTAGAAGGCCCCACTAATCGCAACAACTCACCTTTAGCGCCTAGGCGGAACGGTACGTGGTAGTCTCCGGATTGCCAACGGTCGTGCCCCGATGCGAAGAGAACGAGGCGACGCCCCGGCTCAACGACGAGGCTGGGAAACTTCCAGAGGGTTTCCTCGCCAATTCCGAGGCGATAGGACGCCAAATTGATTGATTCCTTGCCTTCCGCACAAAGCTCGATCCAGTCTCGAAACTCACCAGATGGTTCCGGGTAGGTAGACGTATTGCACGTCATGACCTCCGAGATCCGAAGCTGCGCCTGCGCGGATAGCGCAAGGGCAATGCCTAACAGAAATAACCACCAAAGAAACCGCATAGGAGAGATTCGCAGAACATGACCGATCAGGACTCGAAACGCACGTAGTTTCTAGAGAGGGATAAGAGCTTGACGAGCGCTTGGAAATTGGCCAATGGAAACTCCAACCATCAACGCCACCACACCCTTGGAGGAAGACGAAACTCAAGCCGCAGACACGGCCACTAATCAGGCGGCATCCCCAGCCCCCTCAACAGAAGAGCCTTCAAACAAAGTTCAGGAACTCCTTGAGCTGACCGAGGCCGAACCCACATTAGAATCTCTAGATGGAGGGGATGCTAGTATGGCATTTGAATGGGACCTCTTGGGAAACTTCCTCATCCTCTTGGCGCTTTGCGCTGTCACTGCCCATCTCCTAGAGCGCGTTTACCGACGCTGTGGCTTTTCGCTTTCGAATCGCTCCGATTTCAGCCGAAACTTCGTCCTCTTAGCATGCACCACCATGATGATCATCGCGATGGTCAAAAGTGCTCTCGCCATTTCCATCGGACTCCTAGGAGCCCTCTCTATTGTCCGGTTCAGAGCAGCCATCAAAGAACCTGAAGAACTTTGCTACCTATTCCTCGCCATCGGACTTGGCGTTGGATTTGGTGCCAGTGTCGGCCTCGGTTTTCTTACGCCTGAACCGTATATTACCCTAATAACGTTCGCCTTTCTAACAAGCATACTCTTTATTCGCCGCCAGTTCACCACCGCTGATGTTGGTGGTGACTATCATCTTCTTGTCGCCAGCAAATATCCTGAACAGGTTGGTCATGGAGCGATTCAGCAGGCCGTTCTTAAACACACCAAAGACGCCGCACTGAAACGCCTCGACCAGTCCCAAGACATCTTGGAGGCGAACTATCAAGTCCACTTCGCCGGCCCAGAACAATTGGAAGAGTGCCGCAAGTCTTTACTCGGACTTGGCGAAGGACTGAGCGTTAGCCTCATGGACAACCGTGGCCTCGGAAACTAAAAAGTCTGAGAAGCCAAATCACTTTCGCTATGAGCGAAAGTTTACCACCAGATGGCCCTATCAAAACACCATCGCACTCATCAGGCGCAACGCTGCGCAGTTTCGCGAGATCTATGCAGAGCGCCACATTAATAACATCTACTTTGACGATCTCGACTTCGCCAATTACTTCGCCAATGACGACGGTATTCGTAATCGACTGAAGACGCGAATCCGTTGGTATGGGGATCTGTCAGGAGCCATTAAAAGGCCCGCCCTCGAAATCAAAGTCAAGCGGGGCTGGGCCGGAGAGAAACCCACCTTCAAACTCGCCCCCTTCACCCTGGGCCCAAACTTCAGCTCGCTCGATGCCCAAGCCCTCTTTCGCAGATCAGATCTTCCCGGCTGGATCCATCAGCGGGTGATCATGGAATCCCCCATGATCATTAATCGCTACGCCAGACGTTACTTTCTTTCCGCCGATGGCCACTGCCGCCTCACCATCGACCGCGATCTCCGCTTCTTCCGCTGCCCGTTCCCAGGCGATTTCGTCCCCCGCTTTCACGAACCACGCGAGACCCTCATCATTGAGATGAAATACTCCTGTGATGGAGATCTCGGAATCGATATCTTCTCAAACGACTTTCGGTTCAGGATGACGAAGTTCTCAAAGTACGCCACCGGCGTCAATCTGTTATATCGTTAAACACAGCCAGATTATTTGGCCGAAGCCGCACTAGGTCTCGTCGAGCTACCACGCGAAACCCAGAACAGGCCTAGCAATAACAACGCTGCGATAACAGCGATCACCGGCACCAGCCAATCCAGCAAGTTGCTACCATCTCCTAAATCATCCAGGGTATCCCGATGCTCCTCTAGCCAATCGATTCTCATGGCCTCGTCAAACTTGGTCGAATCCCCTCGCAGCTCTATTTGAAACCGACCTGCCGCAAGCACATCAGTTTCATTGCCAAGATTTGAGGCCGTTGTCGCCGGGTAGCCCGCAATGGTAACTCGACTTGTTTCATAACTTTCCAGCTTGTCGACATTACCTAACAAATCCGTTACAATCAACGCAGCACGAGCGTTCGTCGCCTCATCGATCAGCTCCACTTCGGCGTAGCCGTTCTCGGCCAAATGCAACTTGGCACCTGAGCCCAAGGATTCCACAAAGCTGGTCAGAGATTCAGCACTGTAAAGATCCAGCCGCCCCTCTTCTGGATCGGCTTCTATTGGGTCCACTTCTTCTTCCGGCTCCATTGGAGTTGGCGCCACAGCTTCTGGAGTAAGTGCGACAGGAGGTTCTTCTTGGGCAAGACCAAGCAGGACTGAGAATGCAACGGTAGCTAGAAGCGAGCCATGCCACAGGAGAGAAGTTGATCGGAGATTCATCAGTTGGAGTTGCGTTCAGCGTGCGGGTTTATTAGGGTCCTCTTCTATGATCAAGGTCTACCGAGGTAAAGAGTCCATCCTCATTTCAGATGGAGAGCAGGTTTATGAACATGCTTCCTTCTCTTTCGACCAGCTCTTTCGTGCAAGCAACCCGAAGACGGTTCTTGAAGATGCGATGCGGGAAGGAACGCCGGTCTCGGCGGAGGCGTTGAACAAGCCGAATTGGTTGCCACCGATGGGAAATCAAGAAGTCTGGGCAGCTGGCGTGACCTACTTTCGAAGTCGCGAGGCCCGAATGGAAGAATCTGAGGATGCCGGGGGAGACGTCTTCTACGACATGGTCTACGAAGCAGACCGCCCTGAGCTCTTCTTCAAAGCAACACCGGCGCGAACTCGCGGCCACGGAGCACCGATTTGCATACGCAAGGATTCGACTTGGGATGTGCCAGAACCCGAACTCACCCTGGCTATTAACAGCCAAGGCAAGATCTTTGGTTACACGATTGGCGATGATGTCAGTTCACGCTCAATAGAAGGGGAGAATCCTCTCTACCTCCCTCAGGCCAAGGTCTACTGCGGCTCCTGCGCCATTGGACCTGCGCTTTGCCTCGGTGAGCCGCCATCCAAAGACACCGGCATCAATCTCACCATTCGTCGTAACGGCGAGGTCGCTTTCGAAGACCGTACAACCTTGCATCAGTTGAAACGCAGCCTCGAAGAACTCGTAGACTTCCTTTATCGCGACAACGAATTCCCCGATGGCGCGCTACTAATGACTGGCACTGGCATTGTCCCATCAACTGAGTTCACCCTGCAATCTGGGGATGTCGTCACCATCACGATCGATGGGTTGGGCACGCTTGAGAATGCCGTTGCTTGACCGTTTCAGCACGCCAGCGTCTATCCCTAAAGGGAGGAATGTGTTCAATGAACACGCCTTGGAAGCGCCATGCTTGCCACAACTCTTTGCGCACTGTGCCAGTGCGCAAATCAAGAAACGCTGGTAGAAACAACGCCGCCACTAAAACCTGAGTATCAACCTCCGCATATGCCCATCGCCACGGCATTGGACGATGAATCTGAACTCGAACGCCGAGCAGAGCAGAGCAGAGCAGAGCAGAGCAGAGCAGAGCTTGAGCGGGAAGAGAAGGTCGACAAAGTCGCTTCGTTCCTCTTCGATGCCATCGCAAGCGTGGTTTCTGCTACCATCTTTGGCTCGCAGACGGACGAAGAAAAGCGAGAGAAACGCTGGAGAAAGAGCCACAAACGCAAGATGCTCGCAAAGAAAGGCTACATCAATAATGACGACGGCCCACCTCCAGAAGGCTTTCCTTCTCAGTTTTAGTCTTGTCCTAACAGGCGGGTCTCTAATTCTGGTAGGCCTGCTAGCCTTGCTTCGACTGGCCAATAGGCGATGCTCTGTAACTGCTGCTCAACCATAAAGAGCGCATCATTCCAGTTCCCTGGAAGAGGTTTGACATAAATCTGACGATTCGCACTCGACAGCGCAAAGAGCACATCTTCCTCACAGATGATCGTCCACCCGCTCAAGTCCTTGCTAATATGGATAGACACCCAAGGATCAGTCTCGGCTCGGAACGCATAGCTCCCTCGCAAATGACGTATCTCTTCCGCTTGAGCCTCGCTGAGGCTAGGCATCGTCTTCCCATGTCCTTCAAGCCTCTCAGCGAGTCGTTTCCCAAATTCATGCACCGATCCACAGTGAATAGGGTCAATATAAACCGAGTGCACTGACCCCGCCAAGACCTCTTGAGCGAGTCGTCGCACGCCTTCCTCCAGATCATCCAGGATGAGCACGAGGCAGATCTTGTCTTGTTGGGCTAACATGGGCGACCTTAGACCTGTGAACGACACAGGCGCAACTCAAGTCTCCTCGAGTTGCGCCTGTGTGAGGTCAGAATATGGAAGATTTTAGGAAACGATTCTCCGAATAGTGAAGGTCCCAAAGGGAGCAACCACGCCGTCAAAGGCGAGCGGCGAAGGCGCCACGATTCTAGTGATCTCGCCTTGGGGTGTCGTCGTTGCATTGGGTGCGACATAGGTCTCACCATTGTCAGTGCCTGCGTTATAGAGATGAAGCTGAACGACCACCTCTTCGATCCACTGCCCATTCTCAAAAAGTGCAAGGTCATGTATCCCAACAAACCAGTCGGGGCTCAGGGCGATCATCGAAACCAGACTGAGCAAAGGGAAATCTTGATCAGCATCGAATTGCACGCTGACTTGCCCAGGTGAACGCCCAATGCCACCACCTGAGATCACGCTAGCCGTATTTCCTCCAGAAATCAGCGCCTCAATCTCGTCATCAAGGGGCGACTTGCCTCCCGTCTCTGCCACATTTCGGATTCCAGGTGTTGTCGTGCCGCCAGGGGCCCACAGACCGTCATTGCCATTGTAGATCGATCCAATTAGCCCGGAGAAATGCGGGTTCCAGCGAGGAAATCTGTCGGATGTGTCGCCGCACTCCAGACTGAATCAAAGGTAAGTTCAAACATGGCCGTCTGCGGGGCGGTCACCGCCCCCTGGATCACACGGAAGAAAGCTCGATCCTCCCGTAGCAATTCAATCTCGACTGCCCTATCATTCGTCACCTCACCGACATCCGACCATTCTTAGAGATCGCGACTCCACTGAACTTGGAAGGGCGCCCTAACTCCGTCCCAGACGATATTGTAGACATCGCCAACCAACGTCACTTCAGTGATGTTAAAACCTCCGCGCACGCCGAGCCTAAAAAGGGAATAGTCATCCGCGGTGAAATCTGCATTGGCAAACATCGCCGTGCCAAGGATACCGCCCGAGTTGGCAGGATCAAAACCGGTATGCAAAGCGATCACACCGCCCTCCGTTACACCTGTGTCAGGAGCGGCTTGCCCAAAGAAAGCTGTGTTCGCTGGCGTTTCGTCGTTCACCTCCGTGCCAGCATCATAAATCTGAGCACCCAAGCGAAGGATCGCACTGAGAATCACGTTGCCCGATTCATCAAAGATTGGATAGGCCATGGGATCGCTGTTTCCGATGAAGGCATCATTGCTAAGAATGACCATGCTCGCGAAACTCAGGTAACGATGCTGCGGATTATTCGCACCTAGCGTCAAAGTGATCGTTGCCGACTCTCCGGGAGCGAAAGGAGGCACGACATCCATCGTGGCCAGGGTTAGATCTAGCCCTGCACCTGAAGAGCCCGCAAATACTGCGCTAAGCGGGGCGGTATTCCCATCCTCGGCCAATCGCTCAAGACCGGCAGAAGCAGCCTCGCCACTTGTAAAGAGATCAAATGTCCCATCATGCACCCCTAACCAAACCGGAGTGGGAAAGACGCCATTCTCAGGAGCGTCTTTCTTCAACGTAAACGTGACCGCGACAGAATGTGTCTCTACACTCCAGTTCGCCGCAAAGAAAGGATTCTCGCCCGTAAGCCTGAGAACCTGTCCGACGGCAGGGGCTGGCACGGTTACACTCGAATCCCAGATACCCACGTTCATGGCCACACTTGTGCGGCCAACACCAGACGCAGGCCCCCACTTGAGACCGCTGATTATAGCTTCCGTGCTCCCAAAGCTACCGGGCCGATAAAGCCAAAGATCGGAAAGCGGAGCTTCTTCACCCCATACTGACTTTGGAAGGCGACCCGAAACGAATGTTTCTGCATCCGCTCAACACGTCTGCTAGAATTACCCTGCGTACGAATCCCCGCATTCACCTGGAAACCCTTTCCGCCCTCTGGCTAAATCCACTCCATGGACTTGGCACGTTCCCAATCCATCCCACGCATCTCAGTATGTGCATAAATGTCAGTCTTCGCTCCAAACAGATGATCGACAGGCAACACCACGGAAACTGTAGGGAGATCGAGCAAGGAATCGCGCAGTCCATAACCCGGCTGAGTGCGCCTCGTCACGCGAGGATCCATCTCATAGTCTCCAGGAACCTTGTTCCCAAACCGAAGACCACGCCCCATTGATTCGGGAAACGTCTAGGACGTGCTGGCTGTGTGATGACCTGATCTAGAAAGAGATACGTGTGCGTGATCACACGACTATTTACACACCCTTTCCGAAGAGCCACCGCTCGCAATGCCACCGTCTTATAGTTTGGAATCCCTTCGCTATAGACCTTCCTGCGATTCAGATACGGACTGTAACCATCCAAGGTGTAGAGAATGACCGTTCCAGGAGCGCTTGACTCTAGCTTCACAATAAACGGCTTCTCATAGAAACCGCGCTCGCGATCCGCAAGCGGCTCCGCACACACCCCAAGATAGCCATTGCCGTTCTTGCGACCCGGCGTCGGCTCAACAAAGAAAGCGCGTTCGCCACGAGCATCGATACTATAGGAGACTCCGGTAAACTGAGGCGGATACTCTGGATCGAGAGAGGCGATGAACCCGTCGCCATCAGGAGCTAACAATACCAAATCACCACCACGCCCACGCAACCGAATGCTTGGCTGGATCACAGCAAACCCGCCTGCATCCATCTGCAAGGTCTCGATCACAAACTCGTCATCACCTTGTCGGAGACGATACCCAGAGAGGTCTTGTCCCTGCGTCGAACCATTGAACAACTCGACCCACTCGCGAGGAGGCTCAGCCTCATTCGTCCCCCTCGCCAGCAATTCGTTGGTTCGAACGTAAGCAACCCCTTGCCCTATCACCGAAGTCAGGTTTAAAAAGAGTACGCTGCAAGCCGAGAGGCATCCTTTCAACAACCACGCCTTAGCAGAAACCTACTGACGCCTCATCGGCCTGGCCAGGCATTTCTACGTTCACGCCGACCAACCACACCCTTCTCTCCGACCATGAACGACAGGGACACCCTTCTCAGCGTCTACCAAAATGACGACAACTACCGCACCTCGCCCTGGTTCATTTGCGAAGGTCGATGGCTCGTCGAGTGTTTGTTGGAACAGCCTACCATCGAGGTGCACTCCGTCGTCGTGATCGAAGGGCAGCACGACGCTCTCCGCGACAACGTCCCCGATGAGATTCCAGCACTAACAGTAACTCAAGACGAGGCAAATAAGCTCCTCGGTTTCCAATTCCATCGCGGCGTGCTTGCGGCTGCCCGGAAGCCAGAACCCCTTTCAGTTCGCGATTGGCTATCCAAATCCCCACAACACCTAACGGATCCACGCCCATGGGTCATTGCTCCTCTCCTCGCAGATCCCGGCAATGTCGGTGCGCTCATCCGAAACGCCGCCGCTCTCGGCGCAGGGGCCGTCATCACAAGTATTGCGGGTGCCTCGCCATGGTATCGGAAAGCCATTCGCACCTCCACCGGATCGGCCTTTCGTCTACCAGTAGTTTCAAGCCCGTGCCTAGACGACGATTTGAAATGGCTGTCCGAACAACAGAACATTGAACTCGTCGCCCTCGCGCTCACAGACAATGCCGTTTCCATCCAGGACTTCACTCCGAACGCCAAGAAGATCGTCCTGCTCATCGGTCCAGAAGATCATGGCCTCAGCGAGTTTTGGCTAGATCGCTGCCACCAGGTCGTTAAGATCCCCATGGCAAACGGCGTCGATTCTCTCAATGCGGCGACCAGTGCTGCCGTCGCCCTCTCTCGATTGACGGCTATCAAAGGGTAGACGCTTCCGGATTTGGACGCTAGGATCCAACCAAATGGCGACTCTCAAGTTCTGCGGTGCGGCCGGCACAGTGACCGGATCTTGTTCTCATATCACGACCGATACGGCTCAGTTTATGGTAGACTGTGGTTTGTTTCAAGGAAACAAGACGACTCAAAAGCTCAACTACGAGGAGTTTCCGTTTGATCCCAGGGACGTCGAGTTCCTCATCCTCACTCACGCGCACATCGATCACTCGGGACTCTTGCCCAAGTTGGTCAAACACGGATTTAACGGTCCTATCTACGCGACAAGCTCTACTGTTGATTTGTTAGAATTCATGCTGTTGGATGGTGCTTCCATTCAAGTCTCCAATACAGAGCATCTCAATCGGAAGAAGAAACGCCGCGGCCTCCCGCAAGTCCAACCACTCTACGTTGAGGAAGATGCGCAGCAAACCTTGAAACAACTCCGAGCAGTCGACTACGACCAGTGGTTCGAACCCAAGCCAGGCGTCAACGTACGCTTCTGGAATGCAGGTCACATTCTTGGATCCGCATCCGCTGAGCTAAAGCTTAAAGAAAGCGATAGTGACGCCCCCATGCGGATGCTCTTCTCAGGTGATATCGGCCCCGAAGAGAAAGTATTCCACCCCGAACCTGACGCGCCCGACGGCTTTGATTATCTCATTTGCGAAAGCACCTATGGTGATCGTGACCGCGATGACTACACCTTGGTAAAACGTCGTGAGGCCTTGCGAGACGAGTTAGTCGAAGGGCTCGCTCGTGGCGGCAACGTGGTCATCCCGTCATTCGCAGTCGAGCGCAGCCAAGAACTGTTGCACGACATCGGGGTTCTCGTAGCAACTGGCGAGATCGAGAATGCTGAAGTCTATCTAGACTCTCCGTTGGCACGCAAGGTCACCAAGGTCTTCATGAAACACGTCGGCGTCTTGGAAGACATCGACGTTGATCCTTCCGAACTCTTCCGCCACAAGAATTTCCGCATGGTCGAATCCGTCGACGAAAGCAAGGCCGTCAATCGTATCAAAAAAGGTGCCATCATCATCTCCGCCAGTGGCATGTGCGATGCCGGACGAATCCAGCACCATTTAAAAGCCAATATTTGGCGAGACAAGTGTACAATCCTCTTTGTCGGCTACCAATCCCCCGGCACCCTCGGCCACATCATCACCAGCGGCGCTGAAGACGTGAAGATTCACGGCGAACTCTACAAGATTAAGGCCAACATCCGGCGCCTGGGCAATTACTCCGCCCACGCAGATAGAAGTGAATTGGTCGACTGGATCACGGAACGCGCCCCAGTCGTCGGCGGCCTCTTTCTCAATCACGGCGACGACGATGCCCGCGCCGCCTTGCGCGAACTCATCGCTAAGAAAGGCATCGACAAAGACAAGATCCATCTTCCCGCCTTCGACGAATCCTTCGAACTCGTTGCCAGCGGCGTCAAATCCACTGGCCGCAGCGGGATTCCCGCCTATGAAGCATCTCTCAAGAATGACTGGCACAACGACTACGCCAAACTTCTTCTTGAAGTTACCAACCGCCTGGAGAACGCCAAGGATGGTCAAGAGCGCCAAGCGATTCTAGGCAAGTTGCTAGCATCACTCAAGGAATAGAGCATATCTACTGCCGCGCAATAGGGTCTGTGTTTAGCACCCTATGCGCCTTACTGGACTGGTCACGTTGTCGGAGGTCCGAACTTTCGGGACCCTCGACCATAGCATTACTCTACAATCTCGCAGCCTCGGCCACTGGCGATAAGATTCACCATACGCTATTGCCAATAGCAAACCGGACTGTCATAGAGCCCAAGTAAAGGACGTAGAAAGGGGTATTCATCTCGTAGCGGAACTGGCCACAGTTCCTTGAGGACGGGCTCGCCTTGCAATGGAAAGTGTTGCCACTTCTGTGACAGCTTCATGGGCCGACCGCTCAACATAAGCTTGATGACCAGCCTTCCACGATACAAACCACTCCTCAATCGTGTTTCTGTTTACCCAGTGTGGTCACACCTCTTGCGAGCCATGGATGCAATAGACCTGAATCAAGCGAACCATACGTGCTAGCGCGCTGATTTCAAGACGATCCTTAACACAAGCATTACGAAGCGACTAAGGAAAGAAGTTACTTTAGACCGAGCCAGGCCTTGACCATAGTCTCGACTTGATTAAGCGTGGCTTTGTTCAAGCGGCCTAGCTTCCTCAGGAAGCGGCTTTGGTCTGTGGCGCCGAGGCCTCGAACGTCGGAGGCATCTGGTTTCATGCCACGCGCCCGGTAGGGGATTTCATAAGCGGTGCCGAGCGGGTTGGCGATGCAAATGATGTAACTGACCAGGTCGCGATTAATGTCACCTGGTGGTATGCTCAGGACAAGAACAGGGCGGACTTTTCCCGTGTAGCCGAGATCGGCCACCTAGATCTAGACCTCGCCGCGATTCATAAGCATTGCTCGTCCTCCCCTTCATCGATCAACCGGCTTTCTCCCCCATCTTCCTCGTCGTAAATGGACTCGAGAACCGCGGAAGATTCGACAACGAAACGGTGATCTTTGAACCAACCAACGAGTTAGCGCTTGTCTTCTTCAGGCAGCATTTCGATCGCTTTCTTGGCAAGATCGGCCCACCTGAGTCAGCAAGTTTTGCCCAGGCAGGGAGACTTGAGGATTGCTACCATTCCCTGTGTTGGGGTTAAATGACCACGTATGCATCGGATTTACCTCCTTCTCAGTAGTTTCCTCTTCGCCACGCTCAGTTCCCTCACGGCGCAGACTCCAAATATTCTCTTCATCTTTACGGACGATCACGCTCCCCATGCGATCGGCGCCTACAATGGCTTCCTGAAGTCGGTCAATCCCACGCCGAACATCGATCAGCTCGCGGCAGAGGGCATGCTGTTTGAGAAGAGCTTCTGTACCAACTCGATCTGCGGACCGAGTCGCGCCGTCATCATGTCAGGGAAGCACAGCCATAAGAATGGCTTCATGAACAACGGAAACGCCTTCGATTGGGACCAACAGATATTCCCAAAGATCCTACAAAAGAAGGGCTACCAAACCGCGCTCTACGGGAAGTCCCATTTGAAGGGCAAACCGCAAGGTTTCGACGACTGGAAAGTCCTTCCAGGGCAAGGCGACTACTATAATCCTTTCCTCATCACGCCCGAAGGCCGTGTGCAAGTGCAAGGCTATTGTACGGATATCGTAACGGATGCCGCTGTTAACTGGCTGACAAGCGATCGCGATCCTGAGAAGCCTTTCATGCTCATGGTCCAGCACAAGGCTCCCCATCGTTGCTGGATGCCAGCCATGAGACACTTGCATTTGTATGACGACATCACCATCCCAGAGCCCTCAACGCTCTTCGACGATTGGAAGGACAACGCCCCTCCGGCGCGCCATCAGGAACTGGAGATCGATCGGCACATGGATCTCAACTACGACCTCTTCGTCGATCTCACACCTGAGTTCAATCAGCAACCCTCGCAGAAACGCCAAGACCGCTCTGCTTGGAATAACATGAAGCGGATGAGCGCAGGCCAGCTCAAGGCTTGGCGTGCGGCCTACGGGCCCAAGGATGAAGCCTTCCATCAAGCCAAACTCACGGGCAAAGATCTCGTGCGTTGGAAGTACCAGCGCTATGCCAAGAACTACCTTCGTTGTATCAAGGGTGTCGATGAAGGAATCGGACGTCTTCGTGGCACGTTGACAGAGTTAGGTCTCGATGAAAACACCATCGTCATTTACTCCTCTGACCAAGGTTTCTACATCGGCGACCACGGCTGGTACGACAAGCGCTGGATGTACGAAGAGTCCCTAAAAATGCCCTTCGTCATCAAATGGCCTGGCACCACCATTCCTGGTTCTCGCAGCACGCACATGATTCAGAATCTCGATTACGCCCAGACCTTCCTGGACATGGCCAACGCTCCTATTCCCAAAGACATGCAAGGTAGGTCGCTCGTACCACTCCTCAAAGGACGCAACCCAGACGACTGGAGAACGAGCATCTACTATCACTACTATGAGTACCCGAGCGTGCACATGATTCCACGCCACAATGGTATCCGGACAACGCGTTACAAGCTGATGAATTTCTATCGCTTCGGCGATGAGTGGGAACTCTACGATCTCGAGAACGATCCGGAAGAACTCTCCAATCTTTACGGGAAGCCCGGCTACGACGCGGTCACCACAGATCTAAAGAAGCAGCTTCAGGGACTCGTCGAGAAGTATGAAGACGACAGCATCCAGGACGAGAAACCTGAGCAATGGAAGAAAGACATGCGCACGCCTGGGGCTTCCGCGCGGACTAACCTGAATTCCTAGCATTCTCATGCGGACTGCTCTAGCGCTCTATGCTAGTGTAATTGTAGCAGTAGCGGCCCCCTACCAGGAGAATCGTTTCACCGCTACTTTACTCGCGAAGGATCTCCAGCGGCCTTTGGAGCTCGACGTCGCCCCAGACGGCCGCGTCTTCTTCATCGAACTCGAAGGTAAACTGCAGATCTATCATCCGGACACTCGGCACACGACCATCGCCGCTGAACTGGAAGTCTTTGCTAAGCAGGAGGCCGGCCTCATCGGCCTGACCTTGGATCCCAACTTCAGCGAGAACCAGTGGCTCTACCTCATGTATTCGCCGCCCACAGAAGTTTTCGTTGGGCAGTTTGTCAGTCGCTTTACCCTCAAGGGGGACGTTCTCGCCCCCGGCTCAGAGAAGGTCGTTCTCAAGGTGCCCACTCATCGAGATGACTGCTGTCACCACGCCGGGTCCTTAGAGTTTGGTCCGGATGGAAACCTCTTTATTTCAACGGGCGACAACACCCATCCCGGCGGAGATTCCGGTGGCTACGCCCCGCTTGATGAACGCGAGGGCAAGCATGTTTACGATGCCCAAGACACGGCGGGAAACACCAACGACTTGCGCGGCAAGATCCTGCGTATTCGCCCTCAGGCCGATGGCGAATACGCGATCCCTGAAGGCAACCTCTTTCCCGCAGGAGGACCTATCTCTGGAAAGCCAGAGATCTACGTCATGGGCTGCCGCAACCCCTGGCGGATGAACGTCGACCAACGCACAGGCTACGTTTACTGGGGCGATGTTGGGCCCGATGCCGGTGGCGAGAGTGACCGAGGACCGCGTGGTTATGACGAACTCAACCAAGCACGTGCTGCCGGCAACTTTGGTTGGCCCTTCTTCATCGGAGACAATCGAGCGTATTCGGACTGGGACTTTGAAACCAAGAAAGCCGGCCCACTCTACGATGTAGGCACCCCTGAGAATCGTTCTCCCACCAACACCGGCTCCAAGATCCTGCCGACTCCGCAACCCGCCTGGATCTTCTATCCCTACGCGGACTCCAAGGAGTTTTCCATGCTCGGCAAGGGCGGTCGAACTGCATGTGCCGGCCCCGTCTATCACTTCGACCCCACGCTCAAATCTCCAACCAAGCTTCCCGAAGAACTTGATCGCTCGCTGATCTTCTTCGATTGGGAACGAAAGTTCATCAAAAGAGTAAAGCTCGACGGCGACTCTAACATCGTCTCTATCGAGCCGTTCCTCACCGAGCTGAGCCTGAATCGCCCCGTTGACATGCGCATCGGTCCTGAAGGTGCTCTTTACATGCTCGACTACGGCACCACTTGGGGGATCAATGCGGAAGCCCGCCTTTTGCGCATAGACTACCATCCTGGCAATCGCCCACCAGATGCTAAGATTCTGGTGACGTCTCCAACCGAAGGCAAACATCCTCTCACAGCAACGTTTACAGCAGTCGACAGCTCGGATCCCGACGCGGGCGATACGCTATCGTTCCGTTGGGAAGTCCTCGGTGCGGAGTTCGAATCCCAAAGCACACGCGAAGCGACCTTCATCCTAAACGAACCCGGCGAGTATGATGTTCGATTGACAGTGACGGACGACAACGGTGCGGCAACTTCCGAGTCCGCCCATCTCGTCGTTGGAAACGAAGCGCCCAGCGTTCGCTTCTTGGCACCTGTGGATGGCGGCTTCTTCGATTGGGGAAGCACAATTTCCTACGAAGTCGCTGTCGACGATGCCGAAGATGGCTCATCCAGGGAGACCGCCGACTTCATGCGTTCGCGTCTCTTGCTCAATCAGTTTTTTCACACAGACACGCCAGGCAACGCCGAAGCTGCTTATCTCTCCGGCTCAGGCCAACATGCTGGGGCCCTCTCATTGATTCAGAAAAGTGACTGTCTCAATTGCCACGCCATTAACCGACGCGTCGTTGGACCATCGTTTGCTGAGATCGCTCTCCGCTACGCTGACGAGGAAGATCAAGAAGCCGCTGTCCACAAAACTGCGAATCGAATCATCAATGGCTCGAGTAAAGTATGGGGAGAGATCCCCATGCTTCCACACATTGATCTGTCCAGGCAGCAAGCCGCTTCAATCGTTCGCTGGATCTATTCTCTCAAAGACTCCAGCCAGCGCGACGGCATGAGCCAAGACTTCCGCGGAACGACCTTGGCTCAGCGCCCAGACTGGTTAAAGAGTGGTGCGGGTGCCATGGCCGTCTGGCAAGCCTCTTACACCGATTGCGGCGGTGGCGGCATGCCTCCGCTCACACGCAAAGACGAGATCCGGCTCCGCTCTCGCTTGGTCGAGGGTGAACACTTCTCGAGCAAGCACGGCACGCAAACCCTCGAAAGCGACACCGCCAGCAATGGGCAGTTCGTTGGCAGTATCAGTCCAGGACACTATCTGATATACGAACGTGTCAATCTCTCCGGTATCAAAGCGATCACTGCACGGATCGCCGCTCCCGAATCCGCTGGTAGCATTGAGCTTCGACAGAATGATCCTAGCGGAAAGTTGATCGCTCAGATTCCATTCGAGGCCACCAGCGGGTGGGAGATTTGGACTGAAGTCGAAGCTGTGATAAACGATCCGGGCGGACTACACCATCTATGCGTTGTTTTCGTGAACCCCAAGGGCGGCGGTCCCTTCATGAACCTGGACCGGCTCACATTCGAGCCACAGGAAACTGTCAAATAAGGAAGCACTTCAGAAGAAGAGCAACCGAACGCCTGCAATGAATGAGAAAGCATACAGCAACCCCTGGAACAGGGCCTCAGGGATGCGGGCAATGACCTGACGACCAACGCAAATTCCTAGCAAGACCCCAGGGACGAGAGCGGTATCAAGTCTTAGCGAGTTCGCGTTGAGAATACCCAAGTTCACACTAAATGGCAGCTTGAGAACGTTCACAAGAAGAAACAAGCGGGCCCCGACACCAAGGAAATCACTCTTCGACATCTGTCTAACAAGCGCATAGATAGCATAAACAGAACCGGCTGCATTCGCTAGCATGGTAGCGACACCGATAATAAGGCCACTGCCCCATCGGAAAAAGGGAGCATCAGGCAAGCTGGTAAGCATCGCCGACTTCCATTGCCGAGCGAGTTGGAGAAACGCCATGAATAAGACGATTCCACCAAGTAATCTCCGTGCTACATGATTGCTAATGGCGTCTAATAAGAGCCAGCCTAGCACCACACCAATCAACGTCGGGACAATCAACGGCCAAACCTGAACCCAGGAGGCGTACTTGCGATAGAGCGGGTAGATGATGAAATCACACAGCACCAACAGGGGAAGGATGATGCCGACGGAAGCTTTCGCTCCGAACAGCTCTGCGATGATCAAGACGTTGACCATGGCAAGTCCAGGGAATCCCGTTTTAGAAAAGCCCAAGCAGAAAGCGCCAAACACAGCGAAAGCAAAGGCACCGCCGGTCAGCTCAGGATAGATGGAAGACCACACGTCTCAGACTGCCGAAGGCCCTGACGTTTGCAATGGACAAGTTCCCCAAGCGCCACCGCCAGGAGTCTCCACGACAAGGCGATCCCCAACGCCAACATCAACACTGGCGAGCGCATCAAGCTCGGTTGATACGCCCTCGCGAATCAGCATCTGACGACCCGGCGCACCATCTAACCCTCCAGCACGCCCTCTCGGGCCCTGGCTACGATGCTGAGTGAGAAGAGAAACGGCCAAGGGAGCGAGAAACTCCAATTCTCTAACAACACCATTTCCCCCACCCCATTCGCCATTGCCGCCCGACCCATGGCGTAATGCAAATCGGCGTAGCCTCACTGGATAGCGCCATTCAAGAATTTCAGGATCGGTGATGGCGGTGTTTGTCATGTGAGAGTGGACGCCACTCGCTCCGCGAAACCCCGGTCCGGCCCCAGAGCCCCCACAGATGGTTTCATAGTAACTCACGTCTTCGTTTCCAAAGATGAGATTGTTCATCGTGCCCTGACTACCAGCGACAAGATCGAACGCCTGAAGCAAGGCTTCGACAAGACGTTGACTGGTTTCCACATTGCCACCGACGACGGGCGGCAAAGACGCTGCATCAAAGTCAGGGTTCAAAAAACAGACGGGCAACAAGACATCAACCTGATCAAGCAACCCTTCATTCAAAGGAAGATCCCGGGCTTGCAGCAAGCGAATGACGTAAATGAGGGCACTACGAACAATAGCAGGTGTTGCATGAAGATTAGCAGGATGGCAAGGGGACGTCCCTTCGAAATCAACCGCGAACCGGCCGCCATGTCGGCCTAACTGAATGTGGATCTCGCTACCATCGTCCAGCACTTCTCGAACTCTGACAGGACTTGGCAACTGTTGCGCGAGCGCTTCCCCTGAAAATCTCGCCGCACTTGCATAAAGCTGATTCAACTGATCCTCGACTATATTAGCGCCGTGTGTTTCCAAAAGCTTCACAAACAAGGCTGCCCCAGCTCGACAAGAAGCAACCTGAGCGCGCAGGTCGGCTAGATTCTCCTCTACGGCACGGGTTGGATATCGCCCTTCTAGCAAATGCGCCTTCACTGCCTGTTCGCATGACTCTCCCTGCGCAAAGAGGTAGATTGGAGGAATGATCACGCCTTCTTCTTCCAATGACGTGGCATTGGAAGGCATGGAGCCAGGACGAATGCCGCCCATTTCGGCATGGTGAGCTCGATTGGTCACGAACCCAGTGAGAGTCCCCTCATAAAACACCGGCATGATGACCGTGAGGTCAGGCAAGTGGGAACCACCGTATGCGGGGTGATTCGTAAGGATGACATCTCCTTCGAGAACGGCGAGCGTGTCCATCACCCGACGCACACACAAGCCCATGGCTCCCAGATGCACCGGGATGTGCGGCGCATTGGCCACGAGACGACCCTGAGTATCCAGCAAGCAACAGGAGTAATCGAGGCGCTCCTTCACATTGGTCGAGAGAGCCGTCTTTCTGAGCTGCTCGCCCATGACATTAACGACATTTCGAAAACGCTGCGTGAACAACTCCAACAAGACTTCTTTAGGATGAACCGCATCTCCACACTCGATGGACTCGCATCGTCTCAGTGCCAGGGTTCCTTCCGATCCTCGTTGTACTGTCCAACCAGCCTCCACCATGATGGTGCAATGTGGATCTGTAACCATGAGCGGCCCAATAAACAGAATAGAAGGAGGAAGGTCGTCGCTTGCAACGCAGCGAACGTTCTGTCGATCGCCCACTTTAGGCGGCGCAAAGACCTCGTCACTTAGCACCGTCCCCCGTTCACTTACCCTTACCCTGAGCGATTCCAACTCGAGCCGCCTCTCGGGCACATGGCCATAGATACGGGCATGCTCTTCGTGAAAGGCTTGGACTGGATCATCTGATAGCAGAAGCGCGAGAGTCGACTCCTGACCCTCGAAACGCCACTCCCCTTCCACTGTGATCTCACATGCCGCTTCCGGCAGGCCGATCTCGGAAAGAGCGGTGCGGCGCAGTTCATCGATCCAGCCATCGACAGATTCGCTGACATCTTCCCAAAGCGCGAGCACCTGACGCTCGCGTTGACTTTCTAGATTTGCCTGCTCTAGGCCACGCGCACTGAGAATACCTGCGTCGCGCGGCACCAGAACTTCTTCTATACCTAGCAACTCCGCCAAGGCACAGGCATGTAAACCGCCAGCACCGCCGAACGCCAGCAACGCATAATCGGCCGGCGCGGCGCCTTCGCGAAGGCTGATCGCCCGTATCGCATCCGCCATGCGTTCATTGGCGATCTGGAGGAAGCCTTCCAAATAAACATCGCCGTTCTCCACCGCGAGTTCGTGCTCGCTCAAAAAGGATTTCCAGCGACTCTCGGCTGCAGATCGGTCTAACGGGATAGCAAACTGATCCGGGACAAGTCGCCCAAGCAAGACATGCACATCGGTGATCGTTAGAGGACCGCCCTCCCCATAGCATGCAGGACCTGGCGACGCTCCCGCGCTTCCCGGCCCGACTTTCAATGCTCCCTGATCGATCATACAAATTGAACCACCGCCCGCTGCGACCGTCTCGATACGCAACGCTTCGCACTGAAGGCGAGCAGGCCCAACCGTGAGCTCGCGATGATAGTGATAGTTACCATCATAACGCGACACATCCGTGCTCGTCCCTCCCATATCAAAGGCGATTACCTTCTCACGTCCGAGCCTCTTTCCTATCGCAGCCGCACCGACGACTCCCCCGGCGGGACCACTGAGCAGACTATCAATCGGACGAAATCGCTCTCGAGAGACCAACCCACCAGCACTGGTCATGATACGCATGGGAGACTCTTCTGGGAGTCCTGCTTCGACATCTGCTAGGTAAGCCTCCATCAGAGGCGCGAGGTAAGCGTCAATGAGCGCCGTTTCCGTACGACGACCAAAGTGAATTCGCGAAGAGACTTCGGCAGACGTGATGACGGTGTGGAACCCGATACTGCGGAGGCCTTCGGCCAAACTCCGCTCTCCCTGAGGATTCCGATAAGAATGCAACAAAGACACGCAAGCCGTACGAATGCCATCATCGAGTAAGCGTTTCCCGGCGACAAGAACCGCCTCTTCATCGATCGCCTCCAGCTCGTTACCATCCTTATCTAGTCTGCCTGGCACTTCTACCACTGCCGCATGCAGCGGCTTCGGCCGGATGATCTCGAGCGCGAAGAGGTCAGGACGGGTCTGGTCCCCAATGCGCATGAGGTCGCCAAAGCCCTCATTGACAAACAGCGCCAAGTCGGCACCGCGCCCTTCGAGCAGAGCATTGGTCCCCCGTGTCGTCGCAAGCCGCAGCGCAATCGGTGGAAGGGAGTCGCCAAGCGGCGTCGCCGTGAGCAAATGCGCTCCTACCAGCGGTGCTTCACGATCGGTTTCAAAGACGAAACGCTGGGCAGACTCTTCCAACGGGAGATCGAACGTCAGCCGCCCTTCCGGGATGTGCTCAGCGACGCGATTGCCCGTTTCCAGGAGACGTGCTCCCACGAGAAAACCCGCAGGTAAGCCCACAGCGCCTTCAAGGTCAGCGGTGAAACGCGAGGTGCAGGCGCCCGAGTAGACTAGGCGTCCAGACGACAACACCTTCGCACGATGCTCCGTGCCCTCAGGATCGATGCCTAGGCAATCCGTGAACGTGCCACCGGTGTCTGCAAAGAGGCGCCAGATAGCGAGCAGAACTGCTTACTTCTGACCAGGCCGACGGAAATTCGCGTAGCGCTGATTGAACTTATCAATCCGGCCAGCGGTATCGACCAAACGCTTCTCACCCGTGTAGAAAGGGTGGGAATCCGAGGTAATCGAGCAGGAAACGACGTAATACTCTTCTCCATTGATGGTGTCCTTCTTATCAGACGTCATGGTGGACGCTGAAAGGAACCGCTTCCCCGTGTTCAGGTCTTCGAAGCAAACGAGGTTGTTGGTGGGATGGGTATCGGACTTCATCGTGTTTCCAGCTGAAATTGGTTGGGAGCCGCGTTCTATAATCACGAATCAGCGAGACGCCAACTGAAATTTCCTTTCAGACGAGGCTAGGATCACTCTTGAAACTAGAAGGGAGTTCGTTCATGGATCCCTCCATGCAAATTCACGTCATGCAGGAGGGCGAGCAATTCGGCCCTTACTCTAAAGCCCAGCTGGAGTCCTACCTCTGGGAGGGGAACGTTCAGCGCAGCGATCTCGCCTGGGCCGAGGGAACGGACGAGGACTGGCTCCCTCTTTGGCAGGTGATAGGACTACCGCCCCAGCCCGGCGAAATTGAAGAACAGGAAGAGGAAGTCGTCACCGAGGAGGCGGTGGGACCCAAGGGCAGCGAAGAGACCGAAGCAGCCCCGCTTCTCGTGGCCGAAGAGGCTCAAGTTGAGGAAATCAGCATTGCTGAGGCCCCGCCGCTCCCCGAGGAAATGATCGCGGAGGCCCCTCCCTTGCCGGAAGCCCCACCCCTGCCTGAGGAGGTCATGCCAGAACCACCACCGCTTCCTGCAGAGCCAGTGGCAGCAGAAGCGCCACCGTTGCCTGAAGTTGAGGAAGAAGCCCCCGTTCCCGCCGCAAATGACGGGCGACCGAAGCTGGTCATCCCGGCAGCCGCTCCGAAGCGAAAGCTCAAGCTAAACGTGCCCGGTAGGTAGAGGTGACCTGATTACCTGCTCTACTCCTCAACAACCGGATCTTTCATTTCCAACAGGGTGGCCTGAAGTCGCCCATAGAGATTCGAGGAATCTGGCGGCATGACGATGACGCTGGCGCGTTCGCGATTGCTGATATTCGCCTCAAGCAAGAGATCCTCTTCCATCAGTTCGGACAGAGCCCATGTCTTGAGATCCTCAGACAGGTCGACCGCATAGGTCACGTCTTCCATGTCAGGGCGGCGGAGGAACTGGAAGACGAGCTGTGGACCATCGGCGCCTTCGATCTCAGCCATCGTCGCGAAATTCATGAAGTTCGTCTTTTCACTAGGGCGCAATGGATGGGAGCCAAAGACATACTCTAGCAAGTTCGGCAATTCATCCCCATCAGGGTCTGCATCAGACAATCCCAGAGGATCAATGATAGGCTCTTCCTCCCCGTCAACAATTGTTGACGGGAAATAATGTTCCTGCCAGTCTCCGTAAACAGTAAAACCACCGGTTCCTGGGGTTCCATTCGGTTCCAAGCTGGCGGTCCATTGGCTGGCATCAGCTTGATCGGGATCAACTCCTGTAGGTCGATAAACGAGCGAAGCACCTGAGCCATCGGCGTCTTCAGGCCACGGCGCTTTATCATTGTAGCGGAAGCTTAGAAGAACCTCCCCTTCTTTAGAGACGAGCTCCAGCGTTTCCCCCATGTCACTCAGCTTACTATCCATCGCAAAGGCACCCACGATGCGGATGTTTGGGTTGTTCGAACCATACCGAGCGGCGAAAGCAGCCTCATTTCGAACCACTACCACTCGCTCACCAGGAGCCAGTTGAGTGGGAGGGAAGGTGAACCGCACGCCACGCACAAATTCTGCCCCTTCTAACTCGATGGTGAAGTCACGCTCGTTCCGCAGTTCCAAGAACTCAAAGCCGTTTCTACTAGCAGATTCCGCAAGTTCTGCCTCAGTGGCAGGACGAGCAGGCTGATAATGAATCTCGGAGATGGAAAGATCTCCGGGCTGAAGTGGGGCCTCATACTGGAAGAATGCCTCTGCCAGCGCGGACCACCGCCCAAACACATCAAGAGCACGAACTTTCACGACGCCCGAGCCTTCCAACGTGATCTCGCCCGAGGTCTTACGAGCCGTGGGCGTAGGCCCCCCTTGAGAAACGATCTGACGTAGCTCCATCGTTGGAGAAATCATGATGTCACTATCATCAAGACTAGCATTGACGACATGAATAGCGAGGACATTTCCAGCACCCACTGTTAGTCGGCCACGCACCGCCTCAGTCACATCAAAAGCTTCCGCGATGATGGCGTCCTCATCTGTTCGGGCCGACAACGCAACCGCTCTTGGGTCCAACACACCATTATTCAACACTTGACCTGGCACATTCGCAGAAGCCACCCGAGTCCCATTGATAAACGCGACAAACCCATCGTCGTAACGCATCTTTAAAATCAACGCATCCAGATTCTCAAGGGCCGCCGCAGACGGAATCGCAAAATTAATCCGGCAATAGACTCCCGGCGTCTGTGCCGCATTCATAATCAGATCGGGACTCACCTCGGATTTGCCAAGATATGGCCGGAAGTTCTGGTCGCCCATCTCAAAACCAAGCCCCGTCCTTCCAGTAAACCATTGTTTCGCATTCGAAACGTTCTGGGCGGTATACCAAGGAAAGAGAGGATTCAACGCGCCATTGCCAGCGTTTGGCACCAGCCAATTACAACGCGCACCCTGGCCCAGTATCTCATAATTATCATACACCGTAAACTCGGCGGGATCCGATCCATCCGTGGTGTAGTAAATCTCAGGCGTCACCGCACTCGAGGTGACGCCGATCGTTTCGCCTTCGTTTAGGCGTCCGCCTGTCCGACTAAAGGTAGGTACGCCAGGGACAGGGTAGACCCCACGATCTCTAAATCCATCAAGCATCCGCTCAGGACGCTCTTCTATAAACACATCCCGCAACCATTCCACCTCAGACAACCAATGATCATCACGCGTGAAAACGACCTCACCACCAGGCGCAGTGTTTCCCCATCGAGCGGACTCCGCCACAATCGGGGTCCTCAGCTCATCAATCATTTCCTGCAGACGGGCCTTCGCCATCGGCGGCGACAAGACGCCGTCATTGAACAAGTGCTTGCTCAGACGATCAGCAATCACCCGCTGGAATGGTGGATAACGAACCAGCGCATCATACGGAGCCACCGGCGAGCCTAGGTCATTCGAGCGAGACAGATCAAAATCCAGGAATCGCTGCGGCAGCGTACCCAACAGGTGGTTCCCCATGCTCATCTCCGCATCCCAGGTGAAGAACTGGAACTTGGGAGTCGTGCCGCCGTTGCGCGATCGGCGACCGGCATACCAGTTCTTATTTCCGAAGATGGTCACATCATTAAAAGCGAGTTCCCCGTTAAACCTGACCATCTGAAACACAGGCCCACACCAGTCGAAGTCACCAGACCACATCCTAACAATCATCGAATCAATGTAGCTATCCAGATTGACCAAATCTTGAATCCGCTCAAAGCCAACCTCGTCTGCGACTTGACCACTGGCAATGGACTGAAGATCTTCCCAGGCTTCAGAATCCCCACTAACCACTGTAAAATTCGAATCAAAGAACTCAGGGTGATGAATCACATCCCAATCACTCTTCGAACCACCAAGACGATCAGCGAAGAAGGCGTCATTGGGACGCTCATGAACATCGTAGATACCCCAGTAGACACCGTTGATATACACGTGAACATATTTTCCTAACGGAGTTAGCATCCCAAGCTCCGCTTCTGTCTTCCGGAGAAACTGATCTCGTAAAAAGGAACCGTGCGGCGGTATGTCTCCATCAGTCGCACCAAAGCGATCAGCAAGAGACCAACCATCGTGTCCACCACCACGCAACACAAGCTGCTCAAATGACTTCACATTCGACCCTTCAAAGAGAGCATGTTCCAACTCGCCACTACCATCACTATAGTCTTCACGGAAATACAAACGAAAGGGCTTCTTGGGGTGATTCCGGGCATCGCCACCGTGAATACGGATGCCACCATCAATTTGAAAGCGATCTTCAGGATCCGTTGGAGAGAAGTATTCCAACGAAATGGGCACCTCAGCGGGGCGACCACTCTGGAAAGGATCCGTATAAATGCCTGTAGGCCCAAACATTCTCTCATTATCAACCACGATGGACATCGCTGGCAGCGTCTCCCCCAGGGCATCGTCAATCTCATCCACATACGCTGGATCTGCCGTCACTCGCGCATCCATGGTCGCCTGCAGTTTCACATCACTCACAAAGAGATACGTTTGCACATCGACATTGCTACTGATTGCCCCCGCCTTGGTAGCGATGGCTTGAAGAATTGTCGTGGACTCAATGATCACCGGTTCCGTATAAAGAGTGCCACTGTCGACTGCTGGCATCGTTCCATCCACAGTAAAGCGGATCTCTGCATCTACCGTATCCGTAGTAATCTCCACCGTGACGGGTTCACTGAAGAAACCTCGATCTACGGAGAACTTCGTGTCCGCAACGAAATCTATCGCCGTCTCAACGTTAGGCTCCAATGGAGTCGGTGGAGACAGAAACCCGACTGCCCCTTCGGTGAATCCAGAGGCGCCATAAGAGATATTTCGACGTTGATTCGGAAACTCAGGGGCCAAGCTCGAAACGGGCTCCTCGACATCTGGCGCGTAAAGCGCAAGGTACTCCCCACCGCCATCGAGAGAGAAATTGGCGTGGAGTGGCATAGCGGGGTCCACGCGATCTTTCATCGAGGCGAAGACCAGAACAAAGCCCCGTGGCTCAATCATCACGGCTGGAAATGTCCATTTGGCAGGCTCTGCGATGCTGTCTGTCAGAGTGTAGCCTTCCAAGGCAATCGCCTCGTCCGTAGGATTGAAGATCTCGATCCAATCGGATGGCTCACCATCCTCATCGACCGTGACACCATCATTGATGGCAAGGAACTCTGAAATGAATGGCATCGCTACCAGAGGTGAAATGCCAAGAGCAAAGATAGAGAACAGCGCGACGAAAAAAGATCTAGGAGTAGTTGGGGTCATAAGCACATGGTGACTCAGCTAAAAGTTTAGAAGTCCTGGGAGATGAAGTCAAACGGCTCACCGAAACGCGTCTCCCTCCTTCTCAAGGCCTTGGGCCGCTCTAGTTTCTTCAGTGCACTCGCAGCTATGGTTGACTCGACTACGCTACCATGGCTCAGTCGACTATCGTGAGTGAACCCGCGCCGACGCCACAGCCAGCGGCCACCATCTCGGGATCCGACGAACGCCCACTCGTCCTCGTGGTGCTGCCGCGCCTCGTCGACCTCGCCATCCAGCAAGATCGCTCCCTCGCACCAGCCTTCTTAACCCAGCGCAGGGCGAGTTACACTCTTCGCAGAGAACGACTTATGCAGATATTAGATCTGGATGAACTCGGTCTCGATGAGCATGTGCGCCTCCCTCCAGAAATCGTGCTTATCGCCCAGCCACGGCAACGCCGTCTCGTTGGTCCACGCGGCCTGGCTCCGGAGCTTCGAACCTGGCGGCTGGCAGCCTCAGCCCTAGCCGTTCGCCGTCTAGCCGAGGCTCAAGCTCAAGGTGCCCTCAGCATAGCTCTGGTCCACGACCGCATCCTTCAGATAGGCTGCGCGGCATTCGCGGAGATCGAGTCCGTTCTGCACCGCGAGCTCCGACTTTTCGAAGGTGATGACTTGGTCAGGATCTACAGTGAATTCATTACCCTCCATGCTGAGCTGCAGACCTTCTCTCCGCGCTCTCTTGACACTTACTTCCCCTCGCTTCAAGGACGTCAGGATGAGATCGCGGCTCTTGTCGCCGAGGATCTTGCCTGGAGCACCATACTTTCGCTGACACAGCCCGCAGAGACACTCCTTCCCGTTGAAGAGGTCAAGTCGGAAGACGAAGTCAGTCTAGCGGAAGACTCTTCCCTATCACAGCCTCTTCCACCACTACGCCCAAACTCGAAGCGCTTCGAAGGATTGATGAATTGGGGCAACGCGGCCCTGGCAAGAGGCAATGCCGTCGTCAGTGCCATACTCTATCGGGGAGCCAGTCGCCTCGCACCAGATGAGGCCCGTGCAGAACGCGCAAGCAGCCAGGCAAAAGAGGTCATTGATAGTCTGGTTTCTCGTCTTCAAAAGGCACTGAACTTTGATGGACCTCAGGAAGAAGCCTGGCGGGAATCGCTGCTAGAGTTGTTTCAGCATTCCTCACGTGGCTTCTGGAATACCAACAAACGCTTGCTCTACGACTTGCAGAAAGTCTGCATCGACTATGAGCGAGACAGTTACACTATCGATGTCTTTGGCTTCCTACGCACCTTTGGCCGACGCCCGATCAAGCGACCTCTGCCGAATCAGCGAGAAGTGCTCATGTCCAAGCATCTGCGGAATGCTACGTCTCGGCTCGCTAAGGCGCGCATTACCTCCGCTCGCCACACTTCCCTAACCGAACTCTTGCATAAGGCAACTACTTCAGCTGAAGTCCAGTTGCGCCGCCGGTTGCGTATTCGAATCGCGCGTTCGCTCAATGAGAAGGGACTGAAACCTGCAAATATTCCAGAACGCGTTGCCAGAGACAAGCTCATCGAAGAACTCTTGGACTGCATTGTGCGGCGGGGACATCTTAGCATGGGCGACGTGCGGGATGGCATCTCGCGAAGCCAACTCAAGCTCTCCGACCTCACTGGACAGGAACTGGCCGTGGGCGACGCTATTCTTCGCGCTGATCGGCGATTAGACCGTTTGTTAGATGGCGTCTATCGGCGTGGGGAATTCTATCTCCGCGGCTTGCAACGCCTCAGTTCGCTAGGCTTCGGTCGTCGGCCTGGACGATTCCTTTTCCAGTACCTCATTGTGCCTTTTGTCGGTGCTTTTGTCATCTTGGAAGCCATCAACATCATGTACAAAAAGGTAGGTGGCATTACCGAGTCGGCCTTGGATCAGTCGACAACGTTTAATATCCCGGTTGCCGTCTTTGATAAGGCTCGCGTTCCCGAGTCGTGGCGAGGCGGCACGTTGTTTGAGGGCGATATCTTCTATCAGTTTGCGAACGTCATTCCCGCAGTCGTCCTCGTCGGAATCTTCCTCCTGGGACTGATCCACTCAGACGGCTTCCGAGGCTTTGTTTGGGCCGTTACCCAAACCGTTTTTCGCGCCCTGAAACATCTGCTGATTGACTTTCCAAAATGGATCATGAGCTTGCAATGGGCACGAGTAATCTTACGCAGTCGCATCGCCAAAGCCTTGAGAAGGTACTTGCTCACACCGCTGATCCCAACAGCCTTGGTCTACTTGCTGGCCACCGTCTTTCTAGACTTCAATCGCTACACAGCGATTGCCACGTTTCTACTCATCTTTACAGGACTCGATTTCTTCTTCAATTCCACCTTTGGACGACGCTTTGAGGAACGGGTTGGCGCGTGGATCGGGCGGGCCTGGTACCAGTTCCGCTTTCAGATTATTCGTTCTGTGTTCGAAGCCATCATGACCATCTTCCGGCAGTTTATGGAAGTGACAGAGCGCATCCTTTACGCCATCGATGAATGGCTCTTGTTCCGCACCGGTGAGAACAAGGTTTCCATGTGGATGAAAGGCATCTTGGGAAGTATCTGGGCCGTCGTCGCCTACGGGATTCGCTTCTGTATCACCTTGCTCGTAGAGCCTCAGATCAACCCGATCAAGCACTTCCCGGTGGTCACCGTCTCGCACAAGCTCCTGATCCCGATGCAGTTCACGATCTCCAGCTCGATCGCTCCCGCGTTAGGAACGGCCATGGCGAACACGGTCGCGGCCGCCATCGTCTTTCTCACGCCTGGTGTCATCGGCTTCCTTGTCTGGGAGCTGAAATCTAACTGGAAGCTCTACCAAGCCAATCGCGATCCCATGCTCAAACCTGTCGCGGTCGGCCTCCATGGAGAGACGGTTCCTCGCTTGCTCAAGCCAGGCTTCCACTCTGGCACAATTTCAAAGCTGCATGGAAAGATGCGCCGTGTCGAACAACAATCCGACTCACTGCGTCGGAGACAATCGTTGGATCACCTTCAAGAGAGGCTGCGCCACATCGAAGTCGCCATTCGTCACTTCACCGAGCGCGAACTCTTCGCTACCTTCCGCCAACATCCCGAGATGAGAGGGCTAGGCTTGGAAGCAACCAAGATCCAGCTCTTACCGAACATGATCGCGCTTCAGATCGAGTCCAAGGGGCCGAAAGCGCCACCAGATGCGGCCCCCTTGCAACTGCTCTTTCAGGCACGGAGTGACTGGCTCGTCGCTCGCGTTGTCGCCCCCGGCTGGGTCTCAGATCTCGCCCCAGAGCAACAAGACATCTTTACATCATCCCTAGCAGGCATCTACAAACTTTCAGGTGTCGAACTCGTAGACGAACAGATCCGCCATGCGCTCACCCAGCCAAACGCCTTCTATCACTTATCCTCTTCAGACCTAGAAGTGTGGGCTGCCGAAGAACGGTCGACGCCCGTCACCTATGGCTTACGCTCGACTTGGGGCACCATTCGCCCGCATCCCTCTAGCTTAGCCAGGGCTCTCGACCTCCCTCCCGTCAACCCCAAGCAGCTCGTCTTTTCCGAGGGTGATTTGCCGTGGGAGCAATGGCTCGCCTACTGGCAGAGTGAGAACGGAGAGCGCCCACCAGCCAGCCTCCTGGCAGAGGCCTCCCACTTCGTGCCGAGACACAAGCTCCTCCCTTGAGGCTTGTCATCACGGGCGCTTTGCTTAGCTTCGCGGGATGAAACCCAAATATGCCCTTTGCAACGAGACCTACCAGAACTGGTCGTTTGCCGACACCTGCGCCCACATCGCCAAGACGGGCTATGACGCCATCGAGATTGCCCCCTTCACTTTGAAGGAAGATCCTCGTGAATTGACCGAAGCAGAGGCAAAAGAACATGCCAAGATAGCTACCGAAGCAGGTCTAGCTGTCGTCGGGTTGCACTGGTTGTTAGTCAAACCAGCATGGCTCCACCTGACCACGCCCGACGATCTGCTGCGGAAAGACACCGTCGCGTTCGGTCAACACCTCGCGCGGATCTGCGCCTCGATGGGAGGCACCATCATGGTGTGGGGCAGCCCAAACCAACGCAACCTACAAGACGATTGGGACTACGAAGAAGCCGCGAAACGGGCGGCCGGCACCCTACGCGCCATCAGCGAAGTCGCCGGGGATCTCGGCGTCACCATTGCTATGGAGCCCCTCGGCCGGAAGGAGACCAATTTCCTCACCACAGCGGAAGAAACGGTGCGCTTGATCAAGCAGGTCGATCACCCCGCTTGCCAGCTCCACCTGGATGTGAAGGCGATGAGCGATGAATCGAAGTCCATTCCAGAGATCATCTCGGAAAGCCGCGAGCACGTCGTCCACTTCCACACGAACGACCCCAACCTGCGAGGGCCCGGCTTCGGGGACGTCCACTTCGAACCCATCGCAGAAGCCTTGCAGTCAATTGACTACCAAGGTTATCTTTCCGTCGAGGTCTTCGACTACTCACCTGATCCCGAAACGATCGCGGTCGAGAGCCTCGCCTATTTAAAAAGCATCTTTGAACCTTCCTAACTCAATAAACTCTCGTTATGAAAAAACCCTATCTCTTTTTCCTTGTCGCGCTCCTTGGTAGTGTCACGCAGTCTGTAGCAGAAGTCACGATCAAAGAAGTCGATAGCGACTATCAAGTTCACATCAACGACAAGCTCTTTACCGCTTACAAGGTGAAGGATCTCCGTGTCCCCTGCTTCTATCCTCTTCATGGACCAGACGAGGTGCCCATGACCCGCGCCTATCCAGTCGCCAAGACCGTTCCTGGTGAAGCTGAAGATCATCCACACCACACCTCACTTTGGTACTCACACGGTGATGTGAATGGTCTCGACTTCTGGCATGGCGGTGGCAAGGCTCACCCCGAGAAAGGGGGCAAGATCGTACATACCGAAGTCGTCAGCATGAACGATGGAGAAGACCGTGCGACTTTAAAAGTGAAGAACAAGTGGCTCTCTTTGGTCGGCGATAAAGAGATCTGTCAGGACGAACGCGCTTATGCGTTTGGCGTGTATGAAGGAAACCGCTATTTGGATTTTCAAATCACCATCAAAGCCACTCAGGGTGACGTTGTCTTCGGTGATACGAAAGAAGGTACCATGGCCATACGCACGCACGCCAACCTACGACTCAAGGGCGATGTGGCGAATGGCAAAGCCGTGAACAGCGAAGGCGACAAGGACAAAGACCTGTGGGGCAAAGCCTCCAAATGGGTCGATTACTGGGGCAAAGTCGGCGAGAAAGAAGTCGGCGTGGCCATTTTTGATCATCCCAAGAACCCACGCTATCCCACCACGTGGCACGCTCGGGATTACGGCCTCGTCGCCGCGAACCCGTTTGGCTATTCCTACTTCTTCAAAGGCGAAGGGAAGAAGGGCACCCTCACGATCAAGGCAGGGGAATCCGTCACCTTCCGCTACGGCTTCCTCTTTCACCCTGGGGGTCACGACGCCGATAAGCTGAAAGCGGTTTACGATCTCTTTTCACAAACGGAGGCCGAATAAAATACCGTCATTTCCTAACCAGTGTGGGTGCCGCCACGTTTGCTGTCGCCTCCCATCATGAAGAAGCGACGCAAGCCAAGCATCGCAGTCCTACTTCGCGAGATGTTCCGCGCCTTGTTCGCTGTTGAGCGGTCTCTCGTAGTAGGTATCCCACGCATCCATGCTTCTGATAGAAGTCATTGGATCTACACCGTTTGAGCGCTCCCAACCGGACAGGGAGCCCTGCCCTGGCTGATAGCTTGATAATCTCCGCCATCGCTAGAGATCCAATGCTGTGGCCCTGCTCGTCAGGCTTCACATACAGGTGGCTGAGATGCAAGTGGCCCGCCTTTGTCGTGACCTAGTAGAACCCAACGAGAACCTCCTCACAGAATATCTTCATGATGTCTGCCGCGACGAAAGACGAGCGAAACCTCTCGATGCTCCGCTCGCGATTGAACCTTCCGATCCTCTCAAGGCTCTCCCGCATCGCATCGATACGCAACTCCACAAGAGCGTCGAAATCGTCTTCACTCGCCTCTAGGTATCGAAGCTTCATGAGATCCTCGAAGTTGTTGAAGAACACGAAAGGAAATGCGTTTTAGTGAGCGCTTGTGATTCCTTTGGCTATCAGCGCGTTTACAACTTTACATCCATGGATGTGACCAAGTCGCCATCTTAACCATTTCCCCATTACCATTCTCTATGCAGGCACCCCCTTCATTGATATCTGGCTCCATATGACTAAAGTAGGAATCGCCGCAAAACAGATTGTGAGCTGGATAGAACTCTATCAAATGCAAGCGGCCTACCTCTTTTAGGCTCTTCGAGACAATCCTCGCCCATCGCTCCAAATCAGGCAGCCAATTCAAGGCGCCGTAAGAAACGAATACGATGTTATAGGTAGAGGTAGCAAGTTGTTTGAAACCATAAACATCAGCACAAACAAACCCTCATTGAAAGGAGGCTTTCTCTTTTAGCTCATCAGCTTTTCTGAACGACTCGGGTGACAAATTGACACCAGTGACGATGACGCCTTTTCCCGCCCTTTCAGGAAGCCTTCGCCGCTCGCAGTACTAGATCGTGCGACACTGTCAGCTTCTCGATCCGGGCAAGACAGCAGAAAGAGGATGGTGCCCAAACTCATCAATCTGAAAGTCTGGAGAAACGTTCTCAACGGTGTTATCCAAGCATAACCCTAGAAACGGCAACGGAAATTCGGGTGATAGTGTGCAAGCAGCAGATTATGACAGCCCACAAAGCAAACGACGATTGCCCAACGGGGCACCCTAGCGATGAGCGCAAGAAGCATGGGGTGATCGGGGTCTATCTCTTTGAACTCTGCGATTGTTAGTAATCGCGGCACTACATTTCGTTTAAACTGGAAACCGCGGAGAATCTCCATTCACGAAACTAAGCCAAACAAAAGCGGCCCGCTGAGCGAATGCTCGGCGGGCCGCTGATACAATTTCGTCTAACAGACTTAGTCGATCGTCACATCATCGATGTACCAACCGGCAAAGCCATTCTCGGCACCTGCAGTGAGGAGGACAAACTCAACGATGACCTTTTGACCGCGTGCCGCTGGAGGTAACCTCAAGGCAAACGGTGTCCACGTGGCCGTCTTGCCCCAGAAGATCTCCGGCTCGGAGTAGAGAACTTCCCCGTTCTCGTCCAGGATGTTCACCTGACCGCCTTCTTCTTCGAAGGTCGACTCAACGTAGTAGCTGAACTCGAGCTTCGGTGAACTCAACTCCGACAAATCGAGAACCGGTGAGCGCAGACGCGAAACCGCACCGGCACCGTAGGGGCCATCGAGATCCGTGCCCCAAGCGTTGGTGCCGCTGTTCGCTGCCATGAGCCCGTCCACACTTGGCGTGCCGAGTTCCCAAGGCGTGTCCCCAGCATCCATCGTCGCCGTCCAACCGGCTTCGCCGCCTTCAAAATCCTCTGTATAGAAGGGAGGAGCCTCAGATTCACGCGCCCGGTAGTAGCGCTGAGCACCGTCCTGTGGGATGTTCGTGTCCGTGTAGGTCAGCGCGCCTTCCGTAGCTCCACCATCTGGGAAACCAGTCAGCAATTCTTGCCATGACAGGAGATCCGTTGAGGTATCGACCGCATAGTAGAGGCCTTCATCGGCTTCCCAACTAAAGGTGAAGTCACCCGTGGCGGCATCACGCACGACATCAAACACTGGAATGCGAGGAAGGACGACCGCTTCATCTATCGCGTTGGTTAGGTCCAAACCTTCCAAACCATTGACGTAGATCGAGGCGATCTCGTTCGCACTGAGGGGACGTCCCCAGATGCCAAGGTCATCCATGCGCCCATCCCAGTAAGCTTCTCCGTCAACTGGCAGACCTGCATCATCGACATCGACTCCAAGAGCAATGCCTTCAATAATACCCGGGCTGATATCGCCCAAGTAAGCGCTGGAACTCACAGCTTGTCCATTTCGATACATGGTTAGGCTCGCTCCGTTCGCGGTGAAGGCAATGTGCTCCCAGCGTGCGACCGGAAACTCTTCTTCATTGACCTCATCCGTGCGAGGGTTGTTAGGCCCAACTGTCAACTGTGTGCCCAACTCAAAGTTCGGCTCCTCAGCGTCGACGTCGCCGTCAAACCGCAAACGGAACTGACCTTCGGTGTCGCCCCAGTTTCGAATAATCTCAGGCGGCGTCTCAAAGTCGAATTCGATCGCTGAGTTTGTCCAAACCCAGAGACTGACAGTCATCTGCCCAGGCTTCTCATAGGTCGGAATCATGGCCCAGTTATCGGCTCCGTTGAAGTTCAACGAGCCGCCAATGCGCCCTTCGATCCACTGCTCAGAAGGCCCAGCAAAGTCCATGAGATCCACATCGGCTGCGGTGCCACCCGAATTGGCCGCTTTCACACCGGAAGTCTCATCGAACTTGTAGTGGCCAATCAACCGGTCCGCGATGTCACCCGTGACTGCCGTCAAGACGGCTGGGGTACTGAAGGACGTGCCATCCGCATTGGTGACCGCCACCGTATAAGCGCCTTCATCATCAGCACTGAACATGGCTATGCTCAGATCAGGCGAAGTGGCTCCGGTGACCCGATCATCATCCGTAAGCGCAACGCCATCTTTACGCCACTGATAGGAACTGGCGCCATCCGCACGAACACTGATGTCAACGATTTCACCAGCAACACCGTTCGCACTGACTGGCTGACTCGTGATCGAGGGTGGTGGTGGTGGTGGTTCAGAGTCGAGCACCAGCTGCATGGCATTGATGGTAGAGTTTCCTCCACCGCCGTCCCAGAAGTTCAAGGTAATTTCACCATTCACAGGGCCAATGCCATCAAATCGAACGAAGTTCCCTCGACCACGAGCACCAGGATCAGTACTCGTCACCTGAAGTAGACCAGGGGCGGCATTGTACTCGTCCGCATTCAACTGGCGCATGTAAACACGTTCCGCCGTTTGAACCAATTCAAAGTCAATGTTAGGAAACTCCAGAGGTCTCGCGATGGAATAGATCAGGATGGAGTGTGAGCCATCCGGAACATCTGAGAAGGTGACGAAAGCAGCTTCTTCCTCCGTGCCCCCTCCTTCGATCAAGCCGTTGAACAGCTTCGCATTCGTGTCATCCGTGCCCGTTCCTGAACCCCACCGGTTGGCTGCTGACCACTCAACAGAAATGCCAGTCGCTTCGTTTCGACTATTGAGCAGGCCAGATTCTTCGCCTGCAGAAGAGCCGTCACCTTCGCCCGGAAGGGAATTCCAATAAGCTTGCAACTGCCCGCCACCAATATTCGTCGCATCTGAGCGTGTCGGCGCACCGTTCGCACCTCCACCTACAAAGTTAATGCCGATGCTGACAGGCTGCTCTGCCGGATCAAACAAGGTGGCTTGGACTTCATTACTCGAATCACAGCCAACGATTTCCACCGAGTAGACATCGCCTGCGTTGTCTGCCGTCACAGGATCCGTGGTGTAAACCGTCTGTACGGCCCCAGGGATCGGCTCGCCATTTTTAAGCCACTGCACTGGCCACGGGCCATTCACCTCAGTGAAGAACTCTGCACCAACGCCTTCAATCGTCGGGGTATTGACTGGATGCGTCAGAAAAGCGGTCTTGCTACAATCCGCCGAACTCTGGAACGCAAGCAATTCAACTTCTGCAATCTGCATGCTATTCTGGGTATCTTCCTGCAAGAGAATCGTCGTCCAGCGGTAGTGCAGATAAGCCGCGTTGTTGTCAAAGAAGAATTCCTGCGTTTGAAATCGATCGTCACCAGGAAACGTCTCGACCCAGCTAGGAACGGCAGCGTTCTCGTAAATCGTTTCCCAATTTCCTGAATCCCATCCAGGTGCTGCATCGTTGGAGCCTTCCAAGATGATGGACAAAGGATCACGGCCAACAGCATCATTCGCCGACTGCATGCTGAGGCCAACCAGGGTCGTCGCGCCGACTGAAGGAGAAACCACAAATCCAGACGGCGTAGAATTGTTAGCGGTATCGAAATTGAGATACTTCGTCGGTTGATTATCAATCGCGTTGGCAACCCCCTCGGATCCGGGGCTGTTATCGGAACTGGCGATGATCGGATCGCTAGGCTGGGTTACGTCCACGGGTGCCGACTTGCCTAACAATTCCACTTCTGCAATCTGCATGCTGTTCTGGGTGTCTTCCTGCAAGAGAATGGTCGTCCAGCGGTAATGCAGGAACGGCTTGTTATTGTCGAATGAGAATTGCTGCGTCTGAAAACGATCATCGCCTGGAAACGTCTCTACCCAGCTAGGAATGGCAACATTCTCATAGATCGTCTCCCAATTTCCCGTGTCCCATGTAGGCGCCTCATCGTTGGAGCCTTCCAAGGTGATGGACAAAGGATCACGGCCGACTGCATCATTCGCTGACTGCATGGTTAATCCACTGAGAACCGTTTTCCCAATCCCAGGCGTCACCACAAATCCAGAAGGCGTGGTGTTGTTCGCCGTATCGAAGTTGAGATACTTCGTCGGCTGCCCATCGATCGCATTCGCAACGCCCTCTGAACCAGGACTGTTGTCAGAGCTGGCCTGAATAGCATCGCCCGGTTGTGTGACGTCTGTGGCAAGCACGACCACGTCGCCTAACAGTTCCACCTCTGCAATCTGCATGCTGTTCTGGGTGTCTTCCTGCAAGAGAATGGTCGTCCAGCGGTAATGCAGGAACGGCTTGTTATTGTCGAATGAGAATTGCTGCGTCTGAAAACGATCATCGCCTGGAAACGTCTCTACCCAGCTAGGAATGGCAGCATTCTCATAGATCGTCTCCCAATTTCCCGTGTCCCATGTGGGTGCCTCATCGTTAGAGCCTTCCAAGGTGATGGACAAAGGATCACGGCCGACTGCATCATTCGCCGACTGCATGGTGAGGCCGGTCACCAGCGTCGCCCCGACAGATGGCGTGACTACGAATCCGGAAGGCGTCGTATTATTCGCCGTATCAAAGTTAAGGTATTTGGTAGGTTGACCATCGATCGCGTTGGCGACCCCTTCTGAACCAGGACTGTTATCCGAACTCGCAATCAAAGGATCACCGGGTTGGGTAACGTCGCTCTGGGCGTATGTTGTTGATATCGGCAGGGCTAAGAGAAGGCCGCAGAGGGCCAACGCGTAGCTCCAAGCGCTTAGGTTAGTTTTCATGTATTTGGAGTTTATTTGAGCCCTCAGAAATTTAGGGCTCACGCCAGCGATTACAGAAATCCTCCTAAAAACAAGACCAAAGTTCACCGATATTAATCAATAGCGCCTAGGCAAAAACAGGTTGGGAAAACCACCGTCCTGTCTGGATTGCCCACGCCCCTTCGGGTCTCGCCGTCCACTCCACTCCACTCCACTCCACTCCAGGGAGATCCGCTTAATAATTCTTCGCTTCCTACTCCAGAGGAATGTCTCTTGGCTGGAAGATCTCCAGCTCGCCCATGTGATCAAATTTGGTGTCACACGTCGCAAGTTGGCGAATGCCCAACCGTGACATGACCGCGAGATTGAGCGAGTCATTCGTCATCATTCCGAAACGCTCTTGAAAAGTCAGTGAAGCAAAGATGTCATCCTTCTCGACCGTGACAACCTCTACCCCGCCATGCAGCCAGTGCTGCACAGGCATTCGATACTCACCAAGGCAACGAACGAGGGAATTCCGCTTCGCAAGGAAACTCGCAGGATTGTTGTTCGAAAGAATACCCTTCCGCCGGGCTTCCAGCACCATGGCACGATGGCAGAATTCGCCGACAACGATGGTTGTGATGTAAGCTTGGATGGCCCCTTCGTTACACCGCGCTCCTAAACGCACACACTCGGGAGAGTTGCCCGTGAAGAGGTAGAGCCAAACGTCTGTATCGATGAGAATCCGCCCCCCATCGGGAACGGCGTCTAGGGATAAGCTCATAGTCAGTAGACATCCTCTTCCAGCAGTGCTCGAACCTCAGTTAACGATCCTTGTACGGCTGGATGTTTCTACAGCTGATTTATCAACAGCTTGGGCGATATTGTGGAACATTCGTCCTCCGCCTGCCGGAGGGCAAGATACCGCTCGATGGCATCTGAAATCACATCAGCTATAGGACGGTTCTCTTCGACGGCTTGAAGCTTGAGTCTCTTAAGGAGAGACTCGTTTAGAGTAGTACCCACCTTCCGTTTCTTGGCGATTAACATACCAACCTTTACCATATTCAATAAAATATGCAAACGTGATTTTTATGGTTTATCAGAAATGATATGCGTAATTTCATGAAAGCGCTTTGTCTTAGAACTGCCTCCCATTCCTGGGTTTCTCGCCGAGATCGCCCACTTGCAGGCTAATCTCCCTCTTGCGTTTACGCTTGGACTCGACACTTTCCCGCAACCTTAAAAACCTGATGACTCAAGCTACCGCCAGCCACACCGATTACCGTAATTATGTCGAAGAGCGCCTGATGAAGACGCGCACCATCATGATCTACGGCGGCATCAATCAAGCTGTGGCTCAGGATGTTTCAGAAAAACTGATCATCCTCTCAGAAGAGTCAAACGAAGACATCACGATCTACCTGAATTCCCAAGGCGGGCACGTGGAAGCGGGCGATACAATTTATGACATGATTCAGCATGTCACCCCGACCATCCGCGTTGTCGGCACAGGTTGGGTCGCTAGCGCAGGGGCGCTCATCTACTCGGCACCAAAGAAAGAATGCCGCTTCGCCCTTCCTAACACACGCTTCATGCTCCACCAGCCTAGTGGTGGTGTCGGCGGCACGGCCTCAGATGTGAAGATCGAGGTGGAAGAACTCATCAAGATGCGCAAGCGCTTGAACCAGATCTTTGCTGACCAAACCGGTCAACCGTTGGAGCGCGTGACCGAAGACAGTGATCGTAACTTTTGGATGTCGGCGCAAGAAGCCGTCGACTATGGTCTCGCCGGATTCATCGTGAAGAGCGCTTCGGAGCTGAGCTAGTCATGAACTTCCTCGCTCCCGGGAGCGATGGCCAGGTCCGCACTAAGATCTGCGGGCTTCGCAGAATCGGAGACCTGGCATTCTGTCAGGAGCAAAGCATTGATGCGGTTGGTCTCAATTTCTGGCCCAAGTCCAAACGCTATCTTGAGCCCGCACTAGCAGCGACCTGGCTTGGGCAAATGCCAAAGACACCCACTCGGGTTGGTGTCTTTGTCAACGAGCCGACAAGCAGCATTCAACGTCTGTTGGAAAAGGGCATCATTGAGATCGCTCAACTTCATGGCGATGAAACCCCTGAAGACTGCGCTAAACTAAAAATGGCAGGCTTTCCTGTCATCAAGGCCATCGGGGTAAAAGACTCCTCGTCCTTGGCTCAACTCAGTGCGTTCGACGTGGGCGGCATTGTGCTAGACGCTTTCTGCCCTGGCGACTACGGCGGCTCTGGCAAGACCTTCAATTGGGAACTCGCTCTTGAAGCTCGCGAGATCCTCGGAGATACGCCACTCATTCTTTCAGGCGGGCTTGTGTCTGCAAACGTGGCCGAAGCCATCCAGAAAGTCAGACCCCATGCAGTCGATGTGGCAAGCGGCGTCGAAAGCGCCCCTGGCGTGAAATCTAAGGAGATGATCGCCGACTTTCTTCAAACGGTGCGCTCGGCTTGAGCATCGCCATAGTCATCTTCCGGCCTAAAAAACAAGGCTAGTAGGATCACGGCAATAGCAGCTAGGCCCGCTCCACAGGCGAAAAGCAGCCTGAGATCCACCTCGGCAATGCGGCCACCGATCACGCCGCTGACAATCCGAGAACCACCGATCACGACCATGGTGTAGACGCCTTGGATAGAATTTCGAAAGCGATCTGAAGCCAACTGATTCAAGTACATCACTGGCAGGACAAAGACGGCGCAAATCTCGAGACCATGAAGTAGCTGTGTCGCTACTGCCGTGAACACCGAAGGGAACGTCGCTAACAATGCTAGTCGCACAACCATCGCACTCAATCCCGCAATCATGATTGCTCGCATCCCGAACCGCTTACGAAGTCGCCCAAGTGCTAGGATATAGAAGATTTCAAGGAAGACGCCGACGTTGATGATAAGACCGATGACCGAAGCCTCCACGCCCACCATTGATCGCAGATAGACAGGGAAGAATGTGTGATAGGCCGTCGAAGCGGCGTAGGCAAGGCCCATGCATATGAGAAAGTAGCGCCCTTTCGGACTCAGCAATGCCGCAAAAGCTTCCGCCGAGGGCAAGCGCCGTTTGACCTCGAAACCCGCTCCTTCTCCGTCTAGATTCGTGGGCAACTTGGGCAACAGCTGAGCATGCAAAGCGCTCAGGACCCCAAAGGCAATTGCACACCAAAGCACCATCGTTAAGGGCGGATCGCGATCGAGCAGAAAGTAGAGCACCACCCTTGAAATTAAGTTCGGATCGGGCTCGAGAAGAAAGTAGAGCACCACACTTGGAACGATGAAGCCAATCGTTCCCCAGACCCGGATACGATGGTATCGAGTGGCTCTGACATCGTCAGAGCGTTTCGCGAGCGAGAAATAGTAGCCGTCTTGGAGGGCCACCGTTGGCATGAATGCCAGGCTATGCAAGGTGTAGAAGATCAGCGACGGAATCACGCCTGCGGAAATCGAAATGAGATAGAACGCCAGCGCACTGATCAGAAAGGACGCTCCGAGGATGCGCCGAGGGTCGATCTTCATGTCTGCTAGCAGAGTGATCAAGATCGGCGAAAGCACGGTGGCAATACTCGTCAACGCCTGATTGTAGCCGAGCTCCGTCTCGGTGAACCCTTTCACCTCCATTAAATACACCGGCAAGAGAGGCCCAATGCAGCCGAAGATCGCATAGGAAACGAAGAACTGAGTCTGAAGGCGCCGCATGAGACAGGGTGAAGGCATGCCCTAAGCGCTGCGGGACACAGATCAACAGGAAAGGAACGTGCGTACCGCCTTGCTGATCTTCCAATAACTTCCTAGGCTTCCTCCATGCGCCCCCTCCTTCTCATTCTTTCCGCTCTCAGCTGCACCTTCGCTCAGGAGAATGCAGATCGCCAATGGTACAAGGGCAACACCCACACCCACACCCTCTGGAGCGATGGAAACGATTTTCCTGATAGCGTGGTCGATTGGTACGCCACCCACGACTATCATTTCCTAGCACTGTCTGATCATAATATCCTCAGTCGAGGTGAGCGTTGGATGGCGATGAAGGCGATTCAGAAACGGCGCGTGACGTTGGGAAAGAGCACACTCGCTAAGTACCGCCAGCGCTTTGGCACTGATTGGGTAGAGACACGAGGGGAAGGCGATCAGCTAGAAGTTCGGTTGAAGCCTCTAGCAGAACTTAAAAAGCGTTTTGAGAAGCCGGGTGAGTTTCTTCTCATCGAGGCAGAGGAAATCACCGACAGCTTCGAGAAAGTCCAGATCCACATCAATGCGATCAATGTCAGTGACGTGATCAAACCACAGAAAGGACGCTCGCCTCGGGAGACGATGCGAAACAACCTCCGGGCTGTGCAGGCGCAAGAAGCGGCCACTGGCCAACCCATCCTCGCCCACCTCAATCACCCCAATTTCCAGTGGTCCCTTTCGCCCGAAGACCTCGCACAGGTCGTCGAGGAACAGTTCTTTGAAGTCTACAATGGTCATCCCTCGATCAATCACCTCGGTAAACCAAACCGGCCCGGCGACGAGAATCTCTGGGACATCGCCAACACCATCAGGTTGGTGGAACTTCAAGCAGAGCCCCTTTACGGACTCGCCACGGACGACTCTCACAACTATCACGGCGGTGATGCCTCCCCCGGCCGGGGCTGGGTCATGGTTCATGCGGCCAGCCTTGAGCCTGCAGCGCTCATCATGGCCATGCGGGAAGGCGCCTTCTACGCCTCCACAGGCGTCACCTTGAACCATTTGGATTACGGAGTGGCTTCCAAGGCCATCCGATTCGAAATCGAGCCTGAACCTGGCGTGACCTACAAGACAGAGATCTTTGGCACCAGGCGGAAATCACCAAATCTCCCAGGCGAGAGCCTCGGCGTGATCGAGGGCCTGAAAGTCCATTTCCCAATGACGGATGAGTTCCACTACATTCGCGCCACCGTGACGGCCTCCAAACCTCACCCAAACCCTTCGTTTCAAGGCCAATTGAGCCAAGCTTGGACCCAGCCCATTGGCTGGAAAGTGAGCCCTTAGGCCATGCCTTGAGTCGTTCGTTTGTCAGAATTCATTGGACATCGTGCTAAGCGTTGATTGGATGGACCCACAATCAATTTCCCATGAGCGAAGACTCTAGCGCTGAAGCGCCAACTCCAAAAAAATCTCCGAGCCGCAAGCGTTCGAGCAGCCCTCGCAAGAAGGCCCGCAAGAAGGCTGACGAGACTCCACAAACCGCAGGCGAAGCCCCCCAAGCGTCGACCAGTGAAACACCGAACCCTGCTGCTGAACCCGCCGCCGCCCGAGAGACGAAGATCGAGGCTCCCAGCAAAGCGGCCGCTGGCAGCGGTGAAGACAAAGGCCGCTCACGTGGCGGTCGCAATCGCCGAGGTCGCCAACGCGGCGGCAACGGTGAAGGACGTCAGCAGCAATCTGGCCAACATCGCCATAGCAAGCCGATCGATGTGAAGAAGTTAGGCAAGAAAGCCTGGCATATTTACTCAACCGAAGTCTGCGAAGAAGGTCTTCGCTACATTGACGAAACAGATGCAAACAAGTTGGTGCGCCGCAGTTTCCGAATGGCAGAGATCTTCCTGCGCTATCAACAAGAGCAGGCAGAGACCGTGAATACTCCGCCTCCACCGCCACGGCAAAGCCGCCCAGCAAAGTCGGAGGAGGCTCTATCATCAGCCGCTGCTCCAGAGCCGAAGGAAGAGGCCCCTGGAGAAGCAGAGAAGGCTGAACCTTCTACGACCGAAAAGGTCGAGACTCCAACTGAAGGAGTCGAGGCAGCAAAGCCGATCAACGATGATACGGCGACACCGGAACCGGTATTAGAGACTGCCGGGAAGAAAGCGGACCACGATGAAGTCATCGAGCCTCCAACAATCGACGTCGACTGATAAACATTCTCACAAAGACACAAGAAGCGCTAGGGATTTCTCCCTTGCCCTTCTTGTGTAAGTTGTCCGAGTATTGACAGTTACTTGACCGTCATGACACCATTCATGAGCGCATAATGGCCTGGGAAGGTGCAGATGTAATCATAGAGGCCAGGGGCTGGAGCAGTGAAAACCACACTAACTTCCTCACCAGGACCTAACATCTTCGTTGCCACAAGAACATCCTTCTTGTTCGCCGCAGGCATGTAGTCAGCGGCTGGTCCGGCAGTGATCGCAGCAGTCGCATAGGCCACCTTGTTGGTTCCCTTCTTCAGAATGACGACGTTGTGCCCCATGGCCGCCTTCGGCAGCTTGCCAACGTTTTTAAAGGTCAGCTTGACCTTTTCACCAGTCTCGATGGTGAATGCCTTCTTATCGTACTGCATGGTGTCATTGCCAGTAATCGTAACTTCGATATCGGCAGCTTCTTCTTTCTCTTTCGATTCGGCAGCCGGCTTCTCGATTGCATTCACACCCTTCTCGGGTTCGTTTGCAGTAGCAGCCTTCAAGGCGAAAGCTACACTGAGGCAAGTGATCAGTTGAATAGGTCGTTTCATATAGAATCTAGATGTAGAACTTGTAGGATTAAAGGTAATGTTGTTGGCCTCGTAGCCTTGTCAACTATCCACGAAAGTCACGGCGCAGAAGTGGCAATCTCAGAAACCTGATCTTCACGAGGTTCGACCCATCTATCGTGCTCTTTAATCAACTCAATGAGCCGATTTACCGCTTCACCCTGGGGAATATTGAATTTCACCGCCTCTTTGCCCACGTACAGATTAATCTTGCCTGGCGCACCTCCCACATAGCCGAAATCTGCATCCGCCATCTCGCCTGGGCCGTTCACGATACACCCCATAATGGCAATGCGCACTCCCTTCAGGTGCCCCGTAGCCGCGCGAATCTTACCTGTAGTTTCCTGGAGATTAAAAAGGGTCCGACCACAAGATGGACAAGCCACGTAATCCGTCTTGAAAATACGCGCGCCTACCGATTGCAAGATATTGTAGGAGAGCCGCAAAGATTGTCCTGGCGCTTCTTCTCCCTGAACAAGAATCGCATCGCCAATCCCATCTGCGAGCAACGCACCTAAAACCGCGCTTGCCCCCAAAAGAGTCTTTTCAAAACTCGACTTAGCATCTTGTGAGGGTTGCAACGTGTCCTTTAGAAGAATCGAATGCCTAGACTCAAGTTTCGCGGCCAAATACCGATACGCAGAAACCGGAGCCATACCCAAGCCATCAGCAACCGTCACGAGCTGGGAAGATCTACTAGCATTAACTTCATCAACAGCAGCGCGATCGCGTGGATCAATGGCGATGACATCAGAAGAATCCACCACAAATTCCGGTTTAAAGTCACCTAACTGATCAATCTTGTGCGCGAGTTGATCCCATTTCTTCTGCGACGTGAAGACGCGGAATGCTTCGCTACCTCCCAAGCCTAAATCATCTGACATCGCGAGTGCCTCCGTGGCTCGACGGCGATAGTCGAAGAGATCGTATTTGGGTGCGGGCTCCTCCGAAAACACTTCTCGGGGAACCCTCATTCCCTGACACACGTCAATCAAGGCATGCGCAACGGGAATTTCATGAACTGCGTCCTCCGTGAGAGAGACACGGATCGTGTCGCCCACCCCATCCAAGAGAAGCGAGCCGATTCCGATAGCGCTCTTAATGCGCCCGTCCTCACCATCACCAGCTTCTGTCACACCCAAGTGTATGGGATAGTTCCATTCATCACCCAACTGACTCAAACGGGCGACGAGCAAACGGTAGGCCCCGATCATTACCTTGGGGTTACTCGCCTTCATCGAGAAGATGAACTGGTGATAGCCTTCGTCTCGGGCAATGCGAGCAAACTCAAAAGCGCTCTCCACCATTCCGAGTGGAGTATCCCCATAGCGGTTCATGATGCGATCACTGAGCGAACCGTGATTCGTTCCAATACGCATAGCTACTCCACGATCCTGACAAATCTTCACCAGCGGCACAAAGCGTTCTCGAATACGCTCTAACTCTTCCTCATACTGGCTATCCGTGTACTCGCGAATCGCGAACTTCTTACTGTCCGCGTAATTGCCGGGATTCACCCGCACCTTCTCCACCCACTTGGCCGCCTCAAGCGCTGCATCCGGCTTGAAATGAATGTCTGCTACCAACGGCACCTGACACCCTCGATCCAGTAGGCCTCGTCTGATGTGCTCAAGGTTCTCGGCATACTTTCGCGTCTGTGCCGTCACACGAACAATCTCGCAACCAGCCTCCGCCAATCCTAAGGCTTCATTGACGCAAGACTCGGTATCCCGCGTATCTGAGGTTAGCATGGATTGCACCCGAATTGGATTCCCTCCACCAATCCCGACATCACCCACCCGCACCTCACGGGTTTCCCGACGTGCGTAGCGGTAGAGGCTTTCGCAATACTGAAGAGATGCTGGGTCAGCCATAATCTCTTCCCCCATACACAGAACACCGCGAAACGCCAGTGATACTGGAGTATCAAGACCGCGCGAGCCGGGCATTCTTTCGTAGACAGGTCGGCGAAGCTTTTCCAGGGTGGCAGTGGCGACCGACGGTGGCCTCAGCATGATATGAAGATCCATCTTATCGGGGCAGGCGAAGTCGGGCGACACATGGCATTCCGGCTCAGTGGTGATGGGCACGATATCGTCCTGATTGAAAAGGATGAGTCCCGAGCGCGTGAGCTGGAAGACCAGCTGGATGCCAAGGTCATGGTCGGTGACGGTTGTTCGCCACATTTCCTAGCCGAGTCTGGCGTGGGCGAATGCGAACTCTTTCTTGCCCTAACGAGCTGCAACAACGCCAATCTCGTTAGTAGCTCGATGGCGAAACAGTTAGGGGCACGTAAGACGATCTGTCGTCTTCACCCAGGTTTGCAACGGGAAGCCTGGATGTTCGATTTCAAGAAAGAATTCCACGTCGACTATCTGTTCAGCTCAGAACGCCTCTCAGCAATCGAGTTAGCAAAGTTTATCTGCAACCCCGCTAGTGTGGTCGTCGAGGAGATCGCACGTGGCAAGATCGAGCTGCAACAGCTCGAAGTGGACCCGAAGAGTCAAAACGTGGGCAAGACCCTGCTCGATCTACAGGCTCCAAATCGGGTCCGTATCGCTGCAATCACCCGTGATGGGCAGAGTTTCGTGCCGAATGCCGAGTCCCTAATTCAAGTGAACGATAGGCTTACCATCTTTGGAGATCCTCGAAAGCTTCGCTCCCTAACAAGTCAGCTACAACCCGATCGCGTAGAACCCAGCGAGCAGAATGTGGTCATCTTTGGAGGTGGCGAGTATGGCTATTCCTTGGCACAGATGCTAGAAAGCTGGAACACCCGTACGAGAATCTTGGAGAGAGACAGAGCCCGCGCCCAAGTTCTGGCAGAAAGCCTAGAAAAGACAAAGGTGATCAATGTAGACGCCACCTCCATCCTCGAACTTCGTGAGGAACAGGTTGGTGAAGCCGATTTCTTTGTAGCCGCCAGCGGCAATGACGAAGACAACGTCATGACGTGCCTCCAAGCGCACAACCTGGGCGCAAAGCACTGCCTCACCCTAATTCATCGAGCCGACTATGCCGATGCCATCAGCGCCAACGGTGAGCACCTCGGCATCATGGCCGCGGTAAGCCCCCGCGAAGCCACCAGAATCGACCTCATGAGGTTTGTGACGTCTGACCGGTTCCATCTCTTTAAACAGCTTGATGAAGGGGAGATCATCGAAATGGCTATTCCCGAGAATGCCTTCGTCGTGGGCAAGCGGGTACAGGAAATCAGTTGGCCAGCCAGCGCTGTTCTCGTCGCTCTGATCAATGGGGACAGAGCCATTGTCCCTGGTGCAGAAGACGTGCTCGAGGCCGGGCAGAACCTTTACGCCATGGTGGCACCTGAGTCCCGGAAACAGCTCATCAAGTTGATTACCAAGAAAGCTTAAATATCGAAATCGAGCGCCTTCCGATCCGTCGTGAAGGGTTTGATGACCGAATCCAGGTAAGCAACGTGCAGCGGATCCACCCGATAAGCTTCGAGTGCCTCCATGGATTCGAGTTCTACCGACAGGAAGAATGGCCACTCGTCATCGGGCACCACATTTCTCCCTGCCTGAACACGACTGACGTGGGAAATGGCGCCGAGCTGGCTGCGGGTCGTTTCGATAATCTCGCCTAGCTTGGCATCATCGACCTCTGGATTCAGCTTGAAGAAGACAAGATGGAGAATCATAATTTAAGCTTGGTCTGCCCCACAATCGCCGCCTAATCACTCCACCGCAGAGCGCCTTTCTTCAGCGCGTAAAGATAGGCGACAAAGAGAATGCCAACGAAACTGAGCGCACTCCAGAAGGCAATCGTCACGCCGTCACGAACGACGAGTTCCTGAAAGGTGACCGCCCAGGGGTACATAAAGACCACCTCAATATCAAAGATGACGAATAGCATCGCCACGAGGTAGAACTTGACGCTGAATCGAGGCTGGGTCTCGCCAATCGGAAGCATGCCGCACTCATAGGCGGAATCTTTCACCTCCGAGCGCTGGGCGCTCTTTCCAAGAACGACACTGATCAGCAGGGTGACGGCAGCAAAGCCACCCGCGATGAGGATCTGAATGAGAATGGGCAAGTAATCGGAACTCATGGCCTGAAATGGAAAGCACTTAATCCCGGGATATCCGTTACCGGAGATCTCAAGATTAAGTGCTGTTAAGAGGTAATCACCTTTCCGTCAACCAACGAAGGTCGACAGATCAGCGGCTGCGAGTCGCGATGGAGGGAGGAACGATTCGGAGCGTTGTTTGGGGAAGGAAGAAGGGACGCTTAGGAAGCGGCCTTCTGCTGCGCAGCTGCCTGCTCTGCTTGCATCTTCTCAGCTTGCGCTGCTAAGTACTCACTAGAAGCTTCATGAATCCGGTCTGTACCACGGTACTTTCGACCTTCCTTCTCAACGAGGCCACGGGTGACCAAGTTTTGAAGCTTTTCATATGCTCGCAGGCGCAGCATTTCTTCGCCTCCGCTGACGGCGTTCTTCTCTTTGAGGTTCTCATACACGGACTCAAAGAGCCCGTTGAATGGCAGAAACTCCTTCTCGACCTTCATCACATTGACGATTTCATCAGTAACGTGGTCAGGAATGCGGCGAGAGAAACGTGTTCTTCGTGTTGTAGCCATAGGACCGTCAGTATACCACATCTTAAGACTTAAAGCGAATGGTTTTAGACCCTCGCCCCCCCGAGAGACGTTTCAGTTTCTCAAAAATTCGCACATCCGCGAATCATATGTGGGTCTCTCGCCAAGCCCCTCAGCAAACACTGTATACCCTGAAATCTCAATCCGCCCCTCGTCTAGGCGGGATCCCGATGACCCTGAGCCAGAGGTTGGCCCCCATTCAGGGCTAATCCACAGCCGATAGAACCGCTTGGGCTAAGCATGGTTATCAGCGCTCGTATCCTGAAACTCAGCGCCCCCAATCATCACAGGTCACTTAAGAATCGAGAAACACTTAGATAAATCCTGGCCAATCAGTTATTTAAGATAAATAAATATTTTAAAACTTCTAAGTTTTCCCTTAACTGTCTGGAGCGCTCTTAATGGAGATATCCCACGAATAGTAAACCAATCAAAACCAACCTTCGGCAGAACACCTAATATTTTAAGCTTGATTTATCGTTGATTTAACATATTTATCACAAATAACCATAATCACCAAATCGAGAACATCACTTCACTCCTGATTTCTTCTCAATTTAGACTAGACCAAATCAAAAGTGAGACGCAGAATAAAAACGCCATCGGATAGGAAAGATTTACAAATTATTAATCATCTCAATCATAACCATTACTAAAAACTTAGTTGAAATAAGTTATGCACATGGCTTATGACAAACGTTGAATTTTAGAGGCTGAATCAAATACAGTATGTCTACACAGGTCCTCACAGACGAGCAGGAAGCCGTGCGCCGCGACGCAGGCAAGCTTGCCGATTTCATTATGTTCACCCAGCGTTCCTTCCTGCTCAATCTTTCGAAGGAACTCAACAAGGGGAGCGTTTCTTTCGCTCAGTTCTTCCTCCTCGGCTATCTTGCCAACGAGGACTACCTGACGATGACAAGCATCTCCAAGAAGATGGGTCACTCCACCGCAGCAGCCACAGGCTTGGTGGATCGCCTTGAAAAGCTTGGCTATGTCCAACGCCTCCACGCCTCTGATGACCGTCGTAAGGTCATGGTCCAGATCACCCGCAAGGGCATCGATCTCGTTGAGCGGATGCGAGAAGACATCGTCGGTAATCTTGTCGACTTGATGTCCGGGCTCGACCAGACTGAAAAGCGCAGCTTCATCGACACCTACGGAAAGCTCTCAGATTCGTTTGCCGGCCTCGGCGCCGCACGCTAGTTGAGCGTGTCCGCATGCAACCTGGTCAGTCGCAAACTTATCTAAAACACGAATCACTGAGCGCATGTGCCGATCTGGCACATGCGTTTTTGTGTCGGGACACCACGGTCGATGTAGACGTCCCCAAGGACGAAGCCGTTCAGCGACTTGCCCCTTTCTACCAACACGAGGTCGAGCGTCAGGGATTCTCGTGGACCCAACTCCAGACTGCCGAGCAAACCCATGGCAGTGCCCTGGCGATCGTCGAACGGTCTTTAGGTGGTCTCCGGCCATTGCCCACCGTCGACGGGCTGCTGACAAACCATCCTGGCGTGCTCCTCGGCATCATGACAGCCGACTGCTGCGCTGTCTCTATCGTGGACCCCGTCAAACGCGCCATTGCGCTCGTACATTCGGGCAAGCGTGGAACAGAAAGCAACATCTCCAGCCGAGCGATCACTCAGCTCCGCGACGCATTTGGCTCCTCTGCCGCAGATCTCGTCGTTCAACTCAGCCCCTGCATTCGACCACCCCATTACGAGGTCGACATCGCAAAAACGATTCGTGAGCAGGCAGCTGCGGCGGGCGTGCCTGAAGGGCAGATTCATGATGAGGGCTACTGCACGGCGAGCGATGAAGAGAGATTCTACTCGTATCGGCGCGAGAAAGGCTTCACAGGACGCCACCTCGCTCTGCTAGGCTACCCTGCGCACGCATGATCGAACTTTCCGCTACCGCCAAGATTAACCTCAACCTACGCATTCTAGGAAAGCGTAAAGACGGCTTCCATGATTTGGAAACACTCATGACGTGTGTGGATCTAGCGGACACTCTAACCGTCTCCAAGGCCGGCACCTTACGGTTCACCTGCTCGCGCCCGGACCTGGAAACGGAGGACAACCTTGTCATACGGGCTGTGCGTTTGCTAGAAAAAGAGGTAACTAGCGACTTACCTGTAAGCATTCACCTTGAGAAACGCACCCCCTCCGGCGCTGGACTCGGCGGCGGAAGTAGTGATGCTGCCGCCACCTTCAAAGCAGTGCGAGAACTCTACCAACTGGACGTCTCCAACCAACGCCTAGAGGCGCTCGCCGCAGACCTGGGATCGGACATCCCCTTCTTCATTACAGAAGGCACCGCCTGGTGTCGGGGACGCGGAGAACGACTCGAACCAATTGAGTTTCCCTGGAAACTCAATCTCATGCTCCTGAGGCACCCCTTAGAAATCCCAACTCCGTGGGCTTACAAACACTGGGCGAGTTCCAAAGAAATACCCGGACTTCCGTATACGACCCAAACGATGCCCTGGGGTGAGATCATCAATGATTTGGAACGTCCCGCTTTCGCCAAGTACCTCATTCTAGGTGACACCAAACGCTGGCTGCTCGATCAGCCTGAAGTCGAAGCCGCTGCCATGACCGGCTCGGGCTCGGCTCTCTTCGCCATTCTCAAGGACGGTGTTGATCGCCAGGAACTCGCTAAAAGAGCAAAGGAACACTACGGGGAAAGCCTTTGGACATACTAACATGTCTGCGATAGCAACACAGCGCCCGGCTCACTATCGTCCAGACATCGACGGGCTCCGGGCCTTGGCCGTCATTCCTGTCCTTCTATTTCACCTAGGCCTGAGCTGCCCTGGTGGTTACGTCGGCGTCGACGTCTTCTTCGTCATCTCGGGCTTCCTCATTACGAGTATCATCCTGCGAGAGATCGCTGCAGGCACGTTCACCCTCTCTGCATTCTGGGTAAGACGCATCCGGCGTATCTTGCCAGCCTTGTCCGTCGTGATCTTGGCAACCATAATCGGCGCTGGGTTCGTCCTCTATCCAGAAGACTACCGCCTCTTCGGTAAGGAAGTCATTTCTCAAGCAGCTCTTGTCGCGAACTTCTACTTTTGGCAACAAGATGGCTACTTCGATGCCCCAGCCGAGAAACTAGCACTTCTTCATACGTGGTCACTTGCAGTCGAAGAGCAATTCTATCTCCTCTTTCCTTTCGTCTTGGGACTACTTCATCGATATGGACGATCTCTTCTAAAATGGACGGCGGCATTCGCCATCCTCTCCTTTGCTTGGAGCGCCGTCGGCATCCACGCGTTCCCCCGGGCCTCCTTCTACCTACTTCCCGCCCGCGCATGGGAACTCCTGCTTGGTAGCCTTCTAGCACTCTGGCAAGTATCCAGCAAGCGGCCTCTTCCAAAAAACCTATCAGAGATCGGCAGCTGGGTTGGACTGGGCTTGATTTTCTATGCCATCGCCACCTACAGCACGTTGACGCGTTTCCCCGGACCCGCAGCACTCGCTCCATGCCTCGGAGCCGGACTTCTCATCGCCTCAAATGACAAAACACGCACCGTGGTCGGTCGCCTCCTATCGCTGAGCCCCTTTGTCCTTGTTGGAAAGATCTCTTACTCGCTTTATCTCTGGCACTGGCCCTTGATTGTTCTCTACAAGGCTAGTTCGATTCAAAGCCTAACGCTCAACGAACAGTTAGGGATCTTATTCGCCTCCTTTGTTCTAGCTTGGCTCTCCTGGCGCTTTGTCGAGACTCCCTTCCGCAAGCCTTCCGAATCTTCTAACGCAAATCCAAAACGCGTCTTCCAAGCATTCGCAGCAGTGACCGTGGTCTCCATCATCCTCGGCACCATCATCTATAAAAACGATGGCTTCGACTCTCGGTTCTCACCTGCAGTCATTCGCTACATGAATGCCGAGCTAGCGCGCGAACCTGGAGACAAGATTGACCTGCTCGAGAATGGCGCTCCGCCTTTGCTCATCAGAGCAAAGGCCGCCCCCGATGCCCTGGTTCTTCCCGTCCTCATCTGGGGTGATAGCCACGCCCGCTCCATCCTCCATCTCTGCCGCGAAGCCTGCCGTGAATCTGGCACGAACATTTACGCGTCAGCCTTCGCCGGAACACCACCTCTGCTTGGCACCGTCCATCCGCCCAGAATGACGTCGCGAGACTACAACGACGCCGTCCTGGCGTTCATCAAAGCTAAGCAAATTGAAACCGTCATTCTCGTAGGAAGATGGACGCATCATGCCATTGGAGCCCCTGAGACGAACACCCCGCCCGCCCTTCGTGCCAGCGACGCCCCCAAGATGTCTTCCAAAAAAGCCTTTCGTTCCAGCTTCACTCGCACCATCCAGTCACTAACAGAAGCCGACGTCTCCGTTTGGGTCATGAAGCAGGTGCCCAATCACCACGTTGACCTACCGAGTGCCCTTGCCACCGCCACTCGATTTCCCTCCCAAGCTCCCAACGGCATCGAATCCCTTGGCGTCAGCGTCAAAGAGCACCTTGAGTTTCAGAAATTCACCAACGAGATCATCGATGCCCATGCCAGCGATTCCGTGACGGTTCTAGATCCACTATCAACCTTCACAACCGCCTCAGATCGTTGCCGACTTGAACGCGGCGGGCATTCACTCTATCACGACGACAACCATCTCTCCGATCGGGGCTCCCTTGAGCTCCGCCCGCTGTTCGAACCTCTGTTTCGAACATGGCATGTTAGCCAAAAGTAACTTGGTAATAGGAAGCACTCTCCTTCGCCGATCAATCGATCAGATCATGTTCTTAGGGCCTGATGCGTTCAGCGCTCCCGCACCTTGTTCCCGTTTCACTTTCAGTCACTCCCTATTCCTAGCAACCCACTTTCAAACTCCCATGGGATAGCTATGGAGTGGAGTATGAGCGCTAAATTCCTATAATTGCTTTCGCTGGCAGCACTGAGCTCGGCGTCGCCGGGATTCTCGCTAGGACCACAAAGCTTCTCACTTCCGCCCTTACAAATCATCGTAAACGGCACATCGCGCAGGACGCCGAGCGCGTAGACTTCCGCCATCTCCACAGCGAGTTCGCTTGAGGCTGGTGCCATGCCAAAAGCGCCAGAGTCCAAACCTTGGGGCTCATAGACATGACCGGCGCACGGACTTTCCCAACCGCGCCATTTGACTTCTTTATTCTAGCCATCGCAGCCCACTTCATTGCCACAATGTTCGTCTACACCTTCAGCAGTAGGCACATGCTTTGCAAACAAGTTGCGATCCCTTGAATTGATCGCCTAGACGAAACATCGGTAATCCGCTGGGCTTTTAATCATTCCATAACAATCACGCAACAAGCTCATGGTGAAGTTCGCCAGGTAATTGTCGTGATCGAACTCTTCACAGATTGTTTGTGGCTTCGCCTGGGGATGGGGCCTTGAAATCTCCGTTGCCAGGTCGCGATAACGCTTGGCTTCCTTCGCCCTTTCCGATCCTGCTGGATCTGGTTCTGCATAGGGTAGTTTCATCCTTTGATACCCTCTCTATTTCCTTATTTTAATCTAGTTGACGAGTAACTATGACCTCCCTGGCAATGCCAACAGCTTGAGTATAGGAGACCAAGCTACCGCCCGAACAATTCGGATACCTGCTCGACAACCGAGTAGATGCGCACACCCTACCATTGACGCAGAGCAAGCAAATTGTGGCGGATGCTCAAGCATAGCACTCAAGGCAACAGCGGCGAAAGTCATTTCAATTCCGCATACCATGCCGCTTTGCTCAATGATTCTGACAACCCTTGAGGTCGGGAGCGTAGGCGAATTCGTCGGCAGAAGGAAGCACTGACCCACCTAACCAAAAGCGCCATGATAGCATGTCGCAAGATTGTTCAAGTTCACTGAAGCTGCAAATGCGACAGCTAATCGTCCTCCGCCTCGAGCGCCAAGGCTTTCGACGACTTCCGACCAAGCAGGATAAGTTCACTCCGCAACATCTCAGGAAGCTTCCCCGCGTCCTCCAACTCGGCTTCAGCCGCAGCCCAAGTCTGCGGAGAGCCACCTGGCTGACCGCCCAGCTCCTGACAAAGCAAGAGTGACAGGTAAGCGGAGGACAGCGAATCCTCAGAGCCATAACGCCGCCCCGCAACGAAGTCATCGACAAGTGCTTGGGCCTTCGCTAGACCATTCTCAAAGTCTTCTAGCATTAGGCGAGCCCGGATGATGTAGTACTGACAGGACGCGTAATCCAAGTGCATCCTACGCTCACTGTAGGCACGTTCGCCAACGCTATTGTAGGCAATGATTTCAGCTTGAACCATGTCCGGCATATCCTCACCCATGACCACTGGATCGGGATGCCCGCGCATGACCAAGCCTTTGAAATAGATCCCCATTGCTCGCAGGTTGAGAGGATATTGATACAAGACATCTTTGACCAAGTTCTGTTCCTCTCGCCAAACAGGGGAACGAGACCAAGACAAGGTCGCAAACGAGACGACGAGTATTCCGAGCACCGGCCGTGCGATCCAACGGAGACTAGGAAAGCGGAAATCCGTGAGTTCACGGACGCCATAGGCGAAGAGAAGTCCAATCCACGGCATAGACGGGTAAGTTCGATACTCTACCATGGGTTCATCTAACGTGTAGGCGAATCGCAACAAGAGATGGAAGAAGCACAAGCCAAGCAACGCAGCGAGCCAGCGCTTACCGCGAATGTACCTTTCTAAGATCACAGCCGCCGCCGCAAAGATCACCACAAGCTTGGTCACCGCTTCGCCGTCTGACCAGGCAATGGTCCATGGAATATGATGATCACTCGACAACCCTATAGGCGCAAACATTCTGCTCACATACTCGCCCATCACCCGTGCTTGCGTAAGCCAGTGATGCCCCAATTCCGTGAAATTCCCGAGCTTGGAAAGCACCAATCCAAACCAAGCCGCCGTGAACACAATCGCACAGAGCCCTATCCCTGCGATCATCAGTAATCTACTCTTCGGCTCAAGCTGAATTCCTTTGTCCTCACCCAGCCGCGCGGTAAAGAAGATCAAGATCGTCGCGTGAAAGAACCCTGGCTCTTTCGCCATGCCCGCAAGCAACACTAGCCCTACAGAGATCACACCCCAGAGAAGTCTTCGCCCGTCACGCCATTTTAGAAAAGCAACGCACGCGAGCATCGAGAGCAACGTTGCCAGTAGAATCGTGGTCTGCGCGGCATAGTGAACGGGCTCCACACAAAGCGGGTGCACGGCAAAGAGAAGCGCTCCCCAGAAAGCGAGGGATTCCGCGTGACTACAGATCGATTCTGGCCCCAGCCTAACAAAGGAACGCAGCAAGCCCAAACTCGTGAAGGCAACCAGACCATGAAGGAACCAATTAAAGCCATGGAAGGCAACTGGGCTCGGCCCGAAGAGAAGATAGATTCCGCGCCAACAAGCGTGGGTGAGAAATCGACCAATCCAATCAAACTCCAGAGGCTTCGTCCCGATCACCTCCGCCCGCATGACGATGTGGTGAAAGTCGTCCATGTAGAAGGCAGCCTGCCAGGCTCCGATCTGTGAAAGGAGCGCTGCGGCAAGCACCAAGAGCCAGGGCCAAAGGGGCCGCGCCCAAGGGCAACTCAGTAGCTTCATTTAGCCCAGAATCGATGATTTTTATGGTTTATCAACCAATCTCCGATCACCTTTTGAAAGATTATCCCTGGAAGTAGCGAGGCCCTCCGGTATAGGAGCAGACACATGCCATTGACCGACACCCAGACGCAAGAGTCTCCACCAAAGACTGGTCTCGAAGACGAGCCGCGCACCGCGCAAGAAGCACGCTGGGATGAGAACTTCGCCAAACTAGCATTACGCTATGCCGGAGGAGAACACGCCGATGTCCTTTACGCTCCTTGCGGGAGTACCGGACAATTCTACGAACTCCTGGCAAGCCGCGCGAAGCATCTGCATCTCGTCGAAGACAATCCCGCCAAACTCGAATCCCTTCTCGCCACTCATCCGGATGCCAAACGCTGGGAGCCCCAGGTTGGCGAAGTCGCAAACCTTCCTCTAACAGACCAAAGCGTAGACCTCGCGTTCTGCATGCATCATTTCTACGACCTGCAGGATTCGGAGTCTCGTCTTGCGGCGCTCAAGGAACTCGCCCGCGTGAGCCGCCGTTACGTCGCCATCAGCGTGCATGACCGCGCGACCCTGAGCTATATTCGCAAACGCATTCGCAGCGAGAAGTCGTTCCCGGACTCTCTCAGAATGGCGACCATCCTCAAAGAGGCTGCCCACGCTGATCTAGGATTGGTGCTCAAGCACCCAACACTATCACTGTTCGCTTATCAGCGCTCGCTACTCTTCGAGAAAACTTCAGCGCGAGGTTAAAGCATGCCCCGAGCAACCAGGTTGTTGAGACGGTGCGCCACATTCTCAACCCCGTCCAACACGGTATCGCTGTAGCTACGACCATCGGTCGTATCAATGCCATGCCCGGAGTCCAGCTTGCGAAGCCCTTCCAACGCAGGGTCCTCATGGTGAAAGAGTTCGACGAAAACATACTCCAGCTTACCTGTCTTCGCACAAGCAGCCATGAGTGCGCCAATCCACCCATCATCCGTGGTTAGGCAGCCGCGCGTGGTCTTGCTAGAAGCATGGAACATCCCGAGCTCTCCCGCTTTGGCCATGTCACGAATCACGGCCTCATTCTCGGGAATGGTTAGGCTGGAATCTCCACAGTGAGCAGCATCTACCATCACCTTGAAGAAGGCCTTACCTAGAGCCTTGTTCGTGGCTTTGACGATTGACCACGCCTTGCCTACATCCGTGAAGGTCTGAAACTCGCCACCCCGCAGAAACTCCATGTGCCATGCTTTAATACCACTGTTAGCAAGATCAGCCTCAGCATAGGCTCGCACATGCACTTTCACATTCTGAGCAACAGCGGCATCAAAATCAGCGCCCACTTTGGGAGTTGCCCCTGGCTTCATCCATTCTTCGATCGATGTAGAAGCCACTTGGGTAATCTCATGTTGTTTAGCCAGGGTCAACCCATCCACCAGCATGCCAACGACCGCATCTTCGTCGTCGGGATTCATCGGATCAGCTCCACCGACCATGAGAATGAGGTGCACGGCCAGCCCCAGCGCCTTGAGACCCTCTATCATCTCATCATTGTCTCCGGGCTCGACTCCTGGAAACACCGAAATCTGCACACAGTTAAATTTGACCGACGATTTCTGCACCAAGTGGGCCATTTCTGTAACAACCAAAAGCTTGCCATCCTCGCCGCGAGGCAGTCGGCCCTCTTCCGGAACCAGCCCGCCCACAAACTTGATGTGCGTAGGCACGATCCCGAGTTCCACCGATGTTCTGAGTGTGATGCTTTCAGCCATGCGCTGTGTTCGCGTAAATCAGATAGGGCGTCAAGCTTGGAGACTTAACCCCATGAAAGAGAGTGCAGCCCGACGGATCATGGACGAAACTCGAAACCATGATCCGTCCTCTCGCGCTCGTTTTGGCCTCTATGATGGTGAGTCCTATCTCCCTAATCGCCGACTCAGTGTGGGTTGAAGGAGAAACCGGTCAAACCACCAACCTGCGCAAGAACGGCTGGTATTCGTCCGTTCGAGCACAAGATTTGTCCGGAGCGGACTGGCTTGCCACGTATGGAAGTGATGTTCCCGTCGTCGCCACCTTTCCTCTTACGTTAACGAAAGCTGGGAACTACACGTTGTGGGTTCGAGCAAATCCTATCAACGCAACACTTCACGCTGCAATTGGTGCTTCAGAAAAATGGTTAGAAGTTCCTATTTCCTCAGATCGCCATGAAATAATTAACATTGCCTCTGATGGCAAACCAGACCTGCGCTTCCTCGCATGGAGCAAAGTTGGGCCGATATCGCTAGTAGAAGGCGAAACAAGACTTCGCTTTCGAATGTCTTCCAAGAATCGCAACCATGGTGCCATCGATTGTTTCTGCCTCACCACCGACTCCGAGTGGAAACCAAGTGGTATCTTAAAACCTAACGAATCCTCCAGTTGGCCCGCACCAAAACTAGCAGACACCAATCTCAGCCACTGGAGCGAATTCATTCGCCCGTCCGAAAAAGATCTCTCCTGGCGTGGCGTTCGTTGGCACCGCCATCTCGATGAAGCCGCGGCGGAAGCCAGCGACCTTGGGCGCCCCGTTCTCCTTTGGGCGATGAATGGGCATCCATGTGGTGAGACATGAAACAATGGCGTCAAAGGACGCGACGAGATCTGGTCAGATCTCAACCTACAAAAGCTTTCCAAGGAATTTGTCTGTGTCATCGAGGAAACCTTTCATCTCCACCCGCCAAACTGGCTCAAGGATCCTCCGAGACCAAAGAGCACTGCACTCTATCGCACCTATGTGAAGAATGCACCCAAGCTCTGGCCTAAAAACACCAGCACCTATCAAGGGTTCTATCTTATGAGCCCCACCGGTGACTACCTAGGTGGAAACTTCGGCATTGTTCGTGAAGAAGAAGCGCGCAACTTGATGACAACAGCGTTAGAAAAATGGAAAGCGACGGGTGCGGCCATGCGCACCGTTTCAACGAACCCTCCCGCCCTCTATGGTGGGAATGAGCCCCAACCTGGTTCTCTGAAACTGCAGCTCGCCTACCGTGACCTCCCACGCGGTGACGTTGAAAGACCAACCACGGCCTACGTTCAGAATCCCTACAACCTCGGATGGTTTGATTTCTCAAAAGAGGAGGCGCGTGCGCTTCTCACAGAATCAGAAGAGCCGGTCACAATCCCGCACTCACTCTTTGCTAAGATGGCCACTCGAACACTAAAGGACGCTGTTCGGGGCCAGATGTCACGGTGGGATAGCTCGGCACTCCACTCTGGCTCCCTCACTACGCAGCGAATCTTGAAAGCCGGTTCGCGGAGCTCCTATCGCCTAAAAGGATCCGTCAATCTGTCAGAGAATGAACGCCGCTATGAAGCTCAGTTGCTCGGCAAAGCCGTTTACGATGAACGCCTGCAGGCCTTTTTTGAATTTGAGCTCGTCGCCGTAGGCCAACGTAGTGGCAAAGGTGGTGCCAATGGCCGCGAAAACGATCTCGGACCTGCACCAATGGGAGTAGCTTTCAAGCTCTATCGATCACCCAAAACGAGCCACTAGCCAAGACTTCTTACATTGAGCATGTAGGTGAGATCTGCCGGATCAGACTCTAGCATCTACCTTAGAGAAGCGATGAAGTTGTCCACTGTGCACGTGGTTGGATACGCATGGTATTCCCACACCACACCCAAGAAGTGCTCGCGCGACACGGGCTCACCCCGATGCTCGGCGGAAAAGCGCTCGCACCCGAGCAATGAGCTCTTTCATGCTGATGGGCTTCACCAAATAATCATCTGCGTCCGTCTCCAGTCCAGCCACGCGATCATCTACCATGCCTTTGGCTGTCAACATCAGAATGGAGGGCTTACAACTACGACGCCGCAACTTCAGACACACTCTGTAGCCATCCACCCCGGGCATCATCAGGTCGAATAGAATCAGATTACAAGCGCGCTCCAAGCCAAGTTGACCATCTTCAGCTGTGGCCACACGAGAACCATGCCCCCGCAAGGCCTCTGCTAGAGCCATCCTTATGGCCAGTTCGTCATCGATGATGAGTAGACTAGTCTAAGTACCGGACTTGGGTCGTGGAAACCGCAAGGTGAAGTTACTGGCTTTACCAGAAGCGCTATCAAGCATGACCTTGCCGCCGTAAGCCATAAGTAGCATTGACGCCACAGGTGCTCGCAATTCATGCAACACGCGCGCCACAAACCGGCTCTCGATATCACTCGCGACGCAATGCATGCTGTGTCAACGCCAAGTGGTGCGTCTTTCAATCCACGACAGCAGTTACGGTGATAACACTTGTAGGGTTAAGAAGACGTTCAAAAATATTGTCATAACGCCACGACCACGCCGAATGCAGCGTTCGACCATCAATCTTCTCCCACTGCGATGTCGTAAATTCGATAACACCGCCCCACTCAAGTAGGGGCAGCGGGAATGACCCACTGAAGACGACATCGATGATCTCCTTCCGGGTGGTGCGACAGATTCTCGCACGTTGCCAGTCGACACTCTAATTATTCGGTCGTTGTGTCTTAGGAGTATTGGCCCAATCAGCAAGATGGCAGCCAAGCTGGGTGTCTCGCCAGAACCTGTCGCCAACAGTGTTTGATAGAGTATCTGCGGAAGGCAGAGTGTGCTTGCTCCCTGCTTCTTCCATTCAAGATAACGCAATCGCATCGTATGGGCGCGCATAGGTCTACCCTGAACTTCGGCCCCAGGATCGGCCCCACGTGCGATCAGCTACTGAGCCTCATCCCACTTCTTATCTTGCAGAGCATGGAACATGCGGTGTCTTCTCCTGATTATCACTGGCATCGATTTCTGCAACGGCCTCTATCAATGCTGGCACTAACTCGAAAGCCCCACCACGAACAGCTGCATGTAGAACAGTCCCACAAAACCGGCCCGTCATGGTTAGATCTGTTCGCGAAACAAGCTGGATGGAAAACTTGAAACGCTCACTGTCTGCAAGGGCTTAATGAAATGCTGATGGATATTGTCCCACAACAGCACTTACATCCGCGCCTTGCAGTGAGAGCAAAGCAAAGATCTCGTTTTGATCGCGGTCGATAGCCCAGATTAGCGGTGCCGGTTCTCCTTCCGCAGCGACGAGATTCAGATTAGCATCCCACTCATGCAACAGCTTCACAAAGGGATGTCCATCGCGAAGGACGGCAGGATCTAACATCATTATTCTCCTTTCGCGTTTCTTGCCGTCAAAGCGAAACAAATCGTTCTTGATCTCGTATATGCCATTTGGAGTAGCATTCCTGTTCAACAACAGCCTACCGACACTCTGGAACCCACTCACAATCGCCTCTCCTAGAGGAGAGCCGCACTCGATATCCACGCCTGACGTTATTAGATATTCACAGGCTTTTAGGCGCCCATACTGCGCAGCGATCGAGAGAGCTGTTCCATTCACTGTTTCGTGATCGATATCCACGCCATTCTTGAGAAGAAACTCTAGAACCCGCAAGTGTCCATTCCTAGCAGCCCGATGGACGGGAGCGTAACCTTCTTCCGCGGTAGAAATCAGAACTGGGCTGTCTGAGATGATCTTGCTCAGGCGCTCACTCTCCCTCGCTTCTTCATCGAGCAAATCGAGCGCCGTTTCTCCTGAAGAAACTTTCTCTCACAAGGCGAGTAGATTCTCTCGACTGAACAGGGCAAGCGGATCATGCGCGGGAAATTCGGCAAGCTACTGCAAATAAAGCTTTACTACCTCCTTGGGGCGGTTCTGCTTGCGCCAGACTTCGACGAACCAGAAGAGCGCTGTGGCGGCGAACTGGCGATGGGAGTGGTAAGTCTCCAACAGCTTCTTATAGCCCGGGGCCGGTTGCGTCAGGCCCTGAGAGGCTTCCTCCTCAATGAGAGCCTCACGAAGAAGTTTCTCCAAGTCATCTCCGAGAGATTCTTGAGCAGAAAGGCTAATGTAACAAAAACCTAAAGAATGAGGACCGATGGCTTCATTATACCAAGATAGCACCTGCCGCTCCCGCATTGTGTCATGGATGCGGCATATCGACATCTGTCCATCTTGTGCTAGTTCTGGTCCCTTGAAAAGATTTGTTCTCCCCGCTATCATCGTCACGCTCGTCCCCCTGCTCTTTGTCGAACCTCACGTCGCCCGTTGGCTTGAGTCGAACCGGACGACAAAGCGCCATGGTGAGATCATTCACGAGATCACATCGACATACTCTCACATCAGGGTACGCGAACGAGGCAATGTACGTTGCCTGACATTCGTCGATCCAAATGGCCGCGAAGAACGCCAATCGGCAATCGACATAAAAAATCCTCATGCCATGCAGTTGGGCTACACCACGTCATTCTTTGCCTCGCTGCTATTTCGCGAACCTCAGGAGCGCGTGCTCATCGTTGGTCTGGGAGGAGGCGGCATGGTTCGCTTTCTGAACCATGCTTTTCCCGAAACGATGGTCGAAGCAGTGGAGATTGACCGCGTGGTCGTCGGCGTCGCCAAGAACTACTTCGGTACTATGGAAGGCCCCATGACAAAAATTCATGTGGCGGACGCCTTTGATTATCTCAAAGAACCTCACGGCCCCTTTGATGCTCTTTACATGGATGCCTTCCTCAGGCCATCAGTCGATTCAGGTCTGGAGAATGTCACCCAGCGACTGAAAACCCTAGAGTTCCTTCAGAGCCTGCGCAGGCAACTCAATCCTGGAGGCATCGTTGCATTTAATCTACACCAACACGCCTCCTCTACCCAGGACGATCTCGACACCCTTAAGACGGCGTTCCCGCAGGTCTATCTCTTTGGCGTACCACGGACAGGTAATCTGATAGCCATCTGCACTATTGACCGCCAACGACTTACTACAGAGACTTTGACAAAGCGAGCAGCCAATCTAGAAACAATCCTAGATGTCGGCCTACCCTGGCAAAGCTTCGTCAATGAGCTACAACACCTTTAAACAAAGATTTCCGTTGATCCCGTCAATGCCTCCTTCTAACATACTACTGCGTTCTGGGGAGGTGATTGTAAAACCACTTGGGAGGGGGAATACTCCATTTGATGTGCGGTCGCCCCCCAGCGCACACTTTCCTGTCCCGGCATTGGGGGCTACGAGGATGTAAACCTACCTCATGAACCGCCGAATTCTTCTAGCTTGCCCTTACCCCCTAGATTCTCCTCGCGGAAACAGTGTCTCCGCCAATCGCATTATTGGGATCCTCGAAGGGCTTGGGCACACTGTCATTCCGATATCTGGCCGAACTTCCTCTGAAGGCTCAGGAGATCTTCTTATCGCGCTGCACGCAAGAAAGAGCGCTACGGCCATCGAAAGCTTTCACGCGAAGCATCCGCAACGCCCCGTCATCATCTTGCTCACAGGCTCCGATCTCTATGCCGATCTAGAAGGTCCTCCAGAGAACCGCGCAACGGTGAAGCAAACCCTTGCGCTGGCAACCCGACTGGTCGTTGCGCAAGGCGCCTCGATCGCAGACATCCCAGAAACCTTTCGTGACAAAGCCCGGGTAGTTCCCAAGTCCCTGCTAACTAAAGTTCCCACTCGCATGAAGAACCGGTCACCAGGGCTTCTGAACGTCGTCCTTTCCAGTCACCTACGCCCAGCCAAAGCACCGCTTCTTGTGCTTGAATCGCTAGCTCTCTTACCGAAGAGCATCGCCGTTCAGGTTGACCACTATGGACATGCAGAGGATCCGGATCTAGGCCGATATGCCCTCAATGCTTCTAAAATCCCCAGATCTAAGTACTCCTGGCATGGCAACAAGCCCCACAAAGAGATGTTAGCCACCTTTGCTCAAGCAGATCTCCTGTTGAACACATCTCAAGTCGAGGGCGGTGCCAATACCCTATGCGAGGCCATTCAAATGGGCCTACCCTGCCTTGCAACATCCATCCCACCCAACGCTGGCATGCTAGGTGAAGACTACCCTGGGCTCTTTCCAATGGATGATGCTCAGGCTCTAGCAATGTTGATAGAACGAAGCACTTCAGATGCCGATTTCCTCAACCAACTCACCTTAAAGGTTGAAATGAGGGCCCCTTTCTTTACAAGGCAGGCTGAAGCGGAAGCTTGGCAGAAAGTGATCGAGGAAGCATCGTCCCTGTCTACGTAGCATCGCTATTCTTGGCCGTCCTCAAAGGCGGCACACTTCTGCTAGAAACACATCATCGCCTGCTACACAGCCAATGCCTTGGACCAAACTTACTAACACTACATTTCGTGATAGTGCGTGTTTCTATCGCCTCACCCGGACCTCATCCGCGCTCGCCAGTACGCACCTCTTTCCTCCGCCAACGTCCAAGACGAGCTCACCTTCCGACCCAAGGTCAATCGCAGTGCCCTCAATAATCTTCACGCCAAGGCGGGCTCGTACCGGTTTGCCTAACAAGTAATGAGCCTTCTTCAACTCCGCCAATTGCTTTGCAAACGCCTCAGCTGGCGAACTCAGGATATCCGAGAGGCGATCAAGAATCCCGGCAGCAAAACCTACGCGGTCAATCCAGGTTCCCGTCACCTCCCGCAGCGACGTGGCAAGGTCTCGAATCTCCTCGGGCAATTCATCCTGTTGGACATTCACATTTACCCCAACACCAATCACGGCAGAAGCCTCTCCACCACCTTGCATCTTCGTTTCAGCAAGTATTCCTGACACCTTACGATCCCCCAGATACAGGTCATTGGGCCACTTCACGAGGGGAGACGCTGGCGGATAACCCTCAAGCGCTCGCTTCAAAGCCAACGCTGTCAGGTGCGTCAGCCTTCCCCAGTCACGTAGCGGCCAAGCTGGCCGAACCCGGCAAGAGAAGAGGAGATTGCTCTCGGGCGGCCCTCCAAACCAAACGTTTCCGCGTCGCCCACGACCCGCCGTTTGCCGTTCAGCAAACAGCACCGTGCCAACAGTTTCTGAACCAACTGGCAAGTCGAGCACCGCATCGTTCGTCGAGGCCACCTCATCCGTCACGTGAATACTCCAGGCATCTTCACGCTCCAGAGCAGCACCAACACTTTCCGCATCAAGCACTGCCTGGACTTGGTAAGTCGAGGAAGTTCTGCAAAAGCTGCTTCCCATTCTCAGTCAGAATAGACTCTGGATGAAACTGTAAACCATGAATCGGATACTCACGATGCTGCAAACCCATGATCTCATTCTCAGCCGTTTCCGCCGTGATCTTGAGCACCTCCGGAAAGGTCTCTCGTTTCACAATAAGAGAGTGATAACGGGTCGCCTCAAATGAGTCAGGCAGACCCTCAAAGATACTCTGCCCTTTATGGAGAATGGGGGACGTCTTGCCATGCATGAGACGCTCGGCGCGAATGACATCCCCGCCAAAGACCTGACCGATGCATTGATGTCCAAGACAGACACCGAGAATCGGAATCGTCTTTCCAAAGGCACGCACCACTTCACAACTAATACCGGCTTCTGCTGGTGTGCAGGGACCAGGGGAAATACAGATCTTGTCTGGTGCAAGCTCACGGATTTCATCGATGGTGATCTCGTCATTCCGATAGACTTTGAGATCGGCACCGAGCTCACCAAAGTACTGCACCAAGTTGTAGGTGAACGAATCGTAATTATCGATTACTAACAACATCTTTGATTAGACTCCTTTAGAAAGGTTCTTGGCATACTCGATCGCACGGATCATGCCCATGGCTTTGTTCACGGTCTCTTCGTACTCATTCTCAGGCACCGAATCTGCCACCACACCTGCACCCGCTTGGACGTAGGCTTTGCCATTCTTGAGAACACACGTGCGAAGGGCAATGCACGAGTCGAGGTTCCCATCGAAACCGAAATAACCCACGGCCCCGGAGTATGCACAACGTTTGTTCTTCTCTAGCTCATTGATGATCTGCATGGCACGCACCTTCGGCGAACCAGAAACAGTACCCGCAGGGAAAGTCGCCGCCATGACATCATAGACGGTCTTGTCTTCGTGAAGTTGACCAACCACGTTTGAGACGATGTGCATGACGTGGCTGTAACGCTCAATGATCATGAGATCCGTCACGTTCACCGTGTCATAGTTCGCCACACGCCCCACATCATTTCGCGCAAGGTCCACGAGCATCACGTGTTCCGCACACTCTTTGGGATCCCCTAACAAATCCTGCTCCAAAGCGCAGTCCTCTTCTTCAGACTTGCCACGCCAACGCGTGCCAGCAAGAGGACGAATTTCAATCTTGCGGTCGATGGATCTCACATGCACTTCAGGAGAACTTCCAACCAAAGAGAAGCCATCTGGAAACTGAAGGCAGAACATGTAGGGCGAGGGATTCACATGTCGCAGTGCCCGGTAAAGATCGATCGGAGGTTCTGTGAAATCGACGGAGAATCTCTGTGACGGCACCACCTGAAAGATATCACCCGCACGAATGTATTCCTTCGCCTTCTCCACCATTGCACAATACTCCTCCTTAGTCGTGTTGCTAGACGGTTCCACTCGGTCCGGCTTGGCATAAGTGATGACCGGCTTTGCATGGATAGGCTGTGACAACTTATCAATTAACTTATCGATCCGTTGCCGAGCAGCAGCATAGGCTTCTTCAGCGTTGGCAAATTCGTCAGTGACTACGTTGGCCACGACTTGGATCCGCCGATACTTGTGATCAAAGATGAGCACATCATTCGCCACCATAAAGAGCATGTCAGGGACACCGAGAATATCCTCAGGTGGGTCGGGCACCGTCGGCTCAAAGTAACGGACCGCATCATAACTCAAGTAGCCAACTGCCCCACCGTAGAACACCGGCAAGCCGTTAGAATCGGCCGGGCGATAAGCGGCCATCAACACCTCCAGCTCACGCAAGGGATCCCCTTCCGCTTGGTGCGTTTCCACGGTGCCAGTCTGCACGTTCGTCAGCGTCACCTCGAGTCCGCGACACTCGAAGATCTGACGCGGCTCGCTCCCAAGAAAGGAATAGCGTCCCGCGTCTTCACGAGTTTCCGCAGATTCAAAGAGGAACGCGTAGTCCCCATCGTTGATCTTTCGAAACGCCGAAAGAGGCGTTTCATAATCGGCTGCCAATTCCGTGTACGTGGGCACAAGATTCCCGGCAGCGAATTGCGCAGCAAAGGTCTCGAAATCAGGCTTGAGAGGCGTCTCGGGCACAGTGAATTCAGTTTGGAGAGCGAAACTCGTTTCGCAAGCCATCACTTGGCAATCTTCCGAGCCGACACTACCCTTTGCTGCCATGTCGGACGAGGCTGATTCCGCTCCTACCCACCCGCCGGCTAACACAGCGTTAGCCGCTCGCTACGGATCTGCTCGAGAAGCTTTTGATCATGCGCTGGTCATCCTCGCCATGAATTTGCCTTACTGGCATGTCCACCAATCTGGCAGCCACGAACTCTACGTTGAAGAAGAGCGACTCGGACAAGTCGCAGATGAATTGCGTGCCTATCGCCAAGAACAGGCCTCCTGGCGGCCCGTAGATCCAGACGCTGGAGTGGCCGACTATCCAGCTAGCTTCTACGTTCCCTATGTCGCGACCCTAATCCTGACGTTATCCTTCATTCTGCAGAACGCCTACGCGCCATACTATGCCACTATTGGAAGGATGGACACCCTGGGGTTCCTCTCTCGAAACGAGTGGTGGCGCCCGCTCACCGCGCTGTTCCTTCATGCAGATGTTCCTCATGTTCTTGGAAACATCGTCTTCGGCCTGTGGTACGGCACGTTGGTCAATCGCACCTATGGCACTCTGCTCGGCTGGAGCCTCATGTTGGCCAGTGGAATCTTGGGAAACACGCTCGTCGCTCTGCATCGGTTTCCGGCATCCCATTTCTCGATTGGAGCTTCCACAGCTGTCTTTGGAGCTTTGGGTCTTCTCGTCGCAGAGGGGTTCGCTCATCGCTGGCGACAGCGTTTCAGTATGCAGGTAGGCCAGCTCCTCATTCCGATGGTTGCTGGGGGGCTCCTCCTGGGCTGGACCGGCGGGTTTCACGATCCCCAGATCGACGGCCTGGCTCATGTGGGAGGATTTCTCTCAGGTTTCATGTTAGGTCTGGCCGCTTCTTTCCTTCCGAGGCAAGAAGCAGGAGTTAGTAAGTGACGCCGGGCTCGGAGAGTGGCAGGCTGTTGGCATGTTAAAACAAATCATCACTCACCCTGGGAGTGCGCATAAAGACGATTTCCTCGCCTGTAGCGTGCTCGTGCACCTCCATGAGGTGCCAATTCTGCGGCGAGAACCAACGGAAGAGGATCTCAACGATCCGGGCATCTGTGTGGTGGATGTAGGTGGGCGGCACGAGCCCGAGCTAAAGAACTTCGATCACCATCAGTTCCCTCAAGATGAACCGCCTGTCTGTGCGCTTTCGCTAGTGCTAAAAGACCTTGGGATTTACGACGATGCAAAGAAGTTCTGTGATTGGCTAGAACCTGCCGAGTGGCTCGATTGCTTGGGCCCCGTGGACACCGCAAAGAAGCTTGGCGCCCCTCGGGCAGTCATCAGCCAGTTGCTCTCGCCGATCGATGTGACTATGCTGAAGCGCTTCGCTTCCGAAACTCAACTCACGTTCCGGTGTCCGATCTGGCAGCTAATGCGCATGGTTGGTGAAGATCTTGTCGCCTACCTGCGCAGCTTGCGCAATCGGCTCGATTTCATTCACGACCGTGCCAAGTGGTGGACGATTGACACCAAACAAGGAGCCTTCGAAGCCCTCTTCATGCCCCGGATCGAACCGATCAACGGTGAGCCTTCCTTTGGGTTGAATCGCTATATCGAGGAAGTAGGCAAGCAGGATGAGGTCATCGCGCTTGTTTATCCAGATCGCCGGGGCGGTGGCTATGGGCTAGGGCGTTTCAATGACAATCGCCGCATGGACTTCACCCGAGTGGGCGAGGAAGAAGACGTCCACTTTGCCCACGGGCGTGGCTTCGTCGCAAAGACGTCAGCCACCGAGCCAGATCGGCTGAAAGAGTTGCTGGCCCAGGCCTATCATTAACAGGGAGAACAAACTACCGCACGTGGAACGTGGAATTGCGGGTCTTCGTGCCGACAAACTCGTAACGGTTCCAGGCACTCATGTCATTGAGTGAAACCCAACGGCGCTCTTCCTGCCGATAGTGCCAGTCCTTATCGTTTTGATAGGTGAATTGCATTCCACGACCTTCGATAATGGTTTGCACTTCATTATCGTGATAATTCTTCTCATCATAGTCGGTGAGCGCACGTTGTCCCATCTCGGAATAGAAAGCATTGATTTCAAAGAGGAGATCATTGAGATCTTCGTCCATCTCCTGGACCTTGAGCCCAATGCGCTTGGCTTCGCGTAAGGTAATGGGATAACTGTGAGAGGGATAATCGGCATTCAGCACACGACTAATGCGCGACCGTTCCTTGGCGCTCGATACATGATAGGAAAGAATTTCCTCACAAAGCTTTAGAGAAAGCGAGCTCGCTCGATCAATCGCTCCAAAAACGAGGGGGTGCACATGCTCGTAGAGTTTCGCATACGGATTCGACTGAGCTTTTGGGTCAGGAAGCTCGGCATCGGCATCGTGCCAGAGATTGGTCACGCGGTTCAGCTCATCTTGGCTCACACTGATGAGATAATTGTTCCGGTCGACTGGAGACAGATCGTGGGTAAGTGACGTATCCACCGCTGTGAGATAAGCGAGTGGCCCCATGTGAATCTCGTCGGCGCCAAGGGAAATCATCGTTGCTGCAGAGGCACACTCCAATGGGATCAAGGCAATCACGCGCTTGCCGTGCTGCCGAAGAAGATTAACCAGGCGAAGAGCTGCTTGCCCGTTCCCTCCCGTGGACTTCATGAAGAGGTAGATCTTGTCGTGCTTGCCTATGTGTTTCAGCACTTCGGCAAGAGGTGGCACGTCGGTGTGACAGATGGAACCACTGCCAGCCGACCAATAAGCGAGAAACGCTCCGTCGATCGTCGACTCAATCTTCTTAATCATCTGTTGCGTCTTTCGAAACAGATTCGGCGGCTCAACGATTTTGATAGCTTTCTTCTTCTCCATAGTGGGGCGGTAGTTAGGTGAAAAGCCGATTCACAGCCTCTACTGACTGCGGTGAGCAGATACGTTCAATGCACTCTCTCCACGTCTCTTGTCCAGACAGAATCTCAATCTCTACTCGTAAGTAGTAGATTGGCACGTCCCTCGAATCGATCTCCGGTAGGCGCACGGCATCCTTCTCCGTCGTCACAATCATCGCCAAGTCGCGGTCCACACAGTGATTGATGAATGTGAGAACCTCTTGCTCGGTGTATCGATGATGATCCGTGTAGCGCCGCCGAGCCTCGACATTGGCTCCCAAGCGCGTGAGTGAATTCTCAAATGTTTCCGGGGTGGCAATCCCGCTAATAGTGCCGACGTAGATATCCTTGAGCGCCTCCAAGGGTAGTCGCTCGTCGGAGTGCACGTTATGAAGATAACAAGGCGCATGCCGACAAGCGATGATTTCCGCCGTGCGATTGTATTTTCTTATCTGTTCGATCAAGGCGTCGTTCGATTCCCCCAGGCGGCATTTCGTGAGGAAGATGTAGTGTGCTCGCTTGAGACTCGTCGCTGGCTCACGAAGAGTGCCACGAGGCAATAGTCGCCCCGTCCCAAACGGTGCCATGCTGTCGACCAGAATAATGTCGAGCCGATGGCGGAGCCTCATATACTGCAACCCATCGTCGAGAAGGATGGTATCGATGCCATGCTCTCGAATCGCATAACCGCCAGACTTTACCCTATCCTTGTCCACGAGCACCACCACCCCATCGAGATTGGAAGCCAACATGTAAGGTTCATCACCCGAAAGCTCTGAATCTAACAACACCTCATTTCCATCGGAAACAACACGCGGAGGATCTTGCACGGTCCTCCCAGTGACACGATTTTTTAATCGCTCTTTGAACGGCGGCTTCTTACTCTTGTAACCTCGACTGAGAACAGCCACATGCCGTCCGGCATCACGTAAAGCTCGGGCAAACAATTCGACTACAGGAGTCTTACCCGTGCCACCTACCGTGATGTTCCCGATGCTAATAACAAGACAACCCAAATTATGTTCCCGCAACACACGTTCGCGATACAAGTAGAGCCGGAGACGAACAAGCCCTCCCCAGACGCCAGAGAGTAACCTGAGAAAGACGCGGAGCACCCCAGCGCCGAAGCCCTTCTTGCGGTCATAAATGACCTCTGTCGCAAACTCTTCTAGGCTCTCAAGAGTCTCTTTCATCAGCTTACCGTAAGCGTCTGAGCGCCTTCGTTGTCTGCCCCTAAGACAAGCAGACGCGAGGAGCCAACCACTGCGTAGGCTTTCTGCATGGCTTCAGCGATACGGCGCAATGGCACGCCTTCTTCTTCCGCCAAGCAGGCGATACTTGATCCCGAACCGCTTAGGAATCCACCGAGTGCTCCCGCAGATTCAGCTGCTGCGATCACTTCCGTCAGTCCGGGATTAGTCACCTGACGATAAGGCTGATGCAAATGATCCAGGAAGCTTCCACGTAAGGCTTCGTACTGTTGTGTAGCAAAGGCAGAGGTGATGACACAGGCATTCCCAAGACTAACCACCGCATCTTTATGCAGCAATTTCTCGGGCAACACTTGGCGCGCCACATCCGTAAGCAGTTCGCGTTCCGGTACGAGCACCAAGAACTTAAGACGAGAATCCACCGGATGATAGAGACAGGTCCCAGTAGCGTTCGTGCAGGTGAAGCCTCCATAAACGCCAGCTGAAGCATTGTCAGGATGCCCCTCCAATTCACTTCCCAACTGAAAGAGCACATTCTTAGCTAGAGGCTCGCCCAAGAGGGCATTGAGCCCCTGGAGAATCCCTTGTCGCAACGTGACACTACTGCCTAATCCACGGGAAATCGGAACGTCTCCTTCGATCGTCCAACTAAAGGAGAAGCTTTCAGCATCAGCTTGGGCAAAGAAGCGTTTCGCCGTCGCCGCTACCATCGGATGGTCTGGGCTGATACCACCGCCTTCGCGCCGAGTCACTCCAATCTGGTTGTAGACCTGAAGTGCGATCCCCATACAGTCGAATCCCGGACCGATGTTAGAGGTCGAACCGGGCACCTGAACGAGCGCGTGACTGAAACCTGAGTCTGGCATGAGTGGTATTCGGGAAAAAGGTTGAGGGATAGACGAGCCGACTGCAATACTCTGCCCAGCAGAAATTACAATATGGAACGTCCCGATAAGCGCGCTTGCGATCAACTCCGCCCCATCTCCTTCATCCCTAACGTGGCCCCACACGCCACAGGCTCCTGTTTAGTCAGTTTTGGAAATACCAGCGTCATCTGTGCCGCCACCATCGAAGATGGTGTCCCTGGCTGGATGAAATATCAGAAAGTCGAGGGCGGCTGGCTCACCGCCGAGTACAGCATGCTCCCCTACTCAACTCTTTCAAGAAAGCCTCGTGATATCAATCGGGGCAAACTCGATGGACGTAGTTCCGAGATTCAGCGTCTGATCGGTCGCTCGCTTCGAGCGGTCGTCGACCTCAAAGCTCTGGGCCCACGCACGCTCTGGATCGATTGCGACGTCCTCCGAGCCGATGGAGGCACCCGCACCGCCTCGATCACTGGCGCCTGTGTTGCCGTTGGCATTGCTATAAATGCGCTCATCGCCAAGGCCAAGTTCACAAGCTCACCCATGAAAAAGAAGGTCGCGGCGGTAAGTGCCGGTATCTACAAAGACACAGCCTGCCTTGACCTCAACTACATCGAAGATCGCGATGCCTCGGTCGACTCGAACGTAGTCATGACAGAAGATCTTGATTTCGTCGAAGTACAGAGCGCGGGCGAAGAGGCTGTTTACTCTCACGACCAGCTGCAGAGCCTTCTTGAGCTGTGTAAGAAAGGGGTGCAGGAGATATCAATTCTTCAAGATGAAGCTATCCTAGCAGCCGAAACTCAGGCCAATGAAGATCAGTTAGCCAATCTCGCAAACCACTTCGGCAGTCGTTGAATTGAAAGGCGAACGCATCGCCAATCGCACGGATTTCACCGTTCTCGAGGACACGGAAGACTACATCGTCGTCGACAAACCAGCGCCCATGCTCGTCCACCCGAGCAAACCCAGTCCTGTGCCCACGTTATGGGATGAATTACGTGCGTTGTTAGCTTATGACATCACCAATGGCGCGCACCTCTCCATCATCAATCGGCTGGATCGGGAAACAAGTGGCGTTGTCCTAATCACTAAACACACCGAAGCTGCACGCCGTTTCTCCATTGCCATGCAGCGGCGCCGCACAGAGAAGATCTACCAAACACTCGTCCATGGCTGGCCGAGTGAAGACACCTTTACCATAAACGCACCATTACTTCGACGGGGAGAAGTCGAACACTCTCCAATCTGGCTAAAACGCATGGTCCACAAAGATGGCCAATCAGCGGTCACTCGCACCAGGGTGCTAGAGCGCATTCAGCACAGCGGTGAGCAATACAGCTTCTTGGAGGTCACACCAGTGACAGGTCGCACCCACCAAATTCGCGTGCATCTCAGCCACATCGACCACCCCATTGTCGGGGACAAGATCTATCAAGACGAAACCTGCTACCTCCGCTTCATCGAAGACGGCTGGACGAGTGAGCTTGAAAAACAGCTCTTGTTTCCTCGCCAGGCCTTGCACGCCAGCAAACTGACCTTTCACTTCGAGGAAGGTGATCTTAGCTGGGCCGCACCCTTTCCCGAAGGACTAAAGCTATCTTGTTAGATAGACGATTCTCACCACCTCACGATACCGCCCGATTCGGCAGTCGGATATTCCAGCGAAGCGCAATCAACCGGATCAACACGATGATCGCGATACCGCTCAGCACACGAGTTGGCTCAGGCAGAGGCACGTAGTGGAGCAGTAAGAAAACCCAGTTTCCGACAAAGGCGCAAGTCGCGTAGAGAGGCGCAAAGCTGAAGAGGCTAGGGATTTCATTGCAAATGACTTCGCCCATGACACCACCGAAAGATCCCGTAACAACGCCTAACAGTGACGCCACAAACCAAGTGGCACCGTAGTCGAGAGCAAACTGCGTACCGAGAACGCTGAACAGCCCCAAGCCCAGCGCATCAGGCACATGGAGGAATTTCGTTAGGGCCCTAGGCAGCTTCCTAAAAAACGACGACAGCAACGCCAAGGCAAACACGGTTAGCGGATAGATCTCGTGCTCGATCCAAAACAGTGGATGACGGTCCAGGAAGAGATCACGCAGGGTGCCACCACCGAACGCAACAATAAACGCTAGCGAGAAGCCCCCCACAAAGTCCATGCCCTTGCTTCGCGCCAGGAGAATCCCATAAAGCGCTCCTGCCGTGACGGCAGTGAACTCAATAATTCTGAAGAAAGGCTCCATGATGAGAGCGTGATAGACGCTCCCAGCGGAAGCGACCCACTACTTCACGGAAACAATGGAAACCTTCTCCTTTGTCGGGAAGTTATCAGGGATCGAAATGGTGACTGGTTTGCCAGCCGCATACTGCAAGGAGCGACCAAGAATCGTGTGGAATCCCACACAACGAAGTCCATCCAGCTCCTTCTGCCCTTTCCAAAGATGACCTAGCACCGTAGTGACCACACGTCCTTTACCATGCGGAATGAACCAAGTCATGGGCTCGTGTTTCCCCGAACCGCCTTTCTCCTTATCCGCGTAGGCACTGCTGAGAATCGTCATGTTCTTCGCCGGCCCACGCTGGCCATGATAAAGCTCGTCAAAAGCATGAAGCCACTCGTTAGGCACACCATTCATGATCGGATGATTTGGGTCACGAACCTTCACCACAAAGGGATGCTTGGAACCATGGCCAGCACCGATACCCTCGCCGCGAGGCTCACGGATCAACTTGCCATCGTCGTTATAGTAGAGTCGATCTCCACCCATCGGATTCCGCCAAAGTAGGCCCGTGATCTGGTTGAATTCTGCCCAATTAGGAAAGGCATTGTTCGCAGCATGGACATTGACCAGACCACCACCTTTCGCAATAAATGCTAACAGACCATCACTGATAGACTTGGGCCATGGATCTCCATAGTAGTTATTTAGAACAACGTCGAACTTAGAGAAATCAATCTTCCAGCTATCCCAATTCTCTTTCGTGGGGCTCGTGGATACCGTCACGTCAAAGAGCTTCGCGGACGCGAGAGCCTCCAACAACTGCTCAGTCGTCCGCTCCCAGTCGTGATTGTTCTGGCCGTCTATGAGTAGGACTTGCAACGGCTTAGCGTCGTCTTGCGCCAAAAGATTCACAGGCAACAACGCGAAAACGAGAAGAAGGACATGGACGAAGTTTTTCATAGCAATTTGTTATTTAGTTGGCACGTAACGATCGAAGAGCTGGTTCAAGCGTTCCAAGTAGATATCTGTCGCACCATTACGCAAAGCCTGCGGGCGTTGGAAAGTAGTAGTGCGACGATGCTCGCGGGGATTGTAATCGCCACGGTAATGCGCATCGAACAACCGATCGAGATTATCAGTGGGCGCCTCCAAACTTCCAGTCACGTCAAAGGTGGTCCATCCGAAGGGATTGTCAGGCTTCGACTTGAAGAAAGCAGGCCGCCCCTTCGTGATCCCATCTCTCGTCGCCCGAGCCAAGGTGTCATCCGGCAAACCAATCTCAAATTTCCCGCTGATACTATGATTCGGCTGGACGGTAAATTCGCCTAACAAACTTGCAGCTCTGGGATTCGAACCATAGATATCGTAGAGCCGGATGATGCCACCCTTCTGATGAATCGTGGCTGAAAACTCGTCAAACGCCAGCCGACTGAGTTCAGCCGTCCCAAAGTTTAGCGAGAGACTAGAAAGGATTTCCAAGCCTTTGACCGAGAGACCAGGAATCTTCACCTTCCCCTTCAGCTCCGGAAGGTCATCCATGGACAGCCCCCCCTGAAGGGTTAGATCACCCTCAAGACGCCCTAGCAGACGCTCGCTCCAATCATCGTGGACCATGTCGCTTACTTTGACGTTCTTGACTGCGATCGCGAGATCAACACGCGGCTCGCTTCCAAGAAAGATCTCTCCAGTTATCGAACACGTACCTCCATCTTCCGACGTGAGGTTGGCACGGTGGATCGAGAGCATTCCGTCCGCCCCCCAGGTGAAGTCAGCTGCCTCGATCCGAAATTGCGGCCAATAGAAGTAGTCGAGTGTTCCCCTACCCGCCGTAACGAAATAGCCAGGGTTCGTCTTGTTCATGGTCAGGTGGAGGCCATCAAGCCGATGCGGGTTGTCAGGATTGATACCAAACTCTGCACTAAAATGGCGACAGCTCACGCGCTCCGCGTCGTAAGAATTGGGCACACCGCTGAATCCTAACCCTGCCGCGAGCACCTTGATAGCTTCATCTAACAGAGGCACCTGTGTCGTTCCCTCCACTTGTGGAGGCAATGGCCGGAGCTGCAACTCCGCCCGGTCAGCGATGAGGTGAGAGATAAGCCAGTCTTTCGAAAGAAACGACCCAAAGCGCAATCGTGCCTCCATGTTGGTCAGGGTGAATCCCGCAAGCACAGAATCATCAGGACCAGCTGCGCTGAACTTGCGGTTCTTTACGGCCAACTTGGAGACTTTGAAGGGGTCCTCAAACTCCCCTTGGTAACCAATCGACTCACTCACAGACTCACTCATTTCCTTACGAAATTTCTCACCTCCATAGGCAAGATAGGAAAAGAGGAAGCTACCAGCCACGAAGGCCAGGATTGGAAGTAGAATAAGGAGGCCCAGCCCCATCATCATGTAACGACGCCGACGTTTGGCCCGAATCGGCTGATTGCTGCGGCGTCGCCGCTTTTTCTTAGACTTCAGTCCCTGGTCACTAGAAGAAGATCGCACCTTTCGTAGGTGGTCGACCATCTCTAGGTAAGTATAGTGATCAGGAGTCGCGTCAGAGCCATCTGAAGCCCCAGACGACTCCGAACTTGGCTCCCCGGAGCCCTTGGCTGGAGGCGGGGACTGCGTTTCTCTGGCACCACTAGGGGCGCGGCGGCGTCTGGATGGAGGCATGAGGCTTGGCGTGGAAGGTTCGAGGATCCGTCCGACTCAAGCACAAGCAGGCTCGAGCGCAAGGAACTCTACTCGACGTCAATGATACTGCTAGGGCTAGAGGGACCGTTTATAAGAGTGCCCTGAGCATCAATGATCGAAACGGTGACAAAGATGACCACAGCGCGTGTCTTTGTTCTACCAACGTCACCTCGGAAGAGACGCCCCACGAAGGGAAGGTCACCCACGATGGGAACTTTATCTGCAATGGTGTCGCGGCGTTCCTCCGAAAGGCCACCGATGACCAGAGTGGAACCGTCGTATACCGACGCGTTCACTTGGCTTCGAATACTACTGAAGACCGGCAGTAGAATCTGATTATCCGTGACCAGCACATTGGTCGGGTTACCTAACGCATCCGTTCCCGCAGCCGTGATGGGTGAGCCATAGTTCACAAAGCCAATGAACTCGACAAACTCGGGGCTCAATGCCAGATCGACCATCTGACCGTCCGGACTAATCGCAGGCTCCACTTCAAGCGTGAATCCAAGAGGGCGCATTTCAAAAGTCGTCGGGTGAGCTGGCGTCACCGGGAAGATACCCGCATCGACACCAACACTCACCTCTTGCGGCAGCTCTGGTGGATCAAATTCCACTGGATAGATCAATTCTAGACCGGACTCAATTCGAGCACGGTTGCCAGGTTTCACCGTGACCGTTGGCGACGTAACAACGTCAGAGTTCGTATGCTGATTCAGCCCCCGCATCACCACTTGAAACTGTGGGTCGGTCATTTGACCAAATGCGGAGAAGATTCCTGGTGCTAGGTTTGTAGAAAGCGCCGTTTCCCGATCGACCCCAATAATCTGCTCTAAGGCATCCACACCGATCGCGCTGGGACCACTGCGAATGCCACTGGTGACTCGATCGCCACCTAAGACCTGTCCAGTGATCGGATCAGTAAAAGCAAAGTCGGAGTTTGGATTGGTCGCGTTGGGCAGCACTCCCGTTGTCTCGACAGCCGGAACGGTCGAACCACCGCCACCGAGCACTTGGTTGCCACTCTGAAGTCTAAAAGGTCCGACGAGCCAATCGAATCCTAACTCTTCTAGATTCTCCTGTCGGACATCCATCGTCGTGACCTTGATCACGATCTGACGTTGCGGACCACCGGATGCAGACGAAACCAAATTCTCAATTAAATCGAGATTAGAAAGCGTGTTGCGAACCGTTAGCTTATTCGACAAAGGCAAATACTGAGCATTCGCCCCCTCCGGGAAAGACACGCCATTCTGCTCCAGAAACGCCGTCTCTGAAACCACATTGACCTGAGCCGAATCACCAAACGGATCATCACTAGCACCACCACCATCGGAAGTGAAGAAATCCGGCCGCACCGTGAAAGAACGCGAAATCATCGTCGTGTCCTGCTCGTCCTGCGGGACGATCTCGACCGCAAATTGATCAATGCGGAATTTCGCCCCCACAAACTCGGTCACATACTGCACGAGTACTAACAATGGCA